>ENA-UOOI01000669-UOOI01000669.1-fermentation-metagenome-genome-assembly--contig:-NODE-669-length-42106-cov-31.124991_pt1 | contig 42106 bp, 41 predicted proteins | sample MGYA00245779_ERZ724027 | MGnify/ENA primary metagenome ERZ724027 (study PRJEB28704, sample SAMN03018318) | fermentation metagenome | biome: anthropogenic terrestrial biome; feature: soil; material...
AATAAGTTTATAGCAGTCATTTAACTGACTATAAACTTATTATACGAGGAGAATAAATAAATGGAATCTACAAATAAATATTTTTTCAAAGATATGAGTGTTATGTTTGGACGTTCTATGAGTCATATTTTTAGAAGTATGGATACAATTATTACAGTTTGTCTCACACCAATTGCGATGATGTTATTATTCGTTTATGTATTTGGTGGTGCAATAAAAACAGGTACTGAAAATTATATTAATTATATACTACCAGGTATAATGTTAATGGCTATTGGCAGTGGGATTTCATATGTATCTTACCGTATATTTATAGATAAAGAGCGTGGTATCTTTGAACGCTTTCACTCTATGCCCATCGCGCGTTCCACGGTATTATGGGGACATGTATTAACCTCATTAATTTCAAATGGAATTTCTGTAATAGTGATTATACTTGTTGCATTATTAATGGGTTTCCGTTCATCAGCAGGAATCTTAGAATGGCTTGCTGTATTTGGAATTCTTGGGATATTTACACTTACTTTAACTTGGATTGCAGTAATTGCTGGACTTGCTGCTAAAACACCAGATGGTGCAGTGGCATTCGCTTACCCAATCATCTTTTTACCATTTATCAGTTCTGCCTTTGTACCAACAGATACCATGCCCTCAACAGTACGTGTTTTTGCAGAAAATCAACCTGTAACACCTATAGTAGAGACTATTCGCAATTTATTATCAAATAAGCCGGTGGGAAATGAGATATGGATTGCCCTCGCTTGGTGTATAGCAATAATGGTTATTGCTTATATCATTGCAATGATGATTGATAAAAAATTATAACTTGTCCTTATACTAAGTACTAAGTACAGTTACTCACCTATAGGGGTAAATTATGAACTCCATATGTTCCCACTTACCGATAGTGTCAAAATGTCGTGGATATGTTTCCGACAACCTACAATTCAAAAGACATTCATTTTGTCCTCTCGAGCCAGCCAGTATTAGAGATATATCAATAAAGGGGTGTGCATGTTTTAGCAGAAATCTTATACAATTTAGCGATATTAAAAGATATATTCCTATTGAAATCATCGCTAAATTGTATCAATATCATAGTTATTAGACAAATAAAAACCTTGGCATATTTGCCAAGGTTTTTCCCCGTTTATAAGGAAGTTTAGAATTATATAAGGTGAACCGTACCATAAATGACTCAGACTCTTATATTAAGGGATTCATTGAATATGTGTTTAATTTTTTAAAAGATGAATTAATGTTTAGCAATCACTAATTATGATATAATAATTTATATAAGATAAAAAGGAGGAATCCTGTATGAAATCAGTAAATGAAACTATTAACATAGATAATAATCATTATAAGATGATTATTATACCTGATGAGTTATTTGATACAATAAAAGAAAAACTCGGTGATGAGTTTATTTGGGATTACGATAAGAAAACTAATAGATTATTTTTAATGAAAAAACCTGAATCATATACAGATTTTTTATCAGGACTCGGTAAAGAAATGTGGAAAAGTGTAGGTGGAGCAGATTACATTAGACAGGAGAGGGAGAAATGGGACGACTAGGAGATGAACTGAAAAAATATCAAAGGATATTGATAGACACAAATTTGTTTATTTATCTTATGGAAAGGCATCCACAGTATTTTCAAGTTGCAAGGGAAGTATTTGAACAAATTGAAAAAGGTCAGGTTTATGGAATAACCTCAATTTTAGTTTTAACAGAAGTTCTTACAAAACCGCTTAAAGATAATAATGAAAATTTAGCTCGTTCTTATAAAGCAGCAATAAGTACATTCCCAAATTTGTCTGTGAAGAATATTGATAATAACATATGTATAACTGCTGCTGAACTTAGAGCAAAGTATGGATTTAAAACACCTGATGCTATTTTTATAGCTACAGCCATTGAAGAAGGCGCAGAAGTATTTATAACAAATGACATAAGACTTAAAAATATGACTGAAATTAATTGCATCATAATTAGTGATTATCTATATCCCCAATAAATCAAGAAAGGTATACTCTATGATAAGAGCATGCCTTTTTCTAATTTAAGCCATAATTATGTAGAATACAAACAAAGTTTACCCCAGGGGTAAATTTCATTTTTATGACTTCGCCAAAGCTTGCAGTAAATTAAAAAGAGAGTAAAATTTAATTATTAGGTTAAATTTTTAGGAAGGTGAATTTTTACATGACAAAAATAATAGTTGATAGTACTTGTGATTTACCCGAAGAAATTTTGGATAAGTACAACATAGAATTCTTACCGCTAAGAATTCTAATTAAAGGTGTAGAATATCTAGATAAAAAGACAATAAAAATAGAACAGGTTTACTCTGCAATGAAAGAAGGTATTGTACCAAGGACATCTCAACCAAGACCTGCTGATATATATAATTTATTTACTGAATATTGTAACAAGGGAATGGATTTTATATATCTTTCTTTCTCATCAGCTTTATCTGGTACATATGAAGTTGCTAATGGTATTGCCATAGAATTTAAGAAAAAATTTAAAGAAGTAAAAATTGCAGTAATTGATTCAAAAGCCGGGTCAACAGCTACTGGCCTAATAGCCCTGCAGGCTGCAAAACTAGCTGAGGCTGGCTGCGACTTTAATATTATAACTAATGAAATATCAGAGCTGGTTAAGAATGTAGAACATATATTTACTATTCCAAATTTAAGCTGGCTTATTAAAGGTGGACGAATAAGTAAAACTAAAGGGCTTATAGGCAGTATTCTTGATATTAACCCAATTTTAGATGTTAAGGATGGAGAAATGGAAGTTATTCAAAAAATCAGAGGCAGGAAAAAAGCTCTTAATACAGTTGTTGATATTTTAGAAAAAAGAATTGAAAAGTTTCCTGATCAGGTTATTGGAATCAGCCATGCAGATGATATGGGAACTGCAAATGAGCTTATGGAAATCATAAATAAGCGAATGGGAAAACATAATTTTATTGTTAATAAAATTGGGAGTGTACTAGGAAGCCATATAGGAATTGGCGGTGTAGGTGTGTTCTTCTTTAATGACAAAAATAAGCTATACATTGATTAAACAAATAAGCCACGGGGACGTTTCTCGTGGCTCATTTATAATAATAAAATTTACCACCAGGGTAAACCTTGTTATAGATATTTTTCAATCAGGTTTTTAAAAATCTTAATATGGGTTTGTTCATCAGATATTATTTTTATTATAATTTTTTCTATATATTTATCTTGGATGGTTTTTAATAATCTATTATAGCCATTGATAGCATTTCTCTCGCCATCGATATCTGCTTCCAGCTTATCTCTGGAATTTTCTTTACTGCCTTCAGAATAAGAGTGTTCTTTTTCATAGATGATGTTTTTATCAATGTAAGCTATGTTCCCTGTCATCCAGAAATTTTTATTTGAGTTTTCGTAAAATGGCTTGCCTCCAAGCATTGTGATTAATTCACTAAGAGCATCTAGATGGTGCATTTCGATTAATGCAATACACATCAATGCTTTTGATATGGTGTTATTACTTATGGTTTTACTGTGGTATATATATTGAGTAATAGCCTGTATTTCACTATCTGCACTACTGGCAAAAGCATTTAATAATAAAGTTACATAATACGGATTTTTACTTTCAACTTTTATGGGTGGGAAAGGCATAGCGGACTGACATGGTAATGTTTCTAAAAATTTATCGATTTTTTCTTCGATATCTTGGAATTTGTCCATGTTCTATAAAAATCTCCTTTTTATAATGTTATACACTTAATAAATTCTATGTTATAAACTCAAAGTATATGTATTATATAGAAAGTAATAAATATCTTCGCCGTAGCTGTCACAAAATATCCAATTCTCAAGGATTTTTGGGACTGCTAAAGGTGATTAGATATTTAATTTCTATTAGTAAATAATTATGGCATTTTTTAATTCTAAAAGCACCAAGAAGATAAGAAGAAATCATGAAAATAAGATATCAAGATATAAAGAAATCAAGATATCTTGATAAGCCATGTTAAATTTTGTTTCTACATTGGCATAGCACCAGACCCTTTTTAAAGTTTTAGAATGAAGGAGTTTTAAAGGCGGAAGGTTCCCGAGAAATAAGGTATTTGGATTTATAATAATCTAGAAAAAAATTACTATGGATATGGCTATAGGGTCTTCCTAAAAATGGTCAGTGGATATAAAATAAAATTAATCGACTGACCATTTTGGTCTATATAAGGAGGATATAATGAATCAATCGTATTTTCAGTTGCCATTAGATAAGCAAAAAAAACAAATTAATGCTGGCTACAAAATATTTGCCACATATCCTTATAAGAAGGCTTCTATGCTTGCAATTTCTAATGAAGCAGGAATTTCCAAGTCCTTATTATTTTATTATTTTAGAAATAAGAAAGATTATTATATTTTCTTATTTGATACTGCAATTGGGTTTCTAAATGAACATAAGGCGGGATGGATTGATGGTAAAATATATGATTTTTTTGAGTTAATTAATATGAACGTTGAACGAAGAATGAAAATCATACGTGATTATCCCTACTTGTATAAGTTTATTACGAGAGCATACTATGAAACCTATGAAGAGATTAGCAATGAATTAAATAAAAAGAAAAAAATAATGATGCAGACTGGAGAAGAGGAAATATTTAATATTATTGATTATAGCAAGTTTAAAAATCCTAATGATGTGGCAACCCTGCTTAAAATAGTACTTTCTGTAGCTGAAGGGCTCATGCGTGGAAGAGAAGATTTGGATGAAACAAAAATACTGGAGGGTATTAAAGAGTTTAAAACTATGATGGAATCTCTGAAAAAATATTATTATAAGGAAGAATATTTTATTCCATAGGGGGAGAGGATGTAATGGACAATAAAATGCAGCATTTAGTATTTCATAATTTGAATTGTGAGATTCATTACTGGTATAGAAAAGGAACAGAAAATAAATGGGTCCTATTTTTCCATGGAGCAGGTGTTGATCATGAAATGTTTGAAGAGCAATACCAGGCATTTGATGACACATATAATATAATTGCATGGGACAATCGTGGACATGGTTTATCAAAATTGGAGCCAAGAACAAAATTTCAGTTTAGAGATATGATAAGTGACTGCAAGAAGATATATGAAATTTATAATGTAAATAAAGCAATTCTTATAGGACAATCTATTGGAGGAAATTTAGCTCAAGAGATAGCGTATAATTACCCTGAACTAGTAGAGAAATTAGTATTAATTGATTGTACTAAAAACACAGGGAAATTGACATTAATTGAGAAATGTTTATTGAAAAGCAGTAGGTTTATGTTTAACTGCTATCCATGGAAGACACTTATAAGGCAGAGTGCCAATGCCTGTGCAAACAAAGATGATGTAAAGAAATATATAGAAGACTGCTTTAAAAGAATGGATAAGGAAACCTTCGTTAATATTCTAATGGATTCAACAGCATGCCTTCACTATGATCCACAATTTAAGTTCAAACAACCTGTGCTGTTGCTTTGTGGGATAGATGAAAAGACAGGTAACATCAAAAAAATTGCTGAACCATGGGCAAAAAGTGATAGTAATTGTACACTTCATTTTATTAATAATGCAGGCCATAACTCAAATCAGGATAATCCAGAGACGGTTAATACATTAATTATTAACTTTTTAAACAATAGGGATGAGCGTGAATAAAAAGGTTTTTGTCCTAGGTCTTCAGAGATGTAGTAGATTTTTAATTTCTGCTTTTACTATAAGTATATAATTGATTAAAATAAAAAATAAGTTAATGAATGATATACATAAGTCAAATAAATATGGTAAAGTTGTAAATAGAATAATGAAAATTCATTGTAGTGTAGTGGTTGATAAACTTTGTAGGGGGAAGCCAATGGAATAAAGAATACTTATATTATTTTTTTAGGACTTCATTTAAAAGGAGATCAAAATTATGATTGAAAATTGTCGGGGATTTTATGAAACAGAGACAGGATTTTATCCAATCAATCCTAGCATACATATTGATTGGAATACTAATTCAAAAAAATTATTGGTTAAAGCGCATGAAAAATATGTATATGAGTATAATAATGAAATGATAATGACAAAGATTCATCGTGATAATGGTGGAGAATATTGTTTTTCAAAGCTTGACTTTCTATCACATAAGTTGCAGGAAATTGTTTTCCCTAAAATGACCCCTGTTGTATATGCTGCTGATTTTTCAGATGAAATATATCCAAGCTTTCTTATTGAAAAAATCCAATTAGATGAACTACATAAGGCTTATAACATTCTTCATCAAAAAGAACATATTGGGAAAGGCCAAGATTATTTTTACAGTAAGGATTTCTTCGACACTGCAGAAAGTGAAAATTTGAATGAGAAAGCACAAAAACATATAGAAGGGATTAAAAAGGTACAGCTACAATTTGCTGATTCCATAAACAAATATGGGATAGCCTTTGATTATGCTTTTGTTAATATGACATGGCGTGATGAAGTGCCAGTTGCCCTCGAAATGCACAAGTGCTTAAGAAAATATTTGTTTAATTATGAAAAAGCCGGCTACTATTTTAGTAATTGTCACCAAAATATAGAAGAGTCAAAAGATGCTTTAATAATATTGGCACGAATAAAAGAACTATTCGATGAACGACAAATTAAGGAGTATCAATGAAAAAGGCTATTTTCTTTGACCTATTAGGTACATTAGGCGGTGAGGGAATCGGTGATATTCGGAATTTTGATTTTTACCCTTTTGCTATTGATGCAATAAAGTTGGCAAATGATAATGGATATTTATCTATAGTAATAACAAACCAAAGTAACATCGGTAGGGGCAATTTGACAATTAATGATTTTAATATTAAAATCAGCGAACTACAAATGATACTGAAATCCAAAAATACAAAATTGGATGATGTTCTATGTTGTCCCCATACAAATGAAGATAATTGCATTTGTAAAAAGCCAAAGACCGGATTGCTTAAACAAGCTTCCAGAAAATATGATATTGATATTAGTGAAAGTTATGTCATTGGGGATATGGGCAAAAATGATATTGTTATGGGGAAAAATGCAGGTGCAAAAGCAATATTGGTATTGACAGGTGTTGGTAATGGAAGCTTAGAACAATATAGAAGTACTTGGAATGCTTATAATGCCGATTATATAGCGAAAAATGTTTTAGAAGCTGTCGAGTGGATTATTTCTAATCACAAATAATGAACACAATTGTTACGTAGAACACATTGTTACGGATGAACGATAAACATTAATTTGTGAATAAGTAAGAGGGGGATATTATGCAATTTAAAGCTTTTTTAGGGGAGACTCCACAGAAGCTGTTTAGTGATATAACCTTAGAAACTGGGCTTGGTAAAACAAGAAAACTTAATTACGGCAGATTCCAGATTACAACTTAATCCTAATGCAGCTAATAAAACAAATGGTTTTAAACTATATCTTCTACCTTCGCTAGGTAAATTTGAAGGCTCAAGAACTTTTAAAATTAAGCATTTTAAAAATCCTAAGATGGATGATATTTTTGATTATATTAGAAATGACTTCATGGAAAGAGGCTTGCTCGTAACACTTAAAGAAAAACAGCAGAAAAATCCTCATATTGCTGATCTTATTGGGACAAGCGTTGTCCACACAACGATAAAAAAGGTGGTATCTCCACTTTCTAAGTTTTATGATTCTCAAAACGCACTTGAGGTAACAACATTTAAGACAAGAGCTGATCAGGTTAAAGCTCTTCATAATATGGGCGCTGGAAAACTATACATACATGTTGATGGCTGGTTTGAAGCCGGATACGATAATCAACATCCGGATGTGGTAGATATATGCAAGGATGCAGGTGGTGTTTCAGGTATTAAAGAATTATTTGAAGCAGTACACAATAGCAATGATTTAATTGGACTACATGACCAATACAGGGATTATTATCATGATGCCAAGTATTTTAATACTGAGGAGAAAAAGCCTTTTGAAATGTGTATGTGGGCAGGAGGCCCTCAGTCTTATATTTGTGCTTCACTTGTACTAGATTATGTAAAGAGAAACTTTGAAAAACTTTTTAATTTAGGAATACATCCTGATTGTTCATATCTTGATGTATTTACTTGTAATGAATTAGATGAATGCAACAATCCTGCCCACTTAATGACAAGAACTAAGTGTAAGGAATATCGCCTTAGCTGCTTTGCGTATTTGAATTCTAAAGGGATAGTGCCAAGCAGTGAAGAAGTAAACTTATGGGCACTTAAGGAATTAGTATTTTGCCACTATGCACCCTATGCCAATCAGTTAAGACCTAATGTCAATTGTGGTTATCCTATTCCATTTTTCAACAGAATAGCCCATGATTGTGTTATTATTCCTTGGATATTAGATAATGATCGCGACTTGAAGCTAGCTAAAATAAATGGTGGTATTGGATATTGTCTACGTGATGGAGCTTACCCAAATGTAGACGGAAGTTTTGAAACAAATCCTGAGATAGCTAAAGGAGTTCAACGTTCTAAAGAACTTGCTCTGCTTCACAAAAAAGTTGCTTATGAGCCAATGACTTCATTCGAATTTATTAATGACAACCCACTTAATCAGAGGGCTGTCTTTGGAGACGGAACAGTTGTTGAAATTGAATTATAAAAAGCAGGTGATTAATTATGTTAAAAGATAAAGTCTTATGTGATGTAAGACAATTAATTCAATTACATAGAGATGGAAAACTTGGTGGAGAAAAGATGCCTGAAGATGAAAATCCTGGACTTGAATTAAGTTCCTTAGAAAACTATCTGTATTTTACTTTACCAATGGCACTCAATTATCAACGTAATTCATATGTATTATGGGAATGTGCTCATAAATCGTTTTTAGACAATGAAACAAAAGATATCTTTTATCCTGCTCTGGTACTGAAGATGTCGGATGAAGAATTAAAATTTAAACTGACAAAATATAAAATTGCGTTACAACCTAATAAACAACCAATCATTTGGAGGACCTTATGTAATACCTTCATGACTAAATATGAGGGTAATTTGCAAAGATTATTTTATGAAAATAACTATTCAGTTAAAAAGATTAAAAAATACTTTATTGATAACAAGAAGGACTTTCCATATTTAAGTGGGAATAAAATTATGAACTATTGGTTATATGTTATGGAACAATATACGGATTTGAATTTTATAGATAGAGAGAATATAACTGTAGCTCCTGATACTCATATAATACAAGCAAGTGAAAAGCTTGGAGTTATTACATCTTCTGAAAGAAATTTATCTAATATTCAGGAAGTTGTCGTTAATAGATGGTTTGAATTATTAAAAGATACTGAAATTTGTCCTATAGATATCCATACTCCATTGTGGTTATGGAGCAGGAGTAAATTTTCCATTAATTTAATTTATTAAGGTAGTAAAGTAATATACAACAAGGAAAGGGTGAGGGAATTGTCTATAATACTTAAAAACGTAAATAAAATATATAAAACAGGGGACATAGAAACTTATGCACTAAAAAATATATCACTAGAAATAAAACAAGGAGAATTCTTAGTTATATTGGGACCCAGTGGAAGCGGTAAAAGTACCCTTTTAAATGTAATAAGCGGACTTGATAATCCTACATCAGGAGAAATTAGCTATAATGATGAGATAATAAGCAACTATGATTCGAAAAAATTAACTAAATTTAGAAGAGATAATTTAGGATTTACCTTTCAGCAATATAATCTGCTTCAGAATTTAACTGTAAGAGAAAATATTGAGATAGGTGCAGCCATAGGGAAAAATCCATTTAGTATAGATGAAATAATACAAAAAGTAGGTATAGAATCTGAAAAAGATAAGTATCCATATCAATTATCTGGAGGACAGCAGCAAAGAGTATCTATTGCAAGGAGCATTGCTAAAAATCCTAACATATTGTTTTGTGATGAACCAACAGGTGCATTAGATGAAGCAACTGGCAAACAAGTATTAGATGTACTCCAAAAAATGAATAAGGAATTTAAAACTACCACAGTAGTTATAACTCACAATCCTAATATTGCTCTTATGGCAGATAGAGTAATGAAAATGAACTCAGGCAGAATAGAAGAAATAGTAAAAAATGAGTTCAAGAAAAATGCATTTGAGATAAATTGGGGTTAGAAACATGTTACCAAAAAGTACATTAAAAACATTTAAAAATAAAATAGTCCAGCTATCTGCCATTGGAATTATAATTTTTCTAAGTTCCTTTATATTTACAACAATGTTTTATGCTATAAGTTCTCTAGAAGGACCTGCAGAGAAATTTTTTGCTGATAACTATCAGGAAGATTTTTCTGTAGATATGATAAATGGATTAACACAAAAGGAACTTGAATATGCCATTTCAAATTATCATATAAAACCAGGAATTTATACTTTAACTAATATTAAAAAAGAGAATAAGGATTTGTTTTATTCAATTTTACATAACAGAGAAAAATCCTTTAAAGAAAAATACAAGGGTTACAACCTTGAATTAAGGGAATACAAAGATATAAATGTAAATAATAGTAATCACAAAATTAAGATTATAAAAGAATCTAAAGATATAAACAAACCTATGATTGAGGAAGGTAAAAAACCTTCAACAAATAACGAAATAGCAATAACAAAAATATATGCAAAGAAGAACAATATAAAATTAAATGATGAGTTAAAAATAAAAGGAAAATCTTATAAAGTAGTTGGATATGTATTGTTTCCAGATTATAACCTGCCTATGTTCAGTTCAACATTAATAATTGATAATGGGATGCAGACAATAGGACTAGTTACAGATGAAGAATATGAAAATATAAAGGGTGAAGAAGGATTCCATTTTGCTGGTAAATCTAAAGGGAAGTTTGATGAAAAGAATTTTGAAAGAACTGTAATAAATGATGTTAAAAATCAAAAGGATTTAGATTATATAACTAATATAACCAGTACCAAAAATCAAATGAGAAGTGGAGCTGTATATGCAGATATAAAAGGTGGAAAGGCTATGAGCCTTGGCCTTAGCTTTATGATTTCATCTATAGCAATTATGATAGTTGCAATAATAATATACAAACTTATAAGAAGCGAAAGCGGTCAGATAGGCATATTAAAAGCCTTAGGCTATTCAAATACTGAAATAGCTGTACCATATTTAATTCTTATACTGGCGATATCACTTCCAATGCTTATAGCTGGATATGCAGCAGGTAAATTTTCATCAGTATATGTAAGAAATTTATATTTAGAGTTTTACCTTTTACCATCAACAAATATAAAGACTAATTTAATGGTATTTCTAACAGCTATATTGCTGCCATTAATATTTTTTATTGGGTTGTCAATGCTTATAATTAAAAAGATGTTATCTAAAAAGGCTGTAGATTTACTGCGGGCAGGAGAAAAGGAAAAAGTAAGTAAACTAAATAAATTTGTTTCAAAGATAATGAAAAATGCAAAAGCTGTAACTAAATTTAAATATACTTTTATACTTAATGATACAGGAAAGTTTTTTGTATTTTTTATTGGTATTGCTTTTGTTTCTATACTAATAATGTTTACACTTATGACTAATGGTTTATTTAACAGGATGATAACTGATTATTATAATAATGTAAACTACAAATATGAAGCTTCTGTGGATATAACCAAGCCACTTCCAGCTTTAAAAAATGGGGAAGAAAAGTTTTTAGTGTATCCTAATGGAAAATATAAAGATGATACCATAACATTAAAAGGCATTGAATATAATAACAAACTTCATAAGCTTTATAATGATAAAAATAAAGATATTACAGCAAATCTAAAAGAAGGAGTTATTATAAACAAAAGCTTTAATATGAAGTATGATAAAAAAATTGGAGACAATATAAAAGTAAAAATATCTGATAAAGAATATAATCTGACTATTGCAGGTATATGTGAGGAATATAGTGATTATAAAATATATATGAATTTAAATGAATTAAGCAAAATGGTAACAGATAATAAATCAGATGAGTTTTTTAATGGAGTTTATTCTAAGGAGAGTTTAGACGAAAATAAATACTTAACTGTAGCTAATAAATCAGATATTTTAAAGCAGGCACAGCTTATGAAGAACTTTACGAAATATTCTATATATTTATTAGCAATTGTTGCAATAGTTATAGCTATAATAGTTCTCTATATTCTCACCACTATAACAGTAGAAGAAAAATACTATGACGTATCCTTACTTAAGGTAATGGGGTACAGTGATAGGGAAGTTAATTCTATGATACTAAATAGTTATTTTTTATATTCTATATTATCATTTTTAGTAAGTGTTCCTATAGCTGTAGGCATAATGAATACTTTAGAAAAATATCTAATAGACCACTTTAACATGGTTCTGCCCCTTAAGTTTGAGATATGGCAGGTATTTGCCGGGGTAATAATTGTAGCAGTTATATTCTTTATAGGAACATTAAATGCTAAAAGAAAAATAAGCCGTGTACCACTTCAGGAAATATTAAAACAATATAGAGAGTAGCGGATGCAAAACTATAAAAATAGCAAACATTTGAAGGAAGATATGGTAAAATATATTTATATTATTTAGGTATAAGTGTGGGGGAATGGAAAATGCTGGATTTTATTTATGTAATTGCAGTTATTTTGAAGTACGCTATTATAATAGCCATAATATTATTTGTAATATTTATAGTAAAAAAGTTAAATTCTATAGAAAGGAAGGTAGAAGAATTAGAAAATTTAATTAATAAAGAAAGCAAACCTGATAATTAATTTAAATATAGAGGGTAGGGGGGTTAACGTGAAATTTAGAAAATCAGTTAAAACAGATATTAGCAATATAATGAGTATTATCAGCCAGGCACAAGATTACTTTAAAGAACATGGAATTAATCAATGGCAGGATAATTACCCTAATTCTGAAATAATAAATAATGATATTGATAATAATTATAGCTATGTATTGTTAAATGAAGATAATATTATTGCTACTGCAGCAGTTTCCTTTGATGGAGAAAAAACATATGATTCTATTTATGAAGGGCAATGGATTAGTAATAATGAATATGCAGTTATTCATAGAATTGCCGTTGACAACAATTTTAAGGGAATGGGATTATCCACGCAGATTATCAAAAATGTAGAGGGGCTTTGTTTGAAAAAAGGTGTGTATAGTATCAAAGTTGATACCCATGAAGAAAACTTATCTATGAAAAGGATGCTTATGAAAAACAAATTTCAGTATTGCGGAATAATTTATTTAGAAGATGGGAGTAAAAGAATAGCCTTTGAAAAAACTCTTCTCTTGAAAAACCATTAATTCCCGGAATATAGTAGATGAAGTTAGAAAATGCTATAGATAGATGTATGTAATATAAAACTTAATATTACATACTGTAATTATCTATGGCAGGAGTGTGAATTTAATAAAATATGAGAAATATAGTGAAATCATTTTTTTCCTTCAATGCTGATATAATAATATTTTTTATACTAATAGCAGTAAAACTTTTTCATTATGCCAGAATCATATCTCCCTATAAATTTCAATATTCATTGGATTTTGCAATAATAGCTTCAATATTGCCACTTATTGCTATTGCGTTTATTTTTAAAAGAAAAAGGATGCTTTATTTGTATATTGTGGATCTAATAATAAGTTTGCTGCTGGTAGTTGATATGATTTATTTCAAATATTATAAAGACATATTATCTGTTAGAACAATAAGTAATAGTGTTCTGCTTACCGGAGTTACAGAAAGTGTAAAGCAATTACTATTTTTTTCTGATTTTATTTATTTGTTAGATGTAGTAATAATATTTCCATTTATAATTTTTGCGAAAAAAATAAAGATAAAATACTATAGTAAAAAAGTTAGAATTTCTTTATTTGTAATTGTACTTTGTATAGGTATTGTAATAGAAGGATTTAGTTTAAATAAACTTAATAAACAACAGCCGCTGCTTATAAAAACTATGTCAAATAAGCTTTATATTGCTAATTCTCTAGGGGTATTAAATTATCATATGCTGGATTTTTATAATTTTGCTTTTACTACAATTGAAAAGAAAAATATTAGTACTCAAAGAGTAAATGAAATAAAGGCATTTTTAGATAGTAAAAATATACCCAGTCAAGGAATTCTTAGCGGAGAAGGTGAAGGAAAAAACTTAATTGTTATTCAAGTAGAGGCCCTTCAGCAATTTGTTATTAATTCTAAAGTAAATGGAAATGAAATAACTCCAAATTTAAACAGATGGATAAATAAAAGTCTTTATTTTGATAATTATTTTTATCAGGTAGCGTCAGGCACTACTTCTGATGCAGAATTTATGTCATTGAATTCATTATATCCGGCAGAATCTGGAGCAGCTTACTATATGTATGTAGGAGATACTTTAGAATCTTCACCAAAGTTATTCAATAATAAAGGCTATTATACTGCTGCATTGCATGGATATGCTGAGGGATTTTGGAATAGAGAAGCAATGTATAAAACAGAAGGTTTTAAAGATTTTTATGGTGAACATAGTTACAATATAAATGAAACTGTAGGACTTGGGCTCAGTGATAAATCTTTCTTAAATCAATCAATTGAAAAAATTAAAACTTTTAAACAGCCTTATTTTACATTTCTTATTACCTTAAGCAGTCATTTTCCGTTCAATGACACTAAAGGCTATGGAAATTTCGATGTAGGGAATTATGGAAATACCTTGCTTGGAGATTATCTAAAAGGCATACATTATACTGATGCTCAGTTAGGAAGCTTTTTAGATAAACTTGAAAAAGAAGGAGTTCTGAATAATTCAATTTTGGTGTTATATGGTGATCACTATGCCATACCTAATACTGATGCGGATCAACTGTATAATTTTGAAAATGTAACTGAAAAAACAGATTTAACCTGGTATAAGTATCAGAAAGTACCAATGTTTATACACTTCCCAAAGGATAATCATAAAGGGATAAATCATACTTGTTCCGGGCAGATGGATTTACTGCCAACCTTAGCAAATATATTTAAGCTGCCAGTAAAATATGTATTTGGTAAAGATATATTAAATGCAAATAATCAGTATGTCCTTTTTAGAGAGGGTTCTTTTACTGATGGAAAAATATTTTATATATCATGGGCAAATGCGTACTATGATATAGCAACTGGCAAAGCTATTGCTGAAACTCCTGAACTTAAAATAAAAAAGGAACAAATACTAAATGATTTAAGTTATTCTGATGATATTTTGAATCATAACTTAATAAAAAAATTTGAAGGTACTAAATAAAAAGTGATAAAATATTAACAAGAAATTGTATTGGAGTATGATATGTATAAAATTCTTATTGTTGAAGATGATATGGTAATTGCAGAATCAATGAAAAAAAGTTTATGCCAGTGGAATTATGAAGCTGAATATATAAAGGATTTCAAGGATGTTACAGCACAATTTGTTGAGTTTGATCCTCATCTTGTGCTTTTGGATATATCTTTACCCTTTTTCAATGGTTATCATTGGTGCAGCAAAATTAGAAAAATATCAAGTGTACCCATAATTTTTATTTCCTCTATGTCTGATAATATGAATGTTATTATGGCAGTAAATATGGGAGGAGATGACTTTATTGCAAAACCTTTTGATTTAAATATTCTTGTGGCAAAGGTTCAGGCGCTGCTGAGAAGAACATATTCTTTTGGAGGGAAAATGGATATAATAGAGCATAAGGGTATAGTTTTAAACCTTAAGAGTGCAATGCTGGAATATGAAAATAAAAAAATTGAGCTTTCCAAAAATGAATTTAAGATTCTTCAAATTTTATTTGAGAACATTGGCAAAGCTATCTCGCGAGAGGATATTATGACTAGACTTTGGGAAAGTGACAGCTACATAGATGATAATACTTTAACTGTTAATGTTACCCGTCTGAGAAAAAAGCTTGCAGATGAAGGCATTTATGATTTGGTTAAAACAAAAAAAGGCATGGGGTATATGGTGGAATAATATGAAAGAAAAATCTTTTTTACAGATTGTATTATGGTATATTAAAGATCACAAGAAAACCATAATAATGGATGGTGTTTTTCTTTCTATATTTTTTATGGTTTTTTCTTTATATTCTCTGCCACTTGAATCAATAGTATATGCATTTTTATTATCAGCTTGTGTTGGAACTGTGCTAATATCTTATGATTTTATTAATTATTATAAAAAGCATAAGGAGCTATGCCTTTTTGGAAAGCAGATCAGCGCTGGCATAGATAAAATGCAATCAGCCGACAGTTTAATTGAGGCTGACTACCAGATTATTTTGAAGGCACTTTATGAGCAAAGTACTGAACTGATTTCAAAGATAGATATTAAGCACACAGAAATGGTAGATTATTATACACTCTGGGCACATCAAATCAAAACTCCAATTGCTGCAATGAGATTACTGCTGCAAACCAATCATAGTGAGCACAATAAGGAATTATTAACACAAACATTTAAAATAGAGGAATATGTTGAAATGGCGCTGGGATATTTAAAAATAGATGGTGCATCATCAGATTTACTTTTCCAAAATTACAGCTTATTAGATATAGTAAGGCAGAGTGTTAGAAAATATGCTTACATATTTATTAAAAAAAATATAGTGCTTGATTTAAAAGAAATGGATTGTACAGTATTAACAGATGAAAAATGGATGGTATTTGTCATTGAACAGATACTATCTAATGCTCTAAAGTATACAAGCAGTGGTAAAATATCAATATATATGGAGGATACTGAGGAAAAGGTATTGGTAATTAAGGATACAGGAATAGGCATTGCCAAAGAGGATTTACCAAGAGTATTCGAAAAAGGTTTTACAGGATATAACGGAAGAATGGATAAAAAGGCAACTGGAATTGGGCTTTATCTTTGTAAAAAGATATTAGATAAGCTTTCTCATGAAATAACCATTGAGTCCAGTATTAACGTTGGTACAACAGTAAAAATTCACTTTTCTTCTATAGAAACTATAATTGAATAAACCTTACACAAATGTAAGGTTAAAAGAAGAAATGTAAGGCAAAGTTATGGCTTGGCATTTCTTTTTTTATTACAATTATAATATAGTAAGCCGATGAGGAGGAAAGAACATGAAGTTATTAGAAGTAAATAATCTAAAAAAAATATATTCTACAAGATTTGGAGGAAATCAGGTTCAGGCACTAAGCAATGTAACGTTTTCAGTAGAAAAAGGTGAATATGTTGCAGTTATGGGGGAATCCGGCTCAGGGAAAACCACACTGCTCAATATACTGGCATCTCTTGATAAGCCTACCAGCGGTGAAGTTTTACTTCAGGGTAAGAATATTGTAGCAATGAAAGAAAGCGAAATAGTTGCATTTCGAAGGGATAACTTAGGGTTTGTATTCCAGGATTTTAACCTTCTTGATACATTCTCTTTAAAAGATAATATATTTTTACCCCTTGTTTTATCCAGAAAACCCTATGAGGAAATGGAAAAAAGATTAATGCCCATAGCTCTAAAGTTAGGTATAAAAGATATATTAGAGAAGTTTCCATATGAAGTATCTGGCGGGCAAAAGCAAAGGGCAGCAGTTGCCAGAGCTTTGATTACAGCTCCGCAGCTTATTCTGGCAGATGAGCCAACAGGAGCACTTGATTCAAAAGCTACAGACCAGCTATTAAAGTTATTCTCTGAAATTAATAGTGATGGACAAACCATCGTTATGGTTACCCATAGTACTAAAGCAGCCAGCCATGCTGGAAGAGTGCTTTTTATTAAGGATGGAGAAGTATTTCATCAGCTTTATAAAGGCTCAATGTCTAATGAAGAGATGTTCGAAAAAATCTCTAATACTCTTACAGTTATTACCACTGGGGGTGGAATAAATGAGTAAGCTATTTTACCCAAGATTAGCTGCAATGAATATAAAAAACAACAGCAAGACATATTTTCCATATATCATTACCTGTATATGTACCATAGCAATGTTTTATATAATGCATGCTCTTTCAATAAACAAGGGGTTGGATGGTATGAGCGGATCTGAAGCCCTAAAAAGTATACTTTCTTTGGGAACAACAGTAATTGCAATTTTTTCGGCTATATTTCTTTTCTATACAAACAGTTTTTTGATAAAAAGGCGTAAAAAAGAAATTGGACTGTATAATGTGCTGGGCCTTGAGAAAAAGCATATTGCTAAGGTGTTGCTTTTTGAATGCATTTTCACTTCAGTTATAAGCCTGTCAGCTGGACTTATTGCTGGAATTATCCTTAATAAACTTATGTTTCTTCTGCTTTTAAAAATTCTTAATTTTAAAGTGGCCTTTGGCTTTTATGTTTCAATGCCATCTGTAATAAAAACTTTAATTCTTTTTACAGGTATTTTTTTCTTAACTCTGCTGTCAGATTTATTTCAAATTACAATGTCAAATCCTATAGAACTTTTAAAAGGTACACAGAATGGAGAAAAAGAGCCAAAAACCAAATGGATCATTACACTCATTGGAGTTATAGCCCTAGGTACTGGATATGGAATAGCTATAAATGTTGAAGCACCGCTTTCTGCTTTAAGGTTGTTTTTTGGTGCAGTTATTCTAGTTATGATAGGCACCTATGCCCTTTTCACATCAGGAAGTATTGTAGTATTAAAGGCTCTAAGAAAAAATAAAAGATTTTACTATAAAACAGAAAATTTCATTTCAGTTTCCGGTATGATGTATAGAATGAAGCAGAATGCAGTGGGACTTGCAAATATTTGCATCTTAAGTACTGCAGTGCTCGTGCTGGTATCCACTACTGTTGCTTTATATGTAGGAATGGAAGATGTTATAAAAACCAGATTCCCAAGAAATATAATAATGAGCGCACCAAAAATTATAGAAAATCAAGCTCAAAGGTTAGATGGAATTTTAGAAGCTGAATCAAAAAACAGCGGCATAGATATAAAGAATAAGATCAGCTATTGGAATAATAGCTTTCCTGTTACTAAAAAAGATGGTAAGTTTTCAATAACCAGTAATATGGATATGAGTTCAAATGTTAATATGATTACCCTAATTCCTATTTCTGATTATAACAGATTAGAAGGAAAAAACATTACCCTTGAAGGTGATGAAGTACTCTTATACTCTAAGGCTAAGAATTTAGATAAAAATAGTATTACCATTGATAACAAAACTTTTAGAATTAAACAAGTATTAGATAAACCCGTGGCAGGAATGGAAAATCAGATGGATGATATAGTGGATAATTATATACTCTTCACAAATGATATAAATGCCGTGGGGAAAAATGGACTTAAAGAATATTTAATTGGAGTTGATGTTCAAGGAAGTGACAAGGATATATTATCATTAGCTAATAAGCTAAGTGATAAATTTAAGGAAAACAGCATTAATGTGAACATTGATAGCTCCGCAGGAAGTAAACAGGACTTATTTATGCTGTATGGCGGATTGTTCTTTATAGGAATCTTTTTAGGAGCATTATTTTTAATGGCAACAGTGCTTATAATCTACTACAAACAAATATCTGAAGGATACGATGATAAAGAACGCTTTGAGATTATGCAGAAAGTAGGAATGAGCAGAGGAGAAATAAAGAAAACTATCAGAAGTCAGGTACTAATGGTATTTTTCCTGCCTTTGGCTACTGCAATAATCCATATTGCTTTTGCATTCCCAATGATTACAAAGCTTCTTGCTGTACTTAATTTGAAAAATGTATCTTTATTTATGCAGTCTACTGTAATGACAATACTTGTTTTTGCAGTAATTTATGCAATTGTATTTTCCATCACTGCAAGGGCATATTATAAAATTGTTGAATAATTATATAGAAAGTAATAAAGAGCAATGCTGTAGATTTCAGCATTGCTCTTTGTGTTTTTAGGGTCATTGACACTAAGGCGCATATTGACAGATTTATAATTCTATTACAAAATGTAAATATTGGAGGGTTATAATGATTGATAAAATTAAGTCTAAAATGAATAAAAAATACGCCACCATATCTGCTTATGTAATAGTTACTGCATTAATAATTTTTGTATTGGCAAGGGCTACCTTTGAAATTGAAGGCGTTTTTAAAGCAATAACTTCAGTGCTTAAACGTATAGGAAAAATGCTGACTCCAGTATTTATTGGAATTATAATTGCATATATTATTAATCCCCTTGTTGCTTCTATAGAAAAACTGCTTAGAAAAGTAAAGTTTTTAAAATTTAAAAATGAGAAAAAATATAGAAGTATTGCTGTTTTTGTTTGTATTATTGTTTTAGCACTAGTTATATTTTTATTATTTGGGATTTTTATATTTAGTATTACAAAGCAATTTTCCAGCGTAAAGTTTGATAAAGTCATTACTGCAATTTCAAGTTACATAAATAGCTTCTCTGAATCTTTCAGAAATCTGGAAGAAAAGCTAAAAGCTCTTAATATTGAATCCAAGGCATTAGAACAGTATACTGCACAATTTTCCGATACCATTACCAATTTATTAAAGAATTTTGCCAACAATCTGCCAGCTAATACAATGAATATTTCTGGATATATTACAAATTTTGCTTTTGGATTAATTATTGCAGTTTATCTTTTATTGGACAAAGATTACTTTATTAAATATGGGAACATTTTTTTAAAAGCTATGTTTTCAGATAAAACTACAAGAAAAATAAAAGGTTACTTACATGATCTTGATTCAATTGTTTCAGGATATATAAGAGGAACATTATTAGATGCCCTTTGCATGTGTGTCATATTAAGTTTAGTTCTGTCTATTATTGGAATTAAATTTGGTATTTTGATAGGTATACTTGCAGGTCTATGCAATTTAATTCCTTACTTTGGCCCAATAGTTGCCTTTGCTGGTACAATAATATTTGGATTATTAAATGCTCAATACAGTCAGGTTATTATTGCTGTTATTGTACTTTCCATTGTACAGCAAATTGATGGAAACATAATTGAACCAAAGCTTGTAGGTAGTAATGTATCACTTAAACCTGTATTTATTCTGATAGCTTTGCTTATAGGAGCAGATATTGCAGGAGTTTTGGGTATGATACTAGCTGTGCCTGTTGCAGCTGTTGTCAAATTAATCTTAACCAGAGTTATAGAGACAAGATTAAAGAAAAAGGAAATGGAGACGTAAAAATATTATTTTGTGAAGTTTTTGCAGTAATAGTATAATTATGTTGTAATGTAAAACAAAATATTATTGAAAGGAGATATTCTATGACTATTTCTTTCGCTGAATTTCTAAGACAATTAATGGACAATCCTGCCCTGCTTATAACAGTGATATTGACTTTATGTGTAATTTTAGTAAATGGCTGGACTGATGCACCTAATGCTATAGCCACATGTGTTTCAACCAGAGCAATGGGACCACGGTCCGCAGTGTATATGGCAGCTGTATTTAATTTTCTGGGCGTTTTGGTAATGACAATGATAAATGCAAATGTGGCAGAAACCATATATAATATGGTAGATTTCGGGGGAGATTCTCATAATGCACTGGTTGCCCTTTGTGCAGCTTTATTTGCAATCGTTGTATGGGCAACAGCAGCATGGTATTTTGGAATACCAACAAGCGAGAGCCATGCCTTAATAGCAGGAATTTCAGGAGCTGCAATTGCTCTTCAGGGAGGCCTTGCTGGTATTAACGGCGGAGAATGGATTAAGGTAATATATGGATTAATACTTTCCACTGGATTAGGATTTATCATGGGCTTTATTACAGTGAAAATCGTAGAACTCATCTTCCGCAGATTTGATCGCAGAAAGACCAGCGATTTTTTTCAAGGAGCTCAGATTTGCGGAGCTGCAGCAATGGCATTTATGCACGGAGCTCAGGATGGCCAAAAGTTTATGGGAGTATTCATGCTTGGAATGTTTTTAGCTAATGGGCAGGGAACTGTCAGCAATTTTGTAATTCCTGTGTGGCTTATGGCTCTTTGTTCCTTAGTTATGGCATTGGGTACCTCTATAGGCGGATATAAAATTATAAAAGCTGTAGGTATGGATATGGTTAAATTAGAGCAGTACCAGGGATTTTCGGCAGATTTAGCTGCAGCTGGATGTCTCCTTATTTCTTCAATAACTGGAATACCTGTTAGTACAACACATACTAAAACTGCTTCTATAATGGGAATTGGCGCATCAAAACGACTAAGCTCTGTAAATTGGTCCATAGTTAAAGATATGGTTTTAACCTGGATTCTTACTTTTCCAGGCTGCGGTGCTGTTGGCTTTTTAATGGCAAAGTTTTTTATTTGGATTTTTTAATAAAAAATATGAAGGGCGTGATTAAAATTGCATAGAAAAAAAGGAAACGATTATTTTGAACTTTTATCAGAACTGGTAGATTACTCCTGTGCCGAGGCTGAATTGCTGCATGAAACTTTATCAAATTTCGATGCTGCTGAATTGGAAAGTAAAAAGGACGAAATGCATGAAATTGAACGAACAGCAGATACAAAAGAACATGAAATGATGGATAAATTAGTTAAAGAATTTATTACACCTATTGATAGAGGAGATATTATTGAGCTGGCTCATAGAATTGATGATATAACAGATGCTGTGGAAGATATTTTAGTTAAAATTTATATGTATAACATTAAATCTATGAAGCAGGAAGCTATAGAGTTTTCAAATATAATTTTAAAGAGCTGTAAAGAATTAAAATCTTTAATGAATGAATTTCATAACTTTAAAAAATCTCAGAGTATACTTAAATTGATTATAAATATAAATGGTTTAGAAGAAGATGGAGACAAGCTATATACTACTATTATAAGAAATTTATATATTAATTCAAAGGACCCTGTTGAATTGATGACATGGAAAGATATTTTCGAGTATTTTGAAAGGTGCTGTGATGCTTGTGAAGACGGTGCAAATGTTGTTGAAAGTGTAATAATGAAAAATTCATAATTTATAAATGTAATGGAGATGAAAATTGCATATGTATAAGCTTATAGCCATGGATATGGATGGCACTTTATTAAAAGATGATAAAACTATTTCAGATAAAACCAAAATCAGCATTAAAAAAGCTTTAGAATCAGGTATAAAAATAGTACTAACCTCAGGAAGGCCTATCCAGGGAATAAAAAAATATTTAGATGAACTTCATCTTACAGGTGAAGATGATTATGTAATAGGTCTTAATGGAGCAGTAATATGCAGAACCAGCGATTTTTCAGTACTGAGCAGAAATGCTGTATTGACAGGAAAAGATTTAAAGTATATTTACCGTAAAGTTAAAAATTTTAATGCATATTTTCATGCTTTTACTGAAAAAGAAGATTTAGTAAAAATAAGAAGCAGGTTTTCTGATGCTGATGAAACAAGATTGAATTTAAAGGTTAGAACAGTTGATTTCCCCAGTGGCGTTAATGATGAAGATGAAATACTGAAGGTAGTTTTAGAACAGGAAAAACAGGTTATAGATGAGATAATGCCTCAAATTCCTAAGGAGTTATTTCAGGAGTACAGCGTTTTCAGGAGCGTTGATTTTATGATTGAATTTATGAATAAAAACTGCAATAAAGCAGCAGGAGTTGAGAAGCTTGCGAAGTATTTAGGTATTAAAAAAGAAGAAATAATAACTATAGGTGACTCTGTTAATGATATTGAAATGATACAGTATGGCGGTCTTGGTGTGGCCATGGGAAATGCAAAGAATGAAATTAAAAGCATAGCTGATTTTATTACCAAAAGTAATGAAGATGACGGCGTTTCTAATGTAATTGAAAAATTCATATTTAATTAAAGGTAAACAAAATCACCATGTATGCAGCATGGTGATTTTTAATATAACTAGAAGTCATCACTCCTCTTATGATAATACTTATTCATCTGCATTGGGCATATATATTTTTCACCTTGTGGCGAATGATAATCCATTGGGCATGGTTCCATCATTGGACATGGCATCATCATAGGACAAGGCGATACAGGCTCCTGAATCATTGGCGGCTGTATAGGCTGTTGTATGGGCTGCTGTACTGGAGGCATAATTGGCTGTATATATAACTTCATTTTTGCCGGATCCATAATGGGCTCTATTTTTAATTGCAGCTTTATGGGCTCCATTATTACAGAACCCATTTTAGGCTGTATATTCAGTTCTATATTGCTTGGTTCCACCTTGGGCTGTATATTTGGTTCAATATCCAGCTGCATCTTTGAAGGATCCATTTTAGGCTGTATATTTAATTCCATGTTTTGTGGTTCAATATTTGGCTGAATATTTAGTTTCATGTTTTGCGGTTCCATATTGGGCTGTATATCTAACTGCATTTTTGCTGGCTCAATACTTGGCTGTATCTTAAGTTTTTCCACAGGCGGTGGTATATAAACCGGCGGCTTTACGGTATGAGGAGGCGGTGGTGTAAAAGGCTTTGGTGGAGGTGGCGGCGGCATTTTTCTTTCAAAGTCCTCATCATCATCAATTCTAAACATCATCATTGGACACATTACAGGATATTGGTAAGGGGGAAAGTTAGTTACTTCAATATTTTCTCTCATAATTATCCTTTCAAAAAATATTCTATCCATTTATTATATGAATATTTTTTTATGGTGTTCATGGATAATAAATTATTTGAATTAAAAAATGACATTTATGAAGGAACTGACATGTAAGTATATGTAAACAAAGAAAGGTAGGATATTATGTTAGAAAATTTAAAAAAACAAGTTGTTGCAGCGGCTCAGGAAGCAGATAGAAAAGAACTATGTAAGCATGGCTCAGGTAATTTCAGTATTAGAGATAAAGAAACAGGATATGTTCTTGTAACACCTACTGGAGTACCAAGAGAAGAATTAACTTATCATGATATTTGTGTTGTAGATATGAATGGTAATGCAGTTGAAATTGAAACTGATGTTAAACCTACCAGTGAAGTATTCATGCATTTAGAAGCTTATAAATGCAGACCTGAAGTAACATCAGTGGTACACACACACTCCCGCTTTGCAACTACTTTCGCCGTATTAAATAAAGAGATACCACCTCTGGTATATGAAGCAATGTTTTATGGCGGTGTAGTTAAAGTTGCACCATATGGAAGACCAGGAACAAAAGAATTAGCTGAGAGTATTATAGAACCATTAAAGCACGGTGATGCCTGCTTACTTGAACAGCATGGAGTTGTTACAGTAGACAGCAGCGATATAAAAAAGGCTCTTCTTAAGGCGTTTTATGTTGAAGAAGTTGCTGAAATTTATTACAGGGCGCTTGTTATTAATGGAGGAAAAGAGCCAAAAGTAATACCTGTAGATGAGCTTGCAGCATGGAAATATCCTAAGGATGTAAAAATAAATAAATAGCTTATTTACTTTACATCCATAAATGTAACTTAAATATAGATTTATAATGAAAAATAATATACAATAATAATATGTTAACATTTTCTTAATTTATTTTAGGAAGGTATGATTAAAATTATATTAAATATATTAGCAGTAATAACAACAATTTTTCAATCATTTTTAATTGTGTGGACCTGCAACAGTATTGCATCAAAAGAGAATAAAATTTCTAAGCCTGATTTTATTATTTTAAATGTTATTATTTTAATCTGGGTTTTATTTTTTGGCTTTAATAATAATGGACCATATGCAAATTTAATAATGGTAATTGGGGTTTTAATTTTATGTATAATTTTCTATAGAAAATCTATCATTGATGCTATACTTGGATTTGGAACAGTTTATTCAGTAATTGTAATATCTTCCTACTTTTTTTTGCCTTTTATAAATATGTTGTATCTTCCATTAAGCTAAGTTTATCTAGTGATTTTCAAATGATTATTTTTGTATTTCTGCCATCGTGGTTTGTATATATAATCTTTTTTAAATTTGCAGATTATATTTTAAATGCTGTTCTACTTATGAAAACATATACCCATTCTCTGCTATTCTTCATAATTATTACATATACTATGATTGTTTTGGACACTTTGCGTGCACAAGAACAGGATGGGAGTGCAGATTCAATGTTTAAATTAATTTTTTATTTAATGGCATTAATGATTTTTGTTTTCACCATAGTTTATTTTGCCAGAGTAAATGAAAAGTCAAAGGAAGCTGATATGTTAAATGATGCTTTAAAGGCTAAGATTACAGAGCTTAGAAAAGTAAAGCATGATTATGGAAGTGAAATAAGCGGATTATATGGCTTGTATCAGCTTGGCAGATTTGACAGACTTGGTGACATGCTTAAGAATATTGTTGAAAGAAATCAGGCCCTGAATACCTCTGTGTATGTTAATGTACAAGCATCTCCATTAATAAGCTCAATTTTAACCCCCATTTCTTCATCTGATATAGATTTAATTGTTCTTGATACAGCAGATTATAACAATTTATCAATAAATGATGACGAGTTGTTAAAAGTATTATCTAATATTATTAGGAATTCACTAGATGCTCTTAAAGGAGTAAAAAATCCTATAATTAAATTTAAAAGCTACAATGTTCATAATGGTGTGGTAATTAACATAAGCAATAACGGACCTGAAATTCCATGTGACATAATGAATAAGATTTTTAAAGCTGGTTTCAGCACTAAGGGCAATGTAGATGGTGAAAGAGGTTTTGGTTTAAGCATAGTAAAAGAAATAATAAATAAATGTAATGGTAAAATTACCATAAACAGCAGTTCGGAATTAACTGAATTTAATATTCAGATACCATATAAATAAATTTACTCTAACATTGTGGATGGAATTTTATATTAATAATAGAGTTCAGTAATAGCCTTAAACAAATCTCCATCAAAATCGATGTACATAATTCCACCATGGAGCTCAACTATACTTTTTGCAATGGCCAGGCCTAATCCATTGCCATCCACATCAGAGCTTCTGGAAATATCCCCTCTTGTAAATCTTTCAAATATTTCTTTTTTATCAAAATCAAGGGGCGCGGAGGAAACATTTTTAAAGCTTATTTTAATTCCCTTATGAATATCATCAATATCAACATATACTCTTGTGTTTGCAAGAGAATATTTTAGAGCATTAGTTATTAGATTTTCAAAAACACGAGACATTCTGTTGCCATCTAAGTTCATTTCAATTTTTTTTGCAAAAGACTTTACTATAAATACTATTTTTTTATATGAATATACTTCTGAGTCTGAATACTCTGATATGGATTGATTAATAAGCTCTATAACATCCACATTTTTTTTATTTAATTCCAGCTTTCCGCTATTTATTTTAGATATTTCAAATAAATCTTCAATTAGAGTTTTAAGTTTTATACTTTTCCTATTTAAAATATTTAAAAACTCTTTTTTTTCTTCTTCAGAAATATTCTCTCTAAGTAAAATATCAGTATAATTTATTATTGATGTCAGGGGAGTTTTTAAATCATGAGATACATTAGCAACTAATTCACTTTTTAATTTTTCATTTTTTATCTGATCCTCAATAGATACTTTAAAGCCCTTGTTTATTTTATTTATATTATGGCTTAGACATGCTAAGGATCTGTCACCATTTTCCCTTATAACATAGTCTAGTTCACCACTGGTTATTTTTGCTGTGCCTTGTATTATTTCATCAATGTATCTGCTGAACCTGATGATTTTAGGCAATATTACCATGACATAAAATAATACCATTGGAAGTAGGATAACTATGGTACCATGATTATATATAAGCCATAATGCCATTATTACTGAAAATGTAAAAAGAAAATAAACTGTAATTTTAAAAAGAGTAGTTCTATTCTCAAACCATTGATTTATTGTCTTAAAAAACTTAATCATAAAGTTATTTTTCAAACCACGGATAAATCTTTCTTCACCAAGGAAATACAATACCATTAAAATAAGAAAAAGTACTACAGAATACATTGCAATGTACATTTTATCTCTTGTAATGCTGTTTCTTGTATTTGAAACACTTTCATTTATAGAGCTGATTTCATTATTATAATTATTTTGTGCTGCCTGCAAAATATTCTTTAGTACAGGTTCATCTTCATTTGAATAAGAATAATTATTAGGGAACCAATAGGCTTCCACATAATTACTGGAATTAATTATTGAATGATTACTGCCATATCTGCTTGCAGGAGCACCATTTGAATTGTAAGATAAGTTATACCACTTACCTTTACCAGATACATACTTGTATAAATCTCCGGTTTCCTGCTGAAATAATTTTAAATCATTTTTTATTAAATCTATATTTTCAGTGTCGTTGGTTATAAATGTATTTTTACTTTTATCGATAATAATAAATTTTACAATTTTACTATAATCATAATTACCAATAGAAATTTTAAATTCCCTGCTAATGTTGTTAAGTTCATCCTGAGATTTTTCTGATAATATTTTTAAGTTATTGGTTTTGTCATATATATATGAATTCCCGATACTTGCACATTGTTTTACCCATAAATCATAATTAATCCAGTTAGCATTGCTTATTGAACCTTCATCTTTTTTTATATAGGACAATTTTTGCTTAGTAGCTGATAAAGTTGAATTCATTGAATTTATTTCATTATTTTTTTTATTAATACTGTTTATACTGCTGTATATTTCAATGAGAAGAAATGCAGAAATAATAAGAAGCAGAAGTACAGCTTTTTCCACTATGTTCCATAGTTTAGGATGACTAACAAATTTATCTTTCAATTGTATATCCAACTCCCCACACAACTTTTATATATCTTGGATCCTTTGTATTTATTTCTATTTTTTTTCTAAGTCTTCTTATATGGACGGAAACTGTATTTTCTGTTTTAAATGCAGGCTCATCCCATACTCTTTCATAAAGTTCCTCAGAAGAGAAAACTCTGCCCCGATTTTCAGCTAACAGCAGTAATATGTCATATTCTATTGGCGTAAGTTTAACTTTATTGCCCTCCAATGTAACAGTATGGCTGATTTTATTAATAATTAGCTGATTAATTACAACTTCTTCATCATTTGCTTTTTTATTATAATTCCCCAAATCAATATATCTTCGAAGCTGAGACTTTACCCTTGCTACCAGCTCCATAGGGTTAAAGGGTTTTGTTATATAGTCATCTGCTCCTATGTTTAAACCTAATATTTTGTCAGTTTCTTCGCTTTTTGCAGACAGCATTATAATAGGAATATTTCTTTTTTCCCTTATTTTCATGCATGTTCTTATTCCATCTAGTTTTGGCATCATTACATCTAGTATTATTACATGGATTTCATTATTTTCTAAAGAATCTAAGGCTTCCAATCCATCTCCGGCTTTAATGATATTAATATTCTCAGTGCTTCTTAGATATACTTCAATGGCATCCCTTATTTCCTTTTCATCATCAACAACCAGCACATTATGAGTATCCATAAATATAAGTCCCCCCAATTAAAAAATAATCATTTATTTTTGTATATAAAAAAACTGAAAGGCTCTTTTATATTTCCTTTTATAGTTTCAACCTTGGAAATGTTTCTAAGATGATATATTTTACCGTCATAATCCTTAGCCTGATTATCGCATACGTAGGCATAGTCATACTTACCCGTATCCTTCCATGCCATAAATATATAAGTATGAGTTGGAATGCCACTGCTGCTTAATTTTTCATCTGTGGTAAAGCAAATATCCCCCGGCTGGAGCTTTTTATAATCCATTTCCTTTTTCCAGCCTTCTCTTTTCATTATACCTAGAAGTTCAGTGGTATTACAAATATTATCATCTATTTTTTCACCATTCATTCTCAAAACTTCAGACAAAAAATAAACACATGTATTAGCAGAATAGCCTTGATTGAGAGAGACTGCCTTGTTATATGCTTTAAGTCTGTTATCTTTATTTAACATGGAATTGTATATTTTATCCTGAAGATCATGACTATGTATTTTGTTACTTTCACTAAATGAGTGTACAAGCATAACTGCTGCAATTAAGATCAACATAGCTGGAAAGACTAAAATGACTTTTCTAAATGGGAATCTTAAATTTCTTTTATGTCTATTTCTGTATAATGAAGTCTGATCCATAAAAAAACCTCCTCAAATTTAGAACTGTTAATTCTATAATAGAGGAAGTAAATTACAAAAATCATATTATAAAAGTGAAGATTTCCGTACGATTTTATTTTTCTCATTTTCCCAGGATAAAACATAATCCTCTAGGATTTTATGAAGGTATTCACCAATTTTCAAATAGGATTCATCTCTAAGATTAGCCAGTGAAATTCTTATGGACCATTCAGGTGCGTGGAATCCACCGCCATTTAGCAATACAATTGATGATTCCTCTGCTAACCTTAAAAGTATATCAACAGGCTTATGGTTTTTCTGAAGATAATCTGCGAAGTCTTTATTAAAGGTTTCACCAGCCCACTGAAGAAGATCAAATTCTGTATAATAGGCTGCATCATAAGGATTATGCTTTAACTCCATATGAAGACCTTTATATAAAAGCTCCTCACGATGATGACAGATATTTTGTGTAAGCTTTTTATAATTATTTTCCTTATCTGTTAAAGCAAATATACAGAAAAATGCCATTTGAACCTGCTGCGGGGTTGATAGGCCTGCAGTATGATTTAAAGCAACCTGGCGGCTGTCTGCTACAATTCTGTCAATAAAGCATATTTTTTCAGGGTTTGTAGAAAGAGCTTCATACCTTTTGTTAAGCTCATTTTTATCTTCTGCACTTTGATTTTTAAGTAATTTATCAAAAACATTGTTTTTATGAATAGCAATAGTTCCAAGTCTCCAGCCGGTAACTCCAAAATATTTTGAAAATGAGTATACTCCAATTGTATTAAAAGGTAAGTATGCAGCCAGAGAACGGAATTTTTCAACAAAGGTACAGTATACATCATCAGAAATAATCATTAGATCAGGATTATGCTCATGTACAATTTTCACCAGCTCATTTATGGTTTCAGGCTTTATTGAAACAGATGGAGGATTGCTGGGATTTATAACAAATAAAGCTTTAATATCTTTATTACAAAGCTTTTCTATTTCTGATTTGTCATACTGCCACATATTTATGCCGCTTTCGTAATTTGAAGCCTTTATTTCAGTGATTGAAAAATTATATCTTTCCAGATGGGGAATTTCCAAATAAGGTGTAAAAACAGGAGTCATAATTGCAACATTGTCCCCAATCTTTAAAAGCTTATTTGCAATTAATGAATCAAAAATATAACACATGGCTGCAGTTGCACCTTCCACGGCAAATATATTGAAATTGTCCTTTGATGTGCTGTCATAGCCCATTTCTTTAATCAGGTAATCATGAACTACTTTTTCAATGTGAAGGAGCATACGATCAGGCACAGGATAATTATCTCCAATTATGCCGTCAGCTAACTCAAAAACCCATTTGTCTGCATTAAATCCCTTATCTGATCCATATTCAACTATTTTTTTTATTAGTTCTATTCCAGGAAGCTTAGTATTTTTAGTCAGATAATCATTTAACCTTTCAGCTATTCCTGGTCTGCTTGGCATACCTGCAAGATTTTTGTCCTCCCAAACTCTTTTTGTCTCTAAAACTGCAAACTGGCCAAATGTAAAAAAAGCTTCTCTTGGTAAGGAAGCTGTCCAGTTGGGATTACCTCTTCCTGCATTTAACAATGTATTTATACTTTTCTTCTTGGACCCTTCGGCCAGGTTAATTAGCTTGTTCTTAAGTTCAAAAGGACTTATTTTACCATATACACGCCTGATTTCTTCTAGTTGCACATTTTCATGAACTCTCATTTATATCTTACAGCTCCTTAACTTTACAATTATTGCGTAAATAATTTGTTTAAAAATATAATGTGCATATTGTAACAATATTATTCTATAAAAGTGTATAGTTGATAAATTATGTAAAGTAGATTAAAATAGATAGGAACTTTTTAAATGATAATAAATGTAAAAAAGTATAGGTGGGGGAAGATAAATGAGCAGATTATTTTGTGGGAAAAACATAGAGCTTCTGGCGCCAGCAGGGACTTTCAAAGATTTTACTGAAATCGTTAAGAGCAGTGCTGATGCTGTATATTTCGGCGGAAAACAATTTAACATGAGAATGCATAGAAAAGACTACAATTTGTCAAATGATGAAATTAAACAAGCTGTTTTAATGGCTCATTCATTAGGGAAAAAAGTATATATTACATTTAATAATATGATGAACAACACTGAAATAGAAGGCTCCAGGGAATATCTGAGCTTTCTTGACACTGTAAAACCAGATGGATTTATTGTACAGGATTTAGGCGCAGTACGATTAATTAAGGAAATGGGTATAACTATTCCAATTCATTCTAGTGTTATGATGAATGTTCATAACAAGCAAATCATAGATGCCCTTTATAAAATGGGAATATCAAGAGTAGTAACTTCAAGAGAGATGAGTCTGGAAACCATCAAAAGACTTTCAAAGGATACTGATATGGAATTTGAATATTTCATCCATGGAGATATGTGTGCAGTCCATGGAAGTCAATGCTTCTACAGCGGAATGCTGTTTGGGAAAAGCAGTAATAGAGGGTTGTGTCTTAAACCATGCAGATGGCCTTATAAATTTGGACAGGATTCACAGGAGAAATTTAAAGATTATCTGGCTGTAAAGGACATGTGTATGTATGAACATCTGCCTGATCTAATTGATGCAGGAGTATGCTCATTTAAAATTGAAGGAAGAATGAGGAGCAGTGGTTATTTAATTCAGCTCATAAATAAATATGGAAAAGCCATAGACAGATATATTGAAGATCCTACGGGCTACTATGTGGATGATGAAGCTTTAAAACTTCAGGAAGACAGAACAAGAAATTTATCCACTGCATATGCTTTCAAGGTACCTGGAATTAATAACATAGAATTTGATGCATCAAGAGAACCTAAAATATTCAGCAGGGCTGTTGAAGAATTTGAAGTAAATAATGAAAGATTACATGAACTAAAGGAAAAGTTTAAAACAGAAAAAGAGTTTAATAATAAACCATTATTAACAGTAAAGGTAAATAATATAAAGTCCTTTAAGTATGCTGTTGACAATGGTGCAGATGAAATATATATTCCAGGTGACGTATTTAGATGCGACAGACCATTTTCCAAAGCACAGATAGAGGAAGCTGTTAAGTATGCTGATAATAAAAAGGTTTATATAACTCTTCCACAAATGATGTTTCCAAGACAGTTTACTGATTATTCTGCAATGATGAAATTCTATAAAAAGGCTGGAATTGAAGGAATAATAGTAACTAATATAGGGGCCGCAGAGGAATTTAAAAACGATGATTTAAAGATGATTGGAGAGTTTTCACTTAATTGTTATAACACTAAAGCTGCTGAATTCTATGAAGAGGAAGGAATTAAGAGAGTAACAGTATCTGTTGAATCAACAGCTGATGCTCTAAAGGAAATGCTTTTAAATACTAAGACTCCATTGGAAGTTATAGTACAGGGAGCTCCTACAGTAATGTATATGGAGCACTGTGTTTATGCCGGTGAACACAATACTACATCAAAAGACTGGTGCTTAAAATACTGTGAAAAGGAATTTAAAGAACTTGTAGATGAGAAAGGATTTAAACATCCTGTTTATACTGATCAATACTGCAGAAATCATATACTGTCTGGGAAAGATATATGCCTTATTGGTATAATTGATGAATTGTCAAATCTAGGGGTAAGGGCAGTAAGAATTGAAGGGCAGCATTATAATTATGAAGTTTTAGGACAAGTAGTTAAGATTTACAGGCAGGCTTTAGATGGCAATAATTCTAATGATAGATCTGAATTATTAAAAGATATAACAAATAGAGGTCAGAGTTTTCAGGCTCTGAATTATAATTAAGGGGATGAGCTTATGAATAATACTTACTTAGGACCAGACATTACAATGGAGAAAAGAAACAAATATTTAGTTCCCTGCTCAAATCATTTTTATAAAAACCCGCCTGAAATTGTTAAAGGTGAAATGCAGTATTTATATGATAGTGAAGGAAAAAAATACTTAGATTTTTATTCAGGAGTTTCTGTAATGAACTGTGGTCACTGCAATGCTGAAATCCTTGAAAAAACAATTGATCAGATGAAAACATTGCAGCATACCTCAACTATTTATCTTACTGAGCCTATGGTAAATCTAGCAGAAGAGCTGAGCCAGGTAACTCCTGGCGATTTAAAAAGAAGTTTCTTCTGCGGAACAGGTTCAGAGGCTAATGAAGGAGCGTTGCTTGCTGCATCATTATATACAAATAAAAGTGAAATACTGGCTTTAAATAATGGGCTTCATGGAAGGACAAAGCTAACCATGAGTGTAACTGGTATTGGAATGTGGAGAACAGATTCTAACCCTGTAGGAGGAATTCATTTTGTGCCAAATGCTTATTGCTATAGGTGTAAATTTAAAAATTCCTGTGGTGAATGCGGTATGGAATGTGTTGAGGCAGTGGAAAAAACTATAAAGAACCACACTTCAGGCAGAGTTTCTGCTATGATAGCTGAAACAATCCAAGGTAATGGAGGCATAATAACTCCGCCTAAAGGATATTTTAAGGCATTAAAACAGGTATTGAATAAATATGGCATTTTGCTTATCATTGATGAAGTTCAGACCGGGTTTGCCAGAACTGGTAAAATGTTTGCCATTGAAAATTATGATGTAGTACCTGATATAATGACAATGGCAAAAGCACTGGGAAATGGGGTCCCAATAGGGGCTTACATAACTACGGATGAGATTGCTTTTGCATTTACCCATCCATCTGCTTCGACACTAGGAGGAAACCCTGTGTCTGCTGCAACAGGAAGAGCAGTCATAAGCTATATCAAAAAGTATAACTTATGCCAAAGAGCACAGCTTATGGGAAGCAAACTAAAGGATGGTCTATTAAAGCTAAAGGATAAATATAAAATAATCGGGGACGTAAGAGGACTTGGATTAATGATGGGCGCTGAATTAGTTAAAGAAAACATGGAGCCTGCAGTTAAAGAAACAGATATAATCCTTGAACAGCTTAAAGATAAAGGGATTATAGTTGGTAAAAATGGAGAGAACAGAAATGTGCTGGCATTTCAGCCTCCTTTAATAATATCTGAAGAAGATATAGAAAATCTTATTAAATCATTAGATGAAATACTATGTAATATGCAATATGCATAAGAAAGGTTGGACAAAATGCTTAAATTTAAAAGAACATTATCAATTATTATTATTTTATCATTGACACTTACCTTATTTGGATGCGGGTCATCAAAGAAAGACTCAAAAGATACCTCAGCAAATACTAAAACTGAAAAACAGACTTTAAACATTGGTTTAATGCCGTCAGTGGATGCTGTACCCTTTATAATAGCTAAGGATAAGGGATTTTATGAAAAGAACGGAGTGGATGTAAAACTTCAGGTATTTAAAAGTGCAAATGACAGAGATGCAGCACTTCAGACTGGAAATCTGGATGGAGTTTCAACAGATGAAGTAGCTGTATGCCTTTATCAGAATGCAGGAATAGATCTTAAAATAACAGGAGTTACAGATGGTGACTTTATGCTGGTTGCATCAAAACAATCTGGAATAAAATCAATTGCAGATGTTAAAGGAAAATCTGTAGCCATTTCACAAAAGACTGTAATTGAATATTCACTAGATAAAATGCTGGAGAAAAATTCTATAAAGCCCGAAGAAGTAAAAAAAGTTGCCATACCAGCCATACCAGCAAGACTTGAGATGTTAAAAGCAGGGAAGGTAGACTTAGCACTATTGCCTGAACCATTTTCAAGCGCTGCTATAAAAGATGGGGCTGTACTTCTTGGAAAAACAAGCTCTGAAAAGCTGCTGCCAGCAGTTTCTGCCTTTACTCAAAAGAGTATTGATAATAAATCAGATGCTATAAAAGCATTTTACAAAGCTTACAATGAGGCTGTTGAGTATGTTAACAATACTCCTATTTCTCAATATGAAGATACAGTTATAAAATTTGTTGGATATCCTGAAGATATGAAAGGCAATATTGTACTGCCAAAATTCAGAGCAGATGTGCTTCCATCTGATAATGATTTAAATAGTGCTATAAAGTGGACTAAAGATAAGGGCATTGTAAAGAAATCATTAACTCCTAAGGATTTAACTTATAAAATTAAATAAGGTTGACAAATATATCATATAATGAATATAATCCTATTATAAAAGTATGAGGAGAAAAGCTGTATGATTAATGAAGAGACTGCCGAAAGGATAATAGGAAAAAAATACAGCCACTTTTTGTGGCTATTCATTTTTTTAGCGCTTACTATATGGTTTGGGTATTTAAAAAAAACAATAGTTCCTAAGCATATTATCTATTGTTCTTTGGATTACTACATTCCATTTGTGAAGGAGTTTGTAGTAGCCTATCTCTTTTGGTTTGCCTATATGTCAATTGGACTTTTATATTTGGGACTTAAATCAAAGAAAGATTTTTATAAGCTTGTTTTGTTTCTTGCTTCCTGCATGAGTATATCCTACATAATATTTATCATATATCCAAATGCACAATTTCCGAGACCCATAATAACAAAGCGGGATATATTTTCAAGGATGGTATCCTTCATATATAGTATTGATGGAACAAACAATGTATTTCCAAGCATTCATGTAGCCAATGCAATAGGAGTTCATGCTTCTTTAATAAATTGTGACATATTAAAGAATTCAGGAAAAGTAAAGACAGCCTCTTTTATTGCAATGATTGCTATATGTGCTTCTACTGTTTTAATAAAACAGCATTCAATTATAGATGTTGCAGGGGGAGTAGTTTTAGCCTTTATTGTATATATATTTATATATAAGATTCCTAAAACACAATAATTCAGATTTACTTTTCATTTAACCTGCTTCTGAGTTTTATTCTGCTTTGATTATAGTACACATTATCGTAGAAATTTTTCCACATTTTCAGAACATGCTTTTTTGAATAGAGTTCATGGCACTGCCATGAACTTTTACAGCATGATTCATACATATGGTTATCATTTCTAATTTTATTTATAATTTCCGTAAACTCATTGACATTATTACCTTTTAAGTAATAGTTAAGCAAAATACTATGATAAATACTTAAATCTCTTACAAGTACAGGCTTTCCAAGTGCCATTGATTCAAGAATTGACATAGGGAATAATTCATTATAGGATGGCAGAAACATTAAATCTGCTGCATTATATATGTCATTCATTTTTTTTCTGCTTATGATTCCAGTGAATTTTACATTGCCTGGGGGATCTCCCATAATGCTTTTCAGCTCTTTATAGCCATATGTTATTGATCCAAAGGAAAAACCACCTGCCCAGATAAACTGAACATCAGGAAGCTTTTTTGCAACCTGAATAAAATCCAGTATTCCTTTTCTGGTCTGAACCTGACCAACACCTAATACTACAAATTTATCCCTGGGTATATTAAGCTGCTTTTTTATATCATCAATTTTTTCTTTTTCATATACATAAAAGTCTTCTTCTGAAACATAGTTTGGTATATATGTAATTTTAGATTTATCTATATTGTATTTTTTAAGCACATCTATAAAATAAGGATTTACTACAACAAGATAATCAACACTTTTATAAAACCAAATTACATATTTATAGAAAACTTTTTTAATTAACCTTGGCAGCTTTATACTTTCCTCTAAAGTTTCAGGAACAAAATGGACATAAGCCACTGTTGATCCATGTAACTTTGCAAAAGGCAGGCTTAAAAAAAACTTAAAATCAATTGTATGATAGTGCATAATATCGCAAAACTTTAGGTTGTTTACCATAACATTATAATTTTCGTTAAGCCCATCCTTAACTAGTCTTACCTGCTCTATATAAGCTGATAAGACACCCTGAGCCTTAACCTTATCAGCAGAGGAAAGCATATTAATATCAGGCATAAAAATCCCCTTTCTAAACAGCAGTTCACTTAAAATTTATTATTTGAACGTGACAGCATATCCTTAACAATGCTGATATATCTCTGAGATACATCTGGACATGCACTCAAAATTGAATCAATTACAAAATCAATGTTACTTTCATCTATTTTCTTAGCATTAACATCTTCGTAGGTAATTATTCCTTCAGAGCTTAAAGAATTGTATATTTTATCAACAATTTCATTTTGCATAACATCATTTGTTTCTCTGCATTTCTCTGAAAAATACACTATGTCTTCGCTTACTATGAATTGAGCAAATGCATATTCCTTCTCAGTCTGTTTTGAATCTTCATTTTCAGCACATTTGTACTTGGTGTGTTCAACATGTTTTAAATCAAGTCTGTTTGGATCATCCTTTCTGGTTAATACACATCTGATCTCCAGTTCCATGAGTCTATCCTTAGTATGCTGGGAAAAGTTCTCCCCAAATTCCTGTATGAATTGTTTTACAGATATTGTTTTTTTAAGTTTGTAATTTTTTCTAACCATGGTTATCTCCTTTAATATTTATTTTATTAAGTATATATATAAAACCACCTCAATAAAGGTGGCACATAAAATTGTATTTCTTTTACTATTATTAGTATACCACATTAAAGAAATTATTAAAAATTTCAAATAAATATATATAAAATATCAAATCATATAGATTTTATACTAAAATAATAATAGTAAATATATTCTTATAAGGAGAGGAAAACAAAATGTCAGTTTTGGACAACCATAATGATATAATGAATAAATCTCATAAAAGGTGTATTGATTATAAGATTGAAAAAGAAAGGGTTTTCCCAATAAGGACTTTTTATGGGAAAGAGTTCTATGGTATTATTACTGAGAATAAGCAGTTAATAAAAACTGCCAGATCATTCATGGAGATATTATATGATTTTCTAAGGGATTCAGGCTTTTCTTTATATCTTACAGATAGTGATGGAATTGTGCTGACAATGATTGGAGACAATGATATTTTACAAGACCTTGATAAAATGGGCATTGTAATTGGAGCAGACATGAGTGAAAAGAGTACTGGCACTAATGCAATAGGTACAGCACTTGCTGAAGACTGCCCAGTACAAATATCCGGAAAAGAACATTTTATAAATGTATATCATATTTGGACATGCTCTGCATCTACAATTCACAATGAGCAGGGACATATAATAGGATGTCTTAATTTAACAGGAAGATACCAGTTGGCTCATCCTCACACTCTTGGCCTAGTGGTGGCAGCTGTGAAATCCATAGAAAATCAATTAATCATGGATAAGATACAGGGGCAGTTATATAATACCAATCAATATCTAAACAGAATAATGAATTCAATAAACCTTGGTATTTTTGCAACTGATATAAATGGTACAGTAACTTCAATTAATAACAGCGCCTGCAGTATGCTTAATATTGACGAGAAGGATATTATGAGCAGAAATATAGGAGGCATTTTAAGCGATTGGGAATACATACTTAGTATTATCAAATTTGGAGAGAACTGTGAAAATAAAGAGATTACATATTCCAGTTATAAAGGTAAAAAAAGATTTAATTTAAGTGTGTATCCTATTAGAAATAAACAGAAAAAAATCACAGGTATGGTGGGAATTTTTAAAGACATACAAAATGTATATAATCTATTAAACAAGTATACTTTCATGAGGGCAACTTATACCTTTGATGATATCATTGGTAAAAGCCATAAGATCCAGGAAATAAAAGATCAGGCCATGGGAATAGCTGACAGCCCTTCAACAGTGCTTATTCAAGGTGAAAGCGGAACTGGCAAGGAAATAATAGCACAATCCATTCATAACAGGAGCAGCAGAAGGAATAATGGATTTGTTGCAATTAATTGTGGTGCTATACCTAAAAATTTAATAGAAAGCGAACTTTTTGGATATGAAGATGGAGCATTTACCGGAGCAAAACATGGAGGACAGCCGGGAAAATTTGAAATAGCAAACGGAGGCACATTATTTTTAGACGAAATTGGAGAAATGCCATTGGATATGCAGGTAAATTTATTAAGAGTATTGCAGGAAGGATATGTTACAAGAGTTGGAGGAAACAAGTATATAAAAGTTGATGTAAGAATTATAGCATCCACTAATAAGGATTTAAAGGCAGAAGTGGAAAAGGGAAACTTCAGAGAGGACCTATACTATAGATTAAGTGTAATACCCATTAATATACCTCCGCTTAGGGAAAGAAAAGGCGATATTGAAATGTTAATTGAACATTTCCTTAAAACCAAGGCAGCAAAGCTTGGTAAGCCCCTGCCTAAAATCAGTCATGAATTATTTGAGAAACTAACAAATTACAGCTGGCCCGGCAATGTTAGAGAATTGGAAAATTGTATTGAAAATATTGTAAATTTAAATGGCAAAACTACATTTGTGTTTAATGATAATAATATTACATGTAATACTACTAAATCAGATAATAGTTTTGAATATGAAATGTGTTCTTTAGATGATCTGGAAGTAAAAGCAATAATGCACTGCATTAATAATTGCAGTGGAAATATAACAAAAGCTGCCAAAGTTCTCGGAATAAACAGGAGTACAATTTATACAAAATTAAGGAAACATAACATTAATATAAATTTAACAGTTTATTAAATAATTTTTATACAATATAATAACTATTTGTCATAAGTTTATAATGAAATATATGTATGAATATACAACAGTGTAGTAATAAACAGCAGCTTTATTATATAAATGTTGTATTTTACTACATTTTTTTATTGAAATTATTAGAAACCGCTTGTTATATGCTTTGGTATAAAAAATGCTTATATATAACTTTGTTAATTGTTGCCCAAATATATTGAACAAATACATTTATATATTAACAATTCTCATTAAAAAAGTTAAATAATTATCAAAAGGGAGGAATACTAAAATGAAAGGTTTCGCAATGTTAGGTCTTAATAAAACAGGTTGGATTGAAAAGGAAAAGCCAGTAGCAGGTCCATATGATGCAATTGTACGACCGCTTGCAGTTTCACCTTGTACATCCGATATACATACTGTGTTTGAAGGAGCTCTTGGAGACAGACACAATATGATTTTAGGACATGAAGCTGTAGGAGAAGTAGTTGAAGTAGGCAGTGAAGTTAAAGACTTTAAACCTGGAGATAAAGTTGTAGTACCTGCAATAACTCCAGATTGGAGATCCCTTGAAGTACAAGCTGGGTATCCTCAACACTCAAATGGAATGCTCGCAGGATGGAAATTTTCAAACTTTAAAGATGGTGTTTTTGCTGATTACTTCCATGTAAATGATGCTGATATGAATCTTGCATATCTTCCAGACGAAATCCCTCTGGAGCAGGCAGTTATGATTTCAGATATGATGACAACTGGTTTCCATGGAGCAGAACTAGCCGATATCCAATTGGGATCAAGTGTAGCAGTAATTGGAATAGGCGCTGTTGGATTAATGGCGGTTGCAGGAGCAACATTAAGAGGTGCCGGAAGAATAATAGGTGTAGGAAGCAGACCAGTTTGTGTTGAAGCTGCTAAATTCTATGGAGCTACTGATATTGTTAACTATAAAGAGGGAGATATTGTAAAGCAGATTATGGATTTAACAAAGGGAAAAGGTGTTGACCGTGTAATCATGGCTGGCGGAACTGTAGATACTTTAGCTCAGGCAGTAACATTGGTTAAACCAGGCGGAACAGTATCAAATGTTAATTATCATGGTAAGGGAGACTATCTTCCAATACCTCGTGTGGAATGGGGCTGTGGAATGGGTCACAAGAAAATTATAGGAGGCCTGTGCCCTGGTGGACGTCTTAGAATGGAAAGGCTTATAGATTTAGTTAAGTATAACCGTGTTGATTTAAGTAAACTGGTTACTCATACTTTTAATGGCCTTGATAATGTTGAAAAGGCTCTTATGCTTATGAAAGATAAACCAAAGGACTTAATTAAACCAGTTGTACTAGTCTAATTATATAAATGAAGATAGATCCAGGATTTCAAGCCATGATAGAAGAAGAACAATAATATTGAAGGGGAACTGATTTCAAGTAATTGGAGCGGTTCTCTTTTTTTATTGAAAGTAATGCGAGTTTTGGGACTGCTACGGTGATTAGATATTTACTTTCTATAGACACCTATGGCTCTTTTA
>ENA-UOOI01000671-UOOI01000671.1-fermentation-metagenome-genome-assembly--contig:-NODE-671-length-42011-cov-57.295166_pt1 | contig 42011 bp, 38 predicted proteins | sample MGYA00245779_ERZ724027 | MGnify/ENA primary metagenome ERZ724027 (study PRJEB28704, sample SAMN03018318) | fermentation metagenome | biome: anthropogenic terrestrial biome; feature: soil; material...
AGGCAAAGCCTCCGACGCCTGAGAGAACATTGAAACATGCCGCTCCGCACCATGTGATAGATAACCTCACGGCGTAAGCGGAGGCAAAGCCTCCGACGCTGAGAAAGCATTGAATCATGAATGAGCTTTGCGTGTTTGGGAATTTTCCGCATCAGGGCGTCTGTTTCTGCTTTTTATCATGGAATAATAAACTGATATAAATCAATCGTGAATAGACGGCAGTTCCGCTGATGATTGAAGGCCGGGTTCCTTCCCATCCCAAAAGGAAGAGGGAAGAAGCGGGGCCCGGCTGAAACTGTTATGGGAGGCATACCTTTTTGATCGAAACTTTCAGGGAAGAGGCGTCGCGCACCCGCGAAGAATGCATCGCCGAGGTGGCGCGCATCATGCGGGTGCGCGCCATGGGCCCGGCGCCGCTTGCCTGCGTGCGCACCTACGGCTGCCAGCAGAATGTGGCCGACGGGGAAAAAATCAAGGGCCAGCTCGAGCAGATGGGCTTTTCGTTCACCGGCGACGAAGAGGAGGCCGACCTGATCCTTTTCAATACCTGCGCCGTGCGCGAGCACGCGGAAGACCGGGTGTTCGGCAACGTGGGTGCGCTCAAGAACGTCAAGCGCCGCCATCCTTCCGTCCTCATCGCCGTGTGCGGCTGCATGATGGAGCAGGAGCACGTCGCGGAGCGCATGAAAAAGAGCTTTCCGTTTGTCAACCTGGTGTTCGGCACGCACGTCATCCACAAGCTGCCCCAGCTTCTGTTCCAGACCGTCACGGACAGCTGCCGCGTCTTCGAGCGCGGGGACGAAAGTGAGGACAGCACGATCGTGGAGGGCCTTCCCGTCCACCGCGACGGGAGCTTCAAGGCGTTTCTCACCGTGATGTACGGCTGCAACAATTTCTGCTCGTACTGCGTTGTTCCCTATGTCCGGGGCCGCGAGCGCAGCCGCGAGCCGGACGCTGTCCTCAAAGAATTCCGCGGCCTTGTGGAGGCCGGGTACAAGGACATCACCCTGTTGGGCCAGAACGTGAATTCCTACGGCAAAACCCTTTCCCGGCGTGTCGGCTTTTCCGAGCTGCTGCGCCTGCTGGACGGCGTCGAGGGCGACTACCGCATCCGCTTTATGACCTCGCACCCGAAGGATGCGACGAAAGAGCTGATCGACACGATCGCGCAGGGCCGGCACATCTGTCATCACCTTCACCTTCCGTTCCAGTCCGGCAGCGACCGCGTATTAAAACAGATGAACCGCGGCTACACCCGCGAAAAATATCTGGAGCTCGTCCGCTATGCAAAAGAGAAGATTCCCGATCTGTCCCTGACCTCCGACGTGATCGTCGGATTTCCCGGGGAAACCTACGCGGACTTTCTCGAAACGGTGAGCCTGGTGGAGGAGGTGGGCTTCACCTCGCTTTACACCTTCCTGTATTCTCCCCGCATCGGGACGCGCGCGGCCTCGATGCCCGACCCCGTCCCAAGCGAAGAGAAATCGAAATGGTTCCGCGAACTGCTGGAAGCGCAGGAAAAAATCGCGGCCGCGCGGTGCGGCTCCGCGGTGGGCACGGTCCAGCGCGTGCTGGTGGAGGAGCGCAACCGGAAGACCGGCCTTCTGGCCGGGCGCACGGGCGGGAACGTCATCGTGGAATTTGACGGCGCGGACGACCGGATCGGCAGCTTCTGCCGGGTCAGGGTCACCGCCGCGCGCAACTGGATTTTAAAAGGCGTTCTGCTGCCCGAAGCGTAAAAGCAGGCAAAGTTGGAATGATAGTCGAAGGGACCAATGACCGATCCTTTTTTCTATAAGCAGTTTATCATTTGGAAGAAACATTATTTTTTATATTTTTAGGAGGAACCCCCTTATGGACGTAATCAGCCTGGCACGGGAACTCGGCAGGGAAATTCAGAAGGACGAAAGATATCTCGCCTTTCAGGCCGCCAAGAAAAACAGCGACGACGACAAGGAACTTCAGTCGAAGATCGCCGACTTCAATCTGAAGCGGATCGCGGTCAGCCGCGAGGGCGAAAAGGCGGATCGCGACGAAAAGCGTATGGAGGAGATGAACGAGGAGCTTCGGGCCTCCTACAACAGCGTGATGCAGCATCCCAGCATGATGGCGTATAATTCGGCAAGGGATGAAATGGACCGGATGCTTCAACGCATCAGCTCCATCGTCAATATTTCCGCCGAGGGCGGGGACCCGGAAACCGCGGACTACCACCCGCAGGCTTCCTGCGGGGGAAGCTGCGCCGGCTGTGCCGGATGCCGCTGACCGGCGGGAAATCCAAAACAGGGAGATGCGGCTATGGCAGACCTTTCACCGATGATGAAGCAATATTTTGAAATGAAGGAGCAGAACCCCGACACGCTGCTTTTCTTCCGGCTCGGCGATTTTTACGAAATGTTCTACGACGACGCGAAGCTCGCGTCGAAAGAGCTGGAGCTTACGCTGACCGGCCGCGACTGCGGGCAGGAGGAGCGCGCGCCCATGTGCGGCGTGCCGTTTCACAGCGCGGAAAGCTATATCGCCCGCCTTGTGGCGAAAGGCTATAAGGTCGCCATCTGCGAGCAGATGGAGGACCCGGCCCTCGCCAAGGGGCTGGTCAAGCGCGAGGTCATCCGCGTCATCACGCCCGGCACGGTCATGGAAAGCAGCATGCTCGACGAGACGCGCAACAATTATATCTGCTCCGTCTTTGCCGGCGAAGCCTGTGCGGGCCTCTGCTTTGCCGATATCTCCACCGGCGAGCTTCACGCGACGAGCCTGAAAGCCGACAACCTTTCGGGGCTGGAGCCGATGCTCGAAAACGAGCTTTCGCGCTTTTCCCCGCGCGAAATCCTCATCAGCCCGGGCGCACTGCAATTGCGCGCGCTGCCGAAATTTATCCGCGAGCGGCTCTCCGCTTCGCTGGAATGCCTGGAGGACGCGGATTTCAACCCGGAGTCGTGCGGCCCCGCCGTGCTGGAACAGTTCCGGAAGGACAGCCTGGAGGAGCTGGGCCTCGCCGACCGGCCCGATATCGTCCGCGCGCTCGGCGCCCTGCTCTCGTACCTGAAAAAGACCCAGCGCACGGGCCTGGAGCGCATGAATTCCGTGGACCTGTATTCCGGTTCCCAGTTTATGCGCCTCGACCTGAACGCCCGGCGCAATCTGGAGCTTTTGGAGACCCTGCGCGACAAGGAGAAGCGCGGGTCTCTTTTGTGGGTTCTCGACAAGACGAAAACCGCCATGGGCAAGCGCCTGATCCGCTTGTGGATCGAGCGCCCGCTCCTCAGCCCCGTCCAGATTCTGCACCGCCAGAACGCGGTGGAGGAGCTGACGCGGGACGGCATGCTGCGGGAAAACGCCGCGGAGCAGCTTTCCGGAATCTACGACCTGGAACGGCTGATGACGCGCATCGTCTACGGCTCCGCCAACGCGCGGGAGCTGCGCTCCCTGTGCGCGGCGGCGGGCAGGCTGCCCCGGCTGAAAGAGCTTCTTTCCGGCCTGAAATCGAACCTTCTTCAGCAGATTTACCGGCAGATCGACACGCTGGAGGATGTGAGGAATCTGATCGACCGCTCCATTGTGGACGAGCCGCCGTTTTCCATCCGCGAGGGCGGCATGATCCGGCCCGGGTACAGCGCGGAGCTGGACGAGCTGAAGGGCGACATGGGCAGCAGCAAGGAATATATCGCCCGCATCGAGGCTCAGGAACGCGAGCGCACGGGGATCCCCAAGCTGAAAATCGGCTACAACCGCGTGTTCGGGTATTACATCGAGATCCCGAACGCCTTCCGGGACAAGGCCCCGGAGGAATACATAAGAAAGCAGACGCTGACCAACTGCGAACGCTTCATCACGCCGGAGCTGAAGGTGCTGGAGGGACGCATTCTCGGCGCGCACGACAAATCCATCCAGCTCGAAACACACCTGTTCGATCAGGTGAGAAAAGAGGTCTCGGAGCAGCTTTCCCGCGTGCAGGCCACCGCCGCGGCCATCGCGCAGCTGGATGTGCTCCTTTCGTTCGCTTCCGTTTCCGTCGCGAACGGATACAACCGCCCGCTTGTGAACCTGAGCGGAAAAATCATTCTGAAGGAAAGCCGCCACCCCGTCGTGGAGCTTCTGCTCGACGGCGCCCCGTTCGTCCCGAACGACGTGCTGCTCGACCAGGACGAAAACCGTGTGCTCATCATCACCGGGCCGAACATGGCGGGGAAATCGACGTATATGCGCCAGATCGCGCTCATCGTGCTGATGGCGCAGATCGGCTGCTTCGTGCCGGCTTCATCCGCCGAGATCGGCGTCGTCGACAGCATCTTCACGCGCGTCGGCGCGTCGGACAACCTGTCGTCCGGCCAGTCCACCTTCATGGTGGAGATGACGGAGGTGGCGGATATCCTGAAAAACGCCACCAGCCGCAGCCTGCTCATTCTGGATGAGATCGGGCGCGGCACCTCTACGTTCGACGGCATGAGCATCGCCCGCGCGGTGCTGGAATATGTGGCGGACAAGCGCCTGCTGGGCGCGAAGGCCCTGTTCGCGACGCACTACCACGAGCTGACGGAGCTGGAAAAGCTCGTCAAGGGCGTGAAGAACTACAACATCGCCGTGAAAAAGCGCGGCGACGACATCACGTTCCTGCGGCGCATCGTGCGCGGCGGGGCGGATGACAGCTACGGGATCGAGGTCGCGAAGCTCGCCGGGGTGCCGCAGAAGGTGGTCACCCGCGCAAAGCAGGTTTTAAAGGAGCTGGAAAACGGAAAGCCGGTCACCACGGCGAAGCGCCCGGCCCGGGATGAAGGGGAGACGGGGCAGCTTGCGCTGACCCCGCCGAACGAATCGGAAGTGATGGAACGGCTGAAAAAGATGGATGTCAACACGCTGACCCCCATCGAATGCATGAACGCGTTGTTCCGGCTTTCCGAGCTGGCCAGAAAATAACCGTTTGCAAAAGGAGGCGGCCGCATGGCAAAAATCAATCTGCTCGACAAGCACGTCGCGGAGCTGATCGCAGCGGGCGAGGTGGTGGAGCGCCCCGCTTCCGTCGTCAAGGAGCTCGTCGAAAACTCCATCGACGCCGGGTCGTCGTTCGTCACCGTCGAAATCAAAAACGGCGGCGTTTCGTATCTGCGCGTCACCGACGACGGCTGCGGCATCGCCCGCGAGGATGTGCCGACGGCCTTCCTGCGTCACGCCACCAGCAAGGTCCTCCGCCCGGACGACCTGGAGTCCATCGCGACGCTCGGGTTCCGCGGCGAGGCGCTCGCTTCCGTGGCCGCCGTCGCACACGTCGAGCTGCTCACCAGAACCGAGGAGGAGCTTGCCGGGACGCGCTACGTGATCGAGGGCGGCGAAGAGAGGGCCTGCGAGGATGCCGGATGCGCCCGCGGCACCACGATCGTGGTGCGGGACCTTTTTTACAATACGCCCGCCCGCATGAAATTTTTGAAGAAGGATACGGTGGAATCCAACGCGATCGCCGCCGTTCTCGATAAAATCGCGCTTTCCCATCCCGAAATCTCGCTGCGCTTCCTGCGCGACGGAAAAGAAACCCTGCACACGCCGGGGGATGGAAAGCTGAAATCCGCCGTTTTCGCGGTGTTCGGCCGCGAGTTTACCTCGGGGCTGATCCCGGTCGATTACAGCCTGAACGGGCTTTGCGTCCGCGGCTTTGTCAGCAGGCCGGCGAACGCCCGGCCCAACCGGAGCATGCAGCAGTTCTTCATCAACGGAAGATATGTGAAGAGCCGCACCGCTATGGTCGCTCTGGAGCAGGCGTTCAAGGGCTCGCTGATGGTCGGGAAATTTCCCGCCTGCGTCCTGCACCTGGAAATCGCCTACCGGGCGGTGGATGTGAACGTCCACCCCGCGAAGCTGGAAGTGCGGTTTCTCAACGAAAGGCCGGTGTTCGACGTCATCTATCACGGCGTGAAAACCGCGCTGAACCGGGGGGATGCGCCGAGTCACATCACGCTGCCCGCCGCTTCTGCGGGAAAACCCGCCGCTTTTCCCGGGGCGAAGCCGCCGGAGGCGCCCGCAGCCGCACCGGCCGCGCCTTCGATTCCGCGCGTGTTCTCCGCGCCGGCATCCGCGCCTCCCGTACTGCACGACAGCATGGGGGAGGAGGACGGGATCGAGGTTTCGGTTCCCCGCTCGCCCGCGTATCACGGCGGCCCGGAAAGGGAACAGCCGGATGACCTGCCGTTTTCCCCGCCGCCCGCCGGACAGGGGGAGGAGCCTGCTTCGGCATCTTCCCCGGCTCCGGAAAAAGAGCCCGGGCCGGAATCCGTCCCCGGGCCGCAGGAGCCGAAGCCGCTGATCGAAAAGGATACGCTCCATACCGCCCGCTACATCGGAGAGGCGTTCGGGACGTATATGATCCTGCAGCGCGGCGAAGAGCTGGTGCTCATCGACAAGCACGCCGCGCACGAGCGGCTTCTTTACGAGCAGCTCAAAGAGAAAAGCGGGACGGCGTTTTCCCAGCTTCTGCTTCAGCCCGTCCCCGTCACCCTCGAGAAAAACGAATATTCCGCCGTGCTGTCGTCGCTGGAGCTTTGCGCGTCGGCCGGCTTTGAAATCGAAGACTTCGGCGCGGGCACCGTTCTGGTGCGCAGCGCGCCGCTTTCGCTGGAAGGGTCCGACGTCGCGGACGCCGTGATGGAGATCGCGGGGTACCTCGCCTCTTCCAGAACGGACGTGACGACGGAGCATCTGGACTGGCTGTACCACAATATCGCGTGCCGCGCGGCGATCAAGGCGCGGGACGAAAGTTCCCCGCAGGAGCTGATCGCCCTGGCCCGGCGGCTTGAGGAAAACCCACAGATCCGCTACTGCCCCCACGGCCGCCCGATCTTTATCGTCCTGACCCGGCACGAGCTGGAAAAGCAGTTCGGCCGGGCCTGACGGAAAGGAGGACCCGATGAAAATACCGCTGGTCGCCGTGGTGGGCCCCACCGCTTCGGGCAAGAGCCGGCTGGCTGTGGAGCTCGCCCTGAACTGGAACGGGGAGGTCATTTCCGCCGATTCCATGCAGATCTACCGCGGCATGGACATCGGGACGGCGAAACCCGCGCCGGAGGAAATGCGCGGCGTCAGGCACCATATGATCGGCTTTGCCGATCCATCCCGCCCCTTCAGCGTCGCGGATTACGTCCGTCTGGCCGGGCAGTGCATCGCCGGGATCGACGAAAGGGGAAAGCTGCCGATCCTGGCGGGGGGAACGGGGCTTTACGTCCGCTCCCTGCTGAAAAACACGCGGTTTGCCGAAGCGGAGCGCGACGAGGCCCTGCGTGCCCGCCTTTTCGAACGCGCGGAACGCGAGGGGCCGGAAAGCCTGGCCGCGGAGCTCGAATCCTTCGACCCGCAGTCGGCCCGGCGCATCGACATCCACAACATCCCGCGCCTGGTGCGCGCGATCGAGCTTTACCGCACGACCGGCGTGACGATGACCGATCACCTGCGCCGCTCGCGTCTTGTTCCCTCGCCGTACGACGCCTGTATGATCGGCCTTGCCTTCCGGGACAGGCGGAAGCTCTACGCCCGCATCGACGCGCGCGTCGACCGCATGCTGGAAGCGGGCCTTGTGGAGGAGGCGCGCTCCGTTCTGGCCCGGCCCGATGCGCAGACGGCCCTTCAGGCCATCGGCTACAAAGAGCTCGCCCCTTATTTCCGGGGAGAAATCACGCTCGCGCAGGCCGCGGAAACGATCAAGCGGGAGACGCGGCGCTACGCGAAACGGCAGATGACCTGGTTCCGCCGGGACGAAGACATCCGCTGGATCCATGTGGACGATTATTCGGATTTCGGCGGGACCGTTGCCGCCGCCAATCAGATCGTCGGGAGGGTACGCCATGAACAGCCCTGTTCTTAGAAGAATCGCGTCCGGCTTTATCGCGGTTTTGCTCCTGATCTATATCGGCTATCAGGTGTATAACTCGAATTACAGCCGCATCAAAACGGAAACGGCCGCCTACGCCACCGCGCAGGACACCATTTCCGCGAAAGGCGCGGCTGTCCGGAAAGAGGCGCTGATCCGCCAGGAGAAATCCGGCGTCCTCACCTATGCGCTCTCTTCCGGCGGAAAGATCGCGAAGGGCGGCGTCGTGGCGGACCTTTACGACAGCGCCGCGGCGGCCACCGCCCAGCAGCAGGCCGACAGCCTGTCCGCAGAGGTCGCGCAGCTTCAGAAACTCAGCAGCCCGGGCGACACGTACGCCGCGAATCCGGACCTTCTGAAAAAGCAGATCGACCAGAAGCTGACGCTGCTTCTGACCGCGGTGCAGGAACAGGATTACAGCGGGGTCCCCGAAGCGCGCAGCAATCTTCTGTACCTGCTCAACGAGCGGCAGATCGTCACCGGGAAATCGAAGGATTACAGCTCCCGGATCGCAGAGCTTCAAAAGCAGCTCCAAAGCGCTTCCCCGTCGGGCGGCGGGAAGACCGGCCAGATCAAATCGCCCGCCGCGGGTTACTTCATCAATTCCGCGGATGGCTACGAGGAAAAATGGGACTACGCATCCGTTCCCGGCCTTTCCGCGTCGCAGCTTCGGGAAAAGCTTTCCCAGAAGCCCGCCGCGGTGCCGTCCGGCGTTGTCGGCAAGGTCTGCGAGGAATTCGGCTGGTATTTCGCGTGCGTCGTTCCGCCGGACGAGGCGCTGAAATTCAAGGAAGGGCAGCGCGTCAGCATCCGCCTTCCGTTTGCCGTCAGCGAGGATGTCCCGGCGACCGTGGCCGCCGTCAACCAGAAGGACCGGCAGTCGGAAGCGGCGCTGGTCCTTCAAAGCTCGTATATGGATCAGGAGATCGCCTCCATCCGCAACGAGACCGTCCAGATTCAGGCGGGCTCTTATTCCGGGATCATGGTCAGCAAGGAGGCGGTCCATTTTGAAAAGCTCTCCAAAAAGGTGACCGGCAAAGACGGGAAGACCACGACGGTGACAAAGCAGGTACAGGGCGTTTACGTGCTGCACGGCCGGCAGATCGAGTTCGTCCAGATCGTGCCGCTGTTCAACAGCGGCAGCTATGTGATCTGTCAGGAGATCGGCGACACCGACGAAGCAAAAGATCAACTGATGACAAAATCCTCGATTCGTCTTTACGACGAGGTTGTGATAGAAGGGACTGACTTATATGACGGAAAAATTGTCAAATGAAGAATTATCCTGCCGCTTTCAGAATCTGGAGGAGAATCTCAAAGTGATCCGCTCCCGCATGGAAGAGGCGGCGGCAAAATCCGGAAGAAATCCGGGGGACGTCACGCTTTTGGCCGCGACCAAAACCGTGCCGGCCGAGGTGATCAACCGGGGGATCGAGCTCGGCATCGCCCACATCGGCGAAAACCGGGTGCAGGAGCTGTGCGGCAAGCTGGACGCGCTCCTTCCGTGCGACCGGCAGTTCATCGGGCATCTTCAGAAAAACAAGATCAAATACCTGATCGGCAGGGTCGGCATGATTCAGTCCGTCGACAGCGAAAAGCTCGCGCAGGAGATTTCCCGCCTCTCCGTTTCCAACGGGACGGAAACCGACGTGCTGATCGAGGTGAATATCGGCGGGGAAGAGAATAAATCCGGGGTGGCGCCGGAGCATCTTTCGGAGCTTGCGGAAAAAATCTCCGCTCTGCCCGCGGTTCATGTGCGCGGGCTGATGGCGATTCCGCCGGTATGTGAAAAACCGGAAGACGCCATGCCTTATTTTTCAAAAATGAAGGAATATTTTATTGACATGAAGGATAAAAAAATGGATAATGTCAGTATGGACTGTTTGTCCATGGGAATGTCAGCCGATTACGTGCAGGCGATTCTCTGCGGCGCCACGATGGTCCGTATCGGATCGGCCCTGTTTGGCCCCAGAATATACCGGTAAATCATTTTTGAATACTTAGGAGGAAACGTTATGGCAGGATTGGTTCAGAAATTCAAGGATATGTGGAACCCTCCGGAAGACGAGTATGAATATGAAGAGGATTACGAAAACGAACATGGCGACGACATGATCGGGGGGGCGGAAAACCACGCGGAGACCATGCGGGAGCGCGCGGCCGCAAAGCGCGCTGCAGCCCCCCAGAACGGGGACAACAAGGTGGTCAACATCCACGCCACCGCGCAGCTTCAGGTGGTCCTTTTCAAGCCCGAGCGTTTCGGGGAGGAGACCCGCGCCGTTGCGGACGAGCTGCTGAAAATGCACACGGTGGTTCTGAACCTGGAAAACACCAACAAAGACATCTGCCGCAGAATCATCGATTTTCTAAGCGGCGTCGCGTACGCGAACGGCGGGAAGATCAAACGGGTGGCTACCAGCACCTTCATCATCACGCCTTACAATGTCGATTTGACGGGCGACGACGTTTTAGATGAGCTGGAAAACAACGGTGTCTATTTCTGAAAACAGCCTGCCGCCGGATGAAGCGTTGCGGGAAGCCCGGCTCCTCGACGCCGTGCGCTGCGCCGAAGAGCGGTTCCGGCCCTCTTTCGTCGGCTTTTTGACGCAGGAACAGGCCGATTCGGCGCGCGCCCTGATGAACCGGCGCGGGTTCTGCAATTATCTGCTCTGGGGCGGCTACGGGGATGCGGAGCGCGTCGTTTTTGGGGCGTTCCCCGAAGGCGGCGCGCCGAAAACGGAGGAATTCCCCATCGCGGCGCTGACCGCATCATTCCGCCCCTGCGATGCCCTGACCCACCGCGATTTTCTGGGCGCGCTGATGTCCGAGGGGATCGCCCGGGAAACGGTGGGGGATCTGCTGGTGGAAGCGGGGCGTGCGGTTTTGTTCCTGCGCACGGAAATTTCGGATTATGTCCTGAGCCGGGTTTCGAAAATCGGCGGGGCCGGCGTCGGGCTTTCCCCCGGTTACCGGGAGCCGCTGCCCGCCGGGCTTGGATTCACGGAGTTTCACGAGGTGATCGCTTCCGCGCGGCTCGATTGCGTCCTTTCCGCGGTGCTGCGGATCAGCAGGGGAAAGGCCGCGGCGCTCGTCGCTTCCCGGTCCGTGCGGCTGAACGGAGTGCCGGCGCAGTCGGTTTCCGCCGCCGTCGGGGACGGGGACCGGATCTCGGTGCGCGGAAGCGGCCGGTTTGCTCTCGACCGCGTGGGGCCGGTCACGAAAAAGGGCAGATGGAACCTGACCGGCAGAAAATATAATTAACAGGGGGTTTTGTTGTGCTTACACTCAACGATATTATCAATGTAAGCTTCCGGAAAGCGGGTTTTTCCGGCTACCGCACGGAGGATGTAGACAGTTTCATCGATCAGGTCAGGGAATCCTTCGATACGCTGATCAAAAAGACGATTGAGCAGAAAGAAGCGAACGAAGCCTTAAGCGCCGAGAATGCCAAGCTGAATCAGAAGCTGGACGCTCTGGCGGAAAAAATAGAGGGTTACCGCAAGGAAGAGGACGAAATCAAAACCGCGCTGGTCAGCGCCCAGAAGCTGGGGGAGGCGTCGGTGCGCGAAGCGCGCCATAAGGCCGAGATCATCCTCAAGGACGCGAACCTGAAAGCGGAGCGGATCATCGGCAGCGCAAAGACGGATGTCGTCTCTGAAAAGCGCGAGCTGGAAGATCTGAAAAAGAAGGTTTCCGATTTCCGCTCGAATCTGCTTGCGATTTATAAGGAGCATCTCACCCTGATAGACGCAATCCCCGCGAAGAAGGACGAGCCCGAGGCTCCGGAAGAGCAGCCCGTAGCTTCCGAGCCGGAAACGGATCGGGAGCCGGAAGAGCAGCCGCAGCGCGATTCCGGCGTGCCGGAAGATTTTTCCGTCGACGCGTCGTCGTTTGAAACGCCAGCCGGCGCTTCCGAAAAGCATGACCTGCGCTACGACGTCCTGAAATTCAACGACGACGATCTGGAGATCGACGGCGACTGAAAAGGAATGCGGGAATTTGCCGCGCTTTTGCGGGCAGAATAAAAACAGCGGAAAGGGGCGGGCGCTGTCCGCCCTTTTTTTATGAAAGTGAGGGAACAGGTTTTGCCTTTGATTGTTCTGCTTTTGGCGGCCGTCGCCGTGGCCGCCGACCAGGCCCTGAAAATGACGGCTGTCGCCTATTTGGAGCCCGTGGGGGACATTTCGGTGATCCCCGGCTTTTTTCATTTGACTTACGTGAGGAATCCGGGCGCCGCCTTTGGAATTCTGGCGGACCAGAGATGGATTTTTATGATCCTGTCGGTCGTTCTCTGTGCGGCGATCGTCGTCCTGCTGTTCCGGTACCGGGGGCATACCCGGCTCTCCTACTGGGGGTCGGCGCTGGTTTTGGCCGGGGGCGTGGGGAATATGATCGACCGCTTCCGGAACGGGTATGTCGTCGATTACCTTCATGTTCTTTTCTTCCCGTTTATTTTCAACTTTGCCGACGCCTGCGTCACGGTGGGAACCGTGCTTTTGCTCATCCATATCCTGCTTTTGGAAAAGCGGGGCGGAAAGCACGGAAAGTACAGGAAGTATGCCAAATATGCAAACCGAAACTACAGAAACTGGTGATTGCTTGCAGCGAAAAACCATCGTCGTCGGGGAAGAGCAGGATGACGCGCGCGCCGACCGGGCCGTCTGCGAGCTTTTGGGCGGCTTGACCCGCTCTGCCGTGCAGAAACTGATGGAACAGGGAAACGTGCGTCGCGGGGAAGCCCGCCTTTCGAAAAACGACCGCGTCCGGCAGGGGGATGAGCTGGAGATCCTGATCCCGGACCCCGTCGTGCTGGAAGTGAAGCCGCAGGACATTCCGCTGGAAATCGCCTATGAGGACGACGACCTGCTCGTGGTCAATAAGCCGAAGGGCATGGTCGTCCATCCGGCCGCGGGAAATTATGAAAATACGCTGGTCAACGCCCTGCTTTTCCATTGCGGGAATTCGCTTTCGGGGATCAACGGCGTGATCCGCCCCGGCATCGTCCACCGCATCGACAAGGATACCAGCGGCCTTCTGATTGTGGCGAAAAACGATTTTGCCCACCAGAAGCTTGCCGCGCAGATCAAAAATCACAGCTTTACGCGGGAGTACGAGGCCGTCGTCTACGGGGTGCTGAAGGATGACGGCGGCACGGTCGACGCGCCCATCGGGCGGCACCCGGCCGAACGGAAGAAGATGGCGGTCACCGACCGGAACAGCCGCCGCGCCGTGACGCATTACCAGGTGCTGGAGCGTTTCCGCGGCTTTACTTATGTGCGGCTTCGGCTGGAAACGGGCCGCACCCACCAGATCCGCGTCCATATGGCTTATATCGGCCACCCCGTGGCGGGCGACCCGGTCTACGGACCCAAAAAAGTGATCGCTTCCCTGCACGGCCAGTGCCTGCACGCCCGCGTGATCGGATTCGTGCATCCTCGCGACGGTCGTTATCTGGAGATCAGAAGCGACCTTCCGGATTATTTCACGCATTTTCTGGCGCGCCTGAGGCAGCAAAGTTAGGAGGCCCCTTTGAAGATCAAGGATATTTTACTGGTTTCAGATTTGGATGGAACACTGATCGGAGAAAATTTTTTGATTCCGCCCCGCAATATTGAGGCAATCCGGCGCTTTCAGAGGAAGGGCGGCCATTTTTCCGTTGCGACCGGCCGTCCGCTCGACGCCACCAAGCGTTATTTCGGCCCCGTGGTGCCGAACGAGCTGTGCGTGCTGCTGAACGGCTCCGTCATTTACGATTTCAAGGCGTGCCGGGCGACCCGCTTTTTCCCCATCCCGGCTCAGGCGCCCGGTTTTGCGAAACGGGTCGCCGGCCGTTTTCCGCAGGCCGGCGTCGAAGCCTTTCGGAAGGACAGCCAGTTTGTTCTGCGCAGCAACCCGTATGTAACCGAGCACCTGGCTCACGAAAAGATCCCCTACCGGGAAGGCGCGTGGGAGGACAGGGGAGAAGCCTGGGGAAAGGTGCTGTTCGCATCCGATCCCGAAACAAAGGCGCGGATGCACGAGTTTGCGGACAGCTTCCCGCATTCCGGCGTTCGGTTCGTGGAAACGTCCGAATATTACTTGGAAATGCTCCCGGAGGGGATCAACAAAGGCACCGGGCTGGATGAGGTGATCCGGCAGACCAGGTACGAGCGGAAAAACGTGTTTGCGATCGGCGACTATTATAACGATATCGAGCTCCTGAAAACGGCGGGGTTCGCCGCGGTGCCTGCCAACGCGCCGCCGGAGATCCGCCGGTATGCCGATTTCGTCACGGGCCATTGCCGGGACGGCGCGGTCGCCGACCTGATCGAATATCTGGAGGAAAATCTGACGGAATAAGCGGTGAGGGGAACGATGGAAGAGGAGAAAACCCAGATTCGCTGCCTGCTGATTGCGGCGGCGCTTCTGTGCGCGGCCATCATTGCGTATAATGTGCTGTTCACGCCGCAGGTCTCGCTGACCGTGGTGCAGACGGATGCTCCGTCCTCTTCCGCTTCCCGCGCTCCCGTTTCCGGCTCGGAGGAATATTCTCCCCGGCCCGTTTCCGCTTCGGGAAAGCTGAACCTCAACACCGCCTCCGCGCAGGAAATTTCGGACCGGCTCAGCGGGATCGGCCCGGTAATCGCCGCCCGGATCGTGGCATACCGCGAGCAGCACGGCCCCTTCCGCTCGGCGGAGGATCTGAAAAACATTCCCGGAATCGGGGAGAAGACCCTGGAGAAGATACGGGATGAAGTGATTGCGGGATAAAAAATCCGCACGGAAAACCGTGCGGATTTTTTATCCCATGAACTCCCGGTTGTACTTCAGTCCCCGAAACAGATGCCGATCTCTCTGGCGGCCTGGATGATCTCGCAGTCCGGGGGAACGGTTTTCAGCCTGCCGGCCACCTTGCTCAAAGGGACCGGCACGATTTTTTCATTTTGGAGGGCCACCATATACCCGTACTGCCTGTTTTCAACCAGCTTTGCGGCCGCCGCGCCGAACCGGGTGGAGAGCACGCGGTCATACGGGCAGGGGCTGCCGCCCCGTTGGAAATGGCCCGGAATGGTGACGCGGATCTCCTTGCCGGTCTTCTCTTCGATCTCTCTCGCCAGCCGGTAAGAAATGGAAGGCTCCGCTTTTTGGGGGCGGAGCGCCCGGCGCTCCTTTTTGGAAAGCGCGGCTTCCTCGCGGGAGATCGCTCCCTCGGCTACGGCGAGGATTGAAAATCGTTTTCCCTGCCGGCTGCGCTGCTCCAGGGCGCCGCAGATGCAGTCCAGGTCATACGGGATCTCCGGCAGAAGCACCGCATCCGCTCCGCCGGCGATTCCGGCGTAAAGCGAGAGCCAGCCGACCTTATGTCCCATCAGTTCTATGATGAATACCCGCCCGTGCGAGGTGGCCGTCGTGTGGATGGAATCGATCACCATCGAGGCGATCTCGACGGCGCTGCTGAAGCCGAACGTCATTTCCGTGCCCCAGATGTCGTTGTCAATCGTCTTCGGCAGCGTCACCACGTTCAGGCCCTCCTGGCTGAGCAGGTTCGCCGTTTTGTGCGTCCCGTTCCCACCCAGAATCACCAGACAGTCCAGGCCCATCTCGCGGTAATTTTCCTTCATGTGCTCCACCTTGTCGATGCTGCCGGCGGTGCGCGCGGCACGCATGGTCTTGAACGGCTGGCGGGATGTGCCCAGGATCGTGCCGCCCAGAGTCAGGATCCCCGAGAAATCCTCGGGGTGCATCTCCCGGAAATCGCCGTCGATCAGACCCCGGTATCCATCCCGGATGCCGAGGATGGATACATCTTCATGCAGGCTTTCATACAATGCCTTCCCGACGCCGCGGATTGCCGCGTTTAATCCCTGACAGTCTCCGCCGCTTGTCAAAATTCCGATTCTCTGCAAATTGCTGCACCCCTTTTTATTCTTTCAGTAGCCGGGCGGCGGCTTCGGCGCTGTTGATCGGCTCGAAGAGTTTTTCACCTTCCGCTTTTTGTGCCTGAATCATATTTTCGCGCGCTTTGCGGGCAAATTCGGTCTGACAGTTCACCGGCTGTTTTCCCCGGCGGTCCACACGCAGGTAGCTGGTGTCAGGCTGCATGATCCTCGCGTTGATGTTGTCGCTGAATATGGTGTCCAGAATATCGAACGCGCGCGCGCGCAGCTCTTCCCCTTCCACCGGGAACACAAGCTCCACGCGCCGGTCCAGGTTCCGGGGCATCCAGTCCGCGCTGCCCATATAAATGCGGGGATTCCCGCCGTTTTCGAAGCAGTAGATGCGGCTGTGCTCCAGAAGCTGCCCGACGATGCTGTGGATCGTGATGTTCTCGCTGATCCCGGGCAGGCCCGGAACCAGGCAGCAGATGCCCCGCACGGCCATCTTCACCGGAACGCCCGCCTGAGAGGCCCGGTAAAGGTTCTGGATCAGCTCGGGGTCGACCAGGGAGTTCATCTTCGCCGTGATGCCGCAGGGAAGTCCTTTCTGCGCGTTTTCGACCTCCTTTGCGATCATCCGCTGGAAAAACTCCCGCATCCCGTTCGGCGCCACGATGAATTTTCGGTATTCCGGGGGGCGGGAATAGCCGGTGAGCACGTTGAACAGGGAAGAGGCGTCGATGCCGTAGGGCTCCCTGCAGGTGAAAACGCCGATGTCCGTATAGATTTTGGCGGTGGAGTCGTTGTAGTTGCCCGTGCCCATGTGAAGGTAGCGGCGGATTCCATCCTCTTCCCGGCGGACCACCAGCAGGATCTTGCAGTGCGTTTTCAGCCCGGCCAGGCCGTAAATCACATGGCAGCCGGCCTGCTCCAGCTTTTTGGCCCAGTTGATGTTGTTTTCCTCGTCGAAGCGGGCTTTCAGTTCCACCAGAACCGTCACCTGCTTGCCGTTTCCCGCCGCGCGGATCAGCGCCGCGATCACCGAGGAATGGATGCTGACGCGGTACAGCGTCTGCTTGATGGCCAGCACGTTTTCGTCGTCCGCCGCCCTGTGGATGAAGTCGGCCACATACTGAAAGCTTTCGTAAGGATGGTGGACCATGCGGTCCTTTTCCCGGATCGCCTCGAAAATATCCTCGTGACCCCAGAAGGCGTCGGGCTGGTAGACGGGGCGGATCGGTTCGAAGCACAGATTTTCATACCCGGGGAGCGAGGCGAATTTCGTAAAGAACGTCAGATCGATCGGCCCCGGAACCTCGAAGATGTCCTCGTCCTTCAGATGGAGCATCTCGATGAGAAAATCCTTTGTCTCGCGGTCGCATTTCTGAAGGATCTCCAGCCGGACGGGGCGGCCGCGCTTGCGCTTTTTGATGGATTTTTCCACCTCCATCAAAAGGTCCTCGGCGTCCTCGTCGATTTCCAGGTCGGCGTTGCGGGTCAGCCGGAACGGCAAGCAGGCCTCGATGCCGTAAAGCCCGAACAGGTCGTTGATTTTGTACATGATGATGTTCTCGAGCAGGATAAAGACCTTGCTGGTTTCGCTCGGAACTTCCAGAAAACGCGAGAGGATGGAGGGCACCTGCACCAGCGCGAAACAGGTTTCGTCCCCGTTTTTCAGCCGCACCGCAAGGTTCAGGCTCTTGTTCGAAAGGATGGGGAACGGGCGGCTTCTGTCCACGGCGAGCGGAGTCAGCACCGGGAACAGCACCCGTTCGAAATAGTCCGAAATATATTTTTTCTGCCGGTCGTTCATCTCTTCCGGCGTCAGAAAACGGATGCGGTCTTTTTTCAGGGCGGGAAGAATCGAGCGGTGCAGCCCGGAATACTGCTTTTCCGTAAAGTCCCGTATTTTTTCCGTCAGCTTTACGAGCAGCTCCGACGGCGTCAGGCCGGAAAGGTCCGCCGCCCGGTAGCCCGAATGGATCTGCGCCTTCACCCCGGCGACGCGCACCATAAAGAATTCATCCAGGTTCGACGCGGTGATCCCCAGGAAGCGCAGCCGTTCCATAATGGGATTTTTCTTGTCCAGGGCTTCATCCAGCACACGGTCGTTGAAGTCCATCCAGCTCAGCTCCCGGTTGTAATAGGGAAAATCATTTTTTTTGTCCATTGCTATTTCTACCTCTTTTACGGTTGATGCAGCATTTCCGATTTGACGGCAAACACGGGATGAATACCGAATACCTCCTGGAAGAACGGGGAGCAGAGACCGAACGCCCATTTTTCCAGGTAAAGGTTGTCGTCGCTCCGGCCGCTGATGACGAGCCGGTCTTTTTCGAGTTTGACGCGGATGTCGCCCAGCTTCTGCATCTGGGATTTGTCCAGGGAGTTCGCGAGTCGGAAGATCGCCACCAGCTTCGAGATGGTCAGGCGGTTCGTGCGATCCAGCGCGGAAAAATCCGCGTCGTTTTCCCCGGGGACAAGGTTCTCGTCATAGCGGCAAAGGTAAGCCACCATCAGCATGTCCTCGTCCGTCAGGCCGTAGATGTCGATGTTTTTCACGAGGTCGAACGTGCTGCGCAGATAATCCTTCGAGTTGATATAATGCCCGCAGTCGTGCAGGATCGCGGCCAGCTCCAGGATCAGGCGCTTTTTGAAATCAAGCCCGTGCAGGCTTTTGGTCTTGTCGAAAATCCGGCAGGAAAACCGCCGGACCGTGTCCGAATGGGCTTTGGGGCAGCGGTACTGGTCCGCGATCCGCTGCGCGCAGGAAACGGCGTTCGTCACCACGTGCTTTTCATAATCACTTTTGCTTTTCGGGATCAGAAGCTGGCGCATCAGGGCGTCCCACAGCTCCACCTTTGGGGAGACGACGCGCGGCGCGTGGGTCAGCCGGATCAGCCGGACATAGATGACGAGCGCGGGATACAGGATTTCCGCGCTGCTCTCCGCAAGCCCGTATTTCGGGCCGATCGCCGCGGGCGGCATGGTGCGCACCTCCTGAAAAAGCCGTTCGATCAGCTCGGAGGGGATGAGATACCGGTTCTGCGCCGGGGCGATCCCGCAGATGCGGGCGATCATCTCGATCTCGTTTCCGGTCAGCACCAGGTTTGGAATCTTCTTTTCCGTGTCCGGAAGCGGGATGTGCCCGATGACCAGGTCGAGGTATTCCTCCGCAACCGTGCCGAAATCCCCGGTGCTTTCCTGAATGCCGCTCAGCATGTTGTAAAGCTTCAGCGGCCCGATCGCGATGTTCTGGGAAAATACCATGTCGGTCCCGTTGAAGATGGAAATTCCGATGCTGCCGGTGCCGATAAAGGAAATCAGGGTGCTTCCGGGCGGAAGATCGTCCATGGCCTGAATGGAGTTCAGGATTTCCGAGTAGATCAGCGTCTTTTCCTGGTCGTCCTCCAGAATCTGCACCGCGGCGTTGTTCTGGATTTTCAGCTGGTCGGTGATATAATCCCTGTTTTTGGCCTCGCGCAGGGCGGTCGTCGCCACCATCTTATACTGGGTCACCCCGTATTGCTGCATCGCTTCGGCGTACCCGTGAAGGATGGAGGACATCTCCCACAGGCATTCAAAGCTGATCTTTCCCCCGTGAAAGACCTCGTTCCCAAGGCGGATGGGATATTCCAGCCGGTCCACCATTTCGATTTCGCCCTTTTTCAGCTGACAGATTTTCATTTTGAGCAGGTTGGAACTGATGTCGATGACGGCGGCTATTTTCCCGCTTTTTCTTCTGTTCACAGCAGCATCTTCCTATCGGTGTCGTTTTTATTTATTATATCAAATGAAGCCTGCGATATCAATTCATCATCCGGGTTTTTATGAGCTTTTCCGCAGGATACGCGGAGGGGAAACGCCCTTTCCCCGCGCGTACGGGCCGGGGGTTGCCATTTGCGTCCCGCCTGTGGTATACTGGTTAAAATATAATGGGATAAGAGTGGTTTCCACATAAATTGTATCTGCCGGAAAGGATGCGGCGGTTGGGCGGGCATAAGCCCCGCCCTGTTGTCCATAATAACATTATGGAGGGAAACAGTATGACTGACTTTAACCTGTGTATGAACTGTATGTCGGAAATAGAGGGAGACGAAGTCTGCCCCAGCTGCGGGTGCCGCCCGGATGCGCCTCAGGCGGCGGGCGCGCTTCCCTGCAGGACGATTTTGCAGAACCGCTATCTGGTGGGGATGGCCAAAAAGCACAACGGACAGGGCTTTACCTATATCGGTTACGACACGGTGCTGAACATCAAGACGGAAATTCACGAGTTCTTCCCCCGGACCCTGTGCGAAAGGCTTCCGGATCAGGCGGGTGTGCACGTCATCGCCGGGAGCGAGGATGTGTTCGGGGAATATAAAACATCTTTTTTGACTCACGCGCGGGAGCTTGCCCATCTGAGGGAGCTTTCCGCCATTGAACAGATTTACGATATTTTTGAAGAAAACGGCGCCGCCTATACGGTTTCCGAATGGGAAGACAGCATCACACTGCGGTACTTTGTGGAGCGCAGCGGCGGAAACCTGAACTGGAACGCGGCGCGCCAGCTCTTCATGCCCGTTCTTTCGGCGCTGAGCGCCATGCACGCGCACGGGGTGAACCATCTGGGGATCTCGCCCGACACGCTTGTGATTCTGAAGGACGGAAAAATGAAGCTCACCGATTTCTGCATCGACGCGGTGAGAAGGATGGATACCGACCTTCCGCCGGACATGGTGCCCGGATGCGCGGCGCTGGAGCAGTACGTCATGGATTATGTGCCGGATGAGGCGACGGATGTCTACGGCTTCGCCGCCTGCCTGTTCTTTGCGCTGACGGGGGCCCTTCCGCAGGATGCGCTGCGGCGCAAAACCGATTCGCGCCTGCTGATCCCGACCAGCATCCTGCGCAGCCTTCCGCCGCACGTCGTCACGGGGCTCGCGAACGCGCTTCAGGTGCTGCCGTCCAAGCGGACCGCGCGGTTCGAAAGGCTGCGCGAGGAGCTTTCCGCCGCGCCGACCGTGACGGCAAAAATGGATGAGGTTTCATCGCTGGGCGAAGAGGAGCCCGAAAAGCCAGGCCGTAAAAAAGAAGCCCCCAGCTTCGTGTGGGCCTTGGCTTCATGTGCCGTCGCCCTCGCGGTGTTCGTCGGGATCGGCCTTCTCTGGCTTTTTCCGCGCACCGCCGCGGGCCCGGTCGAATCCAGCATGGCGGTGCCGTCTTCCGCCGCCGATGGGTCCGCTGTGGGCGGAATCATGATGCAGGAAGCATCCGGCGAGGCCGTGCTCAGCGCCGACCGGGTCGAAGTGCCGGATCTGGCCGGCAAAAAGATCAGCGACCTGACGTCTTCGGATGACGCTTCGGAAAAGGATTACGAAATCCTTGTTTCCGACAAGGAATTCAGCGATACGGTGCCGGAGGGGGAAGTGATCCGCCAGACCCCCGATCCCGGCACCATGATGGAAAAGGGCGGGAAAATCGTCGTGGTGGTCAGCAAAGGGGCGTCGGAGCGCACGCTGCCCGATATTGCAAACCTCAGCCTGGCCGACGCTTCCTCCGCCGTGACGGCCGCCGGATTCATACCGGTGAAGGCCGACGCGTACAGCGGCACGGTCCCCGTGGGCAGCGTGATCGGCTACCGTGACCGCAAGGTGGGGGAACGCCTCGGCTACGGCACCAAGGTCGTGCTTCTGCTCAGCAAGGGGCCGGATCCGAACGCTTCGTCCGCCGCGCCTTAGCCACTGAAACGAAAGCAAAGCGGCTTCCCATCTCCGGGAAGCCGCTTTTATGTAGACCGGACGGGGCTTCGACCCCGTCCTTGCAGGGCGGCTGCGCATGTGAGCCACATGTTTTTATTGAAAAAAGCGGCGACCCTGCCGCTCTTAGAGTTTCCCGCGCCGGTTCTTTTATGTCAAAACCGGCTCGGAAAATTATGGGGGCCGGGATTTTCTCCGAAAGCTCTTTTGATGGATATTGTTTCTTTCGGTTCTTTTTGATATAATAACAGTCTGGATGACATTTTTTATCAGAAAAGGAGGGAATTTGCCATGGCGAAGGTAACGCTTCTGGCTTATACTCCCGATCCGGAAAAAACCGTGGCGGCCGCGGCGAAGCTCTGTTACTCGCCGGTGGATGTGGATCATATCATGGATGGCCTGACGGAGGAAAAGACGGCGGATTTTGTGGACATGCTCGCCCGGCTCGGCCATGAAAGCCCCATTGAGCACGCCTCTTTCACCTTTGCGATCGAAGGGGTGTCGCGCTCGTTTTTGGCGCAGATGACCCGCCACCGCATCGCTTCGTACAGCGTGCAGAGCCAGCGGTACGTTTCGGAACAGAATTTCGAGTATGTGATTCCGCCGGAAATCGAGGCGATTCCGCAGGCGAAGGCCGAATTCCTGGCTTCGATGGAAGAATCCCGCCGCCGTTATGAAAACTTGGCGGAAATTCTTCAGAAAAAGCACGAAACGGAACTTTTGAAGCAGGGGAAAGAGCCGAAGGCGGCGGCAAGAGCCGCGCAGAAACAGGCCATTGAAGACGCCCGGTTCGTGCTTCCGAACGCATGCGGCACGAAGATGATCTGCACGATGAACGCGCGCTCCCTTTCCAACTTTTTCTCCCTGCGTTGCTGCAACCGCGCCCAGTGGGAGATCCGCGGCGTCGCGACCAGGATGCTGCGCCTTGTGCGCGGCGCCGCGCCGCACCTGTTCGCCCGCTGCGGCCCGCCGTGCCTGCGCGGGGACTGCCCGGAAGGGAAGATGTCCTGCGGAAAGGCGGAGCAGGTCCGCGCGTATTTTGAGCATCTGGGGGAAACAAAGTGAGTGGGAAGCTGATCGTGCTGGAAGGCCTTGACGGCAGCGGAAAAGCCACGCAGACCGCTCTTTTGTGCAGCGAGCTTTCCTCGTTGAAGGTTCCGCTGCGCTGGATTTCGTTCCCTGATTACCGCGAACCGTCTTCGGCGCTGGTCAAGATGTACCTTTCGGGCGAATTCGGGAGCGACCCGGGCGACGTCAACGCCTATGCGGCCTCTTCCTTTTACGCGGTCGACCGCTTCGCAAGCTATGTCAGGTTCTGGCGGAAGGACTATCTTTCCGGCAGCCTGATCATCGCGGACCGCTATGTCACTTCGAACATGGTCTTTCAGCTTCCGAAGTTTCCGCGCGCGCAGTGGGATTCATTCCTGGATTGGCTCTGTGAATTTGAATATGACAAGCTCGGCCTGCCCCGGCCGGACGCGACGATCTATCTGGATATGCCCCCGGGGGTCTCCCAGCGCCTGCTCAGCGGCCGGTATCACGGCGACGAGCGGAAGAAGGATATCCACGAGCGCAACACGGCTTTCCTGAACGCCTGCCGCGAAAGCGCTGCCTATTGCGCGGCAAAACTGAACTGGCAGGTCATAAATTGCGCCGACGGGGATCAAGCTAAGTCTGTCCGGGAAATCCACGACGAGATCATGAAGACTCATTTGATAAAGGAATGTAGCAATTTATGTTGAATTTTGAATATCCATCCATCGAAGACAGAAGCTGGCTGCGGCCGATCCTTTCGGATTCGGGCTTTATGGGAAGCGAAAATGCGTTCGGAACGCTTTTTCTGTGGAGCGGGTCGTACCATTCCAGGGTGTGCCGCAAAGACGGGTTTGTGTTTTTGTCCTCCGGGGAGCATTTCCACACCTATAATTTTCCTTTTACAGAAGACCCGGACCGGGCGGGAGACCTGGGGGATGCGCTCCGGATCCTGATTGCGGATGCGCGCGAAAAGGGGCACCGGTTTCAGATGTGGGGGATGACGCCCCGGGAGACGAAGCTGATGGAAGAAGCCCTGCCGGGGACTTTCGAGTTCACGCTGGACCGCGACGGATCGGATTATCTTTACAGCCCGCGCGACCTGATCGAGCTTTCCGGGCGGAAATTCCACGGCAAGCGGAACCACCTGGCGCGGTTCAACCGGCAGTATCAGTGGACGTATGAGGATGTGACGCCGGAAAACCTCGAGCCCTGCCGCGAGGTGGCCCGGGAATGGTGCAGGCAGAACGGATGCACCGAAAACGGGCTGGATAAGGAAGCGTGCGCCCTGCGCAGGGCGTTCGACTATTTTGCGCAGCTGCATCTTCTCGGCGGCCTGATCCGGATCGACGGGAAGCCGGTGGCGTTCACGATCGGAGAGGAGATCAACCCAAAAACGTTCCTGCTCCACTTTGAAAAAGCCCTGCCGGATTACGAAGGGCTTTACGCGGCCATCAATCATGAGTTCGCGGCGAAGAACCTTTCCGGCTACGAGTATGTCAACCGGGAGGAGGATATGGGGCTCGAGGGCCTGCGGCGGGCGAAGCTTTCCTACAATCCGTCGCTTCTTCTGGAAAAATACAGGGCCGTGCTGAAGAAAAGCGGAAATGAGTAACAACACGATCATGCTCGCCCGGTGGGGGATGCAGGCCGAACTGGAGCGGATCTGGCGGATCTGTTTCGACGAGGAGAAACGCCCGACCGATTTCTTTTTCAACAACGCGTTCCGCCCGCAGGACTGCCTGATCTACCGCGCCGGAGGACACATTGCGGCCATGGTGCATATGCTGCCCGCGGCGATCGCGCAGGATGGCAAAGCGGTTCAGGCGCATTATATTTACGGGGCGGCGACGCTCCCCGAATACCGCTCGCGCGGATACATGGGCGCGCTTCTGCGCTGCGCCGGGCATGTGGGCCTCCGGCGCGGGGACCGCTTTTCCTTTCTGCTGCCGGCGTCACGCGGGCTTTACGATTATTATGCCGGATACGGCTATGTCCCGAATTTTCAGACGCGGTTCGTTACGGTTTCCGCCGAGGAGCTGCGGCGGATTTCGGCGGGATACAGCCGCAGGCGGGTTCTGCTGACCTACCGCCAGATGAATCGCCTGCGCGGGGAGCTCCTTTTGAAACGGGATGGCTCCGCCCTTTGGGATGAGCGTGCGCTCGCCTATGCGGATGGCATCAACCGCCGCTACGGCGGGGCGCGGGTCTGCTTTGGGGAAGCGGGGGAAACGGCTTACGCGTTCTGCCGTATGGCCGGACCGGGCCTGTGCGAAGTGACGGAGCTGATGTCCCGTCCGGAAACGCTGCCGGGCCTTGCGGCGAACCTTTTGTCTGCCATGCCGGCGCAGAACTACCGGATCCGGCTTTCAGGCGGCGGCCCCTTGTTTGAGGGGCGCGGAAAAGTTTCTCATTTTGGCATGATAAAGCCCCTTGGGGGAATAACCATACAGAAAATGATCCAGGGCTCAAACAGGCCCTATCTTGGGCTGACGCTGGATTAAGACGGGAGATGTGATAAAATGGTCTATGTTTTTTTAGCGGATGGATTTGAGGAGATTGAAGCGCTTACCCCGGTGGATGTCCTGCGCCGCGCGGGGCTCGACGTGCGCACGGTCGGCGTCGGCTCCAAACGGGTGACGGGCTCCCACCGCGTCGAAGTGATCGCCGACATCGAAGAGAAAGAGATGGAATTCGACAGCCTGCAGGCGGTGGTCCTGCCGGGCGGGCTCCCCGGCGCGGTCAACCTCGACCGGTCCCGGTCCGTGCAAAAGGCGGTCGCCCGCTGCTTTGAGGGCGGCGGCTATGTGGCCGCCATCTGCGCGGCGCCGTCGGTCCTGGGGCATATGGGCCTGCTCAAAGGGAAGCGCGCCACATGCAGCCCCGGTTTTGAAAAGGAGCTTCTGGGCGCGGAATTCTGCGACGAATCCGTGGTGGCGGATGGAAAAATCATCACCGGGAACGGCCCGGGCGCGGCGATGCCTTTCGCTTTGAAGCTGGCGGAAGTCCTTTCCGGCGAGGAGACAGCCCGACGGCTGAGAAAGTCGATGCAATGCCGGTAAGGAACATCAGGGAAGTGAAAATCGGTCTGCGTGCGAAGTTCCGCCGCATGCGTGAAAATATGACGGAGCAAAAAAGAAGGAGGCTGGATGCGGAGATCCAGTGCCGGCTTTTGACCTTGCGGGAATACGCCAGGGCGGACACGATTTTTACTTATGTGAGCAAACCGATCGAGGTGGACACGATTTCCATCATCAAGGCGGCACTTGTGAACCGAAAGCGCGTCGCCGTGCCGCGCTGCATTCCGAACACGCACGAAATGGAATTCTATTATATCCGCTCGCTCAAAGATTTGGAAAAGGGCAGCTTCGGCGTCTTGGAGCCGATTGCGCAAAGGTGCGGGCGGGTGACGGACCTTTCGCACGGGCTCTGCATCGTGCCGGGCTTTTCGTTCGACGCGCAGGGGTTCCGGCTGGGGTACGGGAAGGGATATTACGACCGTTTCCTTTCCCGGTTCGGCGGGGTTACCGTCGGCCTTTGCTATTCTTCCTGTGTCCAGTGGGTTCTGCCCCACGGGTATTACGACAGGCCGGTCGATATCCTTGTGACCGAACGATATGTCCGAAGGACCGCGAGAAGCGCGAAATAGGAGGAACCGACATGGAAGACGACAGAAAGGGGCGCCGCCCGGAGGATGGCGCTTCCGGCGGAGAGCATTCGGACGGCAGGGCGGAAAACTTCCGGCTCCATATCAGGGATGACGGCCTGTTCGATGACGGCGCCGAGCTTTCCAGCGAGGAAAAAGGGGATTCCCCGGGCGAAAGGGATGTCCTGCACAGCTACAGCAGCCCCCGGACGCGTCAGGCGCTGGAAGCGGAGCAGCTCCGCGCCAAAAAAGAGGCGGAGCGGGCGCACCGGGTCCGCAGCCGCGAAAAGGGGAGAAAGAACCGGCGCCTGTTTCGGGTGGTCTGGGTCTCGATGGTGGTGATCCTCGGCCTTGCGGTGGGGCAGTACCTGGTTTCCGGCTTCGGCGATATGCTGGCAGTCAATCGGAACAAGGTCAGCGTGACGGTGGAAATCCCCAAAAACGCCTCGACGGAAAAGATCGCCGATATCCTTTACGCGAACGGCGTGATCGAAAAACGGGATTTTTTCCGGATTTATTCCAAAATGACGAAAGCCGACGGCAGCTACAGCCAGGGGACCTTCCATATCGACACCGATCTGGATTACGAGGCGATCATCAATTACCTTCAGTCGGAAGCGAACCGTGTGGACACGGTGAAGATCACGTTCCAGGAGGGCCTGAATCTGCGGGAGACGGCCGAGCTTCTGGAAAAGAACGGGGTCTGCACCGCCGGGGACGTCCTGAAGGCCGCCTCTTCGAAGGACTTTGAAAATTACGATCTGGTCAGCGCGGTCACGAACGACAAGGATCGCTATTACCTGCTCGAGGGCTATCTGTTCCCGGATACCTATGATTTCTACAAAAACGAGGACCCCAAGCAGGCGCTCGGGAAAATGATCAACAACTGCAGCAAAAAGATGACCCAGAGCATCCGGGAACAGGCGCAGAAGCAGGGGATGAGCCTGGATCAGGTGCTGAACCTCGCCTCCATCATCCAGGCGGAATCGGCCGACAAGGAAGATATGAAGAAGGTCTCATCCGTTCTGCAGAACCGCCTGAAAAACGGCGCGAAGACCGGCACCCTGCAGCTTGGCTGTGATTCCACCGTCTATTATCCCTACCGGCAGAAAACACAGGTTCCGGAAAAAGAGCGCGAGACCTACGTCAGCCGGTACGATACGTATCAGATCACGGGTCTTCCGCCGGGGCCGATCTGCAACCCCGGCCTCGACGCGATCAACGCCGCCCTGAACCCGGCGGAAACGGACTATTATTATTTCTGCCACTCGAAAGACGGAAAGGCGTATTATGCAAAGACGGCGGCGCAGCACAAGAAAAATCTGAAAAAGGCAGGTCTGACCCAGTGAGAAAATTGGAACTGCTCTCCCCGGCGGGCGACGCGGAGCGGCTCGGTTCCGCGTTGGATTTCGGAGCCGACGCTGTCTATCTGGCGGGCCGGGAATTCGGGATGCGCTCCTCCCCCGCGAATTTTGACGACGATGAGCTGGAACGCGCCGTCACATCGGCGCACAGCCGGGGCGCAAAGATTTACCTGACCTGCAACACCCTGCCGCGCAACGAGGAGCTTGTGCGCCTGCCCGATTTTCTGAGCAGGGCGCAGGAAATCGGCGTGGACGCCTTTATCGTCACGGACCTGGGCGTGCTGAACCTCGCCAAAAAATACGCGCCGCGCGTCGCCGTCCATATCTCCACACAGGCCGGGGTCGTCAACTATGCGGCCGCCTCGGCCTTTTACGACATGGGCGCATCGCGCGTCGTGCTCGCGCGGGAGCTCAATCTGGAAGAGATCGCGCAGATCCGCGCGAAAACCCCGCCCGCGCTGGAACTGGAGGTATTCGTCCACGGCTCCATGTGCGTTTCGTTTTCCGGCCGCTGTCTTCTTTCCAACTACCTGACGGGCCGGGATGCGAACCGGGGCGACTGCGCCCAGCCCTGCCGGTGGTCTTACAGCCTGATGGAGGAAAAGCGGCCCGGCGAGTACTTCCCGGTGGAGGAAAACGGGCGGGGGACGTTTATCCTGAATTCCAAAGACCTGTGCATGATCCGGCACATCCCCGAGCTGGCTGCCGCGGGCGTGGACAGCCTGAAGATCGAGGGGCGCGCGAAATCCGCCTATTATGTGGCGGTGACGACGAACGCATACCGCCGCGCGATCGACGAATATAGGCGCGATCCGAAGGCGCCGCTTTCCCCGTGGGTCGCGGAGGAACTGAACAAGATCAGCCACCGCGAATATACGACCGGGTTTTATTTCGGCAGCCCGGGGCAGGTGTATGAAAACGGGGGATATGTGCGCGATTACGAGGTCGCGGCCGTCTGTACGGGCTGGGAAAACGGCATGGCCGTCCTGTCGCAGCGCAACCGCTTTTTCCGCGGCGACACCGTCGACGTGCTCGAGCCCGGCGAGATCCCGTTTTCGTTTCCGCTGGAAGAAATTTTCGACGAGAATATGGAACCGATCAGCTCGGCGCCGCACGCGACGATGACGGTGCTCGCGAGATGCCCCCGCCCGCTCAAAACGGGCGCGCTTCTGCGCAGGGCCATAATCCCCGAGCCTTCGGAAAAAAAGCCGCAGGAAAAAGGAGCCTGAACCGGTTTTTCGGTTCAGGCTCCTTTTCTTAACATTAAATTTCAGCCGATGGCGAAAGAAGCTTAATAAGAAGCGGGCGGATTTCCCACCAGGCTGCTCACAAATTGCTGCATTTCCTGCTTCGATGTGATCCCGTGCGTCTGTTCGACGATTTTCCGGCGCTCCGGCTCACTCAAAGATTCAAAATACCGGGCGGCTGCCGGATTTTGGAACAGCGCCATGCCGAAGCCCATCGGCAGCTCCTGAAGTTCGTTCATCGTTATCACCCCGCGTTTAGTTTGCGGATTTGCCCGGAAATTATGACAACATTTTTTGTTTCATTTTTGTTTCTATGGTTATTTCATGTTTTGATTCTCAATGCTCAGAATCTCCTTTACTTTCGGGGTGGAGGGGCCGTCCCGGAACTGAAGGGTGATCCATTCGCCCGCGACCTTTTTTGCAAGCTCCGGGCCGATCACGCGCGCGCCCAGGCAGAGCACGTTCCCGCTGTTGCTGAGCACGGAGCGTTCCGCGGAGTAGTTGTCATGGCAGACGGCCGCGCGGATCCCTTTGAATTTGTTGGCCGTGATCGACATGCCGATTCCGGTTCCGCACATGAGCAGCCCTCGTTTTTTGTATCCGCTTTCGATGATCCTTTTGCAGGCCCGTTCCGCCACGGTCGGGTAGTTGGTGGGGTCCGAAGGATCGTTGCATCCGACATCCTCCACGTCGATGCCTTTTTCCTTCAGGAACGGAATCAGAATGTTCTTCAGGCCGATAGCCGCGTTGTCGCAGCCGACCACAATTGTCTGCATCGTTTATGCCTCCCTGTCTTTCCCGATTTGCTCCAGAATTCCGTCCGCCATGGCGGTGAGAATTATGCAGCAGGAGGCCGCCCCGGCATCCAGCACTCCGCGCGAACGTTCCCCAAGCCGGCTGGAGCGGCCATATTTCGCCACCATGTTTTTCGTGGAATCACGCCCGGCCGCCGCGGCTTCCTTCATCCGGGGAAGGGCTTCCGCAAGGCTTTTTCCCGCCGCGGTGCACTGCTTCATGACGTCCTTCGCGGGGAACAGCGTATCGACCAGTGTCTTGTCGCCGACCCTGGCATCCACGATATCGTAAAGCTCCGTCAGGCCGGCTTCCAGCATATCCGCAAGCTGCGCGGTCCCGATGACTTTAAGGCCCTCCCCGGCCTGAGCCATGCCGTTGAACAGCGTGCCGTAGATCGGCCCCATGGAGCCGCCGATCTCTGAAAACAGCAGCGTGCCGAGCTCCTCCAGCCCGTCGGTAAAAGAAATCTCCCTGCCGGAGATCCTGTCCCCGAACATCGTGAACCCTTTGTTCATGTTCGTGCCGTGGTCTCCGTCGCCGATCAGGCCGTCCACTTCCCCAAGATAAGCCTTGTTTTCCCGAATGGCCGAAACCATTTTCAGGAGAACAGGCTTTCCGTTTGCATTGATGAATCCATCCATTTCCCGGCCTCCGTTCATTCCTGTTTCAGCCCCATGCTGCAGCACGGCGCGTCGATCAGTTCCTTCAGCTCCTTATCCAGCTTCATGACGGTGAGCGTGGCGCCCATCATGTCGAGCGAGGTGAAATAATTCCCCACATACGCCCGGTGGATCCGGATTCCCTTCTGCTCCAGAAGGAGGCTGATTTCGTTGTAAAGCACGTACAGCTCCATCACCGGCGTCGCGCCGAGACCCGAAACGAGGACGGCGGTTTCGTCGCCCGCCCCGAACGGGTAATCCGGAACGACGGCACCGACCATCCGCTTTGCCATTTGCGCGGCGGTTTCCAGCGGGCAGACCTCGATTCCCGGCTCGCCGTGGTGGCCGATGCCGACCTCCATCGTGCCGTCTTTGATCTCGAAATTCGGGTGCCCCACGGCGGGAAGCGTACAGGGGGTCAGGCCGATCCCGATGCTGCGGGTATGGTCGATCGCTTTCTGCGCGGCCGCGATCACTTCGTCCAGGCTCGCGCCCGAGGCGGCTTTCGCCCCGCCGGCCTTCCACATCAGCACTTCGCCCGCGACCCCGCGGCGCTTCTGCGCCTGGTCTTTTGGGGCGGAGGCGACGTCGTCGTTCGCGACCACCGTTTTGACGGTGATGCCTTCCTTCCGGGCCATTTTCACGGCCATTTTCACGTTCATATTGTCTCCGGAGTAGTTTCCGTACAGGCACGCCACGCCCCTGCCCTGGTCGGCGGTGCGGAAGGCGTCCAGAAAGGCCGCGGCGGTGGGGGAGGAAAAGATTTCGCCCACGGCCGCAGCGTCGCACAGGTTTCTGCCGACGTAGCCGACGAACGCGGGCTTGTGGCCGCTTCCGCCCCCGGTGACGATGCCGACGTGCCCGGCGGCAAGCTTTGCACCGCGCAGCACGCGCGGATTTTCGGTCGCCGCGACGATATCCCCGTGCGCTTTGACAAAGCCCTTCAGCATCTCGTCGACGATGTCGTCCGGGTTATTTAAAATTCGCTGCATACTGTTTTCCCCTTTCTAAATTTTGCTTTACGGGATGATGGCGACTTTCAGGGCGTTTCCCTCGCCGGTTGCGGCGGTTTGGAACGCTTTTTCCCATTCGTCCAGCGGAAATTTGTGGGAGACCACGCCAGCCGTGGGCAGGGAGCCATCCTGAATCCATTTGATGACGGAGGGGTAGCAGTAGGGGCTCAGGTGGGAGCCGAGCAGGTTCAGCTCTTTGCGGTCGCTGATGATGCTCCAGTCCACGCTGACCAGATCCTTGAAAACGCTGAATTCCACGAAAGTGCCCATCTTGCGGATCATCTCCAGGCCCTGCTTCACGCTGGCGGGGTGGCCGGTCGCCTCGATGTAGATGTCGCAGCCGTAGCCGCCGGTCATCTCGGTGATCTTCTCGACGACGTTTTCTTTTCCGGGGTTGAGCACCAAATCCGCGCCGAATTCCTTCGCTTTTTTCAGACGGTGCTCGTTTAGATCCAGCACGACGAAGAAAGCGGGGCTGCGCTTGCGGATGGCGCCCACCATGCCCAGGCCGAGCGTCCCGGCGCCGGAGAGCACGACGAAATCCTCGTTTGAAATGCCTGCACGGTCGACGCAGTGCTTCGAGCAGCTGAACGGCTCGATCAGAAGGGCCTGCTCCAGCGGCATTTCCTTCGGAATTTTATATTTCCGGCCCTCGTGCGGAAAGCGCATGTATTCCGCCATGCCGCCGTTCACGTTGTTCTGGAAGCCGTACAGGTCGTGCTTCTGGCACATCCAGTAGCGCCCCGTTTGGCAGAATTTGCATTTCCCGCAGGGGACGATCTGTTCGGAGACCATTCGGTCGCCCACTTTGAACTCCTTCTGATCCGGGCCGGCCTCCACGACGGTGCCGACGAATTCGTGGCCCGGTACCATGGGGGCCTTGATGTACGCGGGGCTTCCGTCTCCGCCCCAGAAGCTGGGCGCGCCTGCGAACGCCTTGACGTCGCCCGCGCAGACGCCGCAGCCTTCCACCCTGACGATGACGTCGTCGGCTTCGGCTCTGGGGGTGGGAATCTGCTCCAGGCGGTAATCGCCGGGTGCGTACGCGACAAGTGCCTTCATTTTTTCCGGAAGTTGTGACATGATGATTCCTCCTGTTAGGTTGAATTTTGAACCGGCTCCGGGCCGGTGATTATTTCGAGGTTCGGATGCGCTCCCCGGTCTCGGGGTCGAACAGGTGGGTCCGCTCTTCGTGGAAGGTGAGATGCACGATCTGCCCCCGCTCGTAATACGCATCCTCGGTGGTGGTGATGTTCAGCAGGGCGTCGCCCACCCGCACGCAGACGCGGCGTTCATCCCCCAGATTCTCGTACACCGCCACCGGCGCCGAGGCTCCCTGCTCCCCGCCGCCCGGGGTGATGAGGACATCCACGGGGCGCACGCCGAGCGTGACCTTCATGCCGTCGCGCGCGACCGGGCCGTACTGCCTCGGGACCCGGATGCGCAGCGGGCTTCCCCCGAACGAGAACTGGAATCCGGTTTCCGTTTTGAGGATGACCGACGGCATCAGGTTCATCGGCGGCTCGCCGATGAACCCGGCGACGAATTCGTTCGCCGGGTCGTCGTACACCTCGAGCGGCGTGCCGATCTGCTGAAGGACCCCGTCCTTCATGATGACGATTTTGTCCGCGAGCGACATGGCCTCCATCTGGTCGTGCGTGACGATGATCGTGGTGCACTTGATTTCGTGGTGCATCCGCTTGATCTCCTGCCGCAGGGTCTGGCGCATTTTTCCATCCAGATGGCTGAGCGGCTCGTCGAGCAGCAGAAGGCCGGGCCGCCGGATGATGGCGCGGGCGATGTTCACCCGCTGCTTCTGCCCGCCGGAAAGCGCGGTCGGCTTCCTTTCGAGCAGGTCATCCACCTTCAGCAGGGGGGCAACGTAATCGACGGCCTTTTTGATCTCGTCTTCCGGAACCTTCCGCGCGCGCATGTTGAACGCGAGGTTTTCGTAGACGGAAAGGGGAGGGTACAGGGCGTAATCCTCAAAGGCGAGCCCGATGTTCCTGTCTTTTGGGGGCAGGTCGTTGATCCGCCTGCCGCCGATATAGATGTTGCCGCCCGTGATCTGTTCCAGCCCGGCCACCATGCGCAGCGTTGTGGATTTTCCGCAGCCGGAGGGCCCCAGAATCCCGACGAATTCCCCGTCCTCGCAGGTAAAGGAGAGGTCGGAAACGGCGAAGCCCTGTTCCTTTTTCCGGCGGAACAGCTTCTTGCGCCCGTCGTCGTAGCGCTTGTAGACGTTTTTCAAAGCAAGCTGTGCCATTGTTTCACCCCCTTGCCGCCGTCTGCGGCGTTTTTGTCCCGATCAGGCGCTCCGCGCGGCTCCGGGTCAGATACGTCTTTTTTTCGGCGTCGAACAGAATCGCGTTCCTCATGTCCGGCTGAAGGAAAACCGGCTGGTCCAGGTCGGCGCGCGTGTCGTTCGGGGCGGTGACGCGGATTTTCGTTTGCCCCACCTCTGCAGTGAGAATCACCTTGTTGCCGATCGGTTCGCTGGCGTAGACGGTGCCCGCGATCCAGCCGTCCCGCGGTTCAAAGCTGAACCGGATGTCCCCGCCGCGGATGCCGATGTCGTAGGCTTCGTCGCCGCGCGAACCGAGCAGCTTTTCCACATCCGGCTCCAGGGAAAGAAGGTTCCCCCCCGGCACGGAGAGACGGAGCCGTCCGTTTTCCCGCACGGGGACGGCCGGGAAGAGGTTGATCTCCGGCTCTCCGAACAGGGTGGAGACGAATTCGTTGCAGGGGGTGTAATACATCTCCTGGGAAGTGCCAAGCTGTTCGATTTTCCCTTTGTTCAGCACCGCGATGCGGTCCGCCAGCGACATGGCCTCCATGTAGTCATGCGTGACGTAGATCGTCGTGGAATTGAACGAGGACTGCATTTCCTTGAGCTCGCTCCTCATGAAGTGGCGCAGCTTCGCATCCAGGTGCGCGAGCGGCTCATCCATCAGAAAGACGTTCGGGTTCCGCACCAGGCAGCGGCCGATGGCGACGCGCTGGCGCTGCCCGTTGGAAAGCTGGCTCGGCTTGCGGCCGAGCAGCCCGTCGATCCTCATCATCTTCGTCACCCGCTCCACCGCGCTTTTTATGGAGTCCTCGTCGTGGCGGTAGAGCTTGCTGCGCAGCGGGGACGCGATGTTGTCGTACACGTTCAGGTGCGGATACAGCGCGTAGTTTTCAAACACCATGGAAACGTTGCGGTTCATCGGCTCCACGTGGTTGACGATTTCCCCGCCGATCTTCACAAGGCCCTCCTGCGGGAATTCCACGCCCGCGATCGTTTTGAGCAGGGTGGTTTTCCCCGCGCCCGCGGGGCCGAACAGCACGAAGAACTCATTGTCCGAAATGGTCAGGCTGACATGGTCCAGCGCCGTATTGGAGCCGTATTTTTTTGTGATGCCGTCCAGTTCGATCTGTGCCATGATTTCAACTCCTTTTATCCTTTTACGGCGCCGAAGCTGAGCCCGCGCACCAGATGCTTCTGGATGAACAGGCAGGCGACGATCTCCGGCAGAACCGCGATCATCGAGGCGACGGCCACCTGCCCGTAGTGGATGGTGTCCGACGCGATGTAGCGCAGGGAGGTAATCGTGATGGTCTGAATCTGAAATCCGCTGAGCACCAGCGGAAACGTGAAGCTGTTCCACGCGAAGATGAAGGCCAGCAGGCCCGAAGCGACCAGGCCGGGCTTGATCAGCGGCAGCAGAGTCTTGAAGAAGACTTGGAACCAGGGATAGCCGTCTAGCTGGGCCGCCTGCTCGATCTCCACGCTGATCTCCTCGAAATATCCGCGCACCACCCAGATGAGCAGCGGCATCGTGATGACCTGGTACACCCAGATCAGGCCGAAATAGGTGTCGTACAGGCCGATCTTCTGGAAGATCAGGAACACCGGCAGCACCACCATGATCTCCGGGGCAAATTTGAAGGAAAGGATCTGGAAGGCGATGCCTTCCTTGCGCTTAAAATCGTACCGCGCCAGCGCGTAGGCCGCCGGAACGCCGGCGACCACGGTCAGCAGCACCGCGCCGCCGGAAACGACCAGGTTCTGTAAAAACGCCTTGAAATAATCGGTGCCGAGCAGAACCGCCCGGTAGTTTTCCATGGTGGGGGTAAAGCGGAAAACGGTGTTGTACATCTCGGCGTCCGATTTGAACGTGCAGATGATCATCCAGATCAGCGGGAACAGGGCGAACAGGGCGTACAGGCACAGCCCGAGGTTCCTCAGGGCCGCTCCGGTCAGTTTTCCGGCGCTTCTGCGCTGCTTCGCGCCGGCGGATTCTTGTGTGTTCATAAGGCGGGCCTCCTTTTTAGTATCCCTGGGACTGTCTGGCCAGCTTGCGCTGACGGTTCACCAGCCATTTCGCGATGTAGTTGATGAGGACCCACAGGATCAGCAGCCCGGGCAGCGCTGCGCCCAGCTTCTGGAACTGGAAGGCCGTCAGGTACGAAGTCAGCGAGATGTTCATCAGGGTGTCGCCGGGGCCGCCCTTCGTCAGCGCGAAGATGATGCCGAATTCCTGAAGCGCCGCCATCAGGCGGAACAGCAGGGCGATGTACATGAACGGTTTGAGCATGGGCAGGGTCAGCGTCTTGAACGTGAACCACGCGCCGGCTCCGTCCACCTGCGCGGCCTCGAACGGCGATTTCGGCAGGGACTGGATGCCCGCAAGCACCAGAAGCAGCACGAACGGCGTGTTGACCCACGTGTCGATCAGCACTGCGGTGAACAGGGCGGTGGAATGGGAAGCCGCCCATGGAAAATTGAAAACTCCGAATACGTTCAGCACCTTTTCCAGAATGCCGATGGAATTCGAGGTCATCAGCTGCCAGATCAGCACGGCGATGGCCGGGGCCACCATCAGAGGAAAGGTGAACAGAACCTTCAGCACCCGGCTGAATTTGGTGTCCTTTTTCAGCAGCAGCGCGATCCCCGTCCCCAGCAGCATCTCGGTCAGGGTGGCGCAAAACGCGTATTGCAGGGTGACCAGCAGCGAGTGGTAAAAGGCGGAGTCCTTTAAGATATTGATCCAGTTTTTCAGGCCGACGAACCGGAACGTCGTCATCTTGAAGGAATAGTTCGTAAACGAGAGGCATATGGCGGCGAAAAACGGGATCAGAATTCCGATCAGGATCAGAAGGCCCGGCGCGATGATGTAGTAGGGGCGTCTGCGCAGCTTCTTCGGGATCTCGTTGTAATTGATTCGGCCGGATTGTTCTTGGTTTTGTACCTGACTGGGTCGTTCTTTGAGTGAGACGGACATTTGGAACCTCCTGTTGCAATGGGATTTTAGGGCGGATTCGGGCGCAGAAACCGAACCCGCCGTGCCGTGGGGCACGGCGGGCCGTTTCTCGCACCGTATTGCCGTTCTTTTAAGAGATCTCGATATCCTCCACGGCCTTATCCATCTTGGCCTTGAGGGAATCCATCGCTTCCTGAACCGAGGCGTACTTTCCCGCGATCATATCCTGCAGGGTGGCCGCCCATTCGGTCGTGGTTTCAAAGAAATAGGGCTGCGGCGTAAACAGGATGGTGGTCTGTCCGATGGTCGCGTTGTAGGCGTCTATGTAGCCGGGCTGATCCTTCATCTTGTTTTTGAAGTCCTCGGACTCCCAGACGGAGGTGCGCACCGGGTCGAGGTTGTTGCCTTCCGTGGCGGAGGACATGCAGAAGTCCTTGCCGGTGAAGTACAGGATAAAGTACCACGCGGCTTCCTTGTTTTTGGAAGAGCTGTTCATCGCCATGGACCAGGTCCAGTAGTTCGATTTCGTGGGGGTTCCCGCCTTGACTACCGGAATCGTCGTCCAGGCGATGTTTCCGGCTTCCTGCGAAGCCCCGCTCCAGTTCTGCTGCACGGTGACCGCGTCGGCGTCCATCATCATGGCCGCTTTTCCGGCGCCGAGGTCCGCCGCGCATTCATACCACGTGTATTTGGACCACGAGGGCGAGCCGCCGCGCTTGATCAGGTCCATGAAGTATTCGTTCATCTTGACGGATTCGGGGGAGTTCAGCTTGGAAACGAGCTTGTTTTCCTCGATTGCGAAGTCGGTGGCGCCGAAATTCGCGTAGGTGCTCATGTATCCGGGGTGGATCGTGCCCCAGTCGCGCGCGCCGCGCATGGCCAGCGGGTAAGAGCCGGAACCGTTCCAGTTCTTCAGCTTATCGCACACGGCCAGAAGCTCGTCGTACGTTGCCGGGGGCTTTTCAATGCCCGCCTGTTTGAACGCCCTGGTGTTGTAGGCCAGCGTATAAATTTCAAACATCAGCGGCAGGCCGAGCTGCGGGCCCTTGCCCACCTGATGCCCGGGGGTTCCATCCCATTGAAGGGCGGAAACGGCGCTTGGGACCAGATCCTTGAAATCGTAGTCCGAGGTGATCATGTCTGGATTGCTCAGATAGGTGTTCAGGTCCTCGACATATCCGGCGGAAGAATAATCCCAAAGCTGGTAGGCGCCGGACATGAACACATCCGGGTCGCCGGAGCGGCTGGAAAGAGAGGTGGAGAGCTTGTCGAAGTAGTTCGCTTCCGGGGTGACGGACTGTTCCACCTTGATGCCGGTCTTGGATTCGAAATCGGAGATCTTGGCGATCACGGAATCCGAAGCGGCGTGCTGCACGAAGCTGACTTTGATGGTGCTGCCGTCGTACTTTTTCCAGTCGAAATCGGCGGAGGATTTCGCCTTTTTCTGGGCGGCCAGAATCTTGTCTTCCGCCTGGGACGTCGTCGCGTCCGATGCTGCCGGCTGGTTCGCGGCCTGGTTACTGCCGGTGCCATTCGAACATCCGGTCGCGGCGGACAAAATCAAAGACGCTGCCAAAAGGGGAGCCATTCGCTTTTTCAGCATTTCGGTTTTCATGTTTTCCCTCCTAATATTTATAAAATTTACTATTGCAACAGTAACATAAGGAAGGGGGCGGAACAATTCGAATTATTACTGTTTTCACAAAAAAATTTCGTGAAATTCATAACAACTGGGTAATATAACAAATTTGTGAAATAACGATCATAAAACCTTCAATCTTTTCTCGGAATCTCAAAAATATTCCGATCAAAAATAAAAAGCCGCGTTTGGGAAAGCGAAGCGCTCTGCTTTCCTAAACGCGGTTTTCGGTTGATTTTATTCTGTTCCCTCTTCCTTTTCTTCCGCCTTCTCTTCCCCCGGGAGGATGGGGAGGATCACATGCGCCACGGTGCCCACATGCGGCTTGCTTTTGTAAAAGACGCCGTACTGCTTTCCGAAATACAGCCGGATGCGCTCGCGGATGTTGGCCACGCCGATGCGGTTGAAGCGGTATCTGGTCTGACGGTCGCTGTTGAGCTCCGTGATCTGCTGCGGGTCCATTCCGGCGCCGTTGTCGATGACCTTGATGTGGAGGAGGCCGCCCGCAAGATAGGTTTTGATGCGGATCGAGTATCCTTCCGAAACATCCTCGAAGCCGTGGACAATGCTGTTCTCCACCAGCGGCTGCAGGATAAAGCGCACGGTTTCGCAGCTCAGCGTTTCCGGAGCGGCCCGGATGCTGAACTCGAAGTTGTCCGAATACCGGAATTTCTGGATCGTGATGTAGTTTTTGACGCTGTCCAGCTCTTCCTGAAGGGTGGATGTGGGGTCGCTGCTGTTCAGATTGTATTTCAAAAGGCTGATCAGACTGCCGCACATTTCGGCGATGCTGCCGATGTTTTTCAGAACCGCCAGCCATCGGATGGAATCCAGCGTGTTGTACAGAAAATGGGGGTTGATCTGCGCCTGAAGGATGTGAAACTGCATTTCGGATTTCCGTTTCTGCTCGGCGAGCTCGGTTTCCAGGTGGCGCTGGAGCTGGCTGAACATCATGTTGAAGGTTTTGCCGAGCTTGCCGAATTCGTCGCGGGAGGAAATGTTCACGCGCACGTTCAGATTCCCCTGTTCCGCCTGACTGCACGCGTCGCTCAGAATCTTGACCGGCCGGGTGATAATCTGCGTCATGCGGAAGCTGTACGCAAGGCAGGCGAGCAACAGAAGGACTCCGACGATCTTCAGGGTGTCGATCACCCTGCGGGTCTGGTAGGTAACGCGCTCCGTCTGAATAATCCGGATGATCCGCCAGTCCGCGAGCTTCAGCTTTTCCGAGACGATGATGCTGTCGATGCCGTAGACCTTGCCTTCCTTCTGAACGGATTCCGCGCTCAGAATTTCCGGATATTGCTTTAAGAACGGCTCGAACGAGGTGAAATGGGGATACCCGAACAGGGTGTTCCCGGTGGAATCCGCGACAAGCACCTTTTCGTTGAGCTGAATCGCGGAGATCATGAACATCTCCCGCAAATAGTCATAGCTGATATCCATCACGATCAGCCCGCGGAGCGAACGGGTCCTGTCCCGGTAGATCGGACATATGTAGCTGATGGAGATGGAGCGCGTCATCCAGAAGCCTCCATGCCGGTTCGGAATCTGGACCTCCTGCCAATACGGGGCGTAGGTGGACCGAATCGTATCCCAGCCGTCGCGGGGGCTGGTGGAATAGGCCACGGAATCCGGCGTGATGATATGGATGCCTTCGATGAAGGGCTGCATGATGAGGATGTCGTGCACCAGGCCCGATATCTTTTCCTGTGTCCCGGCCGGGGCCTGGTCCGTGTCCAGGGAACTGAGCACCGACTGGTTCGATACCAGCGTGTCGGCGGTGCCCTGAATCAGCCCGATGGTCATGTCGAATTTCGCCTTGATCGTATTCGTCGCCAGAATATTGTATTTGATCTCGTTTTCCCGCAGGGATTCGGAATAGGTGGAGTAGATGGTAAAGACAAACAGGAGCATGCTGATGCAGATCAGGACGACCATGGCCAGGAAGATCTGATACCCGATGGTCCTGCGGCTGATCAGCGAACGAAGCTTTCCCGCCATCGTTCGGTCATCCCTTCCAAAAAATAATGCGGCCCCGCTTGTTGGGAGGCCCGCCGTTCTTCCATCAGTATAATGCGGCATTTTTGGTTCGTCAAATAAATCTATACAATAAATTTTAAACATGATATTATTTTTTTGACGGAACACAAACGACCTGCTATAATAACTTTACGGAGTGATGAGTCTTGTATCATGCTCATCAGGTCATAATTATAGCTTTGGAATCCCGCGAAAGAGCTGAAGTGGAGGGAGAAAGCGTGAAACGGATCCTGATTGCGGAAGATGAGTTTTTGGTCCGCATCGGTCTGAAAACGACTATGGACTGGGCCGCACACGGCTATACGATTGTCGGAGAGGCCGCGAACGGGAAAGAAGCCCTTCAGCTGTTCGGCGAAACGCACCCGGATATTTTGATCACCGATGTAAAAATGCCGGTGATGGGCGGGCTGGAGCTGGTTTCCGAAGCGAAGAAGCGGAAAAGGAATCTTCAGGTCGTCATTCTGAGCAATTACAACGATTTCGAGTACGCGCGGGAATTCATGCGCCTTGGGGCCAGCCGGTACCTGCTCAAGTCGGAGATCAGCGAGCAGAGCCTTCTGCGCGCGCTGGAATCGCTGGATGTCCCGGTGCAGGGGGAGGCCGAGCTGGACGGCGGCCTGCGGGCACGGCAGGAAAGATTCCTGCGAAACTATTTCGGGGCATCCATGGAAGAGAATCAGCCGTTTCCAGCAAAGGCATCCGAAGCGAGAAACGTTTTTCCTTCCAACCATTATCTCGCGATGCGATGCGACGGGGACTTTGAGCCGACGGAGGAGACCGACGAAGAGACCGTGATCAAAAACGTAGAGTCACTGTTCCATTCGGCGCTGGAAAACGCCGTGTACTGCAGCGGGATCATGGGTGGGCGCCTTCTCGTTTCCGTCGTCTGCCCGGCGCCGGAGGGCCCCGGAGGCGAGGTGGGGCGCTTCCGCAGAAAGTGCGGGATGATTCTGCGGAACGCCAAAAATTATTTCGATGTGGAGCTGCACATCGGTATCAGCGAGGTGCGGGAGGGCCGGAATATCGCCCGGCTTTTCTCGCAGGCGGAAGAAGCTCGGATCGGCTGCTTTTTCGCGAATCAGCCGATCCGTACTTTCGCGGAGCTTCCTCCACGCGTGACCGCCCCAGCGCCGAAGGTGAGCAGCAGGAAGATTCTGGGGTACATCGACGGGGCCGACCCGGATGGGATGAAGAAGTACATAGCGGACACCTTTTCCAGGCTTCTGCCGCTTCGGAATTTTTCGGATGTGCGCACCGTTTACATCGATTTCCTGTCGATCGCGAAATCCGTCTGCGAGGAAAAAAATATCGACCTGGCCGACGGGCTCAGCGGAACCAAGTTCAGCTACGACAACCTGACGGCGATTCCCTGCCTGAAAAACGTGCAGGATTATGTTGGGGACCTTTACAGCGCCGTTTTCAAAGCGGTGATGGGGGGAGACGACTATTACAGCCACACCATCCGGCAGTGCCTGGAGTACATCGGAAAAAACTACGCCTCCAACATTTCGCTCGACAACATGGCGCAGGCGGTCAACATCAGCAAAAGCTACCTTTCCATGATTTTCAAACAGGAGACGGGCATCAATTTTATTACCTATCTGACCCGCTACCGGGTGGAGCGGGCGAAGGAGCTGCTGCTCCGCACCAACATGAAAATTTACGAGATCGCCGATAAAGTCGGATTTTCCAGCCCCTACTATTTCAGCAAGGTGTTTAAGGACTGGACGAATCTGTCCTGCAAGGAGTATAAGGACAGAAATACGCTGAAGAAAATGCAAAGATGAACCGGGTGCGAAAAACGCCTCCCGCCGCTGGGTTCCGTGTGGACTATACCCTAAAAAACGGACAGTGAAAAAAGGAACCTCCTGTTGTAGAATT
>ENA-UOOI01000672-UOOI01000672.1-fermentation-metagenome-genome-assembly--contig:-NODE-672-length-41999-cov-9.688632_pt1 | contig 41999 bp, 37 predicted proteins | sample MGYA00245779_ERZ724027 | MGnify/ENA primary metagenome ERZ724027 (study PRJEB28704, sample SAMN03018318) | fermentation metagenome | biome: anthropogenic terrestrial biome; feature: soil; material...
ATCATATTATTTTGGTAATACTAAAATATTATTTAGATGCTAAAAAATATATTGCTTTTTTTATTTAGATGCAATATAATATTATTTAGATACTAAAAAATATCCAGTGAGGTGCAAAAATGTATCATGAAGAAAGCTTCTTTGAAAAAATGCATAAAGCTATAAATATTATGACTTGCGAATCGAAAATCCCAAAAAACTACGGTACAGAACATAAGCTCACGTATTCGGATATCTGCCTTTTGAAGTGCGTTCAACGCAATAAAAATTCAAAGGCCGGAGATTTGTCCAATTATCTTGGCATGACCAATGGAGCTATAGCACAGCTTGCCAAAAAACTTAAAAATAAGGGATACTTAGAGCCCTACCGTATACCCGGAAATAAAAAAGAAGTATATTACCGACTTACAGAAATGGGCAAAAAAGCATGTGACGGATATAACAAACATTACGAAGAAATTAAAACCCGTATTGAATCTTATACAGCCACTCTGGATAAAGAAACAATCCAAAAAATAATAGGATTATTTGAAGTAGTTGTAAACAGTGCTGTTATAGATAAAAATTGTTCAATAAAGAATAAAGATCAAAAAAATGATGAGTCCAAAGAAGAAAACATTGGGAGGTGCGAAAAGTGCAAAAGAATTTATTAACAGTGGAAAATCTCCATGCATCAGTTGATGGGAAAGAAATATTGAAGGGAATAAATTTAAATGTAAAACCTGGGGAAGTTCATGTTCTCATGGGCCCTAACGGTGCAGGAAAATCCACATTGGCAAATGTACTCATGGGTGATCCCCGATACACAGTAGACAAAGGAAAAATATATTTTGAGGGAAATGATATTACAAATGAAAAAACTGACGTAAGGGCAAGGAAAGGTATGTTTTTATCTTTTCAGTCTCCGGAAGAAATTTCCGGCATTAGCGTTGAAAACTTCCTGCGCACGGCAAAGTCAGCTTACACAGGAAGGGACATGCAAATACTTGCCTTCAGAAGAGAATTGAAATCAAAAATGCAGGATCTTGATATGGATGAATCCTATGCTTCCAGATACCTTAATGTAGGTTTTTCTGGAGGAGAAAAAAAGAAAAGTGAAATACTGCAACTTTCAGTGCTTAATCCAAAATTGGCAATTCTGGACGAAACAGACTCAGGTCTAGATGTAGATGCTGTAAAAGTAATATCAAAAAATATACTCAAATATAAAAATGATTCCAATTCCTTAATTATAATAACTCATATAACCAGAATCCTACAGGACCTTTCTGTAGATTACGTCCACGTTCTGGCTGATGGTGCCATAGCCAAAACCTCAGATGCGTCTCTAGTAGAAAAAATATCCCACTATGGCTTTGCCTCTGTTATTAAATAATTTGCGGCTTGGAGGTGCAAATAATGGAAAAACAACAAAAAACACAAATAGATGACATTAATCGTAAAATATACGATATAAAGGATGAAGACACAAATAATTATAAAACAGACAAGGGTCTTACTTCCGACATTGTAAAAGAAATATCGAGGCAGAAGAACGAACCTGAATGGATGCTTAACCATCGCCTGAAGTCTTTGGAAATATATAATAAAACGCCTCTTCCCACATGGGGTCCTTCTCTAAATGAGCTGAATATGAAACAGATTGTGACTTATGTAAAACCTAACACAAAAATGAAAAGCGACTGGAACGAAGTTCCCGACTATATTAAAAATACTTTTGAACGATTAGGTATACCAAAGGCAGAAAGAGAATCCCTGGCAGGAGTAGGCGCTCAATATGATTCCGAAGTAGTCTACCATAATATAAAAAAGGAATTACTAAATCAAGGTGTTATTTACACAGACATGGAAACAGCAGTTAAAGAGCATGAAGATATTGTACGGGAACTGTTTATGAAATTAGTTCCTCCAACTGACCATAAATTTGCCGCACTTCACGGAGCAGTATGGTCAGGCGGATCTTTTGTGTACGTGCCGGAAGGAGTAAAGCTGTCCATACCGCTTCAATCTTATTTCAGACTGAACGCACCGGGTGCAGGACAGTTTGAACATACTCTTATAGTAGTGGAAAAAGGTGCATATGCACACTTCATAGAAGGATGCTCAGCTCCAAAATATAACATACTTAACCTTCATGCAGGATGTGTTGAGCTTTATGTTCGAGAGGGAGCTACACTCCGTTATTCGACCATTGAAAACTGGTCAAAAAATATGATGAACCTTAATACTAAACGAGCTCTGGTTGAAAAAAACGGAAACATCCAATGGATTTCTGGAACCTTCGGCTCCCATATAACAATGCTTTATCCATCCAGTATTTTAAAAGGAGAAGGAGCCAAATCTGAATTTAACGGTATAAGTTTCGCCTCAAAGGAACAGAATTTAGACACAGGAGCCAAGGTTGTTCATGCGGCACCGAATACTTTTTCAACAATTAAATCCCGTTCTATTGCTAAAAACGGAGGTATTTCGGTTTACAGAAGTTCTGTAAATGTTATGCCAGAAGCAACTGGAACAAAATCATCGGTGATATGTGAATCTCTGATGATGGACAATTCATCACGTACAGATACTATACCTGCCATGGACATACGAAATAACAAGGCAGATATAGGCCATGAAGCTAAAATTGGAAGAATAAGCGATGAAGCAGTATTTTACCTGATGACCAGAGGGCTTACGGAAGAACAGTCAAAAGCCATGATTGTACGCGGTTTTGCCGAACCTGTGGCTAAAGAACTCCCTTTGGAATACGCAGTTGAAATGAACAGGCTCATAAGTCTTGAGCTAGAAGGCACCATCGGTTAGGAGGATAAAAATGAAACAACTATTAAGTAATATCAAAAGAATGCCTGTCGATACATGGAACTGGTTTGGAGTTAACAACAAAGATATAACCCTGTACGCTCATGGAAATGAAGATGCAGAAAGATGCTTCGGCAATACACAAACTTTCCATGACAGCCATTTAGAACACAGTTTTGAAGAATTTCAGCCCCACAACAAAAAATATTTCTTCACAAATGAAAAAACAGATTACTTCATAGACGAAAATAAAAACAAATGCCGTTATTTTAAAATTCCCAAAGGACACATAGAGAACATCCCCATAATTCTCTCATACCGCTTGGGGGAAAATTCTTCACTTACAGATGATACTGTAATAGAAGCTGAAGAAGGAAGCAGCGTTACATTTATCATTAAATATATCTCAGAAAGAGGAAACAAGTCTCACCACTGCGGACGAACACGTATTTTTGCCAAAAAAAACTCTTCTGTAAAAATAATCACAGCTCAGCTTCTAGGCGAAGAAACTACCCACGCTGATATTACGGAAGGAATTGCAGGAGAAGGAGCTCAGATTCATGTTATCTATGCAGAAATGGGCGCCGCTGACACAGTTTCAAGTTGCAATCTAGTGCTCGAAGGGAATGAAAGCAACGCTAACCTTGATATACTGTACTTAGGAAACAGCACCCGCTCTCTTGATATTTCCACAAGGATTGAGCATAAAGGTAAAAAATCCTTGAGCAACATACGTGCCAATGGAGTCATGCTAAATAAAAGTCAAAAAATTCTCAGAGATACTATTGACTTTATAAGCGGCTCTTCGGGCTCTAAAGGTCGAGAAGAGGAAAATGTGCTGATGCTTGACTCTAATGTGAAAAATGTATCCGTTCCAATACTCCTGTGCGGTGAAGATGACGTAGAGGGAGAACACGCAGCTACCTCAGGAAGACCCAGCGACAGTTTAATGTTTTATTTGATGAACAGAGGATTGAGCGAAAAGGAAGCAGAAAAGCTTCTTGCAGAAGCGGCGTTTGCATCTGTACTGGAGGCTGTCCCCGATAAATATACAAGAGAAGAAATACTTGAAGTTCTGCATAGTTCTATTTTGAAAGAAGGAAAAACATATGAACAAATACATTAACGATTTTCCGCTGCTTTTACAAAAAGATGAAAAAAACAGACGTATAGATTATCTTGACAATGCCGCAACAACACAAAAACCTGAAACTGTTTTAGATGCTGTAGCACAATTTTATAGAACCTCCAATGCAAACCCTCACCGAGGAACATATGATTTAAGCATAAAAGCAACTGAAATCCTTGAATCAGCAAGGAAAAATGTATGTGAGTTCATAAATGCAGGGACGGAAAATGCAGTTATATTTACAAAGAACTCCACCGAAGCATTGAACATCATTGCTCAAAGCTATGGATCAACATTCCTCAAAGGCGGCGATCATGTAGTGCTGGCAATTTCCGAGCATCACAGCAACCTTGTGCCATGGCAGATTGCAGCAAAAGCAAAGGGTGCCGAAATATCCTACATCTACACTGACAATTCAGGAATAATTCCTCCTGAAGAAATAGTAAAAAAAATAACTGCACGTACAAAAATAGTAGCTGTTGCTTACGTTTCTAATGTAACAGGAAGAATCAACCCCATTGAGGCCATAATCGAAAGAGCCCATAAAATTGGCGCTGTTGTAGTAGTGGACGGTACCCAAAGCACACCTCATATGCCTGTGGATGTATCAAAACTTGATGCTGATTTTTACGTATTTTCAGGTCATAAAATGCTTGCTCCCTTGGGCATAGGTGTACTTTGCGGAAAGAAAAAACTGCTTGAGAATATGCCTCCATTTTTGTATGGCGGAGACATGATAGAATATGTTGAAGAACAAACATCCACCTATGCTCCTATTCCACAGAGATTTGAAGGAGGTACACAAAATGTTGCGGCTGCAGCAGGATTATCAGCAGCGATTAACTACTTAAATGAAATAGGCATGTCAAATATCCAAAAAATCGAAACAACACTTACAGAATATATGCTGGAAAAGCTGAACAACATTCCTCACCTGAAAATAATAGGTTCAAATAAGCCTGAAGGACGCATAGGAGTTGTACCTTTTATAATTGATGATGTTCACCCTCATGATATAGCTACAATACTTAATGCGGATAATATAGCAGTCAGAGCAGGTCATCATTGTGCACAGCCTTTTCATGCTCACTTAGGAGTCTCCTCAACATGCCGTGCAAGTGTGTATTTATACAACACTATGGATGATATAGACCGTCTGGCGGAAAGCTTAAAAGATGCAAGGAGGTGGCTTGGCTTTGGATCTAAACGAATTGTACACTGAAATCATAACTGAACACAGCCGCTCACAAAAACACCGATACCTTTTGGAAAACCCAAGCGTCACCATGAGGGGGGTCAACCCAAGCTGCGGAGATGATATAAACCTTTCTGTCAATATTAAAGACAACATCATAAATCAAGTAGCATTTACCGGAGAAGGATGTGCCATATCTCAAGCATCAACATCTATCATGGCAGATATCATGGAGGGAAAAACCGTGGATGAAGCCAGAAGGCTCATAAAAAAATTTATAGGAATGATAAAAAAAGATGTAACTGATGAAAAAGATTTAGAAGAATTAGGTGATGCGGCTGCCTTCGAAAATATATCCAACATGCCTGCCAGAGTAAAATGTGCCGTATTATCCTGGCATACACTGGAAGAAGCCTTCAATAAAACTAAAAGTTAGATAAATACAATAAAATCCCCGAAATCACTTTCAAATAACTTCCGGTAACCTTACGGGAAGTTATTTGGTGTGAAATTTATTTCTTAATTTTATTTATGAAGCTACATGTAATTCTTGCAGTAAGACCCCATATTATATAGTTTTTATACTTGTAAAAATAAACAGGGTACCGTATTTTCCCCCAATCGTAATTCTTGCCATTGTTAATCATTTGATATGGGAAATCATCCTCTGCTTTAGGATAATAGTTCATGAAATATTTTTCAGGTTCATTTTTTAAAAAATAAGACAAAGGTACAAAAAACAATTCATGTACCTCATCTCTGCTGAAATTAATCTTTGCCGCCTCAGTATTTTTAATGTATCCGAGAAAAGTATAAACAAAAGCACCGCCTTTATTAGTAGTATAATTCAAACCGGAAATTATTTCAATATTTGATTCATTTATTCCTAATTCTTCGTTTGTTTCTCTTACGGCTGCCTGCTGCGAGCTTTCATTTCCTTCTATCTTCCCACCTGGAAAAGATACCTCACAGGGCTGCCTTATAAAACCAGACCGAACCTCATAAATCAAGTTAAGCTCCCCTTTAATTTCTATAAGGGGCACCAGCACTGAAAATCTTATACCTTCGTCAATAGGCTCAACTTCAGTATTTTCCATTATTTTTTTTATATCTTTTAAATTCATCTATTCAATAAACCTCATTAATCCAAATATTATGAATACCATTCCTGATATTATTTTCATTATATTAGAAGGAATATATTTAGTCAATGCTGTTCCAATAATTATTCCAACCGCACCTGTAGCAAGCATGCTCGTAACAGATCCCGCAAGCACCAAAACAGGGTGCTGCGTTTCCATTGCCAGAGTCATAGCTGTAAGCTGAGTTTTGTCCCCTATTTCTCCAATCAAAAATGTAAGTGCTGTTGTAACTACAGGTCCAAATTTAAAATTTCTTCCTTTTTCATCCTCACTGTCAAATACAATTGTTATTATTCCAAAAGCAACAAATATAAAACCCGCAAAAATTTGGATCAATTTTCCTTCTATTATACTTGATAAATAACACCCGATTGCAACTGCTGCTCCGTGATTTACAACAACTCCTAAAAATATACCTAAAAGCATTTGCGCCGCCGTGTATTGTGAGGCTAATGTCATAAGCATCAATTGTGTTTTATCCCCTGCCTCAGCAATAAATACCAATGCAAATGCCTTCAAAAACTCTTCAAACATGTTTCCCCCCATATAAAAATATTTTACATTTATCTTTTATTAAATAAGGTTATATATTATAATATTTAAAACAGTATATAAACAGAACAGTAATTTTAACATTTGGAGGAAATATGGATTTACATATATTAATTACAACCGCCCCTTTCGGAAACGGCCATAAAATGGTTGCGACAGCCCTAAAAAACGCATTTATAAACAAGGGCTACAACAATGTATTTGTTGTTGACCTATTCACAGAGGCTCATCCAAGGCTAACTGAAGCAATTAAAAGAGCATACATAAAAAGTTATGACTTTGGAGAAGCATATTCAAAGTTATATTACGGCTCAGAAAAGCTTACCGATAAAAAAATTATTGAATTATACAGAAATTTCGGCTATAAAAAGCTTAGGGATATATCCAGGGAAATTGAACCTGATTTAATTATAAATACATTTCCCATATTAGCATCTTTAAAAATCAAAAATAAGTACGGTAAAAACGTACCTGTTTTTAATATAGTTACAGATTTTTACGTCCATAAATTATGGCTCAGCAAAGAAATAGACAAATTTTATATAGCTACCGATGAACTCCAAAAAGAACTGCAAAAAATGAATATCCCAGTGAACAAAACCGTCGTATCAGGGATTCCGATAAGAGAAGCATTTGAAGAAGCAGAGAATCTCTCTAAGCTATACATTAAATTCAACTTTAAAAAGGGAAAGAAAATAGTACTCATAAACTCAGGTGCCTTTGGGGTTTTTAGAAAGATAAAAAAAGTATGCAAAGAACTGTGCAAAAACAAAAGTATACAAGTAGCTGTTGTATGCGGAAATAATGAATTTCAAAAATCAGGACTTGAATCTCTGGGACTTAAAAATCTTAAGGTTTTCGGCTTTATTGAAAATATTGACGATTTGTACAAAATATCATGCTGCATGATAACAAAATCAGGAGGCATTACCTTAAGTGAAGCTCTGGCAGTACAGCTTCCTCTAGTCATAATTAAACCCGTCCCCGGCCAAGAAAAAGAAAATGCATTATACTTCGAAAAAAAAGGAGCCGCCATTATCGCCAACAACACATATCAGCTTGTAAACAGCACAATAGAACTTGTAAACAACCCTACTCTTTTAAATGCAATGAAAAAAAATATGAAAAAAATATACAACAAATCATCCTCTGACAAAATTGTAGAAGATGTAGTTGAAAGCATAGAAAATTAAAAAATAACACCATTATTACACAGCAAAATAAAATCAGAGAGTTCTAACGCTCTCTAATTTTTCCTCTTTTATAGCTCAACTTTTCATGTAAAACTTTATAAAGACATTTTTTGAAATTTTCATCCTGTTTCCTGGTTCTTTTGGATGGACCTTTGGTCTTTCCGCCTTGTTTCCTCACTTTTTCGCTAATATATCTTGATTGCAGCAAGGTATCAATATTATTTTTATTGATAAAAAATCCGGCAATATGAATAACTGCCGATGCTTTGGATAATACAAGGCTTGCAAGTCCATAATCCTGTGTTACAAGAATATCTCCTTCCTTGAATATCTGTACTATTTTATAATCAACGGAATCTCTTCCCTGCTCCACTACAATAACCTGGTAATCACTTACTATATAATGATCAACGTCCACGACTGTTATTAACTCTATCCCAAATTCTTTTGCAGCTTTTTCGCAGATTTCTCTTACCTTTTGGGGACATGCATCCCCATCTATTATAATTCGCATGAAAAATCTCCTTTTTATTTAAATTATGAAGTGTTGACTTAATATGTTAATCATGGATATAGTTATTTACAAGAACTACAATTTTTTACCTATAGAATTTTCTTCAGCGAATATACATCATTCCTTATATGTTTAAGCAGCGGAAGTTCATTTCTAACCTTTTTTACATAATCCAAATCAATTTCCTGTATTATATACCCTTCCTTTTCATCCATTCTGTTTACAACATTTCCCCAAGGAGATGCCACAAGGGAATTGCCGTACGAATGATACGATGATTCCAAATCTCTGGCAGGTGCCACACCGATAGTATAAACCTGGTTATCAAGAGCCCTTGCCCTAAAGGTAAGCTCCCAGTGAACAGGGCCTGTAGTCATATTAAAAGCACCAGGAACAATTATTATCTCAGCGCCCTCATTGACTATAAGTCTGCTTAATTCAGGGAATCTTATATCATAGCAAACGGCAAGGCCGATTTTGCAGAATTCTGTATCAAACACCGTAACATTTTCCCCCGGTGTGAGTGTGTCTGATTCTTTAAAATACTGACCGCCTTTAATATCTATATCAAATAAATGTATTTTTCTGTGTTTTGCTTTTTGTTTTCCGTTTCTGTCAAATACATATGACGTATTGTAAACTCTGTCACCCTTCAATTCAGGTATTGTTCCTGCAACAACATAAATTCCTGATTCCTTGGCAGCATTGCTCACAGCCATATAAGCAGCACCGCCTTCTTCCTCACCGAATACTTTAAAGTATGAATTGTCATAGGGACAGCAGAACATTTCCGGCAATACCGCAATGTCGGCCCCTTCCGCTGAAACTTTTTCTATTAATTTTACCGCGTTATCAATATTTTTATCTTTACTGTCGCAAACCTTTGTCTGCAATAATGCTGCGTTAAATTTATTCATAGTCACCTCCGAATTAATATACTTCATTAAAATTATATTATGCAAATATACATTCTTCAAGCTTAAAGTCATATATCGCCACTGGACAATATAAAATCCGGAGCAGACCTTTTTATTTAAAGGTACGTCCCCGGATTAATTAGGTTCATCTATTTTCCTGAAAAAAAGCGGTATAGAATTTCCTCAGCTTCGGCATTTGTAACAATTCCTGAATAATCACGAAATCCGCGTACATTCCGGGATTTTTGTTTATTCCAGTTCCGCTATGAGTTCTCCCGATACAACTCTCTGACCTTCTTTTACATGAATTTTTGCAACAGTACCTGCCAAAGGAGCCAATACATTGGTTTCCATCTTCATTGCCTCCAGCACGGCTATTGGCTGTCCCGCCTCAACTTTGTCACCCTGCTTAACAAGGATCTTATAAATATTGCCGGGAATATTGGCGCCGATTTCATACTGATTGCCCGTATCTGCCATAATTTTTTCGGAAGATGAACTCCTAAGGTTTACAGCGTTTTTATCCTTTACAGTAATGACTCTGCTGTTTCCGTTTACTTCAAAAGTCAGATCCTTTGTACCGTCATCTTTAGTTCTAACATCAACAAGCTTAATGTTCAGTTTTTTACCTTCTGCAATTTTAACTCCGCAAGTTTCACCTTTTTCAAGACCATGGAAGAATATGTCGCTGCCCATAAGCCAGAAGTTTCCTTCTTCCTGAATACTTTTCAGATAGTCTTCAAAAACCTTGGGATACATCACATAGCTTACAGCTTCCTCATCTGTACCATTTAATCCGTGTTTTCCCTGAAGCATCTTTTTAACTTCACTAAAGTTTTCAGGAGGCAGAAGCTCGCCTGGCCTGCATTTGATAGGTTCCTTCCCTTTAAGCACAAGCTTGCTTAATTTTTCGGGGAACCCTCCTTCCGGCTGTCCCATCATGCCTTCAAAATAAGATACTATGGAATCCGGAAAATCCATACCTTTTGCTTTTTCATAGATGTTTTCAGGTGTAAGGTCGTGCTGAACCATAAATATTGCCATGTCACCTACAGCTTTCGACGAAGGAGTAACCTTAACTATATCTCCAAGCATTTCATTTACAGTTTTGAACATTTCTTTTACATCTTCAAACCTGTGACCCAAACCGAAACTTTCAACCTGAGGTTTTAAATTTGAATACTGCCCTCCAGGTATCTCATATTTATAAATCTCTGCCGTTCCAGTTTTCAATCCTGATTCAAATTTATTGTAAACCGGCCTTACCGCTTCCCAGTAATCTGATATTCTCTGCATATCATCCGAATCAAGCATTGTGTCCCTGTCTGTATTGCTTAATGCAGCTATTACTGAATTCATAGGCGGCTGGCTGGTTAAACCTGCCATTGAATTAAATGCCGTATCAACAATATCCACACCTGCACCTGCTGCAGCATAAATTGTAACCACACCGTTTCCACTGGTATCATGAGTATGGAGGTGAACAGGTATTGTCAATTCATTTTTAAGTGCCCTTATAAGCTTATCCGCCGCCATCGGTTTTAACAGAGCTGACATATCTTTTATGGCAAGGATGTGAGCTCCTCTTTTCTCAATTTTTTTGGCCAGGTCCACATAATATTTTAAAGTATATTTATCCCTGTACTCATCAAGTATATCTCCTGTATAGCAAATGCTTGCTTCAGCTATTTTATTCTGATTAAGTACTTCATCAATAGCAACTTCCATACCTTCAAGCCAGTTAAGAGAATCAAATATACGGAAAACATCAATTCCTGCTTTGGCAGAAGCTTTGACAAATTCTCTGATTACATTGTCAGGATAATTTTTATACCCTACTGCATTTGCACCTCTTAAAAGCATCTGCGTCAAAAGGTTAGGCATTTTCTCCCTCAGTGTCTTCAGCCTTTCCCACGGATCCTCTTTCAAGAATCTGTATGCAACGTCAAATGTAGCACCTCCCCACATTTCAACAGAAAACAGCCCATTGGCAAGAACAGCCATGGCAGGTGCTATTTTTTCCATATCAACTGTCCTGACCCGTGTAGCCATAAGCGACTGATGGGCATCACGCATAGTTGTATCCGTAAAGAGAAGCCTTTTTTGGCTCAGAACATAATCAGAAACCGCCTTCGGTCCTTTTTCATCCAAAAGTTGCTTCAATCCTGGTTTTACTTCCATACCATTTATATCCGGAACTCTGGGAACATCAAACTGAGGCTTGATCCCCTTTGTTTCATTAATCACAATATTTCCTATATAATTTAATACCTTAAGTTCTTTGTCTTCTCCGCCTCTCACATTAAGCAAAGACGGATTGTCCGCTATAAACCCTGTATTGCACTTACCCTTTTTAAATGTTTCATGGTTAAGTACGTTCAGCAAAAATCCCGTGTTTGTTTTCACTCCGTGTATTGATAATTCTTTTAAAGCTCTTGAATTTTTCTTTATTGCGTCCTCAAAAGTTCTGCCATGGGAAATTACCTTAACCAAAAGGCTGTCATAGTAAGGGCTTATTACTGCACCAGTAAATCCGTTTCCTCCGTCAAGCCTTATGCCGAAACCTGAACCCGTCCTATATACATCAATCTTTCCGGTATCCGGGGCAAAGTTATTGGCAGGGTCTTCAGTGGTTACTCTTGACTGTATTGCATAGCCATTTTGTTTAATATCGTTCTGAGAGCATATATTGATTTCTTTTGAATCAAGCCTGTAACCCTGGGCGATAAGAATCTGAGCCTGAACAATGTCAATACCTGTTACCATTTCGGTTACAGTATGCTCAACCTGAATCCTGGGATTCATTTCTATGAAGTAATGTCTTCCCTCTTTATCAATTAAAAATTCCAAAGTACCTGCACTTCTATAGCTCACTTTTCTTGCTAATTTCAGTGCATCTTGGCAGATGACCTCTCTTTGTTCGTCAGTAAGGCATATTGCAGGTGTAAATTCAATTACCTTTTGGTGTCTTCTTTGAATAGAGCAGTCTCTTTCAAATAAATGAACTATCTTTCCATAATTGTCTCCAAGAACTTGCACTTCTATATGCTTAGGTTTTTCCAGATATTTTTCAATAAATATATCATCTATTCCAAAGGCTTTCTTTGCTTCGCTCTGGGCACTCTTAAACTCTCTAAGCAAGTCTTCTTCGCGCCACGCAATACGCATTCCTCTTCCGCCGCCACCTGCAGAAGCCTTAAGAATAACCGGATATCCACAATATTCCGCAAATTTTTTTGCGTCACCTTCCGATTTTACTGCTTCTTCAATTCCGGGGATTGTAGGTACACCTACTGAATTGGCAACTTTTTTAGATTTAATTTTATCACCTAACTTATTCATCATTATATGGTCAGGCCCTATAAAAACAATCCCTTCTTCCTCACATCTGCGGGAAAATTCGGCATTTTCAGCTAAGAATCCATAACCCGGATGAATAGCATCAACACCTTTAGATTTAGCCAAGCTGATTATTTCCTCAATACCTAAATAAGCATCCACAGGATTTTTATTTCTGCCTATTTTATAAGCCTCATCTGCTTTTGTCCTAAAAAGTGAATTTTTATCCTCCTCAGAATAAATTGCAACACTTCTAATTCCAAGTTCTTCACATGCTCTGAAAACTCTGATGGCAATCTCACCTCTGTTTGCCACCAAAATTCTTTTAAACTTTTTCATCTTTACCTCCATATCATGCAGCTGCCTAAAACATTGTAATAAATAGTTTATCATTATTTTATTAATTTTTCAATCAATAAATTTTTAAATATTAAATTTAAATATAAAATACTTTATTTTATTTGTTTCAATTAACAAAGCAACACAGGGCATCGTTTTCATCTTTTTATTATTATGCAATTATATTAAAAAAAATCAATGTGCCATATTATTAGAACAATTGATTTTAATATGTTATAATATTTTATATATTTTAAATTTCAATAAATTTTCATAATTTAATTGAAAGCGGCATTGTTTTTCAAATGCTTTGTATCATTATAGAAAATTTCTTTTATTTCATTGGCGTCACTAACTTCAAAACAAGAAAGGCTGCAGTTCTGTACAACATTTCCCATCCAGTCGTTATGTATTTTAAATTTTCTTATATAAGATTCAATGCACTTTATAGTTCCACCATGTGCCACAATTAATATATCTTCTCCTCTGAATTTATTGATTGTATTCTTAAAAGACTCTTCTACTCTATTATAAAATTCCATTAAATTTTCACCGTTAGGATAACGCCTGTTAAGCGGGTCTTCAGTAATTCTGTTAAGAAGGTCTCCATTCTTTTCCTCGATTTCATCCCAGCGCATTCCCTCAAAATCCCCTAAATTTATTTCTTCAAAACCTTTGTCTTTTATAATATCTAATTTTTTGTTCCCCCTAACTATCTCCGCAGTTTGGTATGCTCTTTTAAGCGGGCTTGAAACTATAACGTCAATATTTATTTCCTCAACACATAATGATAAAAGCTCTGCGGCCAATAATCCCTTTTCGGTCAATTCAGAATTTCTATGTCCCTGAAATCTTCCCTGCCTGTTCCATTCCGTTTCCCCATGCCTGGTTAAATATACTCTTGTCATAATTTTATCTCCCATCATTATAATTTATTCTATCATTTTCGTTCATAGCTTAATATTGATAATTGTTCAGCCACTCTGTAAACTCATCTTCAGTGATTATTTTAATTCCAAGTTCCTTGGCTTTTTTATTTTTTGTTGAGTTAGAGGTGCTGTCGTTGTTTAATAAATAATTTGTTTTTGTTGTAACCGCGCTTGTAACCTTACCGCCTCTCTGTTCAATAACATTTTTCAATTCATTTCTATTTTTAAAATGTTCAACTGAACCTGTAATAACAAAATTAATGTTTTCAAATATTTGCTCTGATGTATTTTCTGGGGGCTTTTCGATTTCCACTTCACTAAGCAAGTCATTGACAATTTTTTTATTTTTTTCAGAATTAAAAAAATCAACATAGCTTTTTGCCATGATACCGCCTATTCCCGGTATTTCATCCATTTCTTCAAAATTCGCTTCTTCTATTTTGCTCCAGTCATTTTTAAATCTTTTGCATATGAGTTTTGCATTAGACAGCCCTATATTAGGTATTCCCAGACTATATAAAAGTCTTGTTGCAGTTGTTTTCCTTGCCTTATTTACTGCAGCAGACAAATTATTGAAAGATTTTTCTCCAAAGCCTTCCATCTTAATTATTTCATTCCTAAATTCCTCTATATGAAATATATCAGCCAGTTCTTTGACTAAACCTTTAGCTATAAGCTTTTCAATTGTTGCCTCTGATAATCCTTCTATATTTATGGCATCCCTGCTTACAAAATGGGTGAATGACTTTAAATGCTTTGCCAGACAGTCATCATTAGTGCAGTACAATGTTTTTATATCATTTTCATTTCTGATTTGTGTTTCTCCTCCACACACAGGACATTGTTCCGGTATTTTCATATGATCGTTTCTTGTTAAATTATCTGATATTTGAGGAATAATCATATTTGCCTTGTAAACTCTTATTGTATCTCCTATTCCCAGTTCAAGGTTTTCCATAATGCTGATATTGTGTATGCTGGCACGGCTTACCGTAGTACCTTCAAGCTCCACAGGCTCAAATACGGCAATGGGATTTATCAAGCCGGTTCTTGAGGCACTCCATTCTATTTTTAAAAGCTTGGTTTCTTTTATTTCATCCTGCCACTTGAGTGCAATAGAATCCCTTGGAAATTTTGCCGTTGTGCCTAAGGATTCTCCGTATGAGATATTATCATAAGTTAATACTAATCCATCTGACGGTATATCATTTTCTGCTATATGGTCCGAAAACCATTTAACTGTTTCTTCTATATTTGATGAATTAACTTTTTTAAATTCCACTACACCAAACCCTTGGTCATTCAGCCATTGCAGTTGTTCTGACCTCGAATCTTTAAAATCAATGCCGTCAACTTTTACAAGTGTGAATGCATAAAAATGAACATTCCTTTCTGCAGTGATTTTATTGTTCAGTTGCCTAACCGAACCGCTGCACAGATTTCTCGGATTTTTATATTTAGCACCCATAACAGCTATCTCATTGTTAAGTTTCTCAAAGTCAGAATAGCTTATTACTGCTTCTCCTCTTAATATTAAGCTGCCTTTGTATGCAATATTCACAGGAATATTAGTAAATACCCTGGCATTGTTCGTAATAACTTCTCCAGCCTCTCCGTTTCCTCTTGTGACAGCTTTAACCAGCTTTCCGTCCAGATACGTCATTACAATTGTAAGCCCATCGAGTTTCCATGAAAGTATTCCTGCATTCTCTCCCAACCAGTCCTTCAATACTTTAACTTCCTTGGTTTTATCCAAAGAAAGCATAGGCTTTTTATGGCGTTCTTTAGGCAGATTTGATAAAAGCTCATACCCTACGTGAATTGTAGGGCTATTTGACAGCGTAATACCCGTTTCTTTTTCCAGATCAACAAGCTCGTCATAAAGTCTGTCATATTCTAAATTAGACATTATTTCCTTATTTTCTTGATAATACGCCCTGCCGGCAGCATTTAAAAGTTTTATTTTTTCTTTCATTAAAAGAAGCTTATCTTCCATAATATATTCCTTTCAGCCTAAATTTTTTCTATAGGTGCATATTCCAGGATTAGATTTTTAACGCCCTTATTTTCAAATGCTATAAGTACGGATTTGCTGTTGCCTTCACCTTTTATCTGCACAACAGTTCCAATACCCCAGGCTTTATGCATAACTTTATCACCGGGACGTATAACGTCAGATTTAAGCCTTGGCCTTTCGTGTTTAATATCATCTTCGCCTTTGAAAAAACTATTTTTAACAAATGGATGCCTTTTACCATAAAAATGCTTACCTTTTTCAAGTTTCTCAATCTTCTTGGCTGCAAAAGTATCAGGCTGGTTTTCTTCTATGCACTCATCCGGTATTTCTTTCAGGAATCTTGATTTAATTTTCATTTCATGGTTACCAAAACGCATTCTGTCATTGGCATACGTAATATAAAGCATCCTCTTCGCCCTTGTTATTGCCACATAGAACAATCTTCTTTCCTCTTCCAGGTCATCATCATTTAAATCATCCTGATGTATGATTGGAAATATGCCATCCTCAAGGCCTGTAATAAACACTGTATCAAATTCCAAACCTTTCGCACTATGAACCGTCATAAGAGTAACAGTATTTTTTTGGGTTTCGTCTGTCCTGTCAACATCTGACAACAGCGACACATGAGCAAGGAAATCCTCAAGGCTGTTTTCTTCATATCTTTCTTCAAAATCCTTTGCAGCAGACAAAAATTCTTCTATATTTTCAACCCTGCTTCTTCCTTCAACAGTATCATCACTAAAAAGCATAGACTCATATCCCGTAGTCTCATAAACCTCCCGAATAAATTCAGAAACAGGCATAACATCTTTTTTTATCATCAACATTTCAATCATGGATACAAAGTCACTTATATTTTTTGAAGCTGCAGCCGTCAAATTTAATTCTGAAGCATCATAACATGCTTCAAATTTTGAAACTTCTGTTTCATTTGCGTGATCTTCAATAATTCCAATTGTTTTTAATCCTATTTTTCTTCTTGGGACATTAACAATTCTATTAAAACTAATATTGTCTTTCTGATTGTAAACGAGCATCAAATATGCCATTATGTCCTTAATTTCTTTCCTTTCGTAGAACTTTAAGCCTCCTACGATTTTATAAGGTATACCTTCTCTCATGAGGCCTTCTTCCAAAGCTCTGGACTGAACGTTTGTCCTGTATAAAACCGCAATGTCTGAATACTCTATATTGTTTTCTCTCCGTTCTTTTCTCATTAGCGCCGCAACGGTAAACGCCTCATCCTTTTCATTGTCCATTTCAAAAATTCTTATTAAATTTCCGCCTTTAGAATCCGTATAAAGATTTTTGCCTTTCCGTTGGCAATTGTTTTTTATAACTCCATTAGCCGCATTTAATATAATATTGGTTGACCGGTAATTTTTTTCAAGTTTTACAACCTTTGCTCCAGGAAAATCCTTTTCAAAGTTAAGGATGTTATTTATATTAGCTCCTCTCCATCCATATATAGACTGATCCTCATCGCCTACTACAAACACATTATCCCCGCCGTCTGGTTTCTGCCCCAAAATTTTAACGAGCATATATTGTATAAGATTGGTATCTTGGTATTCGTCCACAAGTATATATTTAAATCTGTCCTGGTATAATTTCCTTACCTCTTCTTCCGTTTCGAGAATCTTCAAAGCTTTTAAAAGCAGGTCATCGAAATCTAAAGCATTAGCTATCTTCAGTTTTTTTTCATAAAGAGCATAAATTTCCCCTACATTTCGCTTATAAAATTCCCCGAAGTGTTCCGAAATATATTTGTCAGGACTAATCCTTCTATTTTTCTCTCCGCTTATCATTCCTCTGATTGCATTTATATTATATTTCTTTGAATCAAGATTCAATTCCTTTATGCAGTCTTTAATTAAAATTTTCTGGTCATTTGTATCATAAATAACAAAATTACTGTCGTAACCTATTCTGCCAATATTTTTTCTTAATATTCTCACACACACTGAATGAAAGGTCCCTATCCACATTCTGTCAATTGAATAATCTATAAGTTCAGCTATCCTTTCCTTCATTTCATTGGCGGCTTTATTGGTAAATGTAATAGCAAGAATCTCCCAGGGCATCGCCTTTCCGGTTTCTATAAGATAAGCTATTCTGTGAGTGAGTACCCTTGTCTTACCTGTTCCTGCCCCGGCCACAACAAGTATGGGCCCCTTGCCATAAGAAGCCGCCTCTCTCTGCTTTTCATTTAATTTATCTAATAAATACATAATTCCTCCATGAATCCTTATTACGACTTCATAAGTTATATAAATTATAACACATAGGAATTTTTCTCTCAACAAATTTAAAAAGATACTGGAAACAGCTGTAATTATATAATAAACTTATATAGATTTTAATACTTGATTTTGAAATTTTCCATTCTTCAAAATTAATGATAAGATATGTTATATTTATTCCAAAATTAGACAAAATAAAATAATTTAAAAACGTTTTCTAGTTTTTATGGAATATATATAATCCATATGGATTGATATCATTCCTAATAAATGTTTAAATTATGAAGATTTTAATGTTTGGAATGTAATTATTCCATTAATTAATTACAAAAATACAAACAAATGGCTTTAACCCTTAATAAAACGCATAAATTTAATTGGCATATTTATTGCTACATAAATATAAGGAGATTTAGTAATATGAAAACTCGAAGAATAAAGATAACAACCAGTATAGACAGGCCTCATATAACCTATGATATATTAACTGTACTGCATAGACATAATATAGGCATCGTAATGATGGAAGTATACACATATGTTATATATCTTAAGATCCCTATAATAGAACAAAATCTTTGGAAACAAATTCTTAAAGAAATGAATGAAATAGAGGGGTTTGAAAATGCTGAAGAAATTGATCTAATAGCTTTTGAAGAACGGATCATTGATATAAAAACCGTCTTGGACATTGTACCTCAAGGTGTAATGGTTTTAAACGCAAAAGGTAATATAAAGTATGCCAACAATTATGTAGCTGAGAAGATACTTAAAACCACTTCAGACAAACTTTCAAATATGCCCATAATAAATTATATTAAATCTGATAAAGTTAAACAGTTTATCAGAACCGCAGAAAAACTAAAATCAATAAGAAACTATGAGATTTCTTTAGGAAATCAAGTATACATGTTAAATATTCATCCTATTTTAAATGAAGAAAACGCTTTTTCCGGATATATGCTTTCTTTAAATGAGGTTATAAATCAAGACAACTATCATAATCTAATAACTTTTGATGATATTATTGGTGAAAGCTATAAAATACGAGAGGTAATTGAACAAGCAAAACAATTTGCATTTGCTGATTCGCCAATATTAATTACAGGTGAAAGTGGTACCGGCAAAGAGCTATTTGCCAGAGCAATACATAATCTAAGCAACAGAAACAGCAAACCTTTTATTGCAATTAATTGCGCTGCTATACCGGATCAGTTACTGGAAAGTGAATTGTTTGGATATGAAAGCGGATCCTTCACAGGGGGTAAAAAAGAAGGCAAAAAAGGTATTTTTGAATTAGGGGAATACGGAACTGTATTTTTAGATGAAATCGGTGAAATGGCACCGCATCTGCAGGCTAAATTGCTTAGAGTGCTTCAGGGAAAAAGTGTAAGAAGAATAGGCGGACATGAAGAAATACCTATTGATGTAAGAATAATAACAGCAACAAATAAAAATATAGATAAATTAATAAAAACAGATAAATTTAGATTAGATTTGCTTTATAGAATTAATACATTCCGAGTGGACATACCGCCATTGCGTAAAAGAAAGGAAGATATACCAATATTGGTTGAATATTTTACTGAAAACCATGCAAAAAGATACGGGAAAAACATTAAAGGCTTGGAACCAAAAGCAATGGAGAAACTAATTTCCTATAATTGGCCCGGGAATATAAGAGAACTTCAGAATGTCCTTGAAAGAGCGATAGCACTTACCGCCAACAAAACAATTAAAGAAAATGAGATTATGCTTAACTATAGTATAGAAATTAGCGAGCTTCCTGCTGATAAATCTTCTCTTTCTGATATGGTAGGCAACTATGAAAGGAAAATTATTCTTGAAGTATTGAAAAACAGCAGCAGCATCCGAGAAGCTGCAAGAAAGCTGGATGTTACTCACACCCTATTGATAAACAGGATAAAAAAATATAACATATCTAATGATGAATGGAAATGATAACTTTTAAATAAAGGGGCAAAGGGTTATAATTAATATTATAAGGAGGCATAAAATGGATGATTTAAATAAACAAAAAGTCAAAGGTTCAGCATTATTGCCATTTTTAATTTTTATTATAGTTTATATGGGAACAGGGATTTTCCTTCAAGCTAAAGGTGTGGACATGGCATTCTATCAACTTCCTGCACCAGTAGCGGCAATGGCGGCAATTATATTCGCATTTATATTATTTGAAGGAAAAATGGATGAAAAGTTTGATACATTTATTGAGGGCTGCGGAAACGAAAACATAACCATAATGTGCATCATATATCTTTTAGCAGGTGCTTTTTCCACTGTTTCAGAAGCCATGGGTGCTGTTGATTCAACAGTAAATTTTGCACTGACTTTAATTCCGGCACAATATATAACCATGGGTATTTTTATTATTTCCTGTTTTATATCTTTAGCAACAGGTACTTCTGTAGGCACCGTAGTTGCAGTGGGACCTATAGCCGTAGGACTTGCTGAAAAAGGAGGACTGAACTTACCTCTTGTACTGGGAGCCCTTCTTGGCGGTGCCACATTTGGAGATAATTTATCAATAATTTCCGATACTACCATAGCGGCTACAAAAATTTTAAACTGTAAAATGACGGATAAATTCAGAAGCAATTTAGTAATAGCAATACCATCTGCAATCGTTACATTAATATTGTTATTTATATTTGGTAAACCGGTAAACGAAGTTGCACCCACAACATATAAATACGATTTAATCAAAATAGTACCTTATATTCTAGTTTTAGCAACGGCAATCAAAGGGTTCAATGTATTCCTGGTTTTAACCGGAGGTATTTTATGTTCCGGGATCCTGGGTTTATTAAACGGGAGTTTTAATTTCATAGGCTTCGGGCAGCAAATATATGCAGGCTTTGAAAGCATGTTTGAAATATTTGTTTTGTCCATACTAATAGGCGGTCTTTCCCAGATGGTAAATAAAGAAGGTGGTATTCAATGGCTGCTGAATAAATTGGATAAGAGAATGAAAGGAAGAAAATCAGGTGAACTTGGAATTGTTGCATTGGCATGCCTGGCAGATTTAGCAACTGCCAATAACACTGTAGCAATTATCATAAGTGCTCCCATTGCAAAGCAAATAGTAAACAAATTCAAAATAGATCCCAGAAGAACCGCCTCAATACTGGATATATTCGCATGTGTAGTACAGGGAATAATCCCTTACGGAGCACAGATGTTAATTGCTGTGGGCTTTACAAATGGCGTCGTTTCACCAATTCAGGTAATACCGCAGACATGGTACTGTATAATCCTGGGTATATTTGCCATCATATCAATTTATGTTCCGTATGCTGACAGATTTATTAAAAAAGATCCGTGGAACTTTGAACATGACGTGCCTATGAGTGAAGTGTTAGATTTAAATGCTGATTAATTAATATAAAATTAATTTAAATATAAATTAACATCAGACCTGCAAATAAAAAATCAATAAGAAATTGATAATATTTGCAAAAATTTTATGCATTTTAAGTATTACAATAAAACTATTATATCAGGAGGTAATATAATGGATAAAACAAAATTAAGCAAAATGAGTTTTAGTACAAGGGCAGTACATGCCGGATATAAAAAAAATGAATATGGAGCATTGGCAACTCCAATATATCAAACATCAACATTTATTTTTGATTCAGCAGAACAAGGCGGCAGGAGGTTCGCTCTTGAAGAAGACGGATATATCTATTCAAGGCTTGGAAATCCAACCAATACCCAATTGGAAGAAAAATTAGCCAATTTAGAAGGTGCAGAGGCGGCAATTTCCACATCATCTGGCATGGGTGCTATAACATCGGCCATTTGGTCACATGTTAAGTCTGGAGATCATATAGTAGCTGCAAAGACATTATATGGCTGTACATTTTCTTTTTTAAACCATGGCTTGGAAAGATATGGCGTAGAAGTAACTTTTGTTGATACTTCGGATCCGGAAAACATAAGAAAAGCAATGAAAAAAAATACAAAATTAATATATTTAGAAACGCCGGCAAATCCAAACATGCTTATATCAGACATAAACACTGCGGCAGAAATAGCTCATAAGCAGGAAGGATGTATACTTGTAGTAGATAATACTTATTGTACACCATACTTACAAAGGCCACTGGAATTAGGCGCGGATGTAGTAGTTCATTCTGCAACTAAATATCTGAACGGGCATGGAGATGTTATTGCGGGATTTGTTGCCGGATCTGCTGAATTCATATCTAATGTAAGATTTTTTGGCGTTAAAGACATGACAGGTTCTGTATTAAGTCCTTTTGACGCATACCTAATCAACAGGGGAATGAAAACACTGGATTTAAGAATGGAAAGGCACTGTGCCAATGCACAAAAAGTAGCTGAATTTTTGGAAGCACACCCTGCAGTTGAAGTTGTAAAATATCCAGGGCTAAAAAGTTTTCCTCAATATGAATTAGCAAAAAAACAAATGCTGCTTCCCGGAGCAATGATAGCATTTGAATTAAAAGGCGGATTAGAAGCCGGCAGAAAGCTAATGAACACAGTTGAATTATGTACATTAGCAGTAAGTTTGGGCGACTGTGAAACATTAATCCAACATCCTGCAACAATGACTCACTCTCCATATACACCTGAAGAAAGAGCAGCAAGCGGAATAGCGGAAGGTCTGGTTAGATTGTCGGTAGGCTTAGAGTCGGCAGATGACATAATTGATGATTTAAAACAGGCACTTGATAAATTAATATAAAGTTATACAACTCCGGGGGTTCTAATAAACCCCCGGCAAAATCGTCATCAAATACATAAAATAAAATACTGACAAATTATACTGCTGCAATTCCGGATTCTTCAAATGTAGGCATAATGCTGTTCATATCAGTAGCCGCCTCTATTATATTAAATGCCAGGACTGCTCCTGAGCCTTCTCCCAACCTCATATTAAGATCAAGTATAGGTTTTAGGTTCACAATTTTCGATGCTATCACTGCAGCTTTCTCATTTGAAGAATGAGAAGGCAGTAAATACCCTTTAACCTTTGGTTCTATCATGCATGCAATTATGGCAGATACTGTAGAAATAAACCCATCAACAACTACAGGTACAGAAGATGCTGCCGCACCTATTATAGTTCCGGACATTCCTGCAATTTCATACCCTCCTAATTTTGAAAGAATATCTAATGGATCATTTTTATCCGGTTTATTTATTTCAAGGGATCTTTTAATTACATCTATTTTACGTGCCAGCTTATATTTTGGCAGATTTGCTCCTACTCCTGTTACACGGCTTGGATCTAATCCTGTTACAACAGACAGTATTGCAGAACTGGGAGTTGTGTTGCCTATACCCATTTCTCCGGTTGCCAATATGTTTTTACCTTTTTTCACTTCAGCATTTGCCGTTTCTATACCTACCTCAATTGCTCTTATTGCTTCATCCCTGGTCATTGCAGGTCCTTTTGCAATATTTTTTGTTCCATAAGCTATTTTCCTGTTTATAACATTTTTATTTTCAATATCAGCAGCCACACCTATATCGACAACAACTATGTCTGCTTTTGAAACATTGGCTAGTGCTCCGACGCCGGTTTTTTTTTCTGCAATATTTATAGTTTGTATCATTGTCACTGCCTGTTCCGCTGCAGCAATTCCCTCTTCGTATACTCCATGGTCTGCAGCCATTACTATGACAGATTTTTTATCAACTTTTGGATAAAGGCTGCCGGTTATGCCTGCCAACTGTATCTCAATTTCTTCTAATCTCCCGAGGCTTCCTATTGGCTTAATAAGACTGTCCACTCTTTCTTTAGCTTTTAACATTACATCCTCATCTAAACCTTTTACCTGCATTACTGACTTTTCTAATAAATTCATAAATCCTCCTTTAATACAATAATGATAATTTAGTGATAATTCTTTAATAAATCCTAAAAAATTTCTAAAAAAAAATCACATCAAACAAAGATGTGAATTTTCCATCATTCAGACATTAGTACCGATTTGAGGCAGGTCTCCTGACTTAGAATCATCGTTAACTGCACGCCTTCCCACAAAGGTGGCAAATGTGCATTAACTCATTCATTACAGTGGCGGGCCCGCACAAGATTTACACTTGTTTCCCTATTCTCTGTAAATATATACAGCACCTCAAATGCTATTATCAATTAGTATTACTATATCATAAATTATTCTGCACCTTCTGCAAAAGCCGTCTCCTGCACCAAACCTGTATTTTTAAGATGATCTGCATACTGATAACTCTCATAATTAGGAGCAATAGGTGTAACAGAAATATAACCTTTCTTTACAAAACCTATATCCGCATTTTCTTCCACCGACTTAGCATCCTTTAAATGCAGTTCATAACTGCTGACACCTGGGCTTAATTCTTTTTCCTCAAAATAAAACGGATACTGTCCTGGAGCCGATAATTTTGTACACACAATTCCCTTGAAATTTTCGGGACTGCAGGAAGGAATATTAACATTCAGCATGTACCTAATGTCCATTGTTGTCTTAATATAGCGGGTTATGAAGTCGGCTAAATATATTCGGCATATATCGAAATTATTTCCATCCAGCGAAAGTGCAATAGAAGGTATTTTATACTGAAGTCCTTCAATGGCACCTGCAACCGTACCGGAGTATAATATGTCTCCTCCATAATTCGTTCCGTTGTTTATGCCTGAAAGTATAAGATCAGGTTTTTCAGGGAGTAAATTATTCAATGCTATACGGACACAATCTGCAGGAGTACTTCCAATACTCCATGCCCTTGTTGCATTCACAGGAAAATCAGATTCTTCCACAATTATAGGTTCGTATATTGTTATGCCATGGGATACTGCACTTCTCTGCCTGTCAGGAGCAGCAACAAAAATTTCTCCAAAATCCTTAACAATATCAGTCAGTATTTCAATTCCTTCGGACAATATTCCATCGTCATTGGTTATTAATATCTTTAGCATCGTATACCTCTGTCAATTATTATCAACAAGGGAATTGTATCATGAAATACAAGTATTGTAAACAAAAAATCTAACTATTAAAAATGCTGCTTAATATGATGTAATTTTGTAACATTACAGATATTTACTATTAGGAAAAATAGTGTATAATTAAAATGGCTATTTGAAAAGAATCACAAAGATTAATTACAAAAGAGGAGATGTCATAATGTTCAAAAAAAATGTGTTGCTGTTGTCCATATGTTCTGCAATATTGACGGCAATGGTTCCGGCATACGCATATGGTTCAGAAAAAATTTCTACTGAATACCATGCAGATAAAACTGTACTGGAATCGATCCTTGACAATGACATAAAAGACAAAACTTTGTCGGAGTCAGAGTCGGAGTCAACGCCTATTGATTTAATAATCAGTGAAAAGGACGCCATTATAGAAAACAAAACCATAAGAAACCTGCGCATTACAAAAGATGCTGGCAGCAGTACCATAACTTTAAAAAATGTTGAAATTAAACGAGAACTGCTGATTGAAGGGGATGGTAAAAACTCAATAATAATTGAAAATTCAAAGGTTAATAAGCTGTCAACAAATAATGAAACCGGCCAAGTCGAAATTTCTTTGAAAGGAAATTCAACTGTTGAAACGGCTTATTTAAAGTCAAACGCATTATTAGAGCAGGAACAGCTTACAAACAGCGGATTTAAAAAATTAACCCTTGACTTAAATTCTTCAATTAAATTAAAGGTTAATAAAAATTTGGCATTGTCATCTGACAACAAGAATGCTGCGGAAATTAGTGCAGACAGTACTTTAACTGCCAAAAATCCCGGTACCTCAATTATATCAGCTGTTATTAACAGCAAAAAAACTGAAATATGTGAAATCACTGTAAAAAACCCTTTCGTCAGAACAATTAAAATATTATCCATAGGAAATTCATTTTCACAGGATGCGCTTTATTATTTACATGACATTGCAAATTCAGCCGGTATAAATATAATTGCAGGGAATTTATACATAGGTGGTTGTTCACTTGAAAAACACAGCAATAATGCATTAAGCAACGCAAAGAATTATGTTTATTATAAATGGACATATACCGGTGTTACAGAAAAAAATAATATATCTATGGAAGAGGCTATTCATGATGAGAATTGGGATTACATAACTTTTCAGCAATCATCAGGAGATTCCGGAATATATACTACATATCAGCCCTACTTAAACAATTTGATTAAATATGTAAAAAGTACATCATTAAATCCTAATGTAAAACTTGCACTTAACATGACCTGGGCTTATTCCAGCAAAAGTACGAATGATAATTTTGACCAATACAACCATGATCAGTCATTTATGTACAATGCAATAAGCAAAGCCTATAGGCAGGCTTCTTACAGTACAGGAATAGATGTTTTAATACCTTGCGGTACCTCAATACAAAATGCAAGGACAAATAAATATTTAAGAGCAGTCGGGAATGAACTCACAACTGATGGATACCATCTAAACGAAGGTGTTGGCCGATATATTGCAGGATTAACATTATTTGAAACAATTATTAAAGAAGAAAATATAAACAAGGATTTATATAAAGATATTAATTTTATTCCTAATACAATTGATACTACAGAAAATTTGATTTATTCAGCCAAAAAGGCGGTTGAAAATGCAATAGCAAACCCATTCGAAATCAAAGCTGATATACCTAAAGCTTATGAATATTAACATTCATAAGCTTTAGTCAAGTATGCACCTGTTCTCCGGATTTTGCCATAAACCAAACCTGATTATCGAAACAAAATATTAAATTAATTTAAAAATTTAATTAATTAGAAACTTCATCAACATCTTCGAATTCAATATATATTTTGTCTACTACCGCATCTGCTTCCAGGTCATTGCTGATCATTCCCAACTTCTGCAGGTCTAAGATATTCTCTTTAAGAGCTTCCTTTCCTCCTTCTATTGAAGGCCTGTAATTGTAGGATTCAAGCAACTTTGCATTCAATTTTGGATCACCTGCCACATATGCTTTGTCTACTTGTATCTGTGCTGCCTCTTCAGGATGCTGGTCAACATACATGCAAGCCTTCTGAAGCGCCTTAAGGGTTTTGGCAGCAAGGTCAGCATGTTCTTCTGCAAACTCCGGGCTGAACACGAAAGCACAACAATATTCATTTTCATAAAGAGGATCAGTGGCCTGATTAAAAATTAATTTACCCACACCGCTTTCCGCTATTTGGCTTGCACTAGGATCTCCAAGAGAAATTGCATCAACAGAACCATTTTCAAGTGCCATCTGTAAATCGGAAGCATTGAATGTTATAAATTCAACCTCCATATTTTCAGGTGTGGCACCAATTCCATATTCCATAAGTGTCCTCTGCACAATAATAGCCTGACTGCTTGCAACTCCTGGAACACCTATCTTCTTGCCCTTTAAATCTTTAATTGAATTAATTTCATTGTTATCTGCCAGTGTTAATACCTTAAGGCAACCTGTATGAACTCCGGATGCAACTTTTATATCCAGCCCGTTGTCCACCTGTTGAATGATTTTAGGAATCATTTCCTGATAAACATCTAATTGACCTGAAACCATAAGATCAGACGCAGCTTGTTCAGATTTAACAAATTCAATATTTATGCCCTCTTCTTTAAAATATCCTAGTTCGTAGGCAAGCTGAGCCGGAGCCTGGCACAATGAACCGCTGTATGAAAGCTTTACTACATAATCATCATCCATACCCTCTGACTTATGATTTTGCTGCTCAGTAGAATTACTTTCATTGGCAGGCTGGGAATTGTTTGAGCATCCTGCCAGCACAAATGATAGAACTAAAAATAAAATTAAAATATTTGTTGTTTTTTTCATTAAAATTTCTCCCTTTAATTTTTGAATTTAATTAAAATTCCATTATACTTAAAATATTGTCCTTTATATCAATAAAGTCTTTTGAATCCCTTATCCTTGGCCTTTCTAAATCAACTTTTACAATTTGCGTTATTTTTGCCGGCCTTGGCGTCATAACGAATATCCTATCGCTCATATATATTGCTTCATCCACATCATGTGTTACCATAAGCATAGTTGCTTTTCTATTTTTCCATATTTTAATAATTTCATCTTGCATATTTACTCTTGTAAAAGCATCCAATGCCCCCAACGGCTCGTCCAAAAGCAATACCTTCGGGTGATTTATAAGCGCTCGCGCCAAGGCGGCCCTTTGTGCCATTCCTCCTGACAAGTGATGGGGATATGACTTTTCAAATCCTTTTAGGCCTACAAGATTTAAGAAATAATCAACTTCATTATCGCTTTTTTTATAGACACTTCTTGCTTTAAGCCCGAAGGCAACATTATCATAAATATTCATCCAGGGATACAATTTTGGATTTTGAAATACAAGACCTCTTTCGTAACCTGTAGAGCAAATCTTATCACCGTCTAATTCTATGCTTCCGGAAGTAGGTTTATCAAGGCCGGCAATTAGTCTAAGCAAAGTTGTTTTACCACAGCCTGAAGGACCTACAATAGAAATAAATTCACCAGACTTAATTTCAAAATTTATGTTATTTAAAGCGGCCATTTCACTTCCTTCAACGTTTGTAAATATCTTTGACAGCCTATTTGCTTTTAAAGAACCTGTATGTTGTGCATACTGTTCTACCATTTTATTACTCCTTTCTGCCATGTTAAAAGCTTGTCCCTTATTTTAAACATAATCCCAAGTACAAGCGAACACATAATACCTATTACTATAAGACCGGCATACACATTTGAAAAAGCCATGACTTCTCTTTGCCAGTTCACATACCATCCTATTCCATATTTTACTCCAATCATTTCAGCGGTCATAAGCGTAAGAAAGGAGGAAGTTATACCGTTGAAAAAAACTGTGAATATAGAAGGAAGTGCTCCCGGAATTGCTATTTTTAATACCTGGTAGTAACTAGGCGCTCCAAGTGTTTTTGAAACTTCAAAATAACTTTTCTCAAGGTTCTGTATACCAGAGCTGGTCATCAATGCTGTGGGGAACCACATGCTAAGTGCAACAATAAAAGCACTTGCCGCATAGGAAGTTGGAAATACTACAAGAGCAATAGGAATCCACACTGTGGCGGGAATAGGACCGATAAATTTAACAAGTGGGGCAACCCAATAACTCGCTTTTTCGCTCCAACCTACAAGAATCCCTGTAACTACTCCAACAATCCCGCCAAAAAACACCCCTGTGAAAAGAAGTCTAAGGGAATATAAAAGGCAGGTAGCAAGAAGATCAATTTCTTCAAAAAAAACATTTAAGATCCTGTCAGGATACGGAAAGTATACTGGTGGTATTAGATTAAATTTCAATGTAATTAAATTATAAATGCATAATGCCGTTATTTCCCCAGTTATAAATTTTGATTTGTATATATATTTCCTTCTTAAAACCGGATTTAAAAACGAAATAATAATTACTGCAAGAAAAATAATTATTAATGATGTTAATAAAATACTTAACCAATTATAATCCCGAGTCAGAATATCACTATTTTTTGGTATTACCTTGTGGAGCGCCAAAGTAACAGCAGCAGCTATCAACGGCATAGCCATGTGCCAATCAAATTTGTTTTTTTCCACTGAAGCCTACCTCCATTGTCATTATTATTTAACTGCATATAGAAAATATTAATATATCAATAATCACGGGAATCACTAAATATTTAGTCATGAGCAGGATGATTATTTAATTAATGCTTCTAAGAGTATAATTATTATAGCCTTTTTTATAAAACTCTTCCAATTAAAATAAGTTATGCAAAAATAAATTTGATAAAAATAAATTATATTAAAAATACCAGGCCATTATTTTGACCTGATATTTTTAAAAATTAAATCATTTTTATTTTACAAAGTTACAAACAAATAATTACCCTAAATAGTCTAATGCCGTTTGTACTATCAACGCAGTTCCCCTGCTAAGAAGTGATTCTTCAATATCAAATTTTGAATTATGATTAGGATGACATACTCCGTCGACTTCTCTCTGGTTATTAAGGAATATAAATGTTCCAGGGACCTCTTCCAAATAATAAGCAAAATCTTCACTACCCATTACAGCTTTATTCACAATCTTTATGTCTTCCTCAGGCATTACTTTTTTTGCTGATTTAATAAATTCTTCAGTAAATTTTTTGTTGTTAACTAAAGGAGGGTAACCAAATGTATAGTCCAACTCATAAGATCCTCTCATAGCTTCTGAAATACCTTTAGCTATTCCCTCAAGTCTCTTTGATATATTTTCCCTTACCTTTTGATCTCCAGCTCTTACTGTTCCTTCAAGTTCAACATAATCGGGAACAACATTGTATGCATTTCCGCCGTTTATTTTTCCGATCGTTATTACAGCACTATCAGTTGCAGATATTTCTCTGCTTAAAATTGATTGAGTAGCAGATAAGAAATATCCTGTCATAACAATAGGATCTACTCCAGTTTGCGGATAGGCGCCGTGACACCCTTTCCCTATAAGTTTTAATTTAAATCTGTCAAGGGATGCCATCATATTACCAGGACATACTATAATAGTCCCTTTTCTGGCTCCCTGATACAAATTACCGCCGTGAATGCCAAAAACCGCATCTACTTTCGGATTTTCAAATGCACCGTCATTCAACATCGGTTTTGCTCCGCCGGGACTCTCCTCGGCAGGTTGGAATATAAGCTTTACATTACCATGAATTTCATTTCTGTTTTCACTCAATATCTTAGCCGCACCAAGCAGCATAGCCGTATGAGTGTCATGACCGCATGCATGCATATTTCCATTAGTTGATGCAAATTTCAGACCGGTTTCTTCTTTTATAGGAAGAGCATCCATATCTGCTCTAAGAGCTATGGTTTTCCCATCTTTACTTCCTTTAATAAGTCCTACAATTCCGGAAACACCTACATTCTCATGTATTTCTATGCCCATTTTCTTTAATTCGCTTGCTACATATTTGGATGTTTTAGGAAGATCAAATCCAATTTCAGGTATTTGATGAAGATCACGCCTACACTTTACTATATAATCTTCAACCTGTTTTACCTTTTCTATGGTATTCATAAAACCACCACTCCTCTTGGAAAAAATATAAACAATTAATATATTTGTATAATTATTAACAACTTTTTTATATTTTTTCAATCTGTATAAATTCATATAAAGTATTATTTGTATATTTGTAATTTTTATTATCTGTTTGCTTCATATTGTCTTAGCAGTTTAACAAACAATTCAGGAACTTTTAACATGTTTTCAGGAGTTTCAACATATGAAATACGGAACTGAGTACTTCCGGGGTTATTTTCACCTTCAGGAATATCATAAAATCCTTTCATTGGTGCAACAAGCAATGTTGTCTCCACTCCGTTATAATCCACAGAGCCTTTTCCGGCACAGTACAATACAAAGTCAATTGAATCAAATCCAGGTTTTACTACATTTCTTACGTCAATTACCGAGTAAATTGATGCGGCGGGACTGGATACAATCAGTTTCGGCTCTATTTTTTTCAAGCCATTGTAAACCTTGAAAATCAAATCTTTGTAATATTCACGAAGGCCTTTGCACCATTCAGATATTTGTTCCCTGCTTTCATGAGCCAAAGCTCCGAATATATACTGACCGACTGCATTTGCACAGAGGTTTGCGGTATATTCGGCCGTCGCACGATTAGAAAACTCAGGATTATCTGTAATCAGTGCTCCTATTCTCAAACCGCATGCATTCCATACCTTTGATGCTGTTTCTATACTTATTCTTCTGCCTTCGATTCCAGGTACATCCTTATCTGTAATTCCCCAAATACTAACCAGCTCTTTGTCTTCAATATAATATAATTCACGGTATGCTTCATCGCTTACCATCCAGATATTGTATTTGACGCAAAGTCTTGCAAGTTCTTTAAGGGTTTCCTTGTCATATAGCTGTCCTGTAGGATTATCATATGGTATCACCAGAAGTGCTCCCGGCTTATTTTCCTTTATGGCTTCCTCAATTTTATCAAGCTCCGGAAGGCTGAACTTTCCGTCCTCATTTAGATGACGTTTTATTGTAACAGTTTTGCGTCCTGTTCTTTCCGCAAAAGAAATGTAATTTGTGTACGCCGGATCTATCATCAAAAGAGGTTTCTCATCTGAACCTGCAGGCCCGCAAACTCCCAGAACTAACAATTCCATACCGGTTGAGCCTCCGTCTGTAACTGTAACAAATAATTTGCTGGTATCAAATCCTTGGCATTTAAGGATATTCTTAAATGCTTCCTGTGTCTCGTCGAATCCTCCTGTAGCCGTATACCTTATTACCCCTTTAGAAAACGGGCTTTCAGGTGCACCGAGATTGAACAGCCTTTTCTGCATTGCAGGATTTGTAGGAAGCGAAACATTTCCTATACCTACATTAATTACAGCTTCAGGCTTAACCTTTCTCTCTGCATATTTCATCTGAGCCAATCTGACATCTGATGGTGTCCTTGATTCAAAATGTGCTGATAAAATTGGTTTACTCATTTACAAAACCTCCTAAAAATTTTAATTATATGAATATTTTAAATTTATATTTTATTGTTACTCGGTTACTATTATAACGAACTTTAGTATCTTTGTCCATACAATAAGTCTCACTTATATTTATATTATTCCAAATATAAGAAAAATAAAATTTTTTTACAAATTTACCCGTAAATTTTGATTTTTTTCGTAAAGAAAATTGAAAAAAGTCACCGGTTTTTGCACAAATTTTGATAAATAAGTTGACATTCGCCTTTATGGCAATTATAATTATAATGTAATTTGCAAAATTATTGCAAAATGAAGGTGAAATATGCTTATTACTTTTACAGCAAAAAATTTTAAATCTTTTAAAAACGAATTTATTTTTTCCATGATGCCAGCGCCTAAACAAAAGGGACTTGACTGCAGTCTTTTAACAGAAAAAATTGGTGCAAAAAAGTGCAAGGCTCTTTGTTCTTCTGTAATATATGGCCTTAACGCATCAGGAAAAACAAATGTTATAGAAGCAATGGAAACTTTTAAATCCATTATACTCAGAGGAAACATAAGAAATAGTGATGACAAAACTGTTCACACTGCAGGAAATATGTTAGAATTAATTCCAAACAACAGCTGCAGAGAAAAAAAGCCTTTGGAATTCTCCATAAAGTTTATAGAAAACAGTATTTTATTTGAATATAGTCTTTTAATAGATATAGGTCCTTTTTTAGACAGTTACTACAAACGTAAAATTCTAATGGAAAAACTATCAATAAACGGGAAACTGATTTTTAACAGAGAAAATGTACTTGATTTCGGAAACTTTAAGGTTATAAGAAAATACCTGATCAAAGGATTTGAAGAAAACCGTAACGGCGCCGTATCTATAGCTAAAAACAGTCTTAATGAAGAAGATCTGTTTTTAATGAACGGTTTTAAAACTATGTTCAGTCTAAAGCTTGTCAATATAATTACCGACTGGATGGAAAATAAATTTATTATAATTTATAAAAATGACTGTCTTCACCTTATAAAAAAATATCTTGATTCAAGTGAACAATCAGAGTATATGAAAAAAGGCATACAGGATTTAGTAAGAATTTTCGGCGTCAATCCTAACACACTTGAATACATTCCATCTGACGACGATTCTGAAAACAGATTGTGTTCAATATTCGAGGGTATGGATAAAGGTTCTGCAATATCTGCTGAATTGTTTGAATCATATGGAACAATAAAATTTGTAAACATGCTTCCTTTGATACTCAGCACCCTGCAAAACGGAGGAACACTTGTTATAGATGAATTTGATGCATCTCTTCATCCTATGGTTATAATAAATATTATAAATATTTTTCATAATAAGCACATAAATATAAAAAATGCTCAGCTTATTTTTAACACACATAACCCTATATTCTTAAATTCGCACATTTTTAGAAGAGATGAGGTAAAATTCGTGAAACGAAACAGTGAAACAAGTACCCAATATACATTGTCTGATTTCGGAACCGCAGGTCAAAAGGGTGTACGAAAAAATGAAGATTATATGAAAAATTATTTTTCCAATGAATACGGCGCAATTAAAAATATTGATTTTGCTCCTATTCTTGAAAATATAATGAAATTATACCCAAAAAATTAAATTTGAAATTATCTTCATATAATAAGATAGAAAGTGGATTTATGAATAATGGTCTAATACTTAAAATTTCAAAAATTGTAACCATTTGCAGCCTTTTTGTCATAGGCGGCATGTCGCTTATTTTTAAAAATTCCGGTCCTATTATTTTAGGTTATGTGTTTGGAACTTTAATAAACATACTTTCATTGTTTTTAATAAACAACTCTGTAAGCAAAGCTGTTGTTATGGAACCGTCTAAAGCCCAAAAACATACGCGTCTTGACTATTTTATCAGGTGTTTTATATATTTTATGGTTCTAGTCATTTCTCATGCTGCAAAGTACTTAAATTTATTTTCAGCTTTCTTAGGATTAAATATGGTGAAAATTGCTATTTATATTATGACGTTTTTTGACAAAAATTTTCCTGAATAATTATAACTTTATTTATTAAAATAAATGAAAAGGAGTATCAAAATGGAAATACAACTTTTTATCGATGAAAATCAGATTATTATACCAAATACTATCGTAAATACAGTTATTGCAGGTATAATACTATCAATTCTTGCCATAACAGCCGTCCACAAGGCAAAAAAAGCAGACATAGATGAACCTCCTTCAGGTTTTATGAATTTAATTGAAATTATGGTGGAATCTATAAACAATATGGTGGTAAGCAATATGGGAGAAAGGAATATAAAATTTGCCCCGTTTATACTTACGCTAATAAGTTTTCTGGTAGTTTCCAATTTATCCGGACTTTTTACAATTGTATCTCCCACATCTGACTACAGTGTTACCCTTACCTTAGCACTAATAGTATTTTTCACCATCCAGTACAATAAAATTAAAAGCCAAGGAGGTATGCTTGGATATATGAAGGGATTTGCTAAGCCTTATGCTGTAATGACACCAATTAATATAATATCGGAAATTGCAAATCCTGTTTCAATGTCCTTTCGTCTTTTCGGAAATATAATGAGCGGAACCTTAATCATGGGAATGCTATATAGCGCACTTGGATACTTCGCTCCTCTTATAACCCCTGTACTGCATTTATATTTCGATATATTTTCAGGAGTACTTCAGGCTTTTATTTTTACAATGTTAACAATGGTTTTTATAAATAATGCAACATAAATCAACATAAACAATTAAAATTTAGAAAATTAAAGGAGGAATATTATGTTACAAGGAATATCAAGTGAAGGTTTCGTACTAGGATGCTCTGCATTAGGAGCAGGCATTGCAATGGTAGCAAGCATAGGCCCAGGCTTTGGCCAGGGTATTGCCGCTGGTAAAGCTGCAGAAGCAGTAGGAAGGCAGCCGGAAGCACAGTCGGAAATTACCCGTACTATGATTTTAGGCCAAGCGGTAGCTGAAACAAGTAGTATATACAGTTTAATTATAGCCATAATACTGCTTTTTGTTCAACCTTTGTTAAGCGGTCTGTAAAATATTAAACAATATTTTGTATACAGCTTAGAGGAGGTGTTAGTATAAATTTTCAAGTTAGAGTTTTGCCTGACATAAACAACATGATAGTTGTCGCAGCAACTATACTTATATTGTATTTATTATACAGAAAATTTTTATATACCCCGGTAAACAATCTACTGCAATCAAGAAAAAGTAGAGTTATGTCGGAAATAAACGGAGCAAAAGCCTTAAAGGAAGAGGCTTCAGTGATAAAAGCAGACCAAGAAAAAATTCTTGGTCAAGCTAAATCCGACGGCCAGGAAATAATTGAAAATGCAAGAATTTCAGGCGAGAAAATCAAAGAAAATATTATAATTGAAGCAAAAAAAGAAGCCAAAGATATTATAATTAAAGCTGAAAAAGAAACCGAAAGACAAAAAAGAACAGCAATGGAAGAAATGAAAAATCAATCTGTTGAACTGGCCGTTATGATAGCTGCCAAAATATTGGATGAAAACATCAGTATAGACAAGCATAACAAGCTAATCAACGATTTTATTGATGAGGCAGGTAATTCCCAATGGCAAATTTAGTAAATAAAAAAAGCCGCATATCACTTGAAAAGAATCTGTCTTTAATAGGCTCCATATTAGAGTTGAATAAAGACGACGCTGCAAAAAATGATTTGGAGCTGATTAAAGAATTATTAATAGATGAGCCTGAGTTATCGGAAATACTAACCGATCCGTTTGTAAAAGAAGATAAAAAGAATAAACTGATTGACAATATTTTCAAGGGCAATGTTTCTGATAAAATTATAGATTTAATAAAGAAAATATTTGTCAGGAATGATGATGTAACACCTGTTGTTGCCATCACTGCAGTACCTATGGATAAAAATGCTCAGGACAGACTTGTAGATATTTTGCAGCATAAACTTAACAAAAATATAGCATTTTTTAACGAAGTAGATAAAAATATCATCGGAGGGGTCCTTCTAAAAGTTGGAGATAAACTTTTGGACGGAACTTTCCAGACACAATTAAATTCTATCGAAAAAACCTTGAAGAATGTATCATTATATGAGAAGGAGGTATGATATGCAGCTGAAAAAAGCAGATATGAATTTAATCATAAAGGAACAACTACAAAAGTATGAGAAAAAATTAGATTTTACAGATACTGGAACTGTAATAAGCATAGGCGACGGTATTGCCCAAGTTAATGGCCTCAGAGGCTGCATGTCAGGTGAATTGGTGGAATTTCCCGGAGAAATTTACGGTATGGCATTAAACCTGAAAACAGATGACGTAGGTTGCCTGCTTTTAGGCAATGACCGAAACATCAAGGAAGGGAATACGGTCAAAAGAACAGGAAAAATAGTTGAAGTTCCGGTTGGAGAAAATCTAATTGGAAGAGTTGTCAATTCATTAGGAATGCCCATTGACGGCGGAGGAAATATAAGCGCCGATAAATTTATGCCTATTGAACATGACGCTCCTGGAATTAACGATAGAAAATCTGTAAGCGACCCTTTGCAAACAGGTATAAAAGCCATTGATTCTATGTTCCCTATAGGAAAAGGCCAAAGAGAACTTATAATAGGCGACAGGCAGACAGGAAAAACTGCTTTGGCCACAGACACCATCATAAACCAAAAGGGCAAAAATGTCATATGCATATATGTGGCAATCGGACAGAAAAACTCAACTGTTGCTCAAATAGTTGAAATATTAAAAAATTATGGTTCAATGGAATATACCATAGTAGTTTCATCAACAGCAAGTGAGCTGCCATCTTTGCAGTATATAGCACCTTATTCAGGTATAACTATGGCAGAAGAATTTATGGGCAAAGGCATGGATGTACTTATAGTATTTGATGATCTTTCAAAACATGCAGTCGCATATAGAACAATGTCATTGCTTTTGCGAAGACCGCCAGGAAGGGAAGCTTATCCTGGAGACGTATTTTATCTTCATTCCCGTTTATTGGAAAGAGCTGCAAAATTAAACGATGAACATGGAGGAGGCTCCATAACTGCACTCCCCATAATTGAAACACAGGACGGAGATATATCCGCATATATACCAACCAATGTTATTTCCATTACTGATGGTCAAATTTTCCTTGAAACAGATCTGTTTTTTGCAGGTCAACGGCCTGCAATCAATACAGGGCTTTCTGTATCAAGAGTTGGCAGTTCCGCCCAAATTAAGGCAATGAAAAAGGTCTCGGGAAAATTAAAGCTTGACCTTGCCCAATACCGAGAATTAGCATCTTTTGCTCAATTTGGTTCTGAACTTGACAAAGATACCAAAGAAAGTCTTGAACAGGGAGAACGTATAATGGAACTTTTAAAGCAGCCCCAATACAACACCATGAAAACGGAACACCAGGTTATTATTCTATATGCCGGCATAAAAAAATATTTGCTGGATATTCCGGTTGATAAAATAAAAACATTTGAAAAAGAATTTTTGAAATTTACTGAAAGTAATTATCCTCAGATTATTTTTGATATTGCAGAGACTAATGATTTAAGCGACGAAACCGAAAAACAATTAATAATGGCTATTAATGAATTCAAAAAAACATTTTAATTTACCCAATCAGGAGCGATATATGGCACAATCAATGCATGATATAAAGAGGAGAATAAAAAGCATCAGCAGCATAAAAAAAATTACAAGAGCTATGGAACTTGTTTCTTCGGCTAAACTGACAAAAGCGTCCTCTAGGTTGAAGAAATCAAGGCCATTCTATTATACGATACTCCGAGATACACAACAACTGCTGCATGCCTTGGGCGACGTAGATCATTCTTTGCTGGAGAAAAGAGAGATTAACAAATTTCTGTGTATAGTCATATCTGATGACCGCGGAATGTCCGGAGGATATAACAACAATATTGTTAAAACTACGGAAACCCTGATTAACAACAAAGAACATGATGTTGATTTGATCCTTATAGGAAGAAAATCAATAAATTACTTTAAAAGAAAAGACTACAGCATATTAAAAGAATATACAGGCATTTCGGAAGATCCGCAATTTGACCATGTTCAGGAAATATGCAATTACGTATTAAAATTATATGAAAATAAAAAAGTTGATAAAGTTGAGATTATTTACACGCAGTTTGTAAACAATATTTCTCAAGAACCCCAGGTTGTACAAATATTGCCTATTGAAAAATTTGTACAGGTGAAAGAAAGAAAAAATAAAGTCATAGATTTTGATCCTTCCGTTGAAGATGTTTTAGATTATCTAATTCCAAAATATGTAGCCAGCAGTATATACGGTGCCCTTGTAGAAGCATCCTGCAGTGAACAGGCAGCAAGGCGTTTTGCAATGGAAACAGCAACCGACAATGCAGAAGAAATAATAGATGAATTGAAAAACACATACAATAAGGCAAGGCAGTCAGCCGTTACAACTGAAATAGCCGAAATTATTTCCGGCGCCCAGGCAGTAAAGACAGATGATTCAAATTTATGACTTGATGTCGATCTCAAACTCGTGCGACTCATGTGATAGAAAATAAATAAAGAAAGGTTGACAATATGAAAGAAAACACAGGTAAGGTCATACAGATTATTGGCCCCATTGTGGATATTAAATTTACAGAAGAAACCATGCCGCAGTTACTGAATGCAGTTGAAATATATAATGGCAAAGAAAAAATTGTTATGGAAGTAGCCCAACATATAGGCAATGACACCGTCAGATGTGTCTCTATGGGTGTAACCGACGGACTTGTGAGAGGAATGGAAGCTCTTGACACAGGCAGCCCAATACATGTGCCGGTAGGAAGAGAAACCTTAGGCAGGGTTTTCAATGTACTGGGAGATACAATAGATGGAAAAGGAAAGATATCCATAAATAAATCAGCACCTATTCACAAGCCTGCTCCTTCTTTCGAAGATCAGGACACCTCCAATGAAATTTTGGAAACAGGCATAAAGGTGGTAGATCTTATAGCTCCCTATGCAAAAGGGGGAAAAATAGGATTATTTGGGGGTGCAGGTGTAGGGAAAACCGTCCTTATACAGGAATTAATAAACAATATAGCCATCAAGCATGGAGGACTGTCGATATTTGCAGGTGTAGGAGAAAGATCCAGAGAAGGAAACGATCTATATAATGAAATGATTGAATCCGGTGTTATTGACAATACTGTACTTGTTTTCGGACAAATGAATGAACCTCCCGGTGCAAGAATGAGAACTGCCTTGTCCGGACTGACAATGGCTGAATATTTCAGAGATGAAGAAAGACAGGATGTCCTGTTGTTTATAGATAATATATTCAGGTTTACTCAAGCAGGTTCGGAGGTTTCAGCACTTTTGGGAAGAATGCCGAGTGCTGTAGGATACCAGCCTACATTGGCTACTGAAATGGGTCAGCTTCAGGAAAGGATAACTTCTACAAAAAAAGGCTCCATTACTTCAGTCCAGGCTGTCTATGTGCCGGCTGACGATTTAACCGACCCGGCACCTACAGCGGCTTTTGCCCATCTAGATGCTACTACCGTTCTTTCAAGAAGCATATCAGAACTGGGCATATATCCTGCTGTAGATCCGTTAAACTCTACTTCCAGGAGATTAGATCCTAAAATTGTAGGTGAAGAACACTACAATGTAGCAAGGCAAGTTCAGGAAATACTTCAAAAATATAAGGACCTACAAGACATAATATCTATTTTAGGTATGGACGAATTGTCAGAAGACGATAAATTAATCGTGAACAGAGCAAGAAAAATACAAAGATTTCTGTCCCAGCCTTTCTTTGTTGCTGAAGAATTCACCGGCATAAAGGGTTCCTATGTTCCTGTTAGAGACACAATAAAAGGATTTAAAGAAATACTTGAAGGCAAACATGATGATATACCCGAAACTTATTTCTTCATGAAAGGCACCATAGACGATGTTGTAGCAGATTTCAGAAAGGATGTAAAATAACATGGGATCCTTCCATCTTGAAATTATAACGCCCGACAAACCTTTTTTTTCTAAAGACATAGACAGAGTTATTGTAAAATCATCAACAGGTGATTTAGCCGTTCTGAAAAACAGAGCACCGCTGTTTGCAATCCTTAAAGCAGGCAAAATAAGAATATCTAACGAAAACAAAGAAATAGCTGCTAAAATTGATTCAGGCTATTTAAATATAAATGATGATAATAATACAACCATAGTTACAAATTCCGCCCAGTGGTTAAGTGATCCTGACACATCTGATATACCGGACATGTCAGGTATAAATTAAATAATTAAAATAAAACGGACGGTCACTTCTACGATACCGTCTGTTTTTTTATAATTAATTAACCTTCATATAAGCCTGAGGTCTTATTAACATCAACTGCAAATAAAATTCCGTTTCCCGGCTCTTCAAGTTTCATGGCTTTATCAATAGCATCTATTACTTTTTGGGAGTGTTCTTTTTTTATAATAATCATAACTATTTCTTTTTCATGCTCAACTTTCATTGAAAAAAACATATTTTCTTTTATACCGGAGCCTCGGGCATCCATTATCGTAGCACCTCTTGCACCGGCAGATGTTGACACATCAACAACTTCTTTTCCTGCCCCCTTGTCAACTACTATAAAAATCACTTCATATTTCATACCTTTTTCACCTCCATTACCATCACGTGAGCAATCTTGATCAAAGTTTCTTGTTCCCATGATTTTACTTAAAGGAAACGAAAATAATATTCCGTGATTAGGTTCATACAAATGAAATTTGTCTGTCAAATACTCATGCAGTTCTTCTTCAAATTCGCCCTTTACAATCATAATAAGAATTTCTTTTTTTTCTTCACTAAGTCCCAAAAATTCCAAAATACTGTTTTTTACGGTTCCTCTTCCTGAGAGTATAGTCCCGCCGGATACACCGGCTTCCTTGGCTGCTTCTAACACTGCAGAAGCGATACCTTTATTGAGGACACAAAAGAATATTACCTTAGAATCGCCTTCAATATTTTGTTTCAAATTAAAGCTCCTTTATTTTTTAGTTTGATCTATAAATTACTTTTTAAAAACCAGTACAAATATTATATCAGGTAACCTGTGTATGTCAACAAACAATTACATTTGAGTTTCCCCATTTTATAAAGGTCATCTTAAAAATCTAAATAAAAATTAAA
>ENA-UOOI01000673-UOOI01000673.1-fermentation-metagenome-genome-assembly--contig:-NODE-673-length-41863-cov-9.296881_pt1 | contig 41863 bp, 35 predicted proteins | sample MGYA00245779_ERZ724027 | MGnify/ENA primary metagenome ERZ724027 (study PRJEB28704, sample SAMN03018318) | fermentation metagenome | biome: anthropogenic terrestrial biome; feature: soil; material...
CAGGCGGGCGATGCCCAGGTTGTCGTAGCTGACGATGGCGCGCTCGGTGTCGAACACCTTGCCGACCTCCAAAGCCACCTGGGCTTCCTTGAAGGAACGGGCCAGGTCCTTGATGCCGGTCACGATGGTGCCGATGCCCACGACGCAGTGGGTGTAAAACTCGCTGCTCAGCGTGTCCACAATGGAGCCGGCCAGCTTGTCGAGGTCTTTCATCTCAATCCCGGGGCGGATCTCCTTGACGAGGGCGATGTCGGTCTCGTTGATGTTGATGATGAAGTCCTTGTTCTTGTCCGGGAACAGGTTCTGGACCACGTCGTACGCGGAAATATCCGACTTGTTCGTCACCTTGATGAGCATGCAGACGCGGCTGACGTCGGCGTTGAAGCGAAGCTCGCGCGCCTTGAGGTAAATATCGCCCGGCAGGATGTTGTCGAGGATCACGTTCTTGATGAAGTTGCTGCGGTCGTATTTCTCGTCGTAATACTGCTTGATGCTGCTGAGCGAAACCGCCAGAAGGGACGCATAACGGCCCGCCTCGGCGTCGCTGCCGGAAACAAAGACCGCGTACTCCGGGCGCGGGCGGTTCCCGAACGATTTATACGTATAGCCGTCCACCACAAAGGCCCCCGGCGAAACGAACGCCTCGGCGGTGACGTTTTCGTTCACTTCGCCGATACGGCCAAGCTCGCTGCAAGCAATAATCACGGACGTTTCATCCATCACGCCGATGGTCCGGTCGATGGCGTCGCGCATTTGGTGGATCACACCCTGAAATAGCCTGTTTGACATGGCAGTCCCTCGCTTTATCGTAATATATCAATCAAAATCAATCTGGAAACCCACTATGATACATTCTACCTAAATTTGGGGTGAAATTCAAGCTTCTTTTTTATATTTCCTAAACTTATTGAAAAAATGCCCCCGGGCCGCAGGCCGCGGCGCCGGAAGCACAATGCTCAGGTCAGGGAACCGATTTCCGTCGACAGAACGACATCGTCCCGCCGGCAGACAAAACGGAATTTCTTTTCAATGCGCTGCACAACCTGCCGCGCGTCCTGAAAAGAGGCCAGCGGAAGCAGCACGAGGAACCGGGTGCTGCTGTAGGGGGCCACAATATCCGCGCTGCGCAGGCCGGTCAGGATGGAGCTGCGGAGCTTTTCCGCCAGCTGCGGGTCCTCGGGGCCCGGCCCCGCGCCGCCCGCGCCCCGGAGCGTGAACATAGCGAGGAAAACCGGCTCCCCCGTGCGGGAAGCCATGCGCAGCTGGATGCGGCACACGGCGCGGAAAACGTCGTAATTGCAGTAATAGGCGCCCGTCCCGCCGTCTTCCTCTTTCAGGTCCTCCACCACCGCGGAAATATCCGCTTCCGCCGCGGCGCCATGATTGACAACCTCTTCGCAAAACGTGCGCAGCGACGCGGAAAGGTCCACGCCGAACCGGCAGTAAAACAGATCCCGCGCTTTGCGGTAATGCCGCGAAGCCTCGCTGCGGCGGCCCCCGGAAAGATACGCCCGCAGCAGAAGGCGGTGGATCGCGACTTCATACGGAAGAAACGCCAGGGCGTTCTCGCAGGCTTTGGCCGCGTCGTCGTACCGGCGCCGCTCAAAATACAGCCCGCAGATTTTTTTCACGCATTCCTGGTAGATCCCGGCAAAATCGGATGCGCAGGCCACCACCCAGCCGCTGTAGGACGATTTCTGCAAAAAGGGGCCCTGGTAAAGCGCAAGGGCGCCTTCATAAGCGGCGATGCGTTTTTCGCCGGAGAGCGAAGCGTCCTCGCCCCTGTGGAAATTCTCCAGGAACCGCTCCGTGTCGATTTCACAGTCATACCGGTTGTTCCACCGGTAGGTGCCGTCTTCAAACAGGATAAACTGGGCGACGGCATTCCGCGAAAGCTCCTTGAGCAGGGAGCGGGCGCGGTAAACCAGATTTTTCAGCGCGTTCTTCGGGTCCCCGCATTGTTTGCCGTCCCAAAGCTCCGCGACGAGAAGGTTCACGGGAGCCGCCTGGAACCGGTGCGCGAGCAGATACTGGATCAACAGCCAGACGCGTTTCGTGTTCCCTTTGAAATTGGAGAGCGCATTCCCGTTGATGGAAATGGAAAACTCCCCAAACATCTTCACTTTTATTTTCGGGCCGCCATTTCCCTTGCTTCGCATCGAGAAATCCTCCTGTGCAATCTTTCCAAATTTTATCATGAAACGCTGCATTTTACAAGAAGATTTTTCGGAAGAAAGACCGCCGCCTACTCCAGCTCCGTCTCGACGACCGCGCCTTTGCGCCTGGTTTCGTTCATGTCGATCACCCGCTGGTTGCGGCTCCCGCGGAACCGCAGGGAAAGGTCCTTCTGGGCGAGGATGAACGGCCCGTCGATGAGGATGTCGGTCTGCGCCAGAAGCGCGTCCACGGCCGGGTCGTGCTTTTCCAGCAGGTCCTCGTACCGGTAGCCGGTGAACGTCGTCACGTCCAGCCCGCGCCCGTGCGCCATGCGGCCGAGCTCGGCGAGCGGGCCCGGCTGGCAGAACGGCTCCCCGCCGCTGAAGGTCACGCCCTTCAGAAGCGGGTTCCCGCAGAGCTGGGCGAACAGGCCGCGGACGTCCGCCATCCGGCCGCCCTCGAACGGATGGGTCTGCGGGTTGTGGCAGCCGGGGCAGTTGTGGGGGCACCCCTGTGTGAAGACGACGTAGCGGAACCCCTTCCCGTCCACGATCGACTCCGGCTCCACGCCGCTGATCCGAAGGCTATATTCCATGCTTCACGCGGTCCCGTTCTTCCGCCCGTTTGGCATCGTTCCACCGGTCCATGGTCCCGACCAGGTAGCCCGTGATGCGGCGGATGCGCTCGAACTTCGGGCCGTCCTCCGTTTCCTTCCGGTGGCATTTCGGGCACTCGTTGTCGATGATGCCGTTGTAGCCGCAGACGGGGTCGCGGTCGACGGGATGGTTCACCGCGCCGTAGCCGATGCCGCTTTCCTTCATGCAGCGGACCACGGCCTCAAACGCTTCCAGGTTCTTCGTGGTGTCGCCGTCCAGCTCCACATAGCTGATGTGCCCGGCGTTGGTCAGCGCGTGGTAGGGCGCCTCCAGCTTGATCTTGCGGAAGGCCGAAATGGGGAAGTAAACCGGGACGTGGAACGAATTGGTGTAGTATTCGCGGTCGGTCACGCCCGGAATGACGCCGTATTTTTTCTTGTCGATCTTGACGAAGCGGCCGGAAAGCCCTTCCGCCGGGGTCGCCAGCAGGGTGAAGTTCAGGCCGGTCTTTTCGGACTCCTCGTCCATGCGCCTGCGCATATGGCCGATGATCTCCAGCCCGAGCTTCTGGCTCGCCTCGCTCTCGCCGTGGTGCTTGCCGGTGAGGGCCTTCAGCGTTTCCGCCAGGCCGATGAAGCCGCAGCTCAGCGTGCCGTGCTTCAGAACCTCCTCGACGCTGTCGGTCCAGCGCAGCTTCTCGCTGTCGATCCACACACCCTGGCCCATGAGGAACGGGTAGTTGTAGACCTTTTTGGAGCACTGGATCTTGAACCGGTGCAGAAGCTGGCGGATGACCAGGTCGATGCGGCCGTCCAGAAGCTTATAAAATTTTTTGACGTCCCCGTGCGCCTCGATGCCGATGCGGGGCAGGTTGACCGATGTAAAGCTGAGGTTGCCGCGGCCGCAGGTGACCTCGCGGTTCCGGTCGTGCACGTTGCCCATGACGCGGGTGCGGCAGCCCATGTAGGCGACCTCCGTATTGTAGTCGCCCGGCTTGTAGTACTGCAGGTTGTACGGGGCGTCGATGAAGCTGAAGTTCGGGAACAGGCGCTTGGCGCTGACCCGGATGGCGAGCTGGAACAGGTCGTAGTTGGGGTCGCCCGGGTTGTAGTTGACGCCTTCCTTGACCTTGAAGATCTGGACCGGGAAGATGGGCGTCTCGCCTTGGCCGAGACCGGCTTCCGTGGCGAGGAGAAGGTCCTTCATCGCCATGCGGCCTTCGGGGGACGTGTCCGTGCCGTAATTGAGCGAGCTGAACGGCACCTGCGCGCCCGCGCGGGAGTTCATGGTGTTGAGGTTGTGGACGAGGGCTTCCATAGCCTGGAACGCGGTGCGGTCGGTGATTGCCGTCGCGCTGCCCACGGCAAAGCGGTGTGCCCGCTCCGCTTCCTGTGCCGGGATATCCTCATACCCGTTCGCGCGCTGGTGCTCCGGAAGGTATTCCGCGAGCTTTTTGCCGTAGGCTTCGGCCCCGCCCATCGTGATGTCCCGGCCCACGTCCTTCCGGACGGCGTCGGTCAGGGCGGCGGCGTCATCCGCTTTCATGCCGCGGGAGACCTGAAAGAACTTGGCAAGCTCCTGAAAATAGCTCCGGCGGAACGTTTTGGCCACGCCGGGCGCCATGCAGTAGTCGAAATTCGGGATGCTCTGCCCGCCGTGCATCTCGTTCTGGTTCGCCTGGATGGCGATGCAGGCCAGGGCCGTGTAGGAGCTGATGTCCTGCGGCTCGCGGAGCGTTCCGTGGCCGGTGCAGAATCCGCCGTGGAACAGCTTCAGCAGGTCGATCTGGCAGCAGGTTTCGGTCAGCATGTAAAAATCTTCGTCGTGGATATGGATGTCGCCGCTGATGTGCGCCGAGGCGATGTCCTTCGGCAGGATGTAGTTGTTGACGAAATACTTGGAGCCCTCGGAACCGTACTTCAGCATGGTCCCCATGGCCGTGTCCGCGTCGATGTTGGCATTTTCGCGCTTAAGGTCGACGTCTTTGGCGTCGCGGAACGTCAGCTGGCGGTAGATGCCCATCAGGTCGCCCTCCGCCTGGCGGATCTTCGCGTGCTCGGCGCGGTAGAGAATGTACGCCTTGGCGGTCTTGGCGAAATCGTGCGAGATCAGGCGCTCCTCCACGGCGTCCTGCACCTGCTCCACGGTGGGAACGCCCTTCCCCGTCACCTGATCCGTAACCTCCCGGGTCAGCTTGTCCAGCTCCGCGTCGGATATGGTCTCTTCCCCCACGGCGCGGTTCGCGCGGGAAATCGCGCTCCGGATCTTGCGGGAGTCGAAGTCGGCCACCGAGCCGTTGCGCTTCTTGATTTTCGCTTTCATTCCACAAACTCCTTCCCTGTATGGATCAATTAAAAATAAATTTTTTCACACGAAATCCGACACCCGGCGCGCGCTGTGTCCGCGGCGAAAGCGGCACGGGATAATCGGAATGGAGAACAAACCGATTATACCGCGCCGCCCCGGAAAAGTCAACAACATTTTGAACTTTTATCGCATTGATATACTACATATGGTGTTTATTATAGAAAACGCTTACTTACCGCGGACCCGGAAAGCCGGTCAGCGGAGGACGTCCTCGATCTCCTGCCATTCCGCTTCGCTGAAGTCGGGGTTGCGCAGGCACCGGACGTTCTCGTCCAGCTGTTCCGGCGAGCTCGCGCCGACCAGAACGCTCGCCATGGTCTTTTCGTGCAGGACCCAGCTCAAAGCGAGCTGGGCGGTCGTCTGCCCGCGCTTTTTCGCGATTTCGCCCAGGCGGGCCACCTTTTTGACGCGCTCCGGGGTGATGGCGTCCCGGTTCAGGAAAAACGATTTGCCCGACGCGCGGGAGCCTTCCGGGATCCCGTGGTCATATTTGCCCGTCAGGATCCCCTGCGCCAGCGGGCTGAACGCCGTCATGCCGAAACCGCACCGCCCGGCGGTGCGGAAAAGCCCCGCTTCTTCGACTCCGCGGTCCAGCATGTTGTAGCGGGACTGGCAGATGAGGCAGTGGACCCCCATGCCGTCCAGGAGCTTCACGGCTCGTTCGGCCGCCTCGGGGCTGTAGTTGGAAATGCCCGCGTAGAGCGCCTTTCCGCTCCTGACCGCGGTTGCCAGGGCACCCATGGTTTCCTCCAGCGGGGTGTCCGGGTCCATGCGGTGGTGGTAGAAGATGTCCACATAGTCGAGGCCCATGCGCCGCAGGCTCTGGTCCAGGCTTGCCAGCAGGTATTTGCGGGAGCCATGGTCGCCGTAGGGCCCGGGCCACATGGGGTAGCCCGCCTTGGTGGTGACGAGCATCTCGTCGCGGTAGGGATGGAGGTCTTCCCTCATCAGGCGGCCGAACGTCTCTTCCGCGGAGCCGGCCGGCGGGCCGTAGTTGTTCGCGAGGTCGAACACGGTGATGCCGAGGTCGAACGCCCGGCGGACGATGGCGCGGCAGTTTTCAAAGCTGTCGTACCCGCCGAAATTCTGCCACAGGCCGAGCGAAACGGCGCTCATCTTCAGGCCGCTTTTTCCGACGACCCGGTACTGCATCCCGTCGTAGCGGGAATCGTCCGCCGTGTACGGGGCAATGCTATTTTTTCTCTGCATGTTGATCCTCCCTTATTCTTTTCTCCGCCCATTCGCCGATCCTGCGGATCAGCGGGATGACTTCCCCGCCGTCCCGGGTCAGGCAGTAGTCGACTTTGGGCGGTATTTCCTTGAACTGCCTGCGCTCCACAAGGCCGGCGGAAACCAGCTCCTTCAGGCTGCCGCTGAGCATCATGTCCGTAATGCCGGAAACCGCCCGCTTCACCTGGCCGTAGCGAACCGGTTTCCCCTCGCGCAGCGCCCACAGGATCCGGAGCTTCCATCTCCCCCCGACGGTTTGCAGGGCGTACCGGAGGGAGCCGTCGCCGAAGCCGGATGGCTCCTTTTCCGCGGCGGGCGCCCGGGCGCCGTCTTCCGGGACGGCAACCGGTGCCTTCGCGCGCTTTTCCCGTTTTTTCTTCTTCTCTTTTTTCATGGCTTCTCCTGCGCGGGACGGCGGTTTTCTTTGGAAAAGACGCACCCGCAGTAATTCTGCCGGTAAAGGCCGTACCGGCGGGAAAGTTGGATGGAGCGGAGGGATCCGTTCCGCTTCTTGAAATCGGAGTGCAGGAACCTCACGCCGTATTTTCCGGCAAGCTCTTCCCCGATCGCGTTCAGCTCCTGCGCGTTTTTATAGGGGCTGACGGTGAGGGTGGTGGTAAACCAGTCGAAATTGCCGGCTTTCGCGTACTTCGCGGTCTCCTCCAGCCGCATCCGGTAGCACCTGCGGCAGCGTTCCCCGCGCTCCGGGTCGTGCTCGTGCCCCTTTGCCATCTCGAGAAAATGGAAGGAATCGTACCGTCCTTCCACAAATTCCACCGGATACTGGACCGGCAGCTCGGAAAGCAGGCGGCGGACTTCGCCGACCCGTTTGACGTACTCCTCTTCCGGCGAGATATTGGGATTGTAATAGAACAGCGTAATCCGAAAATACTGCGAAAGATACTCCAGAACATAGCTGCTGCACGGGGCGCAGCAGGCGTGAAGCAACAAAGTGGGTACTTTGCCGTTCCGGTTGCGGATGGTTTCGTCCAGCATCTTCTGGTAATTGATTTTTTGCATGCCTCACACCTCCTTTTGGCAGCCTTTTGAAAAAAGCCGCGCGAAAACTTTTCCGTCCCGCCAAGCCGGCTACATGAGCCGACCGGCGCCGCGCGCCGTTCCGCGGAATTGGGGCCCCATGCCGATGCACTCGCATGCAATTCCGGGCGGCCCTGAATTTACTCGCCTTTTGGCAGAGCCGCAATGCCGAGTTCGCGAAGCTGCGCCGCATCGACCTCGGTCGGGGCGTCGCTCATCAGCTCGGCGGAGGACGCGACCTTCGGGAAGGCAATGACGTCGCGGATGCTGTCGCAGCCAAGCATGACCATGACGAGGCGGTCCAGCCCGAACGCCATGCCGCCGTGCGGCGGCGCGCCGTAGCGGAACGCGTTGGTCAAAAAGCCGAAACGCTTTTCCGCCTGCTCCGGCGTAATCTTCAGATCGCGGAAAATGCGCTGCTGCAGCTCGCGGGAATGGATACGGATGGAGCCTCCGCCCACCTCGTTGCCGTTGAGCACCATGTCGTAGGCGACGGCGAGGACGTTTCCGGGGTCTGACTCCAGCTTATCGATGTCCTCTTCCCGCGGCATGGTGAAGGGATGGTGCATCGCCACCCAGCGGTTTTCCTCTTTGCTGAACTCGAACATCGGGAAGTCGGTGACCCACAGCAGGGCGATCTTCTTCGGGTCGATCAGGCCGAAGCGGCGGGCAAGTTCGCAGCGCAGGGCGCCCAGCGAATCGAAAACCACCTTGTTCCCGCCGCTCGCCACAAGGAACAGCACGTCGCCCGGTTCCGCCCCCAGGGCCGCGCGGACGGCTTTCGTTTCCTCCCGAGAAAGGAATTTTTCGTAGGACGACGTCTCCGCGGAGGACGCGAGCCGCGTCCAGGCGAGGCCCTTCGCGCCGTAGGACTTGACCCATTCGCCCAGCCGGTCGATGTCCTTGCGGCTGAGCGCGTCCGCCTTCCCTTTGAGATTGATGCCGCGCACGCTTCCGCCCCCGGCGAGCGCCCCCGCGAACACGCGGAACGGCGTTCCCTTCAGAAGCCCGCTCAGGTCCGTCAGTTCCATGCCGAAGCGGAGGTCCGGCTTGTCGGAGCCGAAGCGGCGCATCGCCTCGTGCCACGTCATGCGCGGCAGGGGGGTGGCGATCTCGACGCCGAGGACTTTTTTGTAGGCGTCGCGGATGAACCCTTCCGCGACCGCCATGACGTCATCCTGCGTCACGAAGGACATCTCGAAGTCGATCTGCGTGAACTCCGGCTGGCGGTCGGCGCGCAGGTCCTCGTCGCGGAAGCAGCGGGCGATCTGCATGTAGCGGTCGAACCCCGAAAGCATCAGGAGCTGCTTATAGAGCTGCGGGGACTGCGGCAGCGCGAAGAAACGGCCGGGGAACACGCGGGACGGCACGAGGTAGTCGCGGGCGCCTTCCGGCGTGGACTTGATGAGGTCGGGCGTTTCGATTTCCAGAAAGCCGCTGTCGTCGAAATAGTCGTGCGCGACCTTGACGATCTGGTGCCGCCGGACGAGGTTCCGCTGCAGGTCGGGGCGGCGCAGGTCAAGGTAGCGGTACTTCAGCCGCAGGTCTTCCTTGACGCCGGAGTCGTTCTCAATGGCGAACGGGGGCGTTTCGCTCCCGGCAAGGATGCGAAGCTCCGTCACGGCGACCTCGACGCCGCCCGTCGGAAGTTCCGCGTTTTTCGAGGAACGCTCGCGGACGACGCCTTTCGCGGCGAGGACGTACTCGGCGCGCACGGAAAAAGCCTTGCGGAACACGGCGCGGTCGGTCGCGCTGTCGAACGCGAGCTGCACGATGCCCGTACGGTCGCGCAGGTCGATAAAAATCAGCTGGCCGAGGTCGCGCTGCCGCTGCGCCCAGCCGCAGACGGTCACTTCCCTGCCGGCGTCGGCGCTCCGCACGGTGCCGCAGTAACAGGTCCTTTTCAGGCCCTTCATCGATTCTTCCATTTCCGGAATGCCTCCAAATTTTCAGGATTGCGGCGGGCGGGGAAACGGCCCCGCGCCGCCTTTTCATCAAACGGGTTCCCGCGGGGGATCAGAACGTCAAATCGCCGTCCTCGGCCTCGCTGCTGATTGCGGCGAACTGCCCTTCGAGGTCGGCCTTCAGGTCGACCTTCGTCTTTTCCCCGGTTTTCATGTTTTTCACCGTGCCTTTTCCGGACGCCAGCTCGTCGTCGCCGAGGACCAGCGTGAACCGCGCGTGGATCTTCCCGGCATACTTCATCTGTGCGTTCAGGCTGCGGCCGACTTCGTCGCACGCCGCGGCGACGCCGCACCCGCGCAGTTTGTGAGCCATGCGGAACGCCTCTTTCTGCGCCGCGCCGCCGACCGACGCGACATACAGCCCGCAGGTCTGCGGGGCGGGGAATTCCACCTTCTGTGCCGCCATGATCATCAGCAGGCGCTCGATGCCGAGGGCAAAGCCCAGCGCGGGCGTGGGCTTGCCGCCCATCTGCTCCACCAGGCCGTCGTAGCGGCCGCCGCCGCAGACGGTGCTCTGCGCGCCGAGGTCGCCGGAAACAAACTCGAACACGGTGCGGGTGTAATAATCCAGCCCGCGGACCATGGTGGGGTCGACCTCATAGCGGATCCCGACCGCGTCCAGATTTTCCCGGACCTGCCCGAAATGCGCCCGGCAGTCGGGGCAGAGATAGTTCAGGATGCTGGGCGCGCCTTTGGCGACCTCGGCGCACTCCGGATTTTTGCAGTCCAGAATCCGCATGGGGTTCCGGTCCAGGCGGGAAAGGCAGGTTTCGCAGAGCCTGTCCCGACGCGCCGTAAAGTAGGCCCTGAGGGCCTTGGTGAATTCCGCGCGGCAGGCCGGGCAGCCGATGGAATTGATCTTCAGGACGAGATTTTTGACCCGGAGCCGTTCAAAGAGGCTGTGCGCGAAGGCGATGAGGCCTGCGTCGGCGACCGGGAGCGCGGCGCCGAACATCTCGGCGCCGAACTGATGGAACTCGCGCAGGCGGCCCGCCTGCGCCTTTTCGTACCGGTAGCAGGGCGTGGCGTAGTAGAGCTTTACGGGCATCGGCTCGTTGGAAAGGCCGTGCTCCAGGTAGGCGCGCACCGTACCGGCGGTGCCCTCCGGCTTTAAGGTGACGGAGCGGCCGCCCTTGTCCTCGAACGTGTACATTTCCTTCTGCACCACGTCGGTCGTCTCGCCGACGGAACGCTGAAACAGGCGGGTGTCCTCAAAGACCGGCGTGCGGATTTCACCGAAGCCGTTGATCTCCGCCTCGCCGCGCATCACGGCTTCCACCGTCTGCCAGCGCCCCGCGTCCGCGGGCAGGATGTCCTGCGTCCCTCTCTGCGCATGAATCTGTTCCATAGCATACTCCTTCTTTTTCTTTGCGGAAAGAAAAAGAAGGCAAAAAGAAACGACACCGCCCCATTGGGGCCGCCTTCCGAACGAATTCTTTCCGGCAAAATACTTCTCGTACACTGCGATCGGATTATTACTCTTTATGAACTCTATACTTTCCGGGAACGATCAAAAGAACAAAAAATCCCCGTCCCATGCAAAGGGACGAGGGAAGTTCCGCTCGTGGTGCCACCCTTTTTCAGAGACCGAAGTCTCCCTTCCAAAGTGCCCCTGTCGACGCGGGGCGGCGTTCGGCTCGCGGATGTCTTCCCCGGAAATCCGCTTCGCGGGGGCGCTCTCAGCCTCGGCGCCTTTTCTCTGTGCGGGATTCCCGGGTACTCCTTCCGTTCTTCGCCGGAATGGCTACGATTTCGGGTTCAGGATATTGCGCCAGTCGAGGTCGCCGCGCTCCAGCCCGTGGATAAGCACCTCCGCGGTGGCGATGTTGGTCGCCACCGGGATATTGTGCATGTCGCACAGGCGGAGCAGATTCATATCGTTCGGCTCGTGCGGCTTCGGGTTCAGCGGGTCGCGGAAAAACAGCAGCAGGTCCACTTCGTTGCACGCGATGCGCGCGGCGATCTGCTGGTCGCCGCCCTGCGAGCCGCCGAGGAAGCGCTGGATCTCAAGCCCCGTGGCTTCGGACACCATCTTTCCCGTCGTGCCCGTGGCGCAGAGCGTATGGCGGCTCAGCACGCCGCAGTAGGCGATGCAGAACTGGACCATCAGCTCTTTTTTTGCGTCATGGGCAATTAAAGCGATATTCATAAACTCCCCTCCAAAAAGGCAAACTTCTCAGAATTTCTGAAGCGGCGGCAGCGGGACCCGGTTCCCTTCCAGGCGCGCGGCCAGACGCGCGAGGGCCATGGCCCCCGGCGACTTCTGCGGCGCGGGTTTCGCGTTGGCGGCCGCCGCCGCCAGGAGCGGGTCCTCCGGGATCACGGCGATGAGCCGGACACCCGCCGCGTCGATGACGGAATCGAGGTCGCGGTAATACCCCTGCGTGCGGAAATTGGCGCCGCTGAACCGGTTGATGATCAGCCGCTGCTGGGTGACGCCGGCTTCCTGCAGCCGCAGGCGGGTCTGCGCCGTGTTGCGCAGGCAGACCGGGTCCGGCGTGGCCACCAGCATGGCGCGCCGCGCGGACGCCGCAGCGCTCAGGAAGCCTTGTCCCACCCCGGCGGGGCTGTCGATCAGCACATGGTCAAAATAGCGGGCGAAAATCCCGACGAGCTCGCGCATGATGTCGGGGCTGACGACGTCCTCTTCCGTACCGGGGGCGGGCAGAAGAAACAGGTTTGGGGAAAGCGGGGATGCATAGACGGCCTTGTCCGGTTCCGCCGCGCCCGAAACAACGTCCGCCAGGTCGAAAACGCGCCGTTCCGAAACGCCCAGCATATGGTCGAGGCACCCGAGCCCGGCGTCGCCGTCGATCAGCAGCACGCGCTTTCCGCGCGCCGCGAGCGCCGAGCCGAGCCCGGCGGACACGGTTGATTTCCCTACTCCGCCTTTTCCGGATGTGATTACGGTAACTGTATCCATAGACCAACCCTCATTGTATTATATTACCACAATATTTTCCCGGAGTAAAGCGTTTTGACGGTCCGTTTTTCCGGTGGAAGCGGCTCAGGCGGCGCTGTGGGAAGAAGCGCCGGACGAAGCGGAGGAAGAAGCCGAGGGCATGACGAGGTTGCCCTTCGCGTCAACGGTTTTTCCGTAGAAATACGCGTCGAAAATATCCTTCGCGACCGTGTTGGAGTACAGGCTGGTGGCGCCGTGCTCCAGAACGACGGCGATGGCGATCTGGGGATTGTCGTAGGGGGCGTAGCCGATGAACACGACGTTGTCGGAGCCGTTGCCGGTCTGGCCGGTGCCGGTTTTGCCCGCGACGGCAATGCCGTAATTGGCGAACATGCTCCTCGCGGTGCCGACGGTGGCCACCTGGCGCATGCTGGCCCGGACGTCATTGAGGTTCTGCTGGGAAACGCCGATGCCGGCCACCCGGGTGACCGGCGTGGTGTAGACGGTTTTAGCGCGCGAATAGTCGGTGATCTTATCCACGAGATGCGTTTTCAGGCGGACGCCGTTGTTGGCGATGGTGGCGACGTAGGTGGCAAGCTGCACCGGGGTGAACATATTGTCGCTCTGGCCGATGCCCGACTGGGCCGTGTCGCCCGCGGTCCACGTGCCCCCGGCCGCTTTGCGCTCTTCCGGCCCGGCGAGCGTTCCGTCGCTCTCGCCGGTCTCAACGCCGGTTTTGACGCCGAGCCCGAGCCGCTTGGCGTACAGGTTCATCGCCGTAATGCCCGTCCTGTAAGCCACGGTGCAGAAAAACATGTTCGACGACTTTGCCATGGCCGTTCCCAGGGAGATATTGCCCCTGGCGTTCGGGTCCTTCAGGTGCAGGTCGCCAAGTACGAACATGCCCGTGCAGCGGATGGTCGTCGAGTTTGTAATCGTGCCTTCCTGCAAAGCCGCCAGGGCCACGGACGGCTTGAAACTGGAGCCCGGCGTAAACGTGCCGTTGAACGCGCGGTTGACGAGCGGCTTGGTCGTTTCATTTTTCAGGAGCTGCGCCGCATAGCTGGAATTGTTGGCAAACTGGTTCTGGTCGTAGGACGGATAGGTGGACGCGGCCAGCACCGCGAAATCCTTGACCCGCAGGACGACCGCCGCCCCGGCGATGCAGTCGGCGCCCTTCCCCGTGGTTCTGCCGTGCGCCTGCGCCGCCTGGACGTTTTTGGCGAGGGAAGCGTTCACGACCTTCTGGAGCTTGCTGTCGATGGTGAGGAACACGGTGTCCCCCGAGGTCGGCTGCTTCGTGACCGTTTCGGAGGCCGGGGAGCCGTCCTTTTTGAGGCTTCCCTGTTTTTCCCCGGTTTTGCCGCGCAGCCAGTCCTCAAACTTCTGCTCGACGCCGCTCTTGCCGAGCGTCGCGTTGAGCGCGTAGCCCTTGGACGTGTGCAGTTCGCTGTACTCTTCCTTGGAGATCTTTCCGACCGTGCCCAGGATCTGCGGCATGAGGGAACCGTCCGGATACTGGCGGATCGTGGTGATTTTCGTTTCGACGCCCGGCATCGAGGCGGAATTTTCGCTCATGATGGCGACGGTGTCCTGGCTGACGCCGCTTGCAAACGTATAGGGGAGCGAAACGGAAAAGCCGGACTTCGTCATGTTGTAGCGCACCGAAACGATGCTGCGCGTATCCTTGGGCGAATACCCTTTGCAGTCGTATTTGTCGACCAGGTGGCTCATGCAGTCGTCCGCCGTCGCGTAGGACTCCACATTGAGGACGTCCCGCGATTTGAGCGTCTTGATCTCTTTCTCCTGCCCGGGGATGAACTCATATTTTCCCGCGGAATTGACCCGGATCGGAAGGACGTCGTCCCACTTTTCCTTCCGGGAATCCAGAAGCCGGATCAGCGCGAGGATGGTCCGGTTCTTGGTTTCGTCCGTCATGGTCACCGCGTTGAACTGGATCGCGTAGCCCGTCTGGTTGACGGCAAGGCCGACCCCCTTGGAATCGACGATCTCGCCGCGGGCGGCGTCCATCGGCACCTTGTAGGTGCTGGACTGGTCCGCCGCCTGCAGCCACTTCGCATGGCCGACGATCTGCCAGTTGGAAAGGCGCAGCACAAAGACGAACGCCACGGCCAAAAGGAAAAAGCCGGCGAAAAAGTAACGGCCGCGGCCCTTTGATTTCTTTTCTTCCTCATCCATCGCTTTATTCCTCCTTCGAGCGGATCTGCGTTGCAAGCGCGCGGTTGAAATAATACGTAACGGGCATCAGCGCCGCCGTGTAGCAGAACATCGGCAGATAATGCGCCGTAAGGGCGTACCCTTCCTCCGAATATCCGCGCAGGACGTAAAAGCACGTCCACTCGAGCAGGACGGCGGCGGCCGTCACGACGGCGGAAATCAGAAGGGCGGTGAGCAGGTTCGTCCGGAACAGGTCCTCGGCCATCAGCGAAACCGCGTAGCAGGCGGCCGCCAGAAGAAGCCCGTGGAACCCGAGCACTCCCCCGAAGCCGAAGTCGATCAGCAGCCCCCCGAAAAGCCCGAAAGCCATGGCAGGGCCCCTGCTTTCAAACATGGCAATGGAAAGCACGGCGGGAATCACCGCCACCGGTCTGGCTCCCCACAGCTCCGGAAGAAGGCCCGGCGTTTCCTGCAAAACAAAAATCACGATGATTTCAAGCACATAGGCAAACCAGCGGATGACCCGGTATTTCGTCATATTACCGGCCCCCGGAAGAAGACGCGGAAGAAGACGCCGGCGTCGCCACGGACGGCATCGCCTGCCCTTTCCCCTGGAAGGCGGTGATCACCATGACATCGCGGACTTCCTTGGCGTTGACGGCGGGCGTCACTTCGGCGTACAGCGAAACGTCGTACTGGCTGTGCTTCACCGCGCGGACGGTGCCGATGATCAGGTTGCGCGGATAAACGCCGCCGATGCCGTTCGTGACAACGAGGTCGCCGGCTTTGACTCTGGTGCCGGTGGAAAGGTACTGGAACTTGACGAAGCCCTGGTCGGCGGACCGGATGTCGCAGCCGACGACGCCGGTTTCGCGGTTGACCTTGTCGATCGCGCTGATTTTCGTTTCGGGCGACAGGATGGTCGTCACCTGGCTGTAAGTGGAATTGACGGCGGAAACCCAGCCGACGACGCCCGCTTCCGTCACCACCGGGTCGTTGAGAGAAATTCCGGACTGCGACCCCTGGTCCAGCGTGAACTGGCCGAACAGGCTGCCGGGGTCGCGGCCGATCACCGCGGCGGAAACCGGCTTGAAGTCCCGGTTTTCGTTCTTCAGCTCCAGAAATTTGCGCAGCTGTGCGTTTTCCTGCTGATACGTGTAGTAATTGACCAGCTTTTTATTCAGCTCGTCCACCTGTTCCTTCAGCTTCTGATTTTCGGCGATCAGCTCATCCTTGGACTGGGCGGCGGACCGCGCCGTCACGGCGGCGTTGTTCGTCACCAGGGTGCTGATGCGCTGCATGGGGGTGGTGACGAAGCCGAAAAGCTTCGCCGTGACCGAGCTGCCCGCATTGGAAGTGTACAGCATCAGGCAGAACATGGCGAACAGCACGACGACAAGGATTTTAAAGCCGGTGGAACGAAAAACGCCCTTCACGCACGTTTCCTCCTGTTTGAAAAAAGCCGGCGGAGCCGGCCGCAAAAATTCACATTCTTCCGTTGTTTTTGATTATAACATGCTTTTCCCCCCCGCACAAGTTTTCCCCGTTCTTTTCAAAAAGCCCGCGGGCCCCATGCCCGGACCGGGGGAAAGCCGGGATAAAAAAGGACAGGAAAGCGCCGGAACGCCCTCCTGTCCTTCCCTTCCGCCCGCCGGGGCGCCTTTTTACATCATCTGCTCGTCGTAATGCGCGCGGCCGCCGCCGATGAACTTCGGCCGGGTGCGGGCGCAGACGAGGTTCGCCTCGCCGATTTTCCGCAGGGAGACGCGCACCGGGACCGCGACCGGCTGCAGGTGCATGCCGATGAGCGTGTCTCCGATGTCGATGCCGGCCTGGGCACTCAGCTCCTCCACGGCGGCCGGATGCTCGAACGCGTGGTACGCGGCCGTCGCAAACGACCCGCCCGCCTTCGGCTGCGGGACGACGTTCACGATGGGGATGCGGTGCTTCTCCGCCGCCTCGCGCTCCACGATCAGCGCGCGGTTCAGATGCTCGCAGCACTGCGCCGCGAGGTAAATGCCCCTTGCCTTCAGCACGGGGTAAATCGCGCCGAAAACCGCATTGGCCGCTTCCACGTTGGAATCGGAGCCGATTTTATGGCCCCCGATCTCGCTGGAAGAGCAGCCCACGACAAAAAGGCCGCCCGCTTTCAGGCCGGCCACCTGCAGCAGTTCTTCCACCGCTGTTTTCGCCTGTTCGGCAATCTCTTCGTACATAAAACGTGCCTCCAATCCGAATCCGGAAATTTTACGGGGAAAACCCGCGTCCTTTCCGCGGCGCCGGAACGGGAAAGGGCGGATTCAGTGCCTCGGGTTCGCCCGGACTTTGATCACCGCCTGGATCATCGCCGCGACGACCTGCGCGTTGGTCTGCGGGTCGAGGTCCGGCTGCGGCTGGCCTTCCGCCAGCACCTTGTACCGGGGCGGCAGCTTGTTGAGCGCAAGCGCCACGATGTCTTTTTTGCAGCGGTCGCACCGGCAACAGGAAAAACGTTCGAGAACGGAATCCAGCTTCCCCAGGACGGCGGCTTCCATGGTGTTCACCACGGCCGTCCGCCGGTTGTCCATCGCCGGGACGGCCACCCGCCGCGGTCCGGACGGCCGGCGCGCGGCGGACGTGCGGGCTACTGCCGCGGCTGCGCTTTCCGCCCTGGCGCCGCCCGCGTCCCGCGCGGCGTTTTCCGCGGGTGCCTTCGCGGCCCTGCGTCCGGAAGGCATCAGCTTTTTATACATCCGTTCCTTGTCGATTTCCCGTTTCGTTCTCGCCATAGCCGCTATACCCCTTCCGCAAGCAGTTCGTCGATAAATTTCTTATAGTCGCGCGTAATATTGTTGCGCGGGGAATAGTCGAACAGGCTTCTCTGCACGGACTGCGCCTCGCCGGCCGCCACGCTGCTGCGGATGAACGTGTCAAACACGCGGATATGCAGGTCCCGCGCGATCAGCTCCGCCGTCCCGCGGATCTCGCGGCTCAGCAGCGTGCGCGGATTGAATTTCGTCAGCAGGATGCCCGCGATGGAAATGTTGGGGTTGCAGTATTGTTTCACGCGCTCCACCGTTTCATACAGCTGGGCGATGCCCTGAAGGCTGAAAATGTCGGAAAGTGTCGGGACGATGATGGTGTCCGAAGCCGTAAACGCATTGATGGTCAGGATGCCGAGGGCCGGGGGCGTGTCCAGCAGGATATAATCGTACCGGTCCTGCACGGGCCGGAGCGCGTCCTTGAGCAGGAACTCGCGGCCCCGGTCGGTAAACTCCAGCTCAATGCCGCTCAAAAGGATGCTGGAGATGATGATGTCCATGGCCGGAAGCTTCTGAATGGCGTACTGCGTTTTGACCTCGCCTTTCAGCACGTCGTAAACGGTGGCGCTCGTTTCCGTGTCGGCGGCCACGCTGAACCCGAGGTTCCCCTGCGGGTCGAGGTCGATGGCGAGCACGCGGCGGCCCCTTTTTTTCAGCCCCGCGGCGACGGAGCAAACCGTGGTCGTTTTTCCCACGCCGCCCTTCTGGTTTGAAACGGATATTACTTTCGCCATTCGGATCCTTCTTCCAGCCTAAAATCGCCCTGCTTCCTATTATAGCGTGGCCGTTTGGGATTTACAACCGCCGGGCGGCCGGCGCGGAGCGGCAGGTCGTTCACCGCGTCGGCCAGATCCATCGCCTGCGCGATGAGGCTGAACCCGCAGTGCGAGCCGACATGCCCCGGGCCGGTCACAACCACTTTTCTTTTTTGAATCGACATGGTCCACTCTCCGTTTCTCTGTGAAGACTGAATTTGCCGTTTTACGCCGCCCCGGAATGCGCGGCGACAAAGCGGTCGCGCCAGACGCACCAGCCGGTCACGGACACCAGAACGACCGCGCCGCCCAGCAGGGCGAATTTCCCGGGTGATTCCCCGTTGTAGAGGAAAACCCACACCGGGTTCAGGAGCGGCTCGACCGCCCCGATGAGGGAACAGGCGAGCGGCGGGCAGCCGCGGAGCGCGAGGGCATAGAAAATATAGGAAACGCCGATCTGGAAAATGCCGAGCGCCAGAACGCTCCAGACGGCGGCCGGGGTCATTACGGGCGGGAAGGCGGGCACAAACGCGAGGCCGGCCGCCGCCGCGGCGACATGGGAAAACAAAATGCCGCTCAGGCGGGAATCGGTGTCCGCCCGGCCGCAGATGATATAGTCGAGCGCGCAGAGGATGCCGGAAAGGACGGCAACGCAGTTCCCGAGCAGATGGCCCGGCGTCAGGCGGTCGAAAAAGAACAGGGAAATGCCAAAAATGGTAAAAACGACGGCGGCCACGTCGGCCCTGCGGAATTTCTGTCGAAAAAACAGCGCGGAAAAAATCAGGATGAACGCGGGGGACGTGTACTGGATCACGATCGCGTTGGCGGCCGTGGTCAGCTTATTTGCCACCACAAAGGAGAACAGCAGGCCGGCCATGCAGATTCCCGAAGAAACGGAATAACGGTTAAAGCGGATTTTCGCCCCCGACAGCCGGATATAGATCAGCAGGACGCCGGCGGCCAGCAGGCTGCGCGCCCCGCCGATGACCATGGCATTCCACGGGATCAGCTTGATCAGCACGCCGCCGGTGCTCCAGAGCAGCGCCGCGGCGACCATCATCCCTTCCGATTTTCTGCGCATGGCGGAAAGCGCCATAGCAATATCCCCTTCGCCCTCCGGCAGAACGGGGATGCGGTTTGGCCCGCTGCGCCTCTCCGGCCGGTTTCTGTATGGAATCTCCGCCGCTTATTATATCACGGCGACCCATGGTCCCGCAAGAATTTCAGGTGCGCGCGGAAGGCGGAAGGGACCGCATAATCGCGGAACAGGGCGGGAATTTCCGCCCAGGCAAACCCCGCCGCCGTCTTTGGCACCCGAACGAAATAGCCGGTCATGCGCCACTCGATATGGGAAAAGACATGCTTTGCCTTCGGCAGCGGCTCCATCGTCCCGACGGAAAGGCCCCACCCGCGCAGAACGTTTTCCGCCCGCTCCGGGGAAAGCGCCCCGCCGACGCCGGGAAATTCCCAAAGCCCCGCGAGCAGGCCGGTCTCCGGCCGCCTTCGGACGGCCACGGCTCCGCCGCAGAGGATGAGGAAAACCGTGCGGTCTTCTTTCCTGCGCTCCGCTTTCGGCGCCTTGACCGGCAGGGCGGCTTCCTCCCCCTTCCGGCGCGCTTCGCACAGCCCGGCGAGCGGGCACGCCCCGCACAGGGGCGCCCCGTTCGGCAGGCAGACCGTGGCGCCGAGCTCCATCAGGGACTGCGTGAACGCCCCGGCGTTTCCGGCCGGATAAACCGCCCGCAGGGATTCCCGAAGCTCCCGTTTTACGCCCGGCGCGGAAACATCGCGGTGCGAAGCGGCCAGACGGGCCGCCACGCGCAGGACGTTGCCGTCCACGGCCGGCTCCGGCAGGCCGTAGGCGATGGACGCGATGGCCCCGGCGGTGTACTCGCCGATGCCGGGCAGCTTTTTGAGCTCTTCCGCGCTTGCCGGAAGTCGGCCGCCGTACTGCTCCAAAAGGACGCCGGCGGCTTTTTTCAGGCTGCGCGCCCGGCTGTAATACCCGAGCCCTTCCCAGAGTTTCAGGAGCCGCCCCTCGGGAATTTCGGCAAGCGCCCGGACATCCGGAATCTCCCGCAGGAACCGTTCGAAATACGGCTTGACCGCTTCCACGCGCGTCTGCTGGAGCATGATCTCCGAAATCCACACGCGGTAAGGCGTGGGATCATCCCGCCACGGAAGGGAGCGCGCGTTCCGCTTGTACCATTTCAGCAACGGGGATACGATTTTTGAATAATCCATAGCAGGATCGTTTTCCCTTCGACTGGTTTCCGGCCCGACCGGGGCTGTGCGCAAGCGCAGCAAATCAGGGGCGACGCCGGGCACGCTGCGAAGCAAGTGTGCCCGCATGGGGCCCCGGTCTTGCGAAGGCGGCGCACTGCTTCGGTCGGGCCGGGTCCGCCGGCCAACTCCATCGTATGGGGCGGGCTGGACGGCGCTTTTCGGTCAGCCGCATCTACGGGGCGGACCGAACGGCGCTCTGCGCCCGGAACGCTTTCACCACGGAAGTCCCGGCGATAGCGCCGTCGGCGACGGCCTTGGAGATCTGCATCAGGCCGCCGGTGCAGTCGCCCGCGGCGTAGAAGCCGGGGACGTTCGTCCGCCGGTCTTCGTCCACGACGACCGCCGGACCTTTCGTCTGCACGCCGAGCTTTCGCGCGAGGTCGGTGCTCCCGGCCACGCCGAGCGCCACGAAAAGGCCCGCCGTTTCCAGCTCGGAGCCGTCCGCAAGGCGGACGCCCGCCAGCTTCTCCCCGCCGAACAGCGCCCCGATTTTCTTCTTTTCCACCGCCAGCTCCGGCGGAAACTTCGCCCGCGGCTCCTCCCCGTCCGTCAGAACGGTGACCTTCGCAGCGAGCGGAAGGAGCTCCGCCGCCTCGTGCAGGGCGTAATCGCCCGCACCGAGGACGGCGACGTTCTTCCGCCGGTAAAAAAAGCCGTCGCAGACCGCGCAGTAGCTGACCCCGCGCCCCTCGAATTCCGCAAGCCCGGGAATCTTGGGCGCCCGGCGCGAAGAACCGGTTGCCAGAACGACGAACGGCGCGCGGAACAGGCCCGACGCCGTGCTGACGGCGAACCGGGAATCGAAGGCGATGCCCACGACCTCGTCCTCCACGATCTCCGCGCCGACGCGCCGGGCCTGCGCCACGCCGTTTTCCAGCAGGGTCTTTCCCGGGACGGGCTCCGCAAAGCCGTAATAATTTTCGATTTTATCCGTTTTTAAAAGGGAACCGCCGCCGCGCCCGATCACCAGCGTGTCCAGCCCGGCGCGCGCGGTATAAAGGGCTGTGGAAATGCCCGCCGGCCCTCTGCCCAGAATCACAACGTCCGCCATGACGTCACCTTTTTTCTTCCTTTTCGGCTGTTTTCTCACGGCCGGAGCCGCCGGATTTCCCGGCCGCGGTGTCCGAAGTCAGGTAGCCGTAGATTTCCGCCATCATGCCCGCGACGGCAAGAAGGACCATGATGCCGTACAGCCCCGTCACCGTGACGGTGCCGGTCATCAGGCTTCTCACCGACGTGTAAAAGCACGCGTGCACCACGGCCGTGAGCGCGCAGACACACGCCCCCACGCCGAAGTTCTTCCTTCCGTGCAGCAGGAACAGGCTCAGGGCCGTCACGACGGGGCCGCATGCCGCCAGCATGATGTAGACCCGCGCGTCGTAAGCGAGGCCGAGGTCTGAATATTTGCGGGCAAGGTCGAACGCATTCAGCAGGGACGGGTTCGCCCCAGGCCCTTTCGCCGACGGCAGAAAGAGCAGGACGAGCAACAGGCCCTGAAGCACGCACACCACGAATTTTGTCTGTTTTTTCGTCAAACGGATCGCCTCCCTGATAAAAATTCCCCCGCCGAACGACGGGGGAATTCCTTGATACCGGGGAAAGCCGCGATTATTTCGCTGCCTTCGTCCTCTTGTCCTTGATGGCGGCCTGTGCCGCGGCAAGACGGGCAATCGGCACGCGGTACGGCGAGCAGGAGACATAGTCGAGGCCGGCGAAATGGCAGAACTCGACGGAAGACGGGTCGCCGCCGTGTTCGCCGCAGATGCCGAGGTGGATGTCCGGCCTGGTGGCGCGTCCGTCCTTTACGGCCATCTGAATCAGCTTGCCCACGCCGACCTGGTCGAGGTGCGCGAACGGATCGGATTCGTAGATCTTCTTCTCATAGTACGAGTCGAGGAACTTCCCGGCGTCGTCGCGGCTGAAGCCGAAGGTCATCTGCGTCAGGTCGTTCGTGCCGAAGCTGAAGAACTCGGCTTCCTTCGCAAGGTCGCCCGCAGTCAGGGCCGCGCGCGGAAGCTCGATCATGATGCCGATCTGGTACTTCATCTTCACGCCCGCGTCGGCAATCAGCTTATCGGCTGTGGCAACAATGGTGCTCTTCACATATTTCAGCTCTTTGAGCTCGCCCACCAGCGGGATCATGATGCGCGGCTCGATGTTGTATCCCGGATGCGCCTTGTTGACGTTGATGGCGGCGTTGATGACGGCCGTCGTCTGCATTTCGGCGATCTCAGGATAGGTGACGCACAGACGGCAGCCGCGGTGGCCCATCATCGGGTTGAACTCGTGCAGGCTGGCGATGACGTCCTTGAGGTGCCCGACGGTGATGCCGAGCTCGCCGGCGATCTCCTTAATGTCGGCTTCCTTGGTCGGCAGGAATTCGTGGAGCGGCGGATCGAGGAAGCGGATGACGACCGGGCGCCCTTCCATGGCGGTGTAAAGGCCCTCAAAGTCGCCCTGCTGGTAAGGCATGATCTTGGCGAGGGCCTTTCTGCGCTCTTCGGTCGTCTCGGCGACGATCATTTCGCGCATGGCCTTGATGCGGGTTCCCTCGAAGAACATGTGCTCGGTGCGGGTGAGGCCGATGCCCTCCGCGCCGAACTGGCGGGCCTGCTTCGCGTCGCGCGGGGTGTCCGCGTTGGTGAAGACCTGCAGCCTGCGGACCTTATCCGCCCACGCCATGTAACGGCCGAAGTTGCCGGAAATGGTGGCCGGAACGGTCGGAATGGCGGCGTCGTAGACGTTGCCGGTGGAGCCGTCGATGGAGATGTAGTCGCCCTCTTTAATGGTTTTGCCCGCGAGGGTGAACTGCTTTTTGTCGTAGTCGACGACGATGTCTCCGCAGCCGGACACGCAGCAGGTGCCCATGCCGCGCGCGACAACGGCGGCGTGCGAGGTCATGCCGCCGCGCACCGTGAGGATTCCCTGGGCGGAAGCCATGCCCTCAATGTCTTCCGGGGAAGTCTCCAGGCGGACGAGGACGACCTTTTCGCCCTTCTTCGCCCACGCCTTCGCATCGTCGGCGCTGAACACGGCCTTGCCGCAGGCAGCGCCCGGGGAAGCCGCGAGGCCGTGGCCGATCGCCTTGACCTTTTTCAAGGCTTCGGCGTCGAACTGCGGGTGCAGCAGGGCGTCGAGCTGTTTCGGCTCCACGCGCAGGACGGCTTCCTCTTCGTCGATCATGCCCTCGTCCACGAGGTCGCACGCGATCTTCAGGGCCGCCTGGGCGGTGCGTTTGCCGTTACGGGTCTGCAGCATGAACAGGTGGCCGTCCTCGATGGTGAACTCCATGTCCTGCATGTCCTTGAAATGGTTTTCCAGCCGGGTGGCAATGTCGGAGAACTGGTCGTACACTTCCGGCATCTGATCCTTCAGGTGGCTGATGGGGGACGGCGTGCGGACGCCGGCGACAACGTCCTCGCCCTGCGCGTTGATGAGGTATTCGCCGAACAGCTTCTTTTCGCCCGTCGCCGGGTTTCGGGTGAACGCGACGCCCGTGCCGGAATGGTCGCCGGAGTTGCCGAACGCCATCTGCTGGACGTTGACGGCGGTGCCCCACTCGTACGGGATCTCGTTCATCTTGCGGTAAACGTTCGCGCGCGGGTTGTCCCAGCTGCGGAAAACAGCCTTCACCGCTTCGATGAGCTGCTCCTTGGGGTCCTGCGGGAACGCCTTGTGCTCGTTGTCCTCATAGATTTTCTTGAAAATTCCGACCAGCTTTTTCAGGTCGTCTGCGGTCAGGTCGATGTCGTTCTTAACGCCCTTCTCGGCCTTGAGCTTGTCGATCTCGTCCTCAAACAGGCTCTTGGAAACGCCCATGACAACGTCCGAAAACATCTGGACGAAACGGCGGTAACTGTCGTAAGCAAAACGAGGGTTTTTGGTCTTTCCGGCCAGGCCTTCCACGGACTCGTCGTTCAGGCCCAGGTTCAGGATGGTGTCCATCATGCCGGGCATGGACTGCCGTGCGCCGGAGCGGACGGAAACCAGAAGCGGGTTGCTGTTGTCGCCGAAAGTCTTTCCGGTGATCTTCTCAAGGCCCTTCATATGCTCGAAGATGTCCTTCTGGATCTCCGCATTGATCTGCCGGCCGTCCGTGTAATACTGGGTGCAGGCATCGGTCGTAATGGTAAAGCCCTGCGGCACCGGCATCCCGGCCGCGGTCATTTCCGCCAGGCCGGCGCCTTTGCCGCCCAGAATATTCTTCATCGTGGTCATGTCGCCGCGAAAGGCCTTGCTGCCCTCGGTGAAGTAGTACAGGTACTTACGACTCATAAACATTACCTCCTATAAAATGTATGAAACTGGGACTAAAAAATTTTTAATGAGCATTATAGTGTTTGTCCGCAGACGAACGCTCAAAAGGTATTATAACAAATCGCAGGCGCAAAAGCTATATTATTTTGCAAAAGTTTGTACCGGAATATAAAAAATTCCCTTGAACTTCAAAAACGTTCTTCCTCATTTTACAAAACGCCCTGAATTTTAACATTTGGCTTGAAAAAACAAATTTATATGAGATAATAGAAAGGGAAATTCAGCAGCGGTTTTAAGTTATGGAGGAAATAGAATGTCTCAGCAGAACTGTGCCGTCATCCTTGCCGGCGGCGAGGGGAAGCGGATGAAGCAGGACCGCCCGAAATGTCTTTCGCCGGTCCTGTTCAAGCCGATGCTCCAGTGGGTGCTGGACGCCGCCCGCGGCGCGCGGATCAAAAGGATCTGCGTGGTGACCGGGTTCCTGCGCGAACAGGTGGACGCCTACCTTGCGGAGCACGACCCCCATGTTGTTTCGGTCTTCCAGCCGGAGCGCAAGGGCACCGGGCACGCCGTGATGATGGCGGCCGATTTTTTGCGCTCGGAAGCGGCCGGGGCGGACGTGCTGGTCCTGAACGGGGACGCGCCGTTCCTCGGCTCCGCCACCATTCAAAAGGCTTTCCGCGAACACCGGGAAAAGGGAAACTCCGTCACGGTGATTTCCGCGCTTCTGGACAACCCCGCGGGCTACGGACGCATCATCCGCTCCGGCGGGGACGGGCAGCTGCGCGCCATTGTGGAGGAAAAGGACGCTTCGCCGCAGGAGCGCGCGGTCAGAGAGGTCAACTCCGGCGCGTTCTGGTTCCGCACGGACGACCTTCTGGCCACCCTGCCGCGGCTTCGGAACGGCAACGCGCAGGGGGAATACTACCTGACGGACGCCGTGGAACTGCTGATCGCGCAGGGCAAACGGGCCGGGGCGTGCGCCGCCGGAAGCGCGAACGCGGTGAAGGGCGCGAACGACTGCCGGCAGCTCCGCGAGCTGAACGCCATCGCGCGGGACGCGGTTCTGGACGCGCACCTGCGCGCGGGGGTCGAGATCCCGTGCACGGACGGCGTGATCGTCGGCCCCGACGTCACCATCGGCCGGAACTGCACCGTGCTCCCCGGTACCATCCTGCGCGGGCGCACCGCGCTCGGGGACGGCTGCACCGTAGGGCCGGGCACCGTGCTGGAAGACTGCGCCGTCGGCGCGGGGGCGGTCCTCGACAGCGTGAGGGGACGGGGATGCACCGTCGCGCCCAACGAAAATCCCGTGCCGTTCACGGTCCTGCGCTGAACGGATTCCCACCGCAAAACACGGGCGGCGCGCCGCCCGAACCCGGAACAAAGTTCCGCCAATATTTTTAGGGGGATTATTAAGGAAATGAGTTTTCACGGAAAAGACATCAAAATTTTCGCCGCGAGCGCCAGCCGGGCGGCTGCCGAACAGATCGCGCAGTGCCTGGGGCTTCCCATGGGCAAAAGCGAAGTGGGCACCTTCAGCGACGGGGAGATCTCGGTCTCCATCTTCGATTCCGTGCGCGGCTCCGACTGTTTCATCGTCCAGTCCACCTGCGCGCCCGTCAACCACAACCTGATGGAGCTGCTGATTATGATCGACGCCATGAAACGCGCGTCCGCCGCGCGGATCACCGCCGTGATCCCGTACTTCGGCTACGCCCGCCAGGACCGCAAGGCCAAGGCGCACGACCCCATCACCGCCAAGCTGGTCGCGGACCTGCTCACGACGGCCGGCGCGAACCGCGTTCTGACCATGGACCTGCACGCCGCGCAGATCCAGGGCTTCTTCAACATCCCCGTGGACCATCTGCGCGGCGTGCCGGTGCTCTCCTCCTATATTAAGGAACGCATCAGCGGCCACAGCGACGAATATGTGGTTGTATCCCCCGACCTCGGCTCCGTCACGCGGGCGCGCAACTTTGCGGAGCGCATCAGCTGCCCGCTCGCCATTGTGGACAAACGCAGACAGAAGGCGAACGTGAGCGAAGTCATGAACATCATCGGCAATGTCCGGGACAAAAAGATTATTCTGGTGGACGACATGATCGACACCGCCGGAACGCTCTGCAACGCCGCGGACGCCATTCTGGCAAACGGCGCGCGGCAGGTGACCGCCTGCGCGACCCACGCCGTGCTTTCCGGCCCGGCGGTCGAGCGTCTGCGGAACAGCCGGATCAAGGAATTCGTCCTTCTGGACACCATCCCCCTGCCGCCGGAAAAGCTGCTGCCGAACATGACGGTGCTTTCCGTCGCCCCGCTGTTCGCCGAGGCGATTGAGCGCATCTACGAAGACAAGCCCGTCTCGCCGCTGTTCCGCTGAGCGGGCCGGAAAACAGCAGAGAACGAAAAAACGAAACAGGAAACCGCCGGGCGGGATGGAGCGATCCATTCCGCCATAAGGCGTGTCCTGCAAAGGTGTGAAAAAGCGGAGGGGTTACATGCGGAATCTGTTCCAAAAAAGGGAAGGGGCGGCGGGCCCCGTCGAGTTCCTGATCGCGGGCCTGGGCAACCCCGGCGCGCAGTACGAGGGGACGCGGCACAACGCCGGATTCATGGCGCTGGACTACATTGCGGAACAGGCGGGCGCGAAAGTGAACCGGCTCAAATTCCAGGGGCTGTGCGGAACCGCCGTGATCGGCGGGAAAAAAGTGCTGCTGCTGAAGCCTTCCACCTACATGAACCTCAGCGGCCGGAGCGTGGTCGAGGCGATGAACTTCTACAAACTGCCGCCCGAACGGGTCATTGTGATCTACGACGACATCTCGTTCCCGCCCGGAAAGCTCCGCATCCGCCTGAAAGGCAGCGACGGCGGCCAGAACGGGATGAAAAACATCATCTGCCTTTCCGGGAAGGACACGTTCCCGCGCATCCGGCTTGGCACCGGGGACCGGCCCGACCACCGGATGGACCTTGCGGACTGGGTGCTCTCCCGCTTTTCGGAGGACGAGCTGCGGCTGTTCCGCGGGGCGGTGGAGCACGCGGGCGACGCCGTGGAGCTGCTGGTGCAGGGCCGGGCGGACGAAGCCATGAACCGCTTCAATTAGCCGGCGCACCGCCGTTTCTTTTCGCCCGCCCTTTCTTCGCAAAGAAAAGGGCGGAGACAAAAGCGGCGCGGCACCGGATGCGGCGCCGCGCCGCAAGGAGAGTTTCATGGAATTCCTCAACAGCGCAATCGGCGGCCTGAAAGAATTCGCCGCCCTGGAGTCGGCGGTGCGCGGGCGAAGGCTGCCCGCGGCGGTCACCGGCGTGGCCGGCGTCCACAAGGCCAACATCATCTATTCGCTCTGCTCCCGGCTCGGGCGCAGGGCTTTTGTCGTGACCGGCGACGAGCCGGAAGCGAACCGCCTCTGCTCCGACCTGACCGCCATGGGGCTCCGGACCCTGTTCTACCCGTTCCGGGATTTTTCGTTCCGGGACACGGAGGGAAGCTCCCACGAATACGAGCACCAGCGGATCCTCGCGCTGACCTCGCTGCTGAACGGCGGGTGCGGCGCGGTCGTCTGCTGCATCGACGCGGCCCTGCAGCTCACCGTCCCCCCCTCGGAGCTGAAGCGGCGCACCGTCACGCTCAAAAGGGGGATGAACGTCCCGATGGAAAAAGCGCTGGGCGTTCTTTCCGCCTGCGGCTACGAACAGGCGGGGCAGATCGACGGGCCGGGGCAGTACTCCCGGCGCGGCGGCATCCTCGACTTTTTTCCGCCCGGCCTGCCGGCCCCGGTGCGGGCCGAGTTCTTCGGCAACGAGATCGACACGCTCTCGCTGTTCGACCCCATGACGCAGCGCCGCACCGAGACGGTGGAAAGCGTGACCGTCTCCCCGGCGGCGGAAGCCCTTGTGGCCGACCCGCGGGGGCTGGCGGAAAAGATCGACGCGCTTGCCTCCAGGCTGCGCGGAAAAACCGCCCCGGCGGCGCGGGCCGTGCTGAGCCGGGAATCCGACAAGCTGAAAAGCGGCCTGCCCCTCGGCGACGCGGACAAATACCTGCCCGTCCTGTACGGCGGGAAAACGGCCACGCTGTTCGACTACCTGGACAACGCCATGCTCCTGTTCGCGAGCGAGCCGGTCAAGTCGCGCGAGCGGATGCGCAGCGCCCTGTGGCAGTGGGGCGAGGATCTCAAAGACTACCTTGCCGACGGCACGCTCTGCCGCACGCTGGACACCTACGGCCGGGACTGGGCCTACGCGCTGGACCGGTTTGAACAGCGGGGCGCCGTTTACCTGGACACCTTCGTCCACGGCGGCTACGACACGCCGGTCCGCACCGTGCTGAACCTGACCGCGCGCCAGCTTTCCACCTGGAACGGCAGCATGGAGCTGCTGACGGAAGACCTGAAGAACATGCTGGAAAACAAGTGGGCCTGCGCTGTGCTGGCCGGGAACGAGCGCTCGGCGAAAACGGTCGCCGACGACCTGCGCGCCCGGAACGTCAACGCGGCCTATGTGGAGCGCCCGCGGGAGATCGAGCGCGGCGAGGTGGTCGTGACCCCCGGCTCCCTTTCGGGGGGGCTCGAATACCCCGGCGCGTTCTTCGGCCTCATCACCCGCGGCCGCACGGCGTCGCCCAAGACGAAACGGGCGAAAAAAGCCAGGACCGGGCAGGAGATCACCGACATCTCCGACCTTTCGCCCGGCGACTACATCGTGCACGCCACGCACGGCATCGGCGTGTTCGAAGGGATCCGCAAGATCGACATGCACGGCGTGGTGAAGGACTACATCCAGGTGAAGTACGCGCGGGGCGACACGCTCTACGTGCCCGTCACCCAGCTCGACATGGTCTCGAAGTACATCGGCCCGCGCGAGGACGCGAACGTGAGGCTGAACCGCCTCGGCGGCGCCGACTGGCAGAAGGCGAAGGCGAAGGTGCGCCGCGCCGTCAAGGACATCGCCAAGGACCTGATCAAGCTGTACGCCGAGCGGATGAACACGAAGGGCCACTCCTTCCCGCCGGACACCGACTGGCAGCACGACTTTGAATCCCACTTTGAATTTGAGGAGACGGAGGACCAGCTCCGCTGCATCGACGAGATCAAGAAAGACATGGAGCGGGACGTCCCGATGGACCGCCTGCTGTGCGGGGACGTGGGCTTCGGCAAAACGGAGGTCGCCCTGCGCGCCGCGTTCAAATGCGTGACGGACGGCAGGCAGTGCGCCATGCTCGTCCCCACGACCATCCTCGCGTGGCAGCACTACCAAACCATCACCCGGCGCATGGAAGGGTTTCCCGTGCGGGTGGAACTCCTTTCGCGCTTCCGCACCCCGAAGCAGCAGGACGACATCGTCCGCAGGCTCAGGCGCGGCGAGATCGACATGGTCGTCGGCACGCACCGTCTGATCTCCCAGGACGTGGAATTCCGCAACCTGGGGCTCATGATCGTGGACGAGGAGCAGCGCTTCGGCGTCGCCCAGAAGGAAAAGCTGAAAAAGAAGCACAAAAACGTCGACGTGCTCACGCTCTCCGCGACGCCGATCCCGCGCACGCTGAACATGGCGCTTTCCGGCATCCGCGACATGAGCGTCATTGAGGAGGCGCCGCACGACCGCCACCCGGTGCAGACCTACGTTCTGGAACACGACGACGGCATCATCAACGAGGCCATCCGGCGCGAGCTGCGCCGCGGCGGGCAGGTCTACTACCTGCACAACGACGTGGCCACCATTGAGCGGACGGCCGCCCGCATCCAGGCTGCGGTGCCCGAGGCGAAGGTGGGTTTCGGGCACGGGAAGATGAGCGAGCAGGAGCTTTCCGAAGTGTGGCGGAAGCTCATCGAACAGGAGATCGACGTGCTCGTCTGCACCACCATCATCGAGACCGGCGTGGACGTCCCGAACGTCAACACGCTCATCATCGACAATGCGGACCACATGGGCCTTTCGCAGCTCCATCAGATCCGCGGACGGGTGGGGCGCTCCTCCCGGCGCGCCTACGCCTACCTGACCTTCAAGCGGAACAAGGTGCTGACGGAAATCGCCCAGAAACGCCTTTCGGCCATCCGCCAGTTCACGGAATTCGGCTCCGGGTTCAAAATCGCCATGCGGGACATGGAGATCCGCGGCGCGGGCAACATCCTGGGCGGGGAGCAGCACGGCCACATGGAGGCCGTCGGCTACGACATGTACCTGCACCTGCTCTCCGAGGCGATCCGCCGGGAAAAGGGCGAGGCCGTGCGGGAATACGGCGAGGAATGCCTCGTGGACCTGCAGGTGCAGGCGCATATCCCGGAGGACTACATCACGGACCTCAGCCAGCGGCTGGACATCTACCGCCGCATCGCGGACATCCGCATGCAGGAGGACGCCCTCGACGTGACCGACGAGCTCATCGACCGCTTCGGCGACCCGCCCGCCAGCGTGAACGGCCTCGTGCAGGTCGCCCTGCTGCGCAACCGGGCCTCCCGGCTCGGGATCCGCGAGATCAAGCAGCAGAACGGCAGACTGCTCCTGTTCCGCGACGGCTTCGACATGAAGCGCGTTGCCGCGCTCATCGCCGCCATGCGCGGCCGGGTGATGCTCAACGCCGGCGCCAGGCCGTACGTCAGCGTGAAAGTGCCGGACGGCGCGGAACCGCTCGACGTGCTGGAGCAGACGCTCGCGCTCCTGGGCGGGCCGGAAAGCCGGGAAGCGGATGATTCGCAGGCGACAAAAAATCATGGACAGCCGCCCGGAAAAAGTGTATAATTGCACCATGGTATCCGCGGCGGACCCGTGACAGGGCCTCCGCGGGACAAGAATCGGAGTGTGAAAGATGAAATACTGGAAAAAAATAGCCGCGCTGGTTCTGGCGGCGGCTGTGTGCGCTTCCGCGGCGGGCTGCTCCGGAAGCGATAAGAGCTGGGCGGTCAAAAACGGTACCGCAACGGTGCCCATCGGAAGCTACATCTACTATCTCTACAGCGCCTACCAGGCGGCGGACAGCCAGAAAACGGATTCCAGCAAAAGCGTGCTGGACCAAAAAATCGAAAACAAGGACGCCAAAACCTGGATCCGCGAACAGGCGCTGACCTATACGAAGCAGCTGCTCCTTCTGGACCAGAAAATGAAGGACAGGAAGCTCACCCTGAGCGCCGCGGAGCAGAAATCCATGAAAAGCATGAACGACTCCGGCTGGAGCCAGGCGTCCGCGCAGATGGAGAAATTCGGGGTCGCCCAGCCGTCCTTCGAGGCGGCCTACGGCGGCGCCTTCTACAAAGAGAAAAAAATCTTCGACGCGACCTACGGCAAAGGCGGGACGAAGGCCGTCTCCGACGAGGAGCTCCGGAACTACTACACGAAGAATTACGTCGACTTCGCCTTCATCGCCTGCCCCCTGTACACCACAAACGCGCAGGGGGAATATGTGGCAACGTATTCCGCCGCCCAGAAAAAGAGCGCCGAAAAGCCCCTGAACGACTACGCCGCGCAGATCAAGGCGGGAAAAATGACCGTGCGGCAGGCGGCGGACGCCTACAAGAAAGTGCTGAAAAGCTCGGACGACCCGCTGCACAGCGCCACGGTCAACCTGGCAACGGACACCACCTACCCCGCCGCCCTGAAAACCGCGCTGAAATCCATGAAAAACGGCGAGGTGAAAACGCTGGAGCTTTCGGACGCGCAGAGCTATCTCCTCGTGGTCAAGAACGACGTCGCCAAAGGCGCGGACGCCAAAATCAAGTCGGCGGACGAACGCGAAAGCCTGCTGACCAGCTACAAATCGGACGAATTCACAACCGCCCTGCAGAAGGAAGTCGACGCGATGTCCGGCGTCACCGTCAACGACGGCGCGATCAACTCCTACGACCCGAAAATGTTTGCGTCCTGAAACAAGGCCGCGAAAAAGCCGTCCGGCCGCTCCCGTTCCCGTGGGGGCGGCCTTTTTAAATCCCGGGCGCGGAACCCGGCGGACGATGAAAGAGGAGAGAACAAGACCATGGACATTCCGTTTTCCGAAATCCTCACACGGATGATGCGCTACAACGCGGGGGACCCGAAGCGCATCCAGCACGCGCTGAAAGTGTACGCCTACGCTTCGCTCATCGGCGAGCGGGAAGGGCTGGACAGCCGCACGCTCGGCATCCTGAAAACCGCCGCCGCGCTCCACGACATCGGCATCCGCAACAGCGAGAAGCGGCACGGCTCCGCCGCCGGGAACTGGCAGGAAGTGGAGGGCCCGCCCGTGGCGCGGGAGCTGCTCGCCCCGTTCCGCCTGCCTGCGGACTTCGTGGAGCGCGTCTGCTTCCTGATCGGGCACCACCACACCTACGGGAAGATCGGCGGGCCGGACTACCGCATTCTGGTGGAAGCCGACCTTCTGGTGAATTTTTACGAGGACGGGCTTCCCGCCGCCGCGGCGAAGGAAACCGGGCGGAAGATCTTCCGCACCGAAACGGGGCGGGAATGCCTCGCGCTGCTGTACCCCTGAATCCGCCTCCCTCGTGATGATTGCGATGCGGAAAAGCAGTTGTGTCCGGAACGATTCTGCGGTATGATGGCAGGGTAAGGAACATCGGAATCAAAAGGAGGCAACGATATGAAAAAGGCAGCGGCGATTTTCCTTCCGGTCCTTCTTCTTCTCTTCCTTTTCTGGGGCTGCTCTTCCTCGGGAAACGCGGCGGGCAGCACCGCCAGAAGCCCGGCCGCGCCGGCGGCGGACGCGGAAAAGGCGACGGACGGCGCGAACGCGGCTTCCACCGCGGCGAACACCGGCACGGCGGCTTCCGCAGCGCGCAAGATCGAAAAAAGCGCGAAGCTGACGATGGAGACCCTGCGGTACGAAAAATGCACCGCCGATTTGGAATCGCTGGTTTCCAGATACGGCGGCTACCTCGAATCTTCCAGCATCCAGGGCAAGCGGACCCAGTCCTCCGGCGGGGCGAGGACCGCGTCCTACGCCGTGCGGGTACCGGCGGAACGGCTGGACGCTTTTCTGGACGCGGCCTCGGCCGTCGGCAACGTGACGGAGAAAAGCATTTCCGGCCGGGACGTGACGCAGAGCTACGTGGACACCGGCGCAAAGCTCAAAACGCTGAAAACCGAGCAGACCCGCCTGCTGGACATGATGAACAAGGCCTCCGACATGGAAAGCCTGCTGAAGATTGAGCAGCGGCTCACGGAAGTGCAGAACCAGATCGAGCAGCTGACCGCGGAACTGAAAAGCATGGATTCGCTCGTTGCTTTCGCGTCCGTCGCCGTCACGGTCCAGGAAACGGCCGTCCTGACGAAACCGGCGGAACCCACGTTCTGGGGACAGCTCGGCTCGACGCTTTCCGCGTCATTCCATGCCCTTGGGCTGACGTTCCGGTACCTCTGCGTCTTTCTGACGGCGGTGCTGCCCTTCGCGGCGGTCGCGGGCGCCGTGCTGGCCGTCGTCCTCATCCTGCGCAGGCGGATGAGGAAAAAGCCGTGAGCCCGGCTCCATCAGCTCCGAAAAATCGGTGATGCAGCGGTCGGCGAGGGCGCGGATGCGGCTTTCGTCCGGCGCGGAGTGGGCATCGGAAACGCCGACGGCCGCCATGCCGGCCGCTTTCACGCCCCGGATGCCGGGGAGCACGTCCTCAAAAGCGGCGCATTGTTCCGGCGGCACGTTCAGGCGGCGCGCCGCCAGAAGGTACACGTCCGGGAATCCCTTGCCGCGCCGGACCTCGGAAACCGAGGCGAACGCCTCAAAATACCCGAACACCCCGTTGTTCTTCAGCACCGGGGCGTAAAGTTCCTCCGGCAGGGCGGTCGCGACCCCCAGCCTCACCCCGTTCCGGCGCAGAAAGGCGAGGTACTCCCCCGCGTGCGGCTTCAGGGCGATGTTGTGGGCGTACTCGTATGCAACCATCCCCGTCCACTCGCGGATCAGCTCGTCCGGCGTGTCGGAAAAGCCGAAGCGCCGGATGGTGTATTCCGCGGCCTCCCGGAAGCTCATGGCCCCCACGGCGGCCGTATATTCCGGTTCCAGGGCGATGCCGCGCTCCGCGAGGAATTTCTCGTCCACCTTTTCCCAGACGCCCATCGAGTCGATCAGCGTGCCGTCCAGGTCGAAAATCGCGGCGCGGAACTGCTGCATAAGAATCCTCCATCCAATAAAAAGAATGCTCTCCGGTTTTCCGCCGAAGAGCTTTTTGTTTCAAAAGACAAAACCGGCGCTCCCCGTCACAGGGAATCGATCTCGTCGAGCCACAGGCGCGCCGAGGCGTCGCTCGGCATGCGCCAGTCGCCGCGCTGCGAGAGCGTGACGCTGCCGACCTTCGGGCCGTCCGGCAGGGCGGAACGCTTGAACTGGTTCGTAAAAAAGCGGCGGTAAAATTCCCGCAGCCATTTTTTCACCGCCGCGGCGTCGTAGGTTCCCGCGAACGAGGCGACGGCCATATGGTAAATCTTCGACGGCGGGAACCCGAACCGGAGCATATAATACAGGAAAAAGTCGTGCAGCTCGTAAGGCCCGACGATATGCTCCGTTTTCTGCGCGATCTTTCCGTCCTCCGGCGGCAGAAGCTCCGGGCTGACGGGCGTGTCCAGAACATCCTCCAGCAGGGCGCGGAGATTCTCCGGGCCGGTCCGGGCGGCATGGTGCACAAGGTGGCGCACCAGCGTCTTCGGGATGGAGCAGTTCACGCCGTACATCGACATGATGTCGCCGTTGTACGTCGCCCAGCCGAGGGCCAGCTCGGAAAGGTCGCCCGTCCCGATGACCAGCCCGCCGCACTGGTTCGCCAGATCCATCAGCACCTGGGTGCGCTCGCGCGCCTGCGCGTTTTCGTAGGTGACGTCCCGCACATCCGGGTCGTGGCCGATGTCCCGGAAATGGAGCGAAACGCTCCCGCCGATCGGGACTTCCCGGAAGTCCGCGCCGAGAAGCTCCGCCAAACGCTGCGCGTTGCTTTTCGTGCGCCCCGTGGTCCCGAAGCCCGGCATCGTCACGGCGACGATCCCTTTGCGGGCAAGGCCGAGCATGTCGAACGCGCGCGCGGTCACGAGCAGCGCCAGCGTGGAATCCAGCCCGCCGGAAACGCCCACCACCGCGCATTTCGACCCCGTGTGGGCAAGGCGCGTTTTCAGCCCCCACGCCTGCATGTTCAGAATCATCTCGCAGCGCTCCGCAAGGTCCTTCCGGTCGTCCGGCACGAACGGCAGGCAGGGGAACCTGCGCTCCAGCCGAAACTCCGGCGCGTTCAGCGCGAACGGGACTTCCCGCGCGCTGCCGCCGCCGCGCCACGTAGTCATGCGGATGCGCTCCTGCGAAATGCGCTGCAGGTCGATGTCCGCGGTGGTCAGGCCCGTGTGGAACTGCTCCGACTCCGCCAGAACCGTCCCGTTTTCCGCGAGGATGCTGTGCCCGGTAAAGACCATGTCCGTCGTGGACTCTCCCTCGCCGGCGTCGGCGTACACATAGGCGCAGAGCAGCCTTCCGGACTGCCCTTTGACCAGGCTGCGGCGGTAGGGGGCCTTGCCGATGACCTCGTCGCTGGCGGAAAGGTTGAAAAGCAGCGTCGCGCCCGCGCGCGCGAGGTTCTGCGAGGGCGGGCAGGGAACCCAAAGGTCCTCGCAGATCTCGGCGCCCACGGCAAGGCCGGGCACGGTTTCGCAGCGGAACACCAGGCGGCCCATGGGGACGGTCTGCCCGCAGAGCGTGACCTCCGCCTCCTCCGGCCCGGGAATGAAATGCCGCGACTCGTAGAACTCGCTGTAGTCGGGAATATTGCCCTTGGGCACCAAACCGAGCAGTTTCCCCCGGCAGAGGAACGCGGCGCAGTTGTAAAGGCCGTCTCCGCCCGCGACGGGAAGGCCCACCAGCGCCAGAAGATCCATGTCCTTCGTCTGTTCCAGCAGCCCGCCCAGGGCTTTTTCCGCCCCGGCGATGAGCGTGCGGTCGCGGAACAGGTCGCCGCAGGTGTAGCCCGTAAGGCAAAGCTCCGGAAAAGCCACGGCGCCGACGCCGCGCGAAACGCATTCGCGCATCAGCGCAAGCACGGAATCCCGGTTATACGCGCAGTCGGCAACCTTGATTTTCGGCGTAGCGGCCGCCACCCTGAAAAACCCGTCCGTCATTTAACGTTCCTCCGCCTTTGTTTCCGCGTGCCGCAGGCCGTCTTTCAGCTCCGCCTGAAGATCCTTCCGGCGCCCGCCGAACCCGGCGAAAAACGCGCCCACCACCACGCAGGAATAATACGCGAGCAGCCGCCAGAGCAGCATAGCCTGCGTAATGACCTTTTCCTTGAAAAACATCTGGAAAATAACCAGGAAACTGCCCTCGGCGGCGCCCGCCGCCCCGGGCAGGGGGGTATAGCCCGAAATCATGGTCACGAAGCACTGGGCCGCGATCATGTCCACAACCGGCGCGCCGGGGTTGCGAAAGGCCTTGTAAATAAAAAAAGGCACCGAAAACAACGCCGTAAGCTGCAGGAAGGTATAGCCGTAAACCCGCAGCGTCAGCTTCCGGTCGCCCTTCATGGCCCGGTTGTTTTCAAGGTAGAACCGGAGCTGGTCCCCCACCTTCCGCCGCGTTTCATCCGGCTTTTTTACAATGCGGGCTACCGTGAGCAGCCGCACGACGCCGTGGATCAGCTTCCGGGTAAACTCCGGGCTGTAGGTGAAGAGCAGCAGAAGGACGACGCTGCCGGCCTGGTACGCGAAGCCGATGAACGCAAGCGCCATAAAAGCCTGGAACCGGCTGCGGAAAAACTCGAAGCGCAGAAGGATGACCGCCAGCGAAAACACGGTGATGGACGTCTGGTAAACGAGGAACTTCCGCACCAGCGTGGAAATCGCGATGCCGGACGGCACCCCCTGCCTGAGGAATGCCACGAACTGCATGGGCTGGCCCGCCACCGCGTACGGGGTGACGGAATTGAAGTACTGGCCGACCATGGTGACCCGGAACGCGCTGCGGTAGCCGTACCCGCTTTTGCGGGCATGTCCCACAAGGGACTGGATGACCATGCCGTCCATCATCCAGTTCAGGACAACACAGCCGGCCGCGCACAGCAGCCAGAACAGATTCAGGCCGGGCAGGCTGCCCAGCAGGACGGCGAGGTTGTTGCCTGAAACGCAGAAATAGACAAGCAAGCCGACCGACAGCGCAAACATCGCCGCCTGAAAGATTTTCGACGCCCTGCTTTTGTCCTTCTTCATACTTTCAAACCGCCGCCGTCCCGTCCGCGCCGGGTTCCCCGCAGATCAGCGGACGGAATAATCCTTTTCTAATTTTTCCGGCGCCGCAACCACGTCCGGCAGTCTGCCAAACATCGCCGTCGGGCTGAACTCGTCGGCAGAATAATGCTTCAGCGCCCGGGAAACCCGCCTCATGTTGGCCATGCAGCCCTTCATACATTTTTTCTCCGTGTGTATTTTTAATACATACAGATAACAGCAATTGCATGTTTTCCGGATCAGCTTCTGATAGCTCTTTTTGTATTTTTCATAAAGGCCGTTCTTTTCGAGCGAGATGCGAACCATGGCGACCGCGCGGATAAAATCGTTGATCTTGTTCGTATTCATCGTGGCGAGGGTGCTCGAAGAATGCTGGTTGTAGTAATACAGCGGGCGGTCGATAACGACGACGCGCTCCGCGTGCGCGAAAATCCGGTTCGCCGTCGCCATGTCCTCAAACGTCATGGACGGGAACGTGACGCCGTAACCGGTAAAAAGCTCCCTGCGGTACAGCTTGTTCCACACCAGGCTCTGGATCTGCACGTCGCGGAGCAGTTTATTCATCGCTTCCGCTTTGTTAAACACGCCCTTGCAGCGGAACGGGTACTCAAACAGGAAATCGTTGTCGATAAAATGGTAATAATAGTAGCAGCACGAAATATCGGCGCCGTACTCCACGCAGGCACGGTACAGTTCCTCCAAAAAGGTGGGCGCAACGTAATCGTCGCTGTCGACAAAGGCGAAGTAGTTCCCCCGCGCGGCGCGCATCCCCGCGTTCCTCGCAGCCGACATGCCCGCGTTCGTCTGGGTGACAACCCGGATGAAATCGTATTTCTCCGCAAAATGCCCGAGGATCTCAGCCGAGCTGTCCGTGGAGCCGTCGTTCACGGCGACGACCTCAAAATCCCGGAAAGTCTGGCCCACTAAGGACGAAAGGCACCTTCCCACGAATTTCTCCACATTGTAGACCGGGATGATGACGCTGATTTCCGGCACTTGCTTTTCTTCCGACAAAACAGTCCTCCCTTTCCCGGCAAGCCGCAGAATTTCGCCGCGGGCCCGCCCCCAAAAGCGGGAAAGCTGCGCGGCGTCTTAGTACCATTTTTGCAGAAAGCGCGGAAAAAGTCAAGTCTCTTTTGCGGGAAACGGCAATTTCCCGGCTACGCGGCGACGTCGTCGTCCGGGCGGTCCTGCGAACCGCCCGATGAGGAGGACGCCGATTTTGCGGACGAGCCTTTTCCGTAAGAATAGTAAGCCGGTTTCGGCGGATAATAGGAGAAATTCAGGTTCTCCGTTTTTACCTGTTTCCCGTTTTTGTAGAACACGCGCCGCGCGGACGCCCGGTAGCCCTTGCGGGCCTTGGAGTCCAGCTTCACGGTGCCCGGGGAAAGCGAGCTGTCCGCCGTGTACTGCGCGTTGGACGGGGCGGGGATGGTTTTATCCACGGAAGAAACGACCTTGATCTCATCGTAATCCGGCGACTGGTAGCCGTAGAACGAGGCGGTCAGGCTTTTTCCGCCCGTGCTGGTGACGATGTAGACCGGGTAGGCCGTCGTATTCTGGAACTTGAGGTCGAGGTCCGGGTAGCTGACGGTCGCGTCCTGGCCGATGGGGCAGTAGCTCGACGGCAGGGAGTGGTTGTGCCGCTCCACGATCTTCATGTTGGAGCGCAGGGCCGCGCCGTAAATTGTGGTGGACGCCTGGCAGATGCCGCCGCCGTAGTCCTGGACCAGCTTGCCCTTGAGGATGGCGCCCGCCTCGCGGTAGCCGTGGGCCTTGTCGCAGGGGCCGACGGTCCCGAAGAAGGAAAACGTCTTTCCGGCCGGGATGCAGGTGCCGTTTACGGCCTGCAGGGCCTTCTTCATGTTATAGGTTCCGCTGGCGTTGTTGGTCGAGGTCGTGCTGAAGGAGCCGAGCTTCTTCATCCGGCCCTTTACCGCCGCCATCGTCTGGCTGAACGGCAGCTTTTTCACCTGCATCTGAACCGTGCCGGCATGGCCGGCGCTTTCCACGGCTGCCTTCACGCCGCTCCAGAGCCGGTCGGTATCGACGGAAAGCCCCTCCACGCCGTCCTTGTACGCGAACGTTCTGGAAGCCGCGCTGAAGGAGATCACGGTGGGGTCCACGGGCTTGCGGTTCACCTCGGACGCGATCTTTTCCACCTTCGCCTTCAGGGCGGCCTCGTCCGGCGACGCGGTGACGGAATATTTCTTCGGATGAGTCTTCAGGGCCGTCACCTGCGCGTAGCGGGTGTCGCGGCTGCCGGAGCGGCCGTACGCGTAAGCCTTCTTCAGGACGCTTTCCGTGTCGTAGGAAAACGACATGTCGTCCCGCGTAAGCCCCCAGTTCTTCCCTTCATACGTAATTTTTACGTTGTAATCCCCGCGCGCGGAAGCCTCTTTCGCCTTGACGGCTTCCCGCGCCTGCTGCATGGTCATACCGCCCACGCCGACGCCCTGCACGACGATGCCGCTGTAAAACCGATCCGTATTCAGCACGGAATCCAGAAGCTTCTCATGCTGGTAATGGTCGTACACCTGCCTGCCGACCACGGCGCACACGCCGGCGCAGACGACCGCCGCGGCTACGAGGATCGCGATCATCCTGCCGCGCGCCTTCTTCTTTTTCCCCGAATCCGAATAAATATCCACGCTGTCCACACTGGTACCGGCGGCCATGAACGATTCCCCCTAACACCGGGTCAACATCCGGCAATTTCTGCCTTGTGCTCTTCGTTTAGTATAGGCTATCGGAGCGGCGAAGTAAAGTTACAGGATTGATAACAGCTTGCGGAGAAAGGCCGAAAAAACTGTGAAATCCGCAGAGGCCCCGGCCGCCCCGCGCCTTCCGCACCTCTGGAATCCTCTCACAATATATGCTATAATAGCTCCGGATATTTCCTGTATGGCAACGTACGAAGGGAGAGGACCATGAAAATACTGATTCTGTCGGCGGCGACCGGCGGCGGGCACCTGCGGGCTTCCCGCGCGATCAGCAATTATATTCAGGAAAAAGACCCGTCCTCACGGGTGGAGGTCGTCGACGCCATGAAGAGCATCGGCAGCCTGCTGGACAAAACCGTCTGCGACGGCTACCATATTCTCGCGATGAAAACGCCGAAGCTTTTCGGGAAGCTGTACCGCGCCACCAACAAAAAAAGCCCGCTTGCGGACCTGCTGAACCGGTTCAGCAACGCGTTCAGCCGGCTGCTTCTCCCCACCATCGCGGAAAGCGCGCCGGACGCGATTATCTCCACGCACCCGTTCGTTTCGGAGATGGTGTCGCACCTGAAGGCCGTGGGCGCGGTGAACGTGCCGCTCATCACCCTGATGACGGACTACGGCCCGCACCGCGCGTGGATCGCGGACTACGCGGACGCCTATGTGGTCGCGAACGCGGACATGATCCCGGAGATGGAAGCCATGGGCGTCGGCCGGGAAAAGATCTACCCGTTCGGCATCCCCGTGGAGAACGTGTTCTTCACCCCGGCGGACCGGCCCGCCCTGCGGAAAAAGCTCGGGCTGGACGCGTCCCTGACGACCGTGCTGATTATGGCGGGCAGCTTCGGCGTGACGAACATCCTGAACATCTACCGGCAGATCACGCGCACCGACATCCCGTTCCAGGCCGTCGTGATCACCGGGCGGAACGAGAAGCTTTACGCCGCGTTCACGGACGAGGTGAAGGCAAGCCCCAAAAGGACCAAGCTGGTGTTTTTTACCAACGAAGTGGAAAGCTACATGCACGTTTCCGACCTGCTGATCACGAAGCCGGGCGGGCTGACCGTTTCGGAGGCGCTGGCCTGCAACATCCCGCTCGCGGTGTTCGACGCCATCCCCGGGCAGGAGGAGGACAACGCGGACTTCCTGCTGACGCACAACATGGCCGTCAAGCTGGAGCCGGGCACGGACTGCGGCGAAACCATCCGCTCCCTGCTGGAGGACAGCCGCCGTCTCGACGGGATGCGCAGCAGCTGCACGGAATTCGACAAGTCCCATTCCACCGAAAACATCCTCGCGCTGACGCGCGAGCTGTGCGAAAAGTACCAGGCAGGCTGAGCCTGCACGCACGCCCCACAAAAAAATCAGCCCCCGCGGCCGGTGGACACAGCCGCGGGGGTGTTTTTTTGCCGGCGGGCCGCCGCCGTTTAAAAAACACC
>ENA-UOOI01000675-UOOI01000675.1-fermentation-metagenome-genome-assembly--contig:-NODE-675-length-41803-cov-6.237808_pt1 | contig 41803 bp, 41 predicted proteins | sample MGYA00245779_ERZ724027 | MGnify/ENA primary metagenome ERZ724027 (study PRJEB28704, sample SAMN03018318) | fermentation metagenome | biome: anthropogenic terrestrial biome; feature: soil; material...
ACTCTGAGGTGTTGCTTACCGGATGCTCTGCGCTCCCAGCTGAGCTAATACCCCTGATTTTTTCAGGATTTTATTTAAAACAGCTTTATGATAATATCATATTTACGGGCGGTTTGCAAGCACTGGCTGGAAATTTTTTAAAAAATCTGTTCTAAATGAAATGAAATTGAAAAAATATGAAAAATATGGTAAACTGAAATAAATGTTTTATAAAGGGGATTTCCATGGGCGAACAACTAGCGCTGCAAATATTGCTAATCCTGGTTTTTATTCTGATGTCCGCATTCTTTTCGGCAAGTGAAACCGCGTTTACCACGTTGAATAAAATCAGGATCAAAAGCCTTGCCAACACCGGTGATGAACGTGCTGTTGCTACGCTGAGGCTTGCGGACAATTATGACAATCTGCTGTCTTCCATTCTCATAGGGAACAATATTGTCAATATTGCTGGGGCGTCTATTGCAACCACGATTTTCACAAACCTATGCGGTAGCGCAGGCATTACGATCTCCACGGTTGTAATGACGGTCGTCGTGCTGATTTTCGGAGAGATTTCGCCAAAATTTCTTGCCAAAGAACATCCTGAAAGTTTTGCAATGTCAGCGACACCGGCGTTGCTGTTTTTTGTCATGCTGTTTACTCCGCTGAATTTTCTTTCTGCGGGGTTAAAAAAGCTGCTGAGTCATCTCTTTCAAAGCAAGAGTGAAAAAAAGGTTACGCAGGAAGAACTGATGACTTTTGTTGATGAAGCCCAGAATAATGGGGGAATCGACGAACACAACGGAGAACTGATTCGGTCTGCCATTGAATTCAATGATTTGGATGCAAACGACATCCTGACTCCAAGAGTCAACCTCGTCGCGATCGATTGCTCAACGCCGCTGCCGAAGATCACAGAAATTTTTTTAAATATGAATTATTCCAGACTGCCCGTCTATAAAGATTCGATTGACAACATCGTCGGCATGATTCATGAAAAAGATTATTTCAGAGCCCTTTACAGGGGAGAAACCAGCATTTCTCCGATCATTCAAAAAGTTTCTTATGTGGGTACCGGTATGAAAATTTCGGATCTGCTTCGCCTGTTGCAGCAGGTCAAAACCCAGATGGCCGTTGTTGTGGACGAGTTCGGCGGAACGGAAGGAATCGTTACCATGGAAGATATCCTGGAAGAACTTGTGGGGGATATTTGGGATGAGCACGATGAAGTAATTGATTATTTTAAAAAAATCGACGAGTGTACTTATGAAGTAAACTGCGCGGTGAATCTTGATGATATGTTTGACTTTTTCGGGCTGAAAAAGTCGGAAGATGAGTTCGATTCTGTGACGGTTAGCGGCTGGATCATGGAGCGGCTTGGAAAAATTCCGGCCGCAGGGGACAGCTTTGAATTTCAGAAGATAAGATTTACGGTTAAAAAGGCGGCGGCCAGACGGGCAATCATAGTATTGATCCAGCTCCCTGAGCCGTTGCATGAAGCGTCAGAGTAAAAGCCAAAGGCTTCTTCTTGGCTTTCGGTTTCAGAAAACAAGGAGGCGCTTATGTCTGAGTCAATGATCACAAAAAGGGCAATTGCCCAGTCCATTAAAGAACTGATGAAAAGAGAGGATTTGCGGAAAATATCGGTAGCCGAAATCGTTCAGAACTGCGGCATCAATCGCCAGACATTTTATTATCACTTTAAAGATAAATATGATTTAGTCAACTGGATTTATTATAATGAGGTCGTGTCAGCCATTTCCTCCCAAAAATCGTTTCATGACTGGAACGACGTGATGCTGGAAATTCTTAATATTATGAAAAGGGAAAAATGTTTTTACAGAAATGCGCTCAATGTAACAGGCCAAAACGCCTTTCAGGACTATTTCTTCAGCCTTACCAAAAGCTTACTCATTGAAATCATCAATGCGATGGACGGTGGCAAAGGGCTGAAGGAAGAAGACAAGAATTTTATAGCAGAATTTTATACCTTTGGGCTGGTTGGCGTTGTCATCCAGTGGGCGCGCAACGGTATGAAAGAACAGCCCAAAGAACTGGTTGACAAGCTGAAATATTTTATCAATGACAACAAGTGGTTTACCACAGCCCGATGCTTGGACAAAATCGCCGGCGAAGCAGAAAACCGGCAGAGACCTAAACTTTAACGTTTCTTTGGAATACAGTACCAGCACCGGATTCCCTTTTCCGAATCCATCAGGTAGCACCGCCCCCCCGTTACGAACCGCTTGAGGATCAGACGGTCGGTTTTGGGGCTGAGCAGCAGAAGCGGCTTACTGCGGGAAGTCAGAGAAGAGCGCATGAGCTTTTTCACGGCCAGATGACAGGAATGGGCTTGCTGCCCGGAGGCCGAGGCGTAATACCACCCAAAAAGGCACCCGCCCTTTGCCATACAGTCAATAAAGCCGTCGCTGCAGCATGATTTTGCGGTTGTGGAGCCGATTTTTGCAATATAGCCGAATAGACATTTTTGGTTCCTTAAAATTTGAAAAGAGCGGTTACATTCTTTTACGACTTCTTCCGGCTTGATACGGGTGTCGATCCTCACGGCGAGGATAATATTGCCGGCTTCCACCGCCTTTTGCGCAAGACTGTCGCTGACATGGGCGCTTTCAACGGTGACATAGAAGACACAGTCGCGGTTTTTCCGGCAGACTTCAAAAACTCTGTCCAGGTAGCGAAAGGAGTCGCTCCCGCAGATGACGAAAAAATAAATCCCCTTTGCCTTGGCCTGTTCCACCGTTTTGCACAGGTCCTCTAGGGGCACCAGACGACGGCACTGCGTTTTTACCGAAGTCTGCTCCGGTTCCGAAAAGGTAGCGACACGGTTGAAACACATGTTCGTGCCGACTTTTTTTAAAATGGAGTGGTCAACATTGCAAACCATGGAAGTCATCATTCTGTAAAAGCAGCTCCGTGGATTTTCCGCTTCGCGGCGGATTTTTGACATGAGGCTTTCCCCAAAAATGTCCGTAGTCAGATAACTGAACAAATCAACTGCATTTTTCATGCTGCGCCGTGGATCATCCACAATCCCGTGAAGAGATAGATCCACCGTGGCACTGATCGCTGCGCGTTTCATCACCGCATCAAAGGTCATACAGATCACTCCCAATTAAAACATACCTTCCTTATAAAAAGTAGAAAATAGACAGTTTTATATAAGTGTAATAAATTTTTACGATTCTAAAAAATTGTTTTGGCACGCTGAAACATTAAACAAGAATTTTTACAATCAAATCTACAATTCTGAGCAAATTTCTTCTTCCATCCTACTGCCGATATGGTATACTTTGAGTGTGGATCAAGGCAGACCAAACAGAGGTGTATGTCACGGTGAAGACAATAGAACTTTCTCTTATCCTGCCGGTTAAAAATATAGAAAATGAAATTATTGGGATTTTAAATTTTCTCAGAACGCAAATTGGAGAATTGAGTGCAGAAATTATTGTGGTTGACATGGGCTCAACGGACCGGACGGTGCTGCAATCGGTTCGCCAGATGAAAGATATGGGCTTTCACGGTTATGTGATTCAGAATGGAGACTCAACGGTTTCGGCGGCCCTGAACACAGGAATTCAGAAAGCGGATGGATGTTTTCTTTCCTTTGTCTTTGCCCGCAGGCTCTATGAGAATTTTCTTGCCCCTTTTCTGGAAGCAGCCAAGCGGACTAAAGCGGATTTTGTTTTCGGCTGTTCCAGCCGCGAAGAGGCACGCGCGGCGGAGCGCCATTCCCTGAGCAGTGCAATCCTTCATCATGGGGGCAGTCAATACCTGAAAGCCTGGATCCTGCAAGGAAAAGCGATCGATCTTTCTGCCGTGTTGATCCGGCGTGGCTTTCTGCTCGACCGACAGGTTGAATTTGAAGAGTCCTGCCGTTACGGATATTCCGAAGAATTTACCGCCCGCTGCCTTTTGCTTTCTGACGCCGTAGTGCAGGCTCCCGTTATGCTGCGGAGAAATGAAACCTGTGAACTGAAGCGCGGTAAGCAGAAACCGGCGGGAACGGATATTTTTCAGCATGTGGAAGCAACCCTCCGCGTCGTGGACACGGCCCGGACCGGATGCGCCGGGGAAACGGATCTGGTTCGGCTCATAGAGCGCGTCAAGGTTCCGCAGACGGTGATGGATGCGGTCAATGTTCTGCTCCGCGAGGGCAACGACATGCGAACCGTGCGCGGCTGTCTTCAGGCGTTCGGCTACAATCGCCTGCTGACGGTGGATCGCAGAATGAATCCGAAGCTTCGGCGGAGCATCCTGCTGTGGCGTTTTTCGCCGGCGCTCTATCATCCGAAGGGATAAAGCCGGTTGCTGTCCTGAACTTGTCCAGGCGGGCAATCTCCTTTTGATACAGGCGAATCTGATAGCCCTGCGGCGTTTCACCGTGGGGCTTTCTTTGCTTTTTCCTTGAAGCCTTTCGGGCGCTATGCTATAATAATCTGTAATCCAAAACGCATGGGAGGAAATCCATTTTGTCAGAAGAAATCCCTTCTTTTTCCTTACTGCCTTCGCCCGACTGCGGTGAGGCTGTCCGTCAGGTACGCGAAATCATGGCGCGGCGGGCGCGCGGCAAAGTCCCGCTAGCCCTGGTTCACACCTATGGATGTCAGCAGAATGTTTCCGACAGCGAAAAAATCAAGGGCTTTCTCGCCCAAATGGGCTTTTCCTTCACGGAAGCTCCGGAAGAAGCGGATTTCATTTTATTCAACACCTGCGCGGTGCGCGAACATGCGGAAGACAGAGTCTTTGGCAATGTCGGCGCGCTAAAGAATGTCAAACGGCGGCACCCGAAAACCCTGATTGCTGTCTGCGGCTGTATGATGGAAGAGGAAAAGGCGGCGGAGCGGATTCACTCCGTGTTTCCGTTCGTTGGCCTGGTCTTCGGCACGCATGTGATTCATAAATTTCCCCAGCTGATGCTGCGTGCTTTGACGGAAAACCGGCGCGTGTTTGAGCGCGGGGACGACAGTGAAGACCGTGCAATTCCGGAAGGGCTGCCGGTTCGCCGCGATGGAACCGTAAAGGCTTGGCTCACCGTTATGTACGGGTGCAATAATTTTTGTTCCTACTGCATTGTTCCCTATGTCCGCGGGAGAGAGCGGAGTCGGGAACCCGATGCAATTTTGGAGGAGTTCCGGGAATTGGTGAAAGCAGGCTATAAAGATATCACTTTATTAGGCCAGAACGTCAATTCCTACGGAAAAACGCTTTCAAAACCGGTCAGCTTTTCCACGCTTCTGCGCAGGCTGGATGAAGTCGAGGGCGATTACCGTATCCGTTTCATGACATCCCATCCGAAGGATTTAACCAACGAGATGATTGACACCATTGCCGCTGGCCGTCATATCTGCCACCATCTGCATCTTCCGTTTCAGTCCGGAAACAACCGGGTCCTGAAGGAGATGAACCGTGGCTATACGCGCGAGCAGTATCTGGATTTGATCGCGTACGCGAAGAAAAAAATTCCGGCTCTTTCCCTGACTTCCGACGTAATTGTCGGATTTCCCGGGGAAAGCTATGAAGAGTTTCAAGACACGGTCGATTTGATTCGGCGCGTTGAATTTACATCGCTGTTCACATTTATTTATTCTCCCCGCGCGGGGACCAGGGCGGCTGCCTTGCCGGATCCTGTGCCTCAGGCCGAAAAGACAAAATGGCTGCAGGAATTGTGCGCGGAGCAGGAGAAAATCGCCGCCGCGCGCTGCGCTTCTTCCGTGGGGACGGTGCAGCGGGTGCTGATTGAAAAGAAAAACCGGAAGACCGGGCTGCTGACCGGCCGAACGGATGGAAATATTGTGGTCGATTTTGCCGGGGACCCGGCTTTGATCGGCCGATTTGCCGAAGTCCGAATCACCAGCGCGCGCAACTGGATTCTGGGCGGAAAATTGATTGAACCGAAGACTGATACAAATTATTATTAAAGGAGAAATGAAATGGATATCATTCAAATGGCAAGAGATCTGGGCAAAGAAATTCAAAAGGACGAGCGGTACCTGAAAATACAACTTGCAATGCAGGCCGCGGATCATGACCCACGGCTTCAGGGTTTGATCGGCCAGTACAATCAGAGAAGGGCGGCTATGGAGGCGGAACTGCAAAAGCAGGACCGCGACCAGCAGAAGCTTCAGGCCTGCAACCGGGAGATGAGCGGCCTGTACAAAGCCATTATGGAGACGCCGAGCATGATGGCCTACAATGAGGCCAAGGACCCGATGGAGGAACTGCTCCGCCGTGTCAACGCGATCATTGAGCAAAGCGCGAACGGCGCCGACCCGGATACGGCGGACTATGTGGAACATACCTGCAGCGGGGAATGCGGCGCTTGCGGCGGCTGCCACTAAAGTTTAAATCATGAAAAAGCGGAATGCCGGTTTTATGAAGCGGTGGGAAAGGACCAGGGCAAACGGATTTAAGCGGTTTTATGCGGCGCAGGCACTGTATTACAGTGCGATTGTTGTCGGCGGTCAGGCCCTGTATTTTCTGCTCTGCTCTCGTTTCCCAACACAGGAGGAGCTGGTTGGAATTGCGGCTGCGGCGGCCCTGGTTGGTTTGCTGGTGCCCCTGCTCCTATGGAAAAGGAATGAGCGCGAATATTGTGCCAGACTGCAGAGAAACGGCAGGAAAATCATGTACCATCGATAATGCAGAGCGGAGGCGGCTTTTCAACTATGGCGGAATTATCCCCCATGATGAAGCAATATTTTGATCTGAAGAAGCAATACCCGGATACCATCCTGTTTTTCCGCCTCGGAGATTTCTATGAAATGTTCTACGACGATGCCAAACTCGCATCCCGTGAGCTGGAACTGACACTGACGGGGCGCGACTGCGGCCAGCCGGAGCGGGCACCCATGTGCGGTATCCCGTTTCACAGTTACGAAAGCTATGTTGCGCGCCTGATTGCCAAGGGATATAAGGTTGCCATCTGTGAACAAATGGAGGATCCCGCCCTTGCGAAGGGACTGGTCAAACGGGATATCATCCGCGTCATTACACCCGGCACCGTGCTGGAAAGCAGCATGCTGGACGAGTCGCGCAACAATTACATCTGTTCTCTCTGTGTTTCCGGCATGCAGGCCGGCATCTGCTTTGCGGATGTTTCCACCGGAGAGCTGCATGCGACCACGCTGACCGGGAAAAATGCGGAAGAACTGACCCAGAAACTGGTCAATGAACTGAGCCGCTTTTCTCCGCGGGAAATTCTGGTTGGTCAGGAGGCGCTGGACCTCAGCACGCTTCCCAGTTTTATCAAAAAGCGAATGAGCGTCAGCGTAGAGCTGCTTTCCGGGGAAGATTTCGCAGCGGAAACCTGCGCTCCGCTGGTTTTGAAGCAGTTCCACAAAAACAGTCTGGAAGATTTGGAACTTGACGAAAGGCCGGAGATTACGCGCGCGGTGGGAGCGCTGCTGAAATACCTGAAGCGAACCGAACGGACCGGTCTGGAACGCATGGAAGAGCTGAATCTCTACAGCGGGACGCAATACATGCGCCTGAGCCTGAACACGCGCCGGAATCTGGAACTGATGGAAACCATGCGCAACAAGGAGAAGCGCGGTTCGCTTTTATGGGTTCTGGATCGTACGAGGACCGCAATGGGCAAGCGGCTGATCCGAAGCTGGATTGAAACTCCGCTGCTCAGCCCGGCGCAGATCGGCCGGAGGCTGAACGCGGTGGAGGAACTTTCCGAAGACAGCATTCTCTGCGACGGTCTTGCCGGCAGGCTTTCCGGCATCCACGATCTGGAGCGGCTGATGTCCCGTATCGTCTACGGAACTTCCAATGCCAGAGAACTCAAAAGTCTTTCGTTTGCCTGCGAATCGCTGCCCGCCCTCAAAGCGCTTTTAAAGGATGCCCATTCCGAGATGCTCCGCGGGATTTGGGCGGATCTCGACGAGTTGCAGGATGTTCGGGGGCTGATTGAGCGGGCCATTGTGGACGAGCCCCCGTTTTCCATCCGAGAAGGGGGAATTATCTGTCCCGGCTTTAATGAAGAGCTGGATCTGCTGAAAGGGGATATGAGCGACGGCCGCGGGGTCATCGCGAAGATTGAGGCACGGGAGCGCGAACGGACCGGCATCCCGAAACTGAAAGTCGGTTACAACCGCGTGTTTGGCTATTACATAGAAATCAGCAACGCCTATAAGGATCAGGCACCCCCGGAATATATCCGCAAGCAGACGCTGACCAACTGCGAGCGTTTTATCACTCCGGAGCTCAAGGAGCTGGAGGGCCGCATCCTCGGGGCGCACGATAAGTCCGTTCAGCTGGAGTACCAGCTTTTTGATTCCGTGCGCAAAAAGGTCGCTTCCCAGATGAGCCGGATTCAGAAAACGGCTGCCGCCGTCGCCAAACTGGATGTTCTGCTTTCGTTCGCTCAGGTTTCAGTGGATCGGAACTATGTCCGCCCGGTTGTAAATCTGAGTGGAAAGATTCTCCTGAAGGAAAGCAGGCATCCCGTAGTGGAAGCGCTCTCGGAAGAGCCGTTTGTTCCAAACGACGTTGAGATGGACGAGGGAGAGAACCGGGTCGCGATCATCACCGGCCCCAACATGGCGGGAAAGTCCACCTATATGCGGCAGATTGCCCTGATTGTCATTATGGCGCAAATCGGCTGCTTTGTCCCGGCAGCAAGCGCGGAGATTGGCATTGTGGATGCAATTTTCACCCGCATCGGAGCGTCGGACGACCTTGCCGCCGGCCAGTCTACCTTTATGGTGGAAATGTCGGAGGTGGCGGAGATCATCCGGGAAGCGACGAAAAACAGCCTGCTGATTCTGGATGAGATCGGGCGCGGGACTTCTACGTTCGACGGCATGAGCATTGCCCGCGCGGTACTGGAATATGTGGCGGATAAAAAGCGGCTGGGTGCCAAAACGCTGTTTGCAACGCACTATCATGAACTGACTGAACTTGAGGATCTGATTCCGGGCGTGAAAAACTATAACATCGCGGTGAAAAAGCGCGGGGATGACATCACTTTCCTACGCCGCATCGTGCGCGGCGGCGCTGATGACAGTTACGGAATCGAAGTGGCCAAGCTGGCCGGCGTGCCAAACCGTGTCATCACGCGCGCCAAACAGATCCTGGCGGAGCTGAACGGCGGAGCCGCGGTTCCGCCGCCGAAGGGGCGTACCGAAAAACAGGAAAGCAAAGAGGAAAATCAGCAACTTGCCTTAACCCCGCCCAATGAAACGGAAATTCTCAGTCGGCTCAAAGGACTGGATGTCAACACTTTGACGCCGATCGAGTGCATGAACACGCTGTTTGAACTGACAAAACTGGCGGATTGACCCATCGCCCAAGTGCTTTGATGAGCAGAAAAACGGCGCGGGGCGTTGAAGACAATATCGCGGAGAAAGGATGGGCGCGCTGTGGGAAAAATCAATGTGCTGGACAAACACGTCGCGGAATTGATTGCCGCAGGCGAAGTGGTGGAGCGCCCGGCCTCCGCCGCCAAAGAGCTGGTGGAAAATGCGGTGGATGCGGGCGCGGCAGGCGTCACGGTTGAAATCCGAAACGGAGGGACCACCTTCCTGCGCGTGACGGACAACGGCTGCGGCATCGCGCGGGAAGATGTTTCCCTTGCGTTTCTGAGGCATGCGACCAGCAAAATTTCAGCGCGCAATGACCTTGACAACATCGGTACGCTGGGGTTTCGGGGGGAAGCGCTGGCTTCCGTTGCGGCTGTGGCTCATGTGGAATTGCTGACCCGCACGGAGGAAGAGCTTGCCGGCACCCATTATGTGATCGACGGGGAAGGGGAGCAGGCCTGCGAAGACGCCGGCTGCCCCAAAGGGACGACTCTGGTGGTCCGCAACCTGTTTTACAACACGCCGGCCCGGATGAAGTTCCTGAAAAAAGACGTGACCGAGGGCAATGCGGTCGCAGCCGTCGTGGACAAGGAGGCGCTGGCTCACCCGGAAATTTCATTCCGCTTTCTGCGCGACGGGAGAGAGACGCTGCATACGCCGGGGGACGGAAAGCTGAAATCCGCCGTTTATGCGGTGTACGGCAGGGAATTTACCGCAGGGCTGCTCCCTGCCGAGTATGAAATGAACGGAGTGAAGCTCAGCGGGTTTATCTCAAAGCCCGCCGCAGCCCGGCCGAACAGGAGTATGCAGAACTTTTTTATCAACGGCCGCTATGTCCGCACGCGGACCGCTTCCGTGGCGCTGGAAGAAGCGTTTAAGGGGTGTCTGATGACAAAGAAAGTCCCCGCCTGCGTGCTTCATCTGTCCGTCCCGCTCGGGGCGGTGGATGTCAATGTCCATCCGGCAAAAATGGAAGTGCGCTTCCTCAACGAGAAGCCGATTTTCGACGTTGTTTATCACGGAGTGAAAACGGCTCTGAACCGCGGCGACGAGCCTTCAGTGATCACACTGCCAAAAGAGCGGGAATCCCCGCTTCCGCGCGTGGAAAGCGCCGCGCAGATCCGATTTGCCCCGGTTCCGGAACCAGCCGTGGAAGAAGACAAGAGCTTTCCGCCGGTCTCTCCGCCGCAGCGGGGCAGAAGCTACGCCGTGCACGACTCTGCCTGTGACATTGAAGCGGACGACGTGCCGGACTTTATGCCCCCGGCGGAATCGGTTTCAGGGCCCGACAGTCAGCAGATCGCCGGGGTGCCCGCACGGTCCACCGATCTGCCGCCTAGCTCTGCCGAAGAAAAATCTGCCCCGGTTGTTCCGGAAGAGTGCGAAGAAGAGCCGAAACCCCCGGAGCGCCTGGTCGGGGAAGTATTTGGAACTTATCTTATTCTGGAGCGCGGAGACTGCTTGGTATTTGTAGATAAACATGCGGCACATGAGCGCATGCTGTATGAAAAGCTGAAAAGCGAAGGCGGGGAAGCGTTCTGCCAGATGCTGCTGGAACCGATCCCGGTCACGCTGGAGAAGAAGGAATACTCGGCGGTTCTGGAGTCGCTCGACTTATGCCGGAAGGCGGGATTTGAACTCGAGGATTTTGGCGGCGGAACGGTGCTGGTGCGCAGCGCGCCGATGATCCTGGGCGGCGAAGGCGTTGCCGATGCGGTGATGGAAATCGCCGGGTATCTTGCCGCAAATAAAAATGACCTGACCACCCGGAAAATTGACTGGCTGTACCACAATGTTGCCTGCCGCGCCGCGATCAAGGCGGGCGACAACACCTCTCCGGCAGAGCTGGCCGCGCTGGCCCGGCGTGTGGAACGGGAGGACGTTCGGTACTGCCCGCACGGCAGGCCGGTCTCTTTCCTGCTTCGAAGAAAGGACCTGGAACGTCAGTTTGGGAGGATCCCATGAAAGAGCGCATTCCAGTTGCGGCGGTTGTCGGGCCGACCGCGACAGGGAAGAGCCGTCTCGCGGTAGAACTGGCCTTGCAGTTTCATGGAGAGGTGGTTTCCGCCGATTCCATGCAGATTTACCGGGGCCTTGCAATCGGCACGGCTCAACCGGCCGAGAGGGAAAAAAGAGGGGTTCCCCATCATTTGATCGGATTCCAGGACCCGGAGCAGCCGTTCAGCGTGGCCGATTATGTCACTTTGGCTTCGGAGTGCATCCGGGGGATCCGGGAGCGGGGAGCTCTTCCCATTGTTGCGGGCGGCACGGGCCTTTATGTCGGTGCTCTGCTCCATCGCCTGGATTTTTCCCCGCAGCGGAAGGATGAGGCGCTGCGCGCGGAACTGTTCCGGAAGGCGAAGACCCAGGGACCCGGTTCCGTTTGGGAAGAACTCCGGGCTTTCGACCCGGAATCCGCCCGTCGCATCCATCCGAATAACGTCTCGCGCGTGATCCGCGCCATTGAGGTTTACCGTAAGACCGGCGTAACCATGACGGAACAGAGAAAGCGCTCCCGCCGGAGCCCTTCTCCGTATGATGTGTGCATGATCGGCCTGGCTTGTCGGGAACGGGCAAAGCTTTATGCAGCCATTGACCGCCGCGTGGATGCGATGATGGAAGCGGGGCTTTTAAAAGAAGCGGAAAGAGTCCTTGCTCTGCCCAGTGAGACGACTGCCCGGCAGGCGATCGGCTACAAGGAGTTTCTTCCGTATTTTGAGGGCAGGTGTAGCCTGGGGGAAGCGGTGGAACAGGTAAAACGGGAAAGCCGCCGCTACGCCAAGCGCCAGATGACCTGGTTCCGGCGTCAGGAAAATGCGGAATGGATTTACCTTGATGAAGAGCAGGGCGTTGAATCCGTAAGCCGCAGAGCGGTTGAAATCCTGCGCGGAAAGGAGTGGGATCTGCTGTGAACAATCCGGTTCTGAAACGGATCGCGACACTGTCTATCGCCTTGTTGATCCTCTTTTATGTCGGGTACCAGATCTATCGTTCCCACTACTCCAGCATCCACACGGAGACCGCGTCCTATTTTACCGGTTCCGAGTCGGTTCAGGTGAACGGCTTTGCGGTGAAAGATGAGACTTTGCTGCCTGGCAGCAGTACGGGAGTGGTCGATTATGTTCTTTCCGCAGGCGACAAGATTGCGAAAGGCGGAACCATCGCACAGATTTATTCCGACTCTCAGCAGGTAACCGCGCGGCATGAGATGGAATCCGTAGACAGCGAGATCAAACAGATCCAGGCGCTGCAAGAGGCGGAGGACACCTGTATGGCTACTCCGGATGCTTTGGATACCCAGATCCACCGCAAGATTACTGGAATTCTCGACCAGGTGGTGGACGGCTCCCTCTCTTCGCTACCAGAGTCGCGCACGGATTTGCAGTACCTGCTCAATGAGCGGCAGATTACCACGGGGAAAGCGCCTGATTTCAGCGCGAGGCTTGATGAACTGCAAAAGCAGGAAAAGACGCTGAAGAGTGAGGCGGGGACTCCGCTTAGCAAAATTACATCCCCGGCCGCAGGCTTTTTTAGTCCTTCTGTCGACGGCTTTGAAACGGTACTCAACTATTCGAAAGTAAAAAACCTGACCTGCGACCAGATCAGAGCCGCGCTCAATGCCAAGGCAAAAACATCCGGCAGCGGATCCGCAGGCAAAATCGACAGAAACTATGACTGGTATTTTGTGTTTGTGGTGTCTTCGGGGCAGGCTGAAGAATTCCGCCGTCTGGTGAGTGAAGGCACAGTCTCCCTTCAGTTTCCGTTTGTTTCCAATTTGACCATCCCCGCCTCTGTTGCCGCAGTCAACCAGTTTGGCTCCGATTCGCCGGCGGCCGTGATCCTGCAGTGCAGTTATATGAATTCGGCGCTGACTACCATCCGGAAGGAGACGGCGCAGGTGATTGTGAGGCAGTACACGGGAATTCGCGTCAGCGAAAAGGCCATACATTTTGAAGCTGCAACGAAAAAAGTCAAAAATGGGAAAAAAGACACTGTGGAAAAAAAGAATGTCAGCGGGGTTTATGTTCTGCGTGGGAACCAGATCAGTTTTCGCCAGGTTGTGCCAGTGTACAGCACCGGTAATTATGTCATCTGCGCTTCAAACCCCGACTTGACGGATCTGATGACAAGCCAAACTGTTCATTTGCATGATGAAGTTGTTGTGGAAGGGACCGATTTATATGACGGAAAAGTTATCCAGTGAGTTAAAGCAGCGCTTTTTGGATGTGGAAGAAAATTTAAAAGTAGTTCGCGAAGAAGTTGCGGAAGCCGCCGTGAAAAGCGGAAGAGTTCCGGAGGACATCACCCTTTTGGCCGCAACGAAAACAGTACCTGTCGAGGTGATTAATCACGGGATTGCACTTGGAATTGACCACATCGGTGAAAACAAGGTGCAGGAGTTGTGCGACAAGTTTGATTCTTACGATCTGTCAAAATGCGAGTTGCAGTTTATCGGGCATTTGCAGACCAATAAGGTCAAATACCTGGTCGGTCGAGTTTCTATGATTCAGTCTGTCGATCAGGAAAAACTGGCCAAAGAGATTTCCCGGCTGAGTGTAAAACGAAATCTGACGACCGATCTTCTGATTGAAGTGAATATTGGGCACGAATCGAATAAATCCGGAGTTTTGCCCGAAAATCTTTATGAACTGACCCACACGATCGCCTCTTTTCCCGGGCTTCGGATTCGGGGACTGATGGCAATTCCGCCGGCCGGGGCACCAAAGCAGGAAACAATGAATTATTTTTTGCAGATGCACCAATATTTCATTGACATAAAGAGTAAAAAAATAGATAATGTATCTATGGACTTTTTATCAATGGGAATGTCCGCAGACTATTCTCAGGCAATCCTTGCGGGAGCAAATATGGTCCGGGTTGGCACTGCCTTGTTCGGACCAAGGAATTATAACAAATAGGCATTTGGAGGTGTTCGTTAATGCCCGGTTTTGTGGAAAAGATCAAGGACATGTGGAATCCGCCCGAGGATGAATACGACTACGACTATGAGGAAGAGCCGGAAGAGGTAAGTTCAATGGCTGGGGATAACAAGCAAGAGAGCGAAGCCGAGATGCAGCAGCGCGAGGCCGTCAGGCGCATGCAGGCGATCAATGCGGGAAATAAGGTCGTCAACATCCATGCGACGGCACAGCTTCAGGTGGTCCTGTTTAAACCTGAGCGTTTTGGGGAGGATACCTGCACCATTGCGGACGAGCTGCTCAAGATGCATACGGTGGTTCTGAATCTTGAAAACACCAATAAGGATGTTTCACGCAGAATTATTGATTTCTTAAGCGGCGTAGCCTATGCGAACGGCGGCAAAATCAAACGCGTTGCAACCAGTACGTTTATCATCACGCCGTACAATGTCGATCTGACCGGTGACGACGTTTTAGATGAACTGGAAAACAACGGCGTTTATTTCTGATGGCTCAAAAGTCCGGTGCCGTTGCGCTGCAAGCAAGATTCCGCGACGTGGTGTGTCGCTGTGCGGCCGGGGGCAGAGCTGGATTTTCGGGATTTCTCAGCGAAGAAGAAGCACGGGAAGTCCAAAGGCTTGTTCAAAAGGAAAAAGCGGAAAACACTTTACTCTGGGGCGGCTATCCCGGCGCGGAGCGCGTGATGTTCGGGGCGTTTCCCGACTTTTTACAGCCAGCAGAAGATAAATTCCCGCTTTCGGCGGTGACGGCTCTTTTTCGAAAATGTGACAGGCTCTCTCACAGGGATTTTCTCGGGGCGTTGCTTCACACGGGAATTGAACGAAGCGCCCTCGGCGATATCCTTGTGGAAGAGGGCCGTTGTGTTTTTTTCTGCCGGCGTGAAATCGCAGGTTTTCTGCTCTCTCAGGTTGCGAAGATCGGCGGTGTTGGCGTAAAAATGACGGAAGGCTTTTTGTCACCTCTGCCGCGGGCGCACTGCTTTCGAGAATGGAGCGCCGTCATCGCCTCCGCTCGGCTGGACTGCGCGGCTGCTGCGGCCGTTTCCACCAGCCGGGGGAAAGCTGCCGAACTCATCCGTTCCGGTTTGGTGCAGTTGAACCACGAAACCATTGTTTCCCCGTCGGAAGAAATCGGCGAAGGCGACAGGCTTTCCGTGAGGGGAGAGGGCCGGTTTATCCTTGATCAGGTGGGGCCGGCGACCAAAAAGGGCAGGCTGATCCTGAAGGGCCGTAAATATTTATAGAGGGGTGCGTTACCATGCTTTCAATGAACGACATTATCAATGTGAGTTTCCGGAAATCGGGCTTTTCCGGATATAAAACCGACGATGTCGATGTTTTTATCGATCAAGTCAGGGATACGTTCGACCAGATACAGAAAAAAGAGGTCGAGCAGGAAGAACTGATCGAAAAGCTGAAAGCTGACAATCAGCAGATGACGGAAAAAGTGAAAATCCTTGCCGATAAAGTGGAAGAGTTCCGCAAGGAAGAGGACGAGATTAAAAATGCCCTGATCAGCGCTCAGAAGGTGGGGGACGCCTCTGTCCGCGAGGCGCGTCACAGGGCCGAAATTATCCTTAAGGATGCCAATCTGAAAGCAGAGCGCATTGAGCAGGAGGCGCAGAATAAGATCGTTGATCAGAAAAGAGAGTTGGAGCGCTTGCAGCGCACCGTTTCGGATTTTCGTTCCCGCCTGCTTTCTGTTTACAAGGAACATCTCACGCTGATTGATGCACTGCCTTCCGTAAAGCCGGAGCCGAGGGAAGAGGCAGCAACCGCGGCGCCGGCACCGCAGCCGGAACCCGCGCCCAAAGCCGAAACAGAGAGGCTGGAACCGGAACCAAAGCCTGAACCGGAAGCTGCACCCACTGAAGAGGCGCCCGGAATGTTCCAGGCCGATATTTCCTGTTTTGATGAAGAACCGGGCAAAAATTAAATCATACTTTGTACGAATTTGAAATCTTAAGGAGAGAGTCAACCGATGGATTACAAAAGCACCCTGAATCTTCCAAAAACAAAATTTCCAATGCAGGCGGGCCTTCCAAAACGGGAACCCGTGTGGCTGGAACAATGGAAGAAAGACGATATTTATCATAAGATTATGAAGAAAAACGAAGGCCGCCCGCTCTATGTGCTTCATGACGGACCTCCCTACGCAAACGGAAACATTCATTTGGGGACCGCTCTTAATAAGATTTTAAAGGATATCATCGTACGGTACCACAATATGGCCGGATACAAGGCTCCTTATGTGCCCGGCTGGGATACCCATGGCCTGCCCATTGAGCGCAAGGCGATTGAAAGTGTCGGTCTGGACAGCAGAAACGACGACCCGGTTTATTTCCGCAACCAGTGCAGAGATTTTGCTCTGAAACATGTCGAAAGCATGACTCAGCAGTTTCAGCGCCTCGGAATCGTCGGCGACTGGGAACATCCTTATAAAACGCTGGCCCACGATTTCGAGGCAAAACAGATCGAAGTATTTGGAGAGATGGCATTAAAAGGCTACATCTATAAAGGCCTGAAACCTGTTTACTGGTGCGCACATGACGAAACAGCGCTGGCCGAAGCGGAAATCGAGTACAGCGAGGATCCCTGTGATTCCATCTATGTCAAATTCCGCGTGACGGACGATAAGGGTCTGTTTACGGCAAAGGGCGCAGATCTGAATAAAACCTATTTTGTCATTTGGACAACGACCACATGGACCATTCCCGCCAACACGGCAATCTGCCTTGGCCCGGACTTTGATTATTCGCTGATTCAGGCTGGGGACGAATATTACGTTATGGCAACGGCCCTGACGGAAGCAACCATGAAGGAAGCCGGAATTGCCGAATATAAAGAGATTGCCCAGTTTAAAGGCAAAGAGCTGGAGCATATCCGTACGGTTCACCCGTTCCTGGACCGTCCGTCTCCGATTATTCTCGGCAATCACGTCACGCTGGAAAGCGGCACCGGGTGTGTCCACACCGCTCCCGGGCATGGTGTGGATGACTTTGAAGTTTGCCACAACAATTACCCGGAAATCCCGGTGATCGTGGTGGTTGACAGTCGCGGACGGATGACCGCGGAAGCCGGGAAGCGCTTTGAGGGAATGACCACCGAAGAAGCAAATGTTGCCATCCGGGACTACCTGCAGGAAATCGGAGCATTGCTTACCGTCAAGCACATTGTCCACCAATATCCCCACTGCTGGCGCTGCAAGCAGCCGGTTCTCTTCCGCGCGACGGAACAGTGGTTCTGCTCGGTTGAAGCCATCAAGGACAAGACGGTTGAAGAGATCAACAAGGTTCAGTGGATCCCCGGCTGGGGCCGCGACCGCATCACCGCTATGGTGCGCGACCGCAAGGACTGGTGCATTTCCCGCCAGCGCCTCTGGGGCGTTCCCATTCCGATTTTTTACTGTAAAAAATGTGGCAAAGAGCTGGTTACCCGTGAGACGATTGAAGCGGTTGCGGCAATCTTCCGCAAAGAAGGCTCCAACGCCTGGTTCAGCCATTCCGCAGAGGAACTGCTGCCGAAGGGAACGCACTGCGAGTGTGGCTGTACGGAGTTTACGAAGGAAACCGATGTTATGGATGTCTGGTTCGATTCCGGATGCAGCCATGCCGCTGTCTTAACCACCCGCGATGACCAGCACTGGCCGGCGGATCTCTATCTGGAGGGCAACGATCAGCACCGCGGATGGTTCCAGTCATCCCTCCTGACCAGTGTTGCGTGGAAGGGGAAGGCCCCCTACAAGGCGGTTCTGACCCACGGGATGGTCATTGATCTGGAAGGACGCAAGATGTCCAAATCACTCGGGAACGGCATCGCTCCGTCAGAGGTCGTTCAGAAATACGGCGCGGATATTCTTCGCCTGTGGGTGGCTTCCAGCGATTACCAGAGCGATGTCAGAATCTCCAATGAGATTCTGAAGCAGCTTTCCGATGCGTACCGCAAGATCCGCAACACCGCGCGTTTCATTATCGGGAATCTCTCCGATTTTGACCCGAACCGGGATATGGTTCCTCACGACCGGCTTCTGCCGATTGACCGCTGGGCGCTCAGCCGGTACAACGACCTGATCCGCGAAGCGGACGAAGCCTATAAGACTTTTGAATTTCATGAGGCTTACCGTGCCATTCACAACTTCTGCGTGGTGGATCTTTCCAATTTTTATCTCGATGTTTTAAAGGACAGGCTTTATGTGAACAAAGCGGAGTGTGAGGAGCGCAGGGCAGCCCAGACAGCGATGTTCCTGATCCTCTCCGGCCTGACCCGGATGATTGCCCCGATCCTTGCGTTTACTTCCGATGAAATCTGGCACAGTATGCCGCATCTGGCGGATGAAAATGCCGAATATGTCATGCTGAATGATTTCCCGAAGCCCGTGGATGTCAGTGCAGATGCGGAGTTTATCGCCAAATGGGATAAGATGCATAAAATCCGCGACGAGGTGAAAAAAGCGCTGGAAGTCGCGCGCAAAGAGAAAACAATCGGCTCCTCTCTGGATGCGGAAGTTCAGCTTTACTGTGCGGGGGATCTTTATAGCTTTGTCAAATCAATGGAAGAAGAGCTGAAGACCGTCCTGATTGTCTCCGGTGTGAAAGTGCTGAAGGAAGGTTCCGGCACGTTCCATGGGGAAGAGCTTCCGGATCTTTCCGTCACGGTGGTTCATGCGCACGGCGCGAAATGTGCCCGCTGCTGGTGCTACAGCGACACGGTCGGCCAGGATCCAAATCATCCGGATCTCTGTGACCGCTGCGCTAAGATGCTTTCTTGAATTTTTAAAACTTCATCGTGTGCCGGATGGCCTGAATGGCTATCCGGCACGATTTTCATAGCGGAGATCTTTTTGAAAGAGCGGGGAATGTAAATCAATGTGGACAAACAAGGTATGCCTCCCTTATAATAGAAAGAGATTAGAAGATGTGATATTTTTAAAAAAGGGAAAGGAAGAGGTTCTTTTGCCACTCATCATGCTGCTTTTATCAGTGCTGTTTATCGCGATTGACCAGATTCTAAAATTTCTGGTCGTTGAATATTTAAAACCGGTCGGGATCAAAACAATTTTTAACGATTTTCTGTCTTTGGACTATGTGGAAAACCGGGGTGCGGCGTTCGGTATTCTTCAGAATCAGAGATGGCTGTTTATCGTGATTACGGTCGTCATTTCCGCTTTGTTAATTTTCGCGCTGTTTCGGTACCGGTACCACGAATTTTTTTCTTATGCAGCTTCGTCGCTGATTGTCGGCGGTGGAATCGGCAACCTGATCGACCGGGTTCTGTACGGCTATGTGGTGGATTATATTCATTTCTCTTTTTTCCCCGCTATTTTCAATTTTGGCGACTGCTGCGTCACGGTGGGCACAGCTTTTCTGCTCCTTCATATCCTGTTTTTTACCGGCAATGAACGCGGGCCGGAAAAAGTTCTGCGGGGCAAGTAAAGAATGAAACTGGAACGTAAAATCGTTGGGGCGGAGTACGCGGGCTTTCGACTGGATAAATTTCTCAGCGTTCGTCTGGAAAATCTGACCCGCTCTGCGGCGGAGAAATGGATTGAGGCAGGGCTGGTTACCAAAGACGGCCGGTCTCTCGGCAAAAGTTACCGCTGTGCCGAAGGCGACCGGCTTGAAATCCGCATCCCGGACCCGGTCCCGCTTCAGGTGACGCCGGAAGACATTCCGCTTGAGATCGCCTATGAGGATGACGATCTGCTGGTGGTCAATAAGCCGCAGGGAATGGTGGTCCATCCGGCGCCCGGGCATCCGGACAGAACGCTGGTCAATGCGCTGCTCGCGCACTGCGGGACTTCGCTTTCCGGCATCAACGGCGTGCTGAGACCAGGAATTCTGCACAGGATTGACAAAGACACCAGCGGGCTGCTGATCGTTGCAAAAAATGACTTTGCCCACCAAAAGTTGGCCGCTCAGATTAAAGAACACAGCTTTACGCGCATTTACGAAGCGGTGGTTCATGGCAACTTAAAAGAAGATGGCGGCACGGTTGACGCCCCGGTCGGTCGGAACCCGGCCGACCGCAAAAAAATGGCCGTGACAGAGCGGAACTCCAAACGGGCTGTAACCCACTATCAGGTGCTGGCACGGTACCGTGGCTTTACCCATGTCAGGCTGAAACTGGAAACAGGCCGCACCCATCAGATCCGCGTCCATATGGCTTACCTTGGCCATCCGGTCGCGGGCGATCCGGTATACGGGCCGAAAAAATCTGCACCGGGTCTTTCCGGGCAGTGCCTGCATGCCCGGGTGATCGGCTTTGTGCATCCACGCGACGGAAGATATCTCGAAATCACCAGCGAACTCCCTCATTATTTTACAGCCTTTTTAAACCGGCTGACCCCATTGTAAGGGATACGGCAGATCAAAGAAGGGGAGGGGCCAAAATGGAGGAAGAAGAACGCCAGAAAAGGTTTTTAATTTTGCTGGCATCGGTGGTTTGTGCAGTTCTGATCGGGTACAATGCCTTTTATGTGCCGGATGCAACCATTGCCTGGGCTCAGAGCTCTTCCTCTGTTTCCAGTGCGTCCGTTTCCTCTGAAAGCGGAAATCAGACGGCATTTGTTCAGCTTTCATCCAAGTGCCCGGAACCGCAGAACCGCACGTCCAGGCACTTGCCGGCAAGGTCCTCGTCTTTACGAAAATCGGGGAAAATCAATCTCAATACGGCCTCCGCACAGGAGCTTAGCGACGGGCTGAACGGCATTGGAAAAGTCTTGGCGAAAAGAATCGTCGACTACCGGGAAAAGAATGGGCCGTTCCGTTCCATTGAAGAAGTCAAAAATGTATCCGGAATTGGCAATAAGATTTTTGAACAGATTCGGGATTCCATCACGGTGTCATAAAAGCGGAAAAATCAAGTCTGTCACTGAATTTTACAAAAATAAGGGATCAATCTGGCCTTTGAAGATGCCGTTTCCCGTATGGATCATTTTTCGTTTGTATATTTTTTATTTTTATGGTACGATAACATTGGGATGAAATAGCATGCTTTGCGCTTATAGAGGGGGTTTTACTTATTTATATGCCTTTTGTCTGGATTGCCGTCATGGTGGTGGCAGCAGTTCTGGAAGCATCAACGGCTCAGCTTGTTTCCATTTGGTTTGTTGTGGGAGGAATCGGGGGGTTGATTGCCAGTCTTTTTGGTGCATCCTTTTCGGCTCAAATCCTAACGTTTGCGCTGGTGACGGCTGCAACTCTGATTGCGACCAGGCCGCTCGTTAAAAAAGTTCTGGATTTTAAAACAACCGGAACCAATGCAGACCGGTATCTCGGCAAGATCGCCGTTGTCACGGTCGAGATCAACAACACGCTTGGAACGGGCCAGGTAAATGTGCTCGGCAGTATCTGGACGGCACGTTCGGCCGACGGCTCGGTCATCCCGGTGGACACCCGCGTTGTGGTGGATTCCATAGACGGCGTTAAACTGATCGTTCGCCCGAAAACCAACTGATGGAAACGGAGGAAGATTCATGGGTGGTATTATTGCTGGTGTCATTATCATTTTGCTGGCAGTCATTTTGCTGATTACAAATATTAAAATTGTGCCGCAGGCTCACGCCTATGTCATGGAGCGTCTCGGCGCCTACCATGTTACTTGGAACACAGGGCTGCACGCCAAGATTCCGTTTATTGATAAAATCTCAAAAAAAGTTTCGCTGAAAGAGCAAGTCATCGATTTTCCACCTCAGCCGGTCATCACGCAGGACAATGTCACCATGCAGATTGACACGGTGGTTTATTTTCAGGTCACGGACCCGAAACTTTACGCCTACGGCGTGGAGCGGCCGCTTTCCGCAATTGAAAATCTTTCCGCCACCACATTGCGCAACATCATCGGCGACCTGGAGCTGGATAAAACGCTGACTTCACGCGATACGATCAATACCCAGATCCGCACGATTCTGGATGAGGCGACCGATGCATGGGGCATTAAAGTCAACCGCGTGGAACTGAAAAACATCATTCCGCCGAAGGAAATTCAGGACTCCATGGAAAAACAAATGAAGGCCGAACGGGAGCGGCGCGCCCAAATTCTTACGGCGGAAGGGGAAAAGCGCAGCGCAATTCTGATTGCGGAAGGCGATAAAGAATCCGCCGTTCTGCACGCGGATGCCGCAAAGCAGACCAAAATTCTGGAAGCGCAGGGCCAGGCGGAGGCGATCACGCTGGTGCAAAAGGCTTTGGCGGACAGCATCGTTCTGCTCAATCGGTCGAATCCGGCCGACAATGTCATTGCCCTAAAAAGCCTGGAGGCCTTCCAGAAGGCGGCGGACGGAAAGGCCACAAAGATCATCATCCCTTCCCAGATCCAGTCTTTAGCGGGCCTTGCAACATCTCTCAAAGAGTTGCTGGTTGACCCTCCGAAAGAGGAAAAAGCAGGTGAGTCTGCACAAAGTTAATCCTTTTTCGATTTGCATTTCCGTAAAAGAGCGGAAAAAGCCGTAGCTTGACCGAAAACAGTTGAATTTGTTGTCGAAACCGTCTAAAATATAAATAAGTATGAATTATTCGGGGGTGGATGCAATGATGACTTTGAAAATAGACCGGACACAAAGTCATTCTTTCGGTGCGGCGCCTGCCGAATGGGCGAAAACTGTACAGTAGAGCTGCAAGCTGCGCTAGGGAGGCGCAGCTTTTTTGTCTTTTTTGGTTTTTTGTGCTGCTTTGGTCTTTGACTTTTTACACCATTCCATTGCACTTTTATTATAAATCGTCCGGTCAACATTCGCTTGTAACTTAGAAGGAGAGAAAAAATGAAAGAACTGAAAAAAGTGGCTGTCGTGATGGGAAGCGACAGTGATTTTCCAGTTGTGTCCGCAGCCGTCAAAAAGCTGAAATCCCTTGAAATTCCGTTTGAGGTCCATGTCTTTTCCGCGCACAGAACGCCTGTGGAAGCTGCCGAGTTTGCTAAAAGTGCCAAGACAAACGGCTTTGGCGTTCTCATTGCTGCTGCCGGTATGGCAGCTCATCTTGCCGGTGTACTTGCCTCGTACACCACTTTGCCGGTCATAGGAATGCCGCTGAAATCCTCTGTGCTGGAAGGACTGGATGCGCTGCTTGCCACCGTGCAGATGCCGGGCGGCGTGCCGGTTGCGACCGTCGCCGTCAACGGGGCGGAAAACGCTGCGGTTCTCGCGGCGGAGATCTTGGCCGTGGGGGACGATGAGCTTGCGAAAAAGCTGGAGCGGATGAAATGCCAAATGAGAGACAAGGTTGCGGCAAAGGATGCAGCCGTCCGTGCTCAGGCAGAGCAGCTTTAACCGGCCGATGAAGTGTTTTGGAGGGAAGCATGAAAAGTTACAGTGAGAGTTACAGAGCTGCCGGCGTTGACGTGACGGCGGGATACCGGGCCGTGGAACTGATGAAACGCCATGTGGAGCGGACCAACATCCCGGGGGTCGTTTCCGGCATCGGTGGTTTCGGCGGTTTATTTCAGCCCGATTTTTCCGGGATGAAAGCCCCGGTTCTTGTAAGCGGAACCGACGGGGTCGGCACCAAGCTGAAGCTGGCGTTTCTGATGGACAAGCACGACACCATCGGGATCGACTGCGTCGCCATGTGCGTGAATGATGTTGTCTGCTGCGGGGCAAAGCCGCTTTTTTTCCTTGATTATCTAGCCGTGGGGAAAAATCATCCGGAAAGTATTGAAAAGATCGTCTCCGGCGTTGCGGAAGGCTGCGTGCAGGCGGATTGTGCACTAATCGGCGGAGAGACCGCCGAGATGCCCGGATTTTATCCGACGGATGAATATGACCTTGCGGGGTTTTCCGTCGGCGTGGTAGACCGGGAGAAAATTTTGGACGGCAGCGCGATTCGCCCTGGCGACGCGTTGATCGGGCTGGAATCTTCCGGCCTCCATTCCAATGGCTTTTCACTGGTGCGCAAGGTGTTCAATCTCGGCGAACGGAATGTCAATATGGAAATCGGCGACCTCGGCTGCACGTTGGGAGAAGAACTTTTAAAGCCGACCCGCATCTATGTGAAGCCGATGCTGGCGCTGATGAAACAGGTGAAAGTCAAGGCGGCTTCGCATATCACCGGCGGCGGGTTCTATGAGAATATTCCGCGGATGCTCCCGAAATGCGTAACGGCCCGGATTGAAAAAAGCCGGCTTCCGCAGATGCCGATTTTTGCTCTGCTGCAAAATCAGGGAACGATTCCGGAACATGATATGTATAATACCTTTAACATGGGGATTGGCATGTGCGCCGCAGTTGCGGCGGAGGATGCTGACCGGGCCGTGGACTTTTTGAATCATAATGGAGCGCCGGCACGCGTGATTGGCAGCATTGTCGCAGGCGTGGAGGGCGTTGAATTATGCTGAAGATTGCTGTCCTTGTCTCCGGTGGGGGGACCAACCTGCAAGCGTTGATTGATGCGCAGAATCAGGGGAAAATTCCGGGGGGAAAAATCGCTCTGGTCATTTCCAGCCGGGAGGATGCCTATGCGCTTACCCGCGCGGAGCAGGCCGGAATTCCGGCCGAAGTGCTTCGGCGGCGCAATTTTGCCGGGCAGGACGAGTACGACGAGCAGCTTCTCGGAATTCTGGACCGGGAGAACATCGGACTGGTGGTGCTTGCCGGATTTATGACAATTATCAGCCCGCAGGTGATTGACCGCTACCGCAACCGGATCGTCAATATTCACCCATCCCTGCTCCCATCTTTTTGCGGGGAGGGGTATTATGGTCTGCGCGTCCATCAGGCTGCGCTGAAGCGGGGCGTCAGGGTGACGGGTGCAACGGTGCATTTCGTCAATGAAGTCTGCGATGGCGGACCAATCATTCTGCAAAAGGCGGTGGAGGTGCTGCCAGGGGATACGCCGGAAATTCTGCAGCGCAGGGTGATGGAACAGGCGGAGTGGAAACTGCTGCCGAAAGCAGTTGCCCTGTTCTGCGCCGGGCGCCTGAAAGTCGAAAACGGTGTCGTAACAATAAAGGAGGACTTGTCTTGCAGCGAATGAATTTAGAAGATTATCTGGGTGGAAACCCATACCCGGGCAGAGGAATTCTGATGGGCAGAAGCGAGGATGGTACTTATGCCGTTATTGCCTATTTCATCATGGGGCGTAGTGAAAACAGCAGAAACAGAGTGTTTGAAGAGGAAGGACAGGGCCTGCGTACCAAAGCGTTCGACGAATCGAAAGTCAGGGATCCGTCTTTGATCCTTTATTCGCCGGTGCAGGTGTCCGGAAGCCGCACGGTTGTGACAAATGGGGATCAGACGGACACGGTCTGCGAGTTTCTGAAAGAGGGAAAGTCGTTTGAAGAAGCACTTCGAACACGGACTTTTGAGCCGGATGCCCCGAACTACACACCGAGAATTTCAGGAATTCTAGAAACGGAAAACGGCTTTCGCTTTACACTTTCCATTCTAAAAAGCGGAGATGGTTCGCCGGATGTCACATTTCGGCAGTTCTTTGAATACAATTCTCCTGCCGCGGGAGAGGGAAGGATCATCCACACTTATTCCGGCGACGGCGATCCGCTTCCTTCCTTTGAAGGAGAGCCGGCCCGCGTCGCTTTGACCGGCAGCATTGATGAGCTGACACACGGAATCTGGAACTCGCTCAATGAAGAGAATAAAATATCTTTATTTGTCCGCTTCATCAGTCTGAAAACCGGGCTGATGGAAACAAGAATTCTAAACAAGAACCGTTGAGAGGGAGGAACTCTAATGGCAAAGGAACTCATGCTGAAATATGGCTGCAATCCGAATCAGAAACCCGCTCGAATCTTTATGAAAGACGGCAGCAATCTGCCGGTCGAAGTCCTGAATGGACGGCCCGGTTACATCAATTTTCTTGATGCGCTCAATAGCTGGCAACTGGTGCGGGAACTGAAAGCGGCGTGCGGCCTGCCCGCCGCGGCGTCTTTTAAACATGTCAGTCCGGCGGGGGCCGCGCTCGGCGTGGATCTGCCCGAGACCATCCGGAAAATCTGCTTTGTAGACGACCTGGAGCTCTCTCCGCTGGCGGCGGCTTATGCGACGGCGCGCGGTGCGGACCGAATGTCTTCCTACGGCGATTTTGCCGCGCTGTCGGATATCTGCGATGAACAGACGGCAAGGGTTCTCAAGAGAGAAGTTTCCGACGGCGTCATTGCTCCCGGCTATACGGAAAAGGCCCTCGAAATTTTAAAATCCAAGCGCAAGGGCACCTATAACATTATCCGGATTGACCCGGATTACCGCCCAAATCCGGTCGAGCATAAAGATGTATTCGGTGTGACATTTGAGCAGGGCCGCAATGAATCCGCCATCGGCCCGGAGCTTTTGCAAAATATTGTGACAAAAACCCATGTTCTCCCTGACAGTGCAAAACGGGATCTGCTTCTTTCGCTGATTGCGCTGAAATATACCCAGTCCAATTCCGTGTGCTATGCGCAGGGGGGCCGGACAATCGGGGTCGGAGCGGGCCAGCAGTCCCGGATCCACTGCACACGCCTCGCCGGAGACAAAGCGGACAAATGGCTGTTGCGCCAGCATCCGAAGGTTTTGGAGCTTCCGTTCCATGAGGGTATCCGCAGGCCGGACCGCGACAACACCATCGATGTCTATCTGTCCGACGATGCGAAGGGAGTTCTGGCGGACGGAGCTTGGCAGAATCTCTTCACCGTTCGACCGAATCCTCTGACTCGCGAGGAAAAACGGGAGTGGCTGAATCGGCAGGCGGGGGTTTCGCTCGGCTCCGACGCATTTTTCCCGTTTGGGGACAACATTGAGCGCGCTCATCAATCCGGCGTCTCTTACATTGCACAGCCGGGCGGCTCGATCCGCGATGACAATGTGATCGAAACCTGCGACAAATATGGCATGGTAATGGCGTTTACGGGCCTGCGCCTGTTCCATCACTGAGGGCGGGGAAAACGATGAAAATATTAGTGGTCGGCGGCGGCGGCCGGGAACACGTTCTGGTCCGGAAGCTGAAGGAAAGCCCTAGGGCGGAAAAAATTTACTGCGCCCCGGGGAACGGGGGAATTTCACGGGATGCGGAATGTATTCCGCTTTCCGCGATGGACCTTAAGGGGATTATCTCATTTGCCAAAAAGAAAGAAATCGGCCTCGTTGTCGTTGCGCCGGATGACCCGCTTGCTGCGGGTATGGTAGATGCGCTGGAAAATGCCGGAATCCGCGCGTTCGGTCCGCGGGCGAAAGCCGCAGAGATCGAAAGCAGCAAGGTGTTTTCCAAAGATCTGATGAAAAAGTACGGAATTCCGACGGCGGGCTATCAGGTATTCAACCGGCCGGATGCCGCGCTGGACTTTATCCGCCGCCGCGCGAAATACCCCGCCGTCATCAAGGCGGACGGGCTGGCGCTCGGCAAGGGTGTCATCCTTGCCTCCAATTTTGAAGAGGCAAAAGCGGGGATTAAGACCATCATGGAAGACAAAAAGTTTGGCGCTTCCGGTGACCGCGTGGTCGTGGAAGAATTCCTGACCGGTCCGGAGGTCTCTGTTCTGGCCTTTACGGATGGAAAATGTATCCGACCGATGGTTTCCTCCAAGGATCACAAACGCGCGCTGGACGGGAACAAGGGCCTGAATACCGGCGGGATGGGAACCATCAGCCCGAATCCGTACTATACCCCTGAAATTGCGCGGCAGTGCGAAAGGGAGATTTTTCTGCCGACGGTCCGCGCGATGAACGAAGAGGGACGTACGTTCAAAGGCTGCCTGTATTTTGGATTGATGCTGACTCCGGACGGTCCAAGGGTCATCGAATATAACTCCCGGTTCGGCGATCCGGAGGCTCAGGTGGTTTTGCCGCGCCTAAAGACCGATCTGGTCGATATTATGGAAGCGGTCGCCGATGGAACGCTGGAACAGCAGCCGATTGAATGGAGCAAAGAGGCCTGCGCCTGTGTTGTGATGGCATCCGGAGGGTATCCGGTTGCATACAAGAAAGGATATGAAATTTCCGGCCTTGATAAAAACGGACAGGTGGAAGGGGCCACCGTGTTTCACGCCGGAACAGCATATCGAGATGGGAAATTCTATACCAACGGCGGCCGGGTGCTCGGTATAACCGCTCTGGGCCGGGATTTGCCGCAGGCTTTGGAAAAAGCATATGCTGCCGTTTCGAAAATCCATTTTAAAGAGGAGCAGTACCGGCACGATATCGGGAAATAACAACCGCTCTGCAAAGATAAATTGTTTTATCGCCGCACTGCCTTCCTTGTAAAAAGGCGGTGTTGAGTTTTAAAAAAGTCCATAACGGCAATTGCCGTTATGGACTTTCCCAGTTCTATATGAAAGAAAAAATTATTCCGTCAGTGCCCGGTTCAGCCAGACGTCCGCCAGATCCATCGCGCGGTAAAGCCCGTCTTTTTCACTGGCCTTGACAATTTGCTTCCGGTTACGAACCGTCTGATCCGTCCGCATCAGCTGGATCGTGACCCGATCCGCCACATCCATATCTTTTATTTTTTTCTTGTTTTTAATTTCCAGCCTGACGACATAGCGGTCTTTCATGCTTCCGTAATAGATCACATCTCCGCAGCGCACCAGCGGTTTCCCTCTGTAGGTTGGAAACTGCGGTTCTCCGTCTTTTTGTTTGTCTGCCATTCGCTGTCGTCCTCCTTTTTTGAAATGTCGTGCGGGCCGGAATTTATTCCCCCAGGTAGGATTTGACCAATACCTGCAGCAGTTCGTCCCGGTCGATCCTGCGGATTAAGCTCCGCGCATTGTTGTGAGTTGTAATATAAGTCGGATCTTCCGACAGAATATACCCCACAATCTGATTAATGGGATTGTAGCCTTTTTCTTTCAGCGCGTCATACACGGTTGTGAGGATCTTCTTGATGCTGTCCTCCCGGTCGCTTCCAAGTGAAAAAGTTACCGTTTTATCGAGCATGGGAACACCTCCAGTATTGTTCATCATACAACAATGAGCGGGGAAATGCAAGAAATAAATTGTAAACAGCTAAGAGCGGAGGATGGCTCCCGCCTTTTCCAGCTCCTTAACGGCGCGTTTCATTGCCCTTGTAATTCGTTCTTCCGTCAGAGTGCTGTCGGCGGAACGGAGCACAACGCGGAATGCAACGCTCTTTTTTCCTTTTTCAATCTGTTCCCCGTGGTAGACGTCAAAGAGCTCGATCCGTTCCAGCAGATCGCCGGTGCCGCTGCGGATCGCTTTTTCTAATGTGTTTACGGGAATCTGGTCGTCACAAAGCAGTGCCAGGTCCCGCTCCACTGCCGGAAACTTGGGAAGCGGGCGGTAGATCTTTTCCAAGCTGGAATTCTGAAACAGGGAATCCACGTCGAGGGTGAAGCTGATCACTCTGCAATCCATTCCGTAGTTTTCCGTGACCTCCGGGTGAAGTTCCCCAATGATGCCGAACGGTTTGCCGCCCAGAGAAAGGCTGGCGCAGCGGCCGGGATGGTAGCTGAATTCTGCCGGGGACGCTTCTATGGCCCAATCCGTTACGTTCAGTTTTTCCAAAAGGCTTTCCACCATTCCTTTGGCGGTGAAAAAATCGGCGCCTTCTCCGTACATGCCGCAGATCAGCTTCAGCTTTTCTTCCGGCAGCCGATCTTCGGCAGTGGGGAGATATTCCGTTGCAAGCTCATAGAGACAGGCGGAGCCATTGCGGTTGTTGTAGTTGCGGGCCAGGGTTTCCATCATGGAGGGCAGTGCGGTGGTGCGCATGATGCTGGTGTCTTCGCCGAGCGGGTTTGAGATCACGACGGAATGACGGAGCGGAGAATCCTGCGGTATCCGGATTTTATCGTAGTCTTTGGGACTGATGAAGGAGTAGGTCATGATTTCACTTGCGCCGAGCGCCAGCATGGTATCCCCGATCAGACTCTCAAATTTCTGCCGGCGCGTATATTTTCCCTGAGCACCGCCGTGAAGCGAAGCGGAAGAAATTTTGTCATAGCCGTAGAAACGGGCAATTTCTTCGGCGATGTCGGCCTTATGGACCAGGTCCGGCCGGAAGGTGGGAACCAAAATTTCGTCGCCTTCAAATTCACAGTCCAGGTCGGCAAGGATCTGCTTCATTTTTTCTTCAGAAAGGGAAATGCCGAGGAAGCGGTTGATCCAGTCTGTTTCCAGCCGGACCCTGTGGCGTTCCGGCGTAAAGTGGCGGCTTTCGAGAATTCCGTCCGTCACATCGCCGGCGTCCAGCAGCTCCACAAGTTCGCACGCGCGGTCTAGCGCAGGAATGCAGTTATTCGGATCCAGTCCTTTTTCATATAGAGCGGAGGCATCCGTGCGCATCCCGAGGTCGTGCGCGGTGGTGCGGACCGAAGGGCCGTTAAAGCAGGCGGACTCGAATACGATGGACGTGGTATCTCCCACAATTTCGCTGTTTTCTCCGCCCATGACGCCGGCGACGGCGACCGCGCGGTTTTCATCCGCGATCACCAGGTTATTGGGATGAAGTGCGCGGGGCGTGCCGTCCAGCGTAGTGATCGCTTCGTTTTCTTTTGCGCGGCGCACGATGATTTTGTGGCCTTGCAGGAACCGATAATCGAAAGAGTGCATCGGCTGGCCATATTCAAGCATCACATAGTTTGTGATATCGACGATGTTGTTGATCGGGCGTACGCCCATTGAACGCAGGCGCTCGCGCATCCAGCGCGGGGAGGGCTTTACCCGCACATTCTTCACAACGCGGGCGGAGTACATTGGGCACAGGTCAGGCGCTTCCACCGAAACGCTCAAAAGGTCCTTTCCGGCGCCGTATCCGCCTGCAACTTTGGGTGTGTGCAGCTTCAGCGTCTTGTGAAACGTGGCGGCAACTTCGCGCGCCAAGCCGATGACAGAGAAGCAGTCCGGGCGGTTCGAGGTAATTTCAAATTCCACAATGGTGTCGTCAAGACCGATCGCCTCCCGGATTGGCTGGCCCAGATGGCAGTCCTCCTGCAAAACAAAGATCCCGTCTTCTACCGCGTAGGGGAAGTCGTGCGCGGTCAGACCAAGCTCCGAAAGGGAGCAGAGCATGCCGTTGCTTTCCAGCCCGCGCAGCTTGCTGCGGACGATTTTTTTGCCGTCGGCCAGAGAGGAACCGTCCAGCGCGACGGGCACCAGGTCGCCGATCTTTAGGTTCTGTGCCCCGGTGATAATCTGAAGCGGTTCGCTGCTGCCGATGTCGGTCTTTGTGATCCACAGGTGGTCGGAATTCGGGTGGCGTTCCAGCGAAAGGATTTTACCGACGACGATGTTTTTGATTTCGCTGCCCTCCGTCCTCCAGCTTTCCACTTTGGAGCCGCTCATGGTGATCGCTTCCGTAAAGGAGCGAATCGGCATCTCTTCCAGCTCAACAAATTCCCGGAGCCATTTCTTGGACAGATTCATTTCCAATTCCCCCTTAAAACTGATTTAGAAATCTGACGTCGTTTTCATAGAACAGACGCATGTCGTCGATGCTGTATTTGCGCATGACGAGACGTTCCAGTCCCATGCCGAACGCGAAGCCGCTATACTCCTCCGGGTCGATGCCGCAGTTCGTCAGCACTTTCGGATGCACCATGCCGCAGCCGAGAAGTTCGATCCAGCCTTCGCCTTTGCACAGGCGGCAGCCCTCGCCGTGGCAGTGGAAGCACTGTACGTCCACTTCGGCGGAAGGTTCTGTAAACGGAAAGTGGTGCGGGCGGAACCGCACGACGGAATCTTCGCCGTACATGCGCTTGATGATGGTTTCCAGCGTACCTTTCAGGTTGGAGAACGTGATGTCCTTGTCCACCACAAGCCCTTCAATCTGATGAAACAGCGGGGAATGGGTGGCGTCTACGGCGTCGGAACGGTAAACGCGGCCGGGGGAGATTATGCGGATCGGCGGTTTCTGCTTTTCCATCGTGCGTACCTGCACGGGGGAAGTCTGTGTGCGAAGCAGGATGTTGTCCGTGATGTAAAACGTGTCCTGTGTGTCGCGCGCGGGGTGGTCTTTCGGCATGTTGAGCGCTTCAAAATTGTAATAGTCGTATTCAACTTCAGGCCCGCTGACAATGTCGAAGCCCATGCCGATAAAGATTTCCTTGATTTCACTGAGCTCTAGGCTCAGAGGATGCCTGTGTCCCAAAACGCGGCGTTTACCCGGCAGGGTGACGTCGATTTTCTCCCGCTTCAGGCGCTGGGCCGTCTCCGCCTCGTGAAGCTCCGTAGCGCGGTCCGTCAGTTCCTTTTCAATCAGCGCACGCAGCTCGTTAGCGTGCTGACCGATCACGGGGCGCTCTTTTTCCGGCAGATTGCGCATCTGCTTGAGAATGGCAGTCAGCTCTCCCTTTTTTCCCAGATATTGAATGCGGAGGTTTTCCAGGCTTTGCTTATCTTTCGTCTCTTTCAGTTCCCCTTCCGCCTTTTTGCGGAGGTTTTCCAGATCTTCTTTTATCATGCGGGTCATCCCTTTCTGATTCATGTCAGTCTCAGACAAAATAAAAAACACCTTCGTCCCGCAAGGGACGAAGGTGTAATCTCCGTGGTACCACCCTAATTGTAACTTAAAGTGGCCATTAACGGCGCCGCCCGGAACGGCCTACTTTCGTTCGGTTCAGCCGCACCGCTCCAAAGGGAACTTCACCGTTTCGTTCCGTAAACGTGCTTTCAGCCGATGGCACGTTCTCTCTGACCGGTATAGAAAACGACTACTTCCTTTTTCATCGCGTTTCATTGTTTAATATCTTGAAACATAATATAACACGCTTTTTGCCCGATTGCAAGAGAAAATCCTTGTTTTCCAGTGGAAAAGAACACAGCGAGACGAAAGTACGATGAAAATTGTAATCGGTTTCCTTCTGTGCTAAAATAAAAAGGTACTTTCGGGAGGAAGAGAAGATGGATGTCTTCATTGAGCAACTGATCAAAAGGAAATTCGGCCTGCGGGATTATCTGATTTTTGCAGGAATCCTCGCAGCCGGAATTTGCCTGGTCCTTCTCTCCGTACTTTTCCTGCTGCCGTTTGCGATTTTTGTTTTGGCCGGTGCTGCCTACGGTGTCTATTTCCTGATCACTTCGCGGAGCGTGGAGTTCGAATACAGTGTGACAAACGGAAATCTCACGATCGACAAAATTATCCACAAGAGCCGGCGCAAACAGGTGATTTCCATCGACGCTCATACGGTGGAGAAGATGGGAAAATACGATCCGCAAAAGCGCCCAGTAAAATCTTCCAAATTTAACGGTAGACGGATTGTTGCGTCCGAGACGGAGAACGGGGAGGGCGCGTGGTATTTTTGCGCCCGGGACCCAAAGGCGGGGAATGTTTTTGTCATTTTCAGTCCGGATGAAAGGACGCTGGATGCGATCCGGCCGTTTTTACCAAGGCAGGTGGCAAGAGATGCTTTTGGTCGGTACTGACCTGATTGAGATTAAAAGAATTGCGGAGTCCATGCGGAACCCGCGCTTCTGCAAAAGAATTTTAGGAAAAACGGAATATGAACAACTCGCCGAACGCGGGTTTCCCGCTCAGAGTGTCGCAGCCAGTTTCTGCGCAAAGGAAGCGTTTGCCAAAGCGATTGGCATGGGACTCGGCGGATTTTGCCTGGGAGAAGCGGAACTTTTGCGTGCACCGGGCGGCAGGCCGGAGCTGTGCCTTTCCGGAAAGGCTGCGGAACTGGGGGCGGGAATCCGGTTTTCCGTCAGCGTGACGCATACCGACTCGACCGCGGCTGCAACCGTGGTCGGCTGGGGCCAAGAGCCCTGCGGTGTGGGGCAGGAAAATTGCGAAGGAAAAAAAATTTTGCTTTCAATGCTGAAACCCCGCAGGCCGGAAAGTAATAAAGGGGATTACGGTCGCCTTTTGTGTGCCTGCGGCAGCGAGGGCATGGCGGGCGCCGCCGCTATGAGTACGCTTTCCGCCTTGCGGTGCGGCGCGGGCATTGTGGAAACCGCTTTGCCGAAATCCATTTATCCCGTCGTCGCCGCCCTTGCACCGGAGGCCGTTTTCACTTTGCTGGAAGTGTCTTCAGAAAACGGTCTGACGCGCCATGGCGAAGAATCGCTTCGGGCGGCGCTTTCCCGCGCCAGTGCGTGCCTAGTCGGATGCGGGCTTGGAAAAAGCCCTTATGCACGCACGACCGTTTCCCTGTTGCTTCGGGAAGCCGGAGTTCCGCTTGTCTTGGACGCGGATGGCATAAATCTTGTGTCGGAACATATAGATGAACTGAAAACAGCACATGCTCCGCTGATCCTGACACCGCATCCCGGCGAAATGGCCCGTTTGCTCAAAACGACCGTGCGGGAAGTTCAGAGGGCTCGGGCAAACTGCGCCTTATCGTTTGCCAGGCGGTTCGGTGTCGTTCTTGTTCTGAAAGGAGCCGGAACGCTGGTCGCTTCGCCGGAGGGCCGGCTGTACCGGAACACAACCGGAAACCCGGGCATGGCGAAAGGCGGAAGCGGGGACGTGCTGGCGGGAATGATCGCTTCCTTTGCCGCGCAGGGTGTTGCTCCGTTTGATGCGGCGGCCGGAGCCGTGTATCTGCACGGTTTGGCGGGAGACCGCTGCGCGCAGTTGCTGTCCCAGAGCGCCATGCTTCCCACTGACCTGATCAGAGAGCTGCCGGTGCTGTTTTCAGAGTTGGGGCGGTAGCCTGCGCGCCGCCCGGATAGGAGGAAAACAGCTGGTGTGCCGGAGAATTTTAGCGGCCGCCGCAGCGCTTTGCCTGCTGCTCGGCGGCTGCTCAAATCCCAAAGCCGAGGTCAGCAATCTTCGCTTTCAGTTTGACTGTAAGGCAGATGTGCAATATCCGGGCGGCAGTGTCACCTGCTCTTTTCAGCGGATGGGGCAGGAAAACGCAGAGCTGGAGATCCTTTCGGGCGGTTCCCAGGGCCTTTCCTGGGTCTGGAGCGGCGACGGCTTTACCGTTTTGTACCAGGGCCTGGCTGCGTCTGGCGAAAGCTGCGTGCTGCCCAAGGATTCGTTTGCCGCCGTTCTGGTCCATACGCTGGATCAGGCGGAAAAGGCCGGCTCTCTGACCCCAGCGCATGGCAATGAGTTTTCGGGGAACGCCGGGTATGACTACACCCTGACCGCAGATCCGGAAACGGGTCAGATTCAGGCGCTGAATGTTCCGGAATGCGGGGTAAAGGTGAAATTCTATGATTACGCCCAACAGACGATCGGAACGAATCCTGACGCGGATGCGCTTCCGGATTAAAATCCACTGAAATTGCTGCCGGCTTTATTGCCGGCAGATTTTTTACGCTAAAATTGACACATATACTTAACATTTATTATTATATAGTTTACTATTTACTCCAGAGGTGATCAAATGCCACGAAATTTGAAAATCAAAGCCGCCCGTGCGGAACACGATATGACGCAAAAATCACTTGCCGACGCCGTGGGGATTTCCCGCCAAACCATGAATGCCATTGAGCAAGGCGGATACAATCCGACCATTCGGCTATGCCGCGCAATCTGCCGTGTGCTTGGAAAATCGCTTGATGAACTTTTTGGAGAGGAGAATGACTATGTGGAAAAATAATTTGGATGAAATGAAGGAACTGGAATTGCTCAAAATTGAGCACAGAGGCATGTGGCTGGCATTCTGGGGGCTGTTTGCCTCAATCCTTCTGCAAATTATTTTGGGATTCGGATTCCGCCAGATTATGGGCGAATGGATCGTCTTTATGGTACTTTGCCTTTATGTGCTGGTTGCGTGTATCCGAAAAGGCATTTGGGACAGACACCTAAAGCCCAATATCAAAACCAATCTGGTGCTCAGCTTGATTGCCGCCGCGGCGGTGTGCGGTGCGGTGGCCGCGCGCGGCAATTGGGCCGCTACTGCGGCATTGCCTCTGGGTACCGTGATTCTCGGTGCGATCACTTTTGGTCTGTGTTTTGTGCTACTCACCGTATCCGGTAAACTTTGTGCCTGCCGAAAAGCAAAACTCAACGGAGAAGCCAAGATGAAATAACATTTTTTCAAGCTTCCCCAGAGACAAATTATCAAGGACGAAACGATAGTCGCTGCGAGACAGACTATGCGAATTCTTCTTCGTTCAGACAAGTCTTCGGAAACCTCCGCTTTCCATCAGCTAAGCGCAGAGGCTATTCCAGCATACTGAGCATCTTATTCATTGCAGTCAATATGCTTTACTACAATTTTCGGAACATAAATATATTTGTATTTTACTCCCCGATTTTTTACAATGTGCTTTGGAAACAAAAATGTACTATAGTCAATAATGTAATTACCATTATTGCTTTTACTTTGACTGTACAAAACATCTTTAATAAAATTATTATCTTTGTCTACCACTGTATAGTCAGAAAACAATACGACATTATTAGACTCTAAGCGCATGATCATATCAACTTGACTTTGTATTTTATTGGGTAAAAGGATATCATTTTGCGCTATCCAGAAAAAGTATTCCCCAGTCATTTCTTTAATACCTAAGTTAATTGCTCCATATCCTATATTATTTGTTATACTAAAATATCTTACTCGTTGACCAAAGCAAGTTAAAATTTCACTTTTTAGAATGTTTTCATCACATCCGTCATTTATAGCAATTATTTCTACTTTGTTATATGACTGCTTGATGACGCTCTCAATGCACGCTTTCCATGGAGACTTTAAATCTGAAATAGGTATAATGACTGATACCTTCATTAAAAGTTTCTTTATTATTACATTATGATTTATAGTCGGTCTAATAGCTGTATTTAAATCGGATAATTCAATTGAAGGGAGTTTACCATAATCGCTTAATATCCTACTGTTTAATTTCAAATTGCCGCTGTCAGCAATCGCTGTATTTATAACGTCATCTTTTTCTCCTTCTTTCAAGTGATATACAATACTATCCAAAGAAGTTATATGAAGTATCCCTAATTTGCTGAGCTTTTCATAAAAATTTTCGTCACCATATTGAACCACATCATCAAATGTCTTTCCGGCAATATTACCCTCAGGATAAAGTCCTGCATACATTGCCGCATCTTTATAAAACAAACAGGGCATATATGCGCCATCAAATTTAACACCTGTTTTTCTAACTTTATTAGAATATTTTAAGAACTCATCCTTTTTAAAGTTATCCGGAGAATTTCCAAAATTGGCATGATATGCGCCTGGAAAAACATGAAACTTTGGGTGTCCCGGTTCAACGAGTGTAGATGTAACGACATTTTTATATTCAGAGTATTTCATTAAATTTTCGAGCCAATCCGGTGAAAAATAATTATCGCTATTTATTAATACAATTCTAAAACCTTTCGCATTTAAAATTCCTTGGTTATAACCTCTATAGACACGATTCATATATTCAGGCTTTCCATAGCCTTGTAAAAACAGTTCATTTTCTGTGCATGCTTTATTATAGTTTACATAAAAAGGGTATCCCTTTATGATTAAGTGATTTAACAACTCATCTGTAGGATCATTTGCGATAAAGAAAAACTCCGCCTTCCCATTTTTAAGCATCGGAGTAAATTCCATCAATGAATCATATACCCAATCTGCCAGCTTACAAGACCTGTAAATTAATGAAATAATCGATACCTCTACCATTTTACACCTCGTTCATCAAAAAAATTTTCCCACTTTTTTTTAACACTTGCTCTATCCCAATTTAAGTCGAACACATCATCTCTTGGGTGCTTTGACGGAATGAATTCTCTGTGCTCATTTCCGAAGAATTCAAAAGGAATATCGCAGGCCATCGCTTCCCATTCAGCCATATAGAATGGTGATAACTTGCTTGTGGATAGAAAAAAATCGGCAGAATTTATCAATTCACAAATCTGGGATTGACTTATTTTTACAAAGTTACTTGCCCCTTGCATGGCGCTTGCTTCCATTTTCCACTTCCAGATTACAATAAAATAAATATCCTTGTTTAGTGAGGAATATCTTAGCAATTCGGAATAGCCTTTCATTGGATGATTAGTTCCAATCCAAATACCTATTTTTTTATTCAAAGGCAAATTGTATTTTGAACGCAATTCAGACTTATGCTTTAGGGGTTTAAACAAATCAGTATTGACACCAATCGGAATAACTTCAACACTGCCAAATTTTGAATAATCTGTTATGGATGCTTCTGTTGCTACTGTCCTATAAGTACAATACTGTGCCGCTTCGTAAATTTTTGCTATTCGATCATCCCATTGAGCGCAATGAAACACTTTTTTCATCTGAGGATATAGTTCCCAGCATAATGCGGTTTGTTTTCCGTCAATGGGTAAAAAGCCCAAAGTTGAATATCTTAAGAGCATGTCTTCTTGGTTCAGACTGTTTGGAATTTCAAAACTACATTTGGGGAATTCTCGTTGGAACCATGTCCAGAATGTGTCTTCACCTAAACCGCTTTTAACCTCGCAATTTAAATATATCATTTTTAAGCCTCCACTATAATGGATTTCATCCTCACGGATTAACCTACCTTCACTGAAATTGTCGTTTCCCTTGAAGCGATCAGCTTTAGCTTTCATATTCTTAGACATTTCTACTGCTTTGCCTGCAGACCTTGTGTCGTTGGTAATTTTCTCTGATAGCCTGCACGAATGCCTTTGCTAATTTAAGAGTTGTGATTCCGGTCCAGACGGAGGTTGCATAGCTGTCGACTTTACCCTTTGACTACATGAACCAGTGAAAAAGGCTGCTTATTGAATTATATGCGGCGAATGAATCATATGCTACTACAATCGCTTATGATAGTTTTCCTTTAACATGTGGCATCTCGATTATTCTGCCGGCCGAAGGACCCGGCTGTTCGGTAAATAGTGTAATAGCCAAACCTACGGCTTTTTTGTAGATTTGGCTGTATTTTTTCAAAATCGTTCAACTGTTTTCAAAGCATAATGATTGTAGAGATTAAAAAATATCATATAGACAAAAATGACAATTGCAACCACGGAATAAGACCGGACGATACCAAGATAATTTGTAAGAATTCCTCCTAAAGTTGGCCCAATCATCATGCCTATCGAATAGGCCGTATTGTAAATGGAAAAAGATGCTCCGAATGAATTTATGCCGCTCTTCTGGGAAATCTCAGCAAATTCCGGTAAACAAGGCGTAATCGCAGTCCCCATCCCAACGCCAAGAAAAACAAGTGCGATTGCCACAAGCCCAACGGAGTTCGAGAGCGCGATAAAGGGAAAGCAAACTGCCGCCAATATCATTCCCATTGTCATAGCTTTGGAATGCCCGATACGTTGAGACAGGAAACCTATTACCGGCGCGCTTATTGCATAGGCTAAAGTTGGTATTGCAAACAGTAGACCAGTGACGCCAGACGAAGCATTCATTCCCTTTTGTAGCCGCAACGGTAGGGTCGGTTCAAGGACACATGGAATAGACGCCCCAATCATGACAACTCCGACGATAATCAGAAGTCTGCGGTTTTTCAGCAAGTTCAAAGCCGACAGTACGCTTTCAGATTTTTCGTGAGGAACATCTTGAATCAGAAAAATTCTTAAAAGCCCGTCAAAGATAGCTAATCCCGTGGCAACAAGAAAGGGTACTTCATAACCTCCAAGCTGATAAAGCCATCCGCCAAACGTCGGCCCAATCAAAGTGCCGATGGATTGCCCGGATAACGCGATGCCCATTACTTTACCACGTTCCTGTGAAGGAAAGAGATCAGCTAACAGCGCAAAACCAGCCGTCCATGTAATTGCAGCAGAAACGCCTTGAAGGGAACGCGCCAAAACAAGCATCCAGAAATGTTTGGCAAAAGCATAGAGTAAGGTAGATCCGGCAAGCCCCAAAAGACCCCAGAGCATAGGCCCTTTCCGGCCGATTTTATCAGACAGTATTCCGAAAATTGGTGTCGCGACAAAAAGGGCGATCGCATAGCTGCCGAAAAGGAAACCGATTGCTGTTTGGGAGACTCCCAATGAAAGCGCATATCCCGGCAAAATCGGGACCACCAGTCCATAGACAAGCATATCTGTAAAGATTGCAAGTGTAACAACGATAAGACCATCCCGTTGCGATTTTTTACTGATGATTTGGTTTTGCATAAAATCCTCCGGTTAATTTTTCTTTAGGCAAAGTTTTTTGCAGCTTTTTCAAAAGTTCAATATCCAATTCAATATGTTTGCGTCCGTTTTCAAAAATTGCTTTCATGTAATCCGGCAATTCAGCATTGTAAAATTTCGCCTTTGCTCTTTCGCCATCATTCCATTCTTCCAGTTCATCTTTCAACATGTCAATTTGCTTATCAATAAGGGGAAGCACTTCTTTTAGTTGAGTATCGTCTAAAAAACTTACTGCCCCATAAATGTTTGATGGAAAATGCAGGCATGGTTTCTGCCAAGCTTCCTTGAGTAACTTTGAAAATTCGCCTTTCCCCGCCGGAGTGATTTCATAGATTGACTTTAACCGATTCCCCGTTTTCTCAGTTCCTTTCAGAAGAATCATCCCGTCCTTTTCAAGCTTTTTCAGTGCATGATAGACTGAGCCTGGCAGGATTCCCGCCCACTGCTCGGTTTGACTGACTTGAAGAATCAGTTGAATTTGATATCCAGACATGGGCCACTGCATGAGACACCCTAAAACTACGAAACGTGTTAGCATTTGCCTCACTCCTATAATAGTCATCGTTATATAATCAACGTTGACTATTATATCAGGTGCTTTTCTTCCTGTCAAGTTCTACCTTTTCAAAATAGTTCAACCGTAAAATACAACTTTCTATATTCATCTGTTGGCGTGTCTCTCTCTAGTGTGTTTGCTATTGCTTCCCTATGAAACCTTGAGAATTTGCACCCGGATTGTCATTTTTATTACGGTACATGAAGCGAAGCATAACAAGATTATGTGACAATAAAATGCTAAGTTAAAAAACTGCTTTATCGACTTGTCTCCTTTTTTAATCTGTACAATGCCCACGAAAAGCTGATCAGGCACATAACGGCCAGTAAAAGGATAACCAGAATTACATTGTTGGCGACAATGTTCCCCTGCAAGATTAAATTCCGTAAAACATTGATTACATGAGTGAACGGGTTCAGATTAACCGCGATTTTAAGTCCCCCGGATAATTTATCTTCCGGAAATAACGCTGTGCTGAGGAAAAAGATCGGCAAAACAATCGCGTTCATCACGGTTTCGTAAAGGACTTCATTGGGAAGGCAAAGACTGATTGCGTAAGTTAACCCTGCCATAAAGAAAGCCGTCAGAAAAACAAGCAAAATGATGAGAAGCAGTCCCAAAAATCCCGAAACGATTTTTACTGAGAAAAACAGGCTGACAATGCATAGAAGGGCGACTTCAAGAAAGGTGCAACATACCGCTTCCAATACCTGCCCGAGTACAATGGAGCTTCTTTGAACCGGGGCAATCAATATCCGGTAGAAACTGCCGTCCGTTTTCATAAGGTAGTTCATCATACCGCTGCTGCTGCAAGTCCCGAAGCTCACCAATACAATCAGTCCGGGGAGAATAAAAGCCGTATAGTTTTGAATCCCAATGCCCTGCATTGCTTGCCCGGCGACGGCGCTGTATAGAACCAGCCAAAGCATAGGCTGTAAAATGGTGATCACGATTGTGAAAGCGTTGTGGAAACGCCACTTGATGTCTCGCCCAAGTAAAGTTAAAACGCCCATCAACTGGCCTCCTTTGCATCTTCACCGGTTAACCTGATAAAAAC
>ENA-UOOI01000676-UOOI01000676.1-fermentation-metagenome-genome-assembly--contig:-NODE-676-length-41789-cov-8.916303_pt1 | contig 41789 bp, 38 predicted proteins | sample MGYA00245779_ERZ724027 | MGnify/ENA primary metagenome ERZ724027 (study PRJEB28704, sample SAMN03018318) | fermentation metagenome | biome: anthropogenic terrestrial biome; feature: soil; material...
CTCAAAATGGGTGATATCTATATTTCTTTTTCCTACAGTAAATTGACTCTATCCATTTACTACCCACTTTTGAAAATATAATATAATTATGTTATAATTTACATGCATATAGGAGAACTGCTTTTCGTTAGCGCTACGTAACGGAGTATTTAAAGTGAGGGACAATATGCCTTTCGCGTATACCATATAAATAATGATCTATATTTCTTCATTATTATTCTGTATTATTTGGCAGAATGTTGAGTTCTCCTATTTGCACTTATTAAAAGGTGTGATGTAAAATGTTTAAAAGAACTGACCAAGAAATAAAAGACCGCTTTTATAAGTTGGAATCTAGGGCGGATGTAGCAGATTTATTAGAAATTGAAGACAAAAGCCTTAGATATTTTTTATACGTTAAAAGACCTGAAAATTTATATTTTACATTTAATGTTCCAAAAAAAATGGTAAACCAAGAACTATTAATGCTCCTAAAAATGAATTAAAAAATATTCAAAAAAAATTAGCTTATATACTAAACTTGGTTTATAAAATAAAAGTTTCAGTTCATGGATTCGTAAATGGAAAAAACATACTAACTAATGCTACTAATCACAGTAACAGAAAAGTAATTTTAAACATAGATCTTAAGGATTTCTTTACACAAATTCATTTCGGAAGAGTGCGTGGGATGTTATCAAAAAAACCCTATAACATAGGAATAGAAGCTGCTACTGTAATTTCACAATTGGCATGTTATAATGGTGTTTTACCACAAGGGGCACCTTCATCTCCGATAATAACAAATATGATTTGTAGCCCATTAGATACTCAGTTCACTAAAATAGCATTTAAAAATAACGTCAAATATACACGATATGCAGATGATATAACATTTTCGACCTATGATAAACAATTTTGCAAAGACATAGTGAATAACGACATATATAACTTACAACTTGGAAGGGATATAACCAAAACATTAAAAGACAATGGTTTTGCAGTCAATGATGACAAAATCTTTTTAAATGCTAAAAACACTAGACAAGAAGTAACAGGACTAGTAGTGAATAAATTTCCAAATTTAAAAAGAGAATATTTAAAGAATTTACGTGCCATCCTTCATAATTGTGAGAGGGATGGTGTTTATAATACTGCAAAAGTATATATCAAAAAAGGATTCTGTAGAAATAAGGAAATACAAAAAACTGCAATGGATGAAAAACATAAAGATGAAGTAATTTCCTGGTTTAAGCTTGTTATTAGAGGTAAAATAAATTTTATCAAACAGATTCGTGGTAATGATGATCTTATTTTTTTAAAATACGCTGAAAAAGCTAATATTATATTTAAAGAGGAAATTTTCAACGTTACTAAACATAAAAACTTTAATGATAATATAGTTAATAATGTGTTAGTTATAAGAAACAATAACAATACTAAACAAGGTTCTGGTTTTTTACTAAAGGATTTTGGCTTAGTCACTTGTTTTCATGTGACAGAGGATGGAAACTATTATCAAGTATATAAATTAGATCAGAATAATGATACTACACATATTTGTACTATAGCCAAAGATTTAAATGAAATCAAATCAGATAAAAATATTGATTATGCAATTTATAAATTTAAAGATGGCAATGACAGTTTTTTAGAATTAGGTGATTCTACCAGCTTAGGAATTGGTGATGAAGTTACAATTATTGGGTATCCAAATTTTCTAGAAGGGAATTCCCCTTATATTCAAAAATGTTTTATAACAAGTAACAAATTTTACATGGGGGCAAAGTTTTTTACTGTTAGCGCCAATATCGCTCATGGAGCTAGTGGTGGAGTTGTATTGAATAATCAAAACAAAGTAGTTGGTATTATAAAGGGTGCCCCCGCTTCATTAGATGAATGCGAAGATGATGAAAATAGAGGATTTGTTCCTATTGATATAGTATTGAGCCATTATAATAAATAGAAATTATCGAGAATGTTTACAGATTTGTGTAAAATAAAATATATGGTGTAAATTTTAACTGGAAATTACTATGGGAATAAATCTTTGTAGAAGGATACAAATGACGGTTACTTAATTGAGTTTATAGGTACAAGCAGGGTACAGTGCCAGTAGCACAAAAGGCATGGGCATCTGTTTCAGGATAGATTCAACTGTTTTTTGCAAGTACTTTTTGGCCCTTTCCAAAGTTAATTAAAAACCTGCTTCTTATGGTATATTATGATATTCTACGGAAAAGAAGGCAATAATGAGTTCTAAGTGCCTATTTTATTGAGGGATGGGCATATACCTAAATATATCAAAGATAAGAAATATTATTTTCCTGAGCAAACGGAAAGATTAAAAAAGCTTAGAAACACTTTGAATCTTTAGAAATATGCTTTCATGAAAATTATATTGAAAATGTATCTGAAAAAGTGTATATTTATAGTAGAATAGCATATAATATTAGAGGTAAAGGTGATGGAACAAGGATTAATTTTAATCCATATGAGAAGGAGGATACTCTTATGCCAGAAGTTTCAAAAACTGATTTAAGGGGTATAATTGGTAAACTTGTATCTGTATCTGATTTAAGCAGGGGCATGGCATCTAAGATAATACAGAAAGTTGGACAAGATAAAGAGCAATATATAGTTGTAAAAAATAATAAACCTGAAGCAGTAATTTTATCAATAGAAGAATATATGGAACTTATGGAAGCAAAAGAAGACTTACAGCTTTTGCAACTGGCAGATAGCAGAATGAAAAACTATGCTCCAGAAGAAACAGTCTCCCATGATGATGTATTGAACAGATATAATATTAAGGAAGAAAAACTGGATGAACTAATGGAGACTGTGGAGATAGAATAATATGTGGAAGGATAAATACCTTAAGGAAGCTTTAGATAATTTAGATCCAAAGTTAAGGGAAATAGTATTAGCAGGTATTAAAAAAGTAAAGCAGAACCCGTTACCTCAAAGTGAAGGCGGTTATGGTAAACCATTAGGAAATAAAAATGGTAATAATTTGACTGGGTTCTTTAAAATTAAGTATAGAGGAATAGGAATAAGAGTTGTTTATACTTTAGTTAGGGAAAAGGAAATAATGAATATTGTTATTGTTTCTAAAAGAGATGAAAATTACTGCTATGAGGTAGCGGCTAAAAGAAAGAAAAAGTATAAAAAGAAAATATTTGAAGATTCATTTAAAGAAAAATAATTAAAATATAGAAGAAGATGGATATATTAAGATTCCCATAGGAAATTTAAAAGTAAACTAAACCTTCTTTGTAAAAATGTATTTAATAATAAAATTACAAAGAAGATTACAAATAAAAGTATAAAATATATTATATTAATAGAGAAAAGTTTTCTTTGTAAATTAACTTATAAAAATTAATAACTACAAAAAAAATTAATAAAAAAATTATAGTGCCATTTCCTATAAGTAATTTTACTTAAAAAAATTAAGCAGATTGCATATAGAGAATGGCATTTTTTTATTATTGTAAGATTAAGTAAGTAGTGGTAAATTATAATGTGTAAGTATATGAAGTAATTACAACCTATTTAAAATTTATAGAGGAGAGTTATCAATATGTACATTTATGAAATAATAATTAATAATTTTAGATGCCTAAAACATATTGAATGGAAACCTAATGAGCATGTTAATATTTTAATTGGGGGGAATGGCTCAGGAAAATCAACTATAGCTGTAGCAATAAATTACATCTTAAATCCATATATCAGCTGGTACAGAAATACTTTAAGTGAAGTTGATTTTTATGATAGAAATACAAGTGAAGATGTTTTAATTGAGGTATGGTTTAAAGGTGTTGAAGAATTTGTTGATGATGATGCAGACCTACTATTTGAACATATTGATGAAAATGATAGCATTTCTAATGAAGGAGAAGAATTAGTTTTAATAACAAAAATGATATGTGATAAATCAATGAAGCCAAGACATAGCATAATGTCAAATGGCAAGGAAGTACAATTAACGTAAGCTATTAAGCAAGCTATAAATTTTAGATTTATTGAATCAGAAAGAGACCCACTAAAAGAACTTGCCTTCTATAATAATTCTATCCTATCAAAATTATTGCAAAATGAAGATACCAGCGAACTTATTGAGAAAATAATTGAAGACTTAGATAAATCAGCAGATAAACATTTATTTAAGGATGAAAAATTTAAACAGTCTTTTAACATTTTAAAAAATTCATTTGCGGATTTTGGGCTAATTGCTTCAGATGATGATTCTTTGAAATTAGAGGTAACAGAATTAAGTGAAAGAAAGACATTGCAGGCATTTAGTTTAGTTTTAAGAAACCAAGATGTAACTAAACCTATTCCTTTAAAATACCAGTCAAGAGGTATAAAAAATCTAATGCTTCTTGTAGCATTACAGAGTCAATTAGAGGAAAACAATATAATTTTTATAGAAGAGGTAGAACAGAATCTTGAGGCACATTTACAGAGGAAAGTAATTAAAAGCATGAAAAATAAATTAAAGGGTCAATTATTTTTAACAACTCATTCACCAGAGATAGTTAAATTATTTGACTTTAAAAATGTTTTTTTACTTAGAAAGGGACAAGTATATCCTGTTCCATCAATGAATACAGATGATAAATTTCAAAGATTAGTTGAAAAACAAGCCAAATACGAACTTATAGCAGGATTATTTTCAAGAGGAGTTTTATTGGTAGAAGGTCAATCGGAAAAGGGAGGAATCCCTGCTTTTTCAGAGGTGGTAGATTATGGTATGGAGGAGTATGGAATAGAACTTATATATTGCGATGGTAAAGACAATGTAATTAAATACGCCAAATTTTATAGTGATATAAATATGCCAGCGATTAGTCTGCTTGATAATGATAAGGATATTAAAAAGCAATTAGATAAGCTTAAAGAAGTTGCTAATCCTATACTTGTAGTACCAGATGATTATGAAGGAAGTCTTATTACTTCAAAAATATTTCAGGAAGAATATAAGGAAATATTTGATAACTATATGCCTTTTAATGTTGAATCTGAAAAATTTAAATGCTGAAAATGTAACTAAAGTTTTTTTACAGTATCAACATAAACGAGCTTATAGGATACTTAAAGGCATATATATAATTACAATGCATCAATCTAAAGGCAGGGAATTTGATATTGTTTATGTGATTAGAGAGCCTAATATGAAAGCCCAAGATAACCTTTTTTATGTAGCGGTAACAAGAACTAAAGGGAGACTCGTTTTATTTGAGCAGAAATATATTTAAGAGGAAGATTATTAAGAAATTAAAGGATGAGTGATTTAAATTAGTTTTAGTTGTGCCATTTGTTGATAAAGGAATATTTATTAAAGCTAAGTAATTTGTAATAGCTTAAGATGCCAACGAGTGGAATAAGTGGCAGAATAATTATGCAAGATTGTATTTTAGTGATAATAATTGAATTGTGTGGGATTCGAAAGGATGGTAATATGTCAAAACTGACTAATATCAAAAATAAAATAAACCAATTAGAGGGAGGAGCGTTCCAAGAATTTTGTGACCAGTACCTAGCGCGCAAGGGATATGATTACATTTTTGAGCTTGGTATGAAATCAGGAACCATGAAAACAACAACAGGTAATCCAGATACATATTTTAAGAGTAAGTCAGGATCTGGGAAGTATATCTTCGTTGTTTACACAACACAGCAAGCAAGTATTAATGTCAAAATAGAAGAAGACATCAGAAAATGTCTTGATAAAAGTAAGACAGGGGTTGATATATGTGATATAGGGGAAATAATATGTTGTCATACATCATCTACTCTTAACGCAGGGAAAGACAAAGAATTGCATGAAATATGTGAGAAAAAAGGAATTTTGCTTAGCTTGTATGGAATAGACAGGATTGCTAATGATGTATACCAATACTTTCCTATATTGGCCAAGGATTTCTTGGGGATCAGTATTGATACAAATCAGACATCAGATATTGGAGAATTTATTAGTAGATATGACTCTAATGAGATGGCTACACCGCTGGCAACTAACTTTCAATTTCGCTATAAAGAATTGGAAAATATGGTGGCAGCAATTGAAAATAGTAAAGTTGTTGTTGTGTTTGGTAAAGCCGGGGTAGGAAAAACCAGAATTGTAATAGAGGCTAGCAGGAGATTCTCAGAACAAAATGCATATAGACTGCTTTGCATTCGTAGTAATGACTTACCAATTTTTGAAGATTTAGCATCGTATATTCCAATGCCGGGCAATTATCTGGTATTTATAGATGATGCTAATGAACTTAACGGATTCAAGTATGTTTTACGGTATTTGAATATGGCAGAACAGGGATATAATATTAAGATTATTGCTACAGTGAGAGATTATGCTAGAAAGTATGTTATAGATCAGATTAAAGAATTTACTATGCCAGTAAAAATTGAGATAGATAAGTTTAGTGATGATGAAATAAGAAAATTACTGGAGGAAAACTTGAAAATTAAAAATGATTTATACTTGGATCAGATAGTTAAGATTGCAGAAGGCAATCCTAGAATAGCCTTTTTATCCGGAAAACTAGCTAAGGATAATCAGAAGCTTGAAAGTATTCAGGACGCAACCCAATTATATGAAATGTACTATGGTAAATATATTAATACAAGTATTATATCAACTGATGATAAAGTATGCCTATCAGCAGGAATTATAGCTTTGCTGGGAACTGTTAATCTAGAACATTTAGATAAACTGGAAATAGTGTTTAATATGATTAATATGAACAAATCAGAATTTATAACTAATCTGAAGCTTTTACATAGCATGGAATTTATTGAGATAAATTATGATAAGGCTGCACATATATCTGATCAATGTTTATCAAATTATATGTTATACTATACTTTCTTTGAAAGAAAATTAATCCCTTTTTCAGAGATCTTGGATATAGGTTTTAAAGATTTTAGGTCAGGCATAATTCGGGGGGTTAATATTTTACTTAATATATTCCAATCAGAACAGTCACAAACATATATCAAAAAAGAAGTAGAAAAGGTTTGGGATAAATATAAAAAAGAAGATAATGAATTATTTTTTGATTTTGTAAAGGTATTTCATGGTTTTAAGCCGGTAGAGTCTTTGCTATATGTACAACAGAAGATTGAATGTACGCAAAAAGTAGAAGCCAATTTAAATACAATTAACTTTGATGAGAATTCTGGTGGAACTAAAGATGAAATTTTATTAATTTTGGCTGATTATAGGTACAGTGTTTATATTTCAGAGGCATTAGAACTTATAATTATGTATTGCCAAAAGAGACAGGATATAATTGCTGAAGTAGCAGATACATTAATAACATACTTTGGTGTTGATAAATACTCTTATAGGAATGATTATTATACATTAAAAAATGTAGTCAAGGTACTTTCTGAACATTGTGAAGATAATCAATTAATGAAGAATTTATTTATAAATGTATCAGGGAAGTTGTTGGCTTTATGTTTTTCATCCACTGAATTATCTAGAGAGAATAAGTTTGTACTTTATAAAATACCAGTACAATTAACAGATGGATCTAGAGAATATCGAAGCAACCTTTGGAACAAGCTTATTAAGTTAAGTGAATATGCGGAATATAAAGATAAGATTTTAAAAATTATTACTGAATATTCACAGGGATGGTATGAAGAAATAGATTCAAAGGTTATAGAATTTGATTTTCCATATATTGAGCATTTGATTAAAAATGTATATGAAGTTAGTGTTATAAGAACAGCTAAAACATGTGATCAGCTGATTAAAAAATGTAAGCACTACTCTATTATAATTGATAATAAGTTTGAGGATATATTTAAAAGCCAAGAATGGTTAATATATTCAACTTTATCTGAAAAATATTATGGAAATGGCATTAGTTATGAGCAAGGAGTGGCAAAAAGAAAAAGTATTATAGCAGAATATGCAAAAAATTATGATGAAGAAAAGCTGAATGAGTTTGTTTATCTATGCAATAATATTGTAGGACAGCTATCAAATGAAGCATGGGGAATTAATGAGGGTATTAGATTGTTTTGCCAAGCATTAGAGTTTGATAGGAATAAGTATTTGACTTTCATAAACTCTTATTTTATTTTCGGTAGGAATTTAAATGTATATCCTGGATCATTAATAGTAAAGCTTTTTGACTACCTTGGTGTTGATAAAACATTTAGTTTTATTACTGATAAAGATTATATTCAAAAAAATGTATGGATGTTTGCCTTTTTTGAAGTATTACCGCAAGAAGAGGTTAGCAATAGATGGATAGAGGAATTTATGAGCTTTTTAAAAAATGATGATGATAAGGCTATAAAGAGTTCACCATACAGACAACTAAGATTCCTTGACAAGTATACAATGTTAAGACCAAAAATATATATAGATGTTGCAGTAATAATAAATGAGAAATTTAAATATAGTTCTTTTATACCCCATATATATTTTGGATTACTTTTTGATGAAAATGTTTATAAACCTATTGAAATAATTAATATATTCAAGGATAATATGTCACTTTTACAAGATATTTATTTTAAGATGATAGATTATGATATTCATGAGGATTACTCAGGAGTTTATATTAAAGCATTTATTGAAAATGATGAAACATGGCTGACATTATATATACAACATGTTATAAATAACGAAAAAAGTGTTAGGTATTCAGAATCTGATAGGATTAGTGCATGTTGGTTAAGTGATAAATATCAACAAATATTTGATAAAATTTTCTATGAACTTGAAAAGGTTGATGATTTTTATAAATGGAGTTTAAAAATATTTTTTAGGAACATTTTACTACATAGGGAAAATGAACAAGAAAAAATGAATAACCAGACAAACTGGCTAATTCATATTATTTCTGATAATTGTAAAGATGAAAAGATTGTTAGCATTTTTGACTTTATTTCTGAGTTAGGACCTGATGTTCGTAAGGAATGTGTTGTGCACTTTATCAAGTTAAATAAAGACTATGAAATGTTTGAAAAGCTTGAGCTTGAATCTAACTATTGGGGAGGGGAAGGTAGTATGATTCCTTATATGGAACAAAGAATTAGATTTTATAAATCCTTACTACCGTATTTTACTGGTTTAGAATTATTAAAGCATAAGAAACTTCTTTTAGAAAATATTGAGATGTGGAAGCGACGAATTGAAAAAGAACAGATAAAAGAGATTTTAGAGGAAAGAATTAGTTGAGTTAATTCCATATTGAGATAAAATTACTTTATAATTAATAAAATGGCGAAAAACTTCATTTACGATGGATATGGTGAACCCGTATTATAAGTATTAAATTATTAATTATTAGATGAGGCTATTGAAAAATTCAAAGGGAAATGTTTACAATATAGTAAAAAGAGCTATTTTAAATTGTTGGGGGGAAAAATTTTGATGACTACGGATCCATATAATAGATTAAAGTTAGAAATTAATGGGATTAAGGATGTGATTGAAGAGTATTCTCCAAATGGTAACATTGGAAATTTTGTTAATGGATTAGAACAGGCTTTGCAGGAGGATAAATTTGATAATGTCTTATATTATTTAAATGAGATTTGTATATGGTATGAACAAAATATCAATGCAATACACTCTAATGAATTTGAATATAATTCAGATGAACATGATAGAAATAAGAAGATGTTAGAAGAATTAAAACATGAATTAGATAGCTATGATTTTAATAATTGTGATACTGTTAAATCTTCTAACAGTAAGCAGTGTGAACCAAAGATATTTATTAGTCATAGATCATCAGATAAAAAGTATGGAGATGCATTAGAAAAACTTATATGTGGTTTAGGTGTAAAAAAGAACCGATTAATATATACTTCTCATCCGCTACATAAAATTCCGTTAGATGCTAACATATATGATTTTTTAAGGGAAAATATAAATAATAATGTATTTGTTATTATTTTATGGTCAAATGAGTATTTAGAGAGTCCAGCTTGTTTAAATGAAATGGGGGCTGCATGGGTTGCACAAACAGATTATACTAATATATATACTCCAGACTTTTCTTTTGGAAATCCAAAATATCATGAATGTGCAGTAGATACAAGAAAAATGGGGGCCATATTAAATGGGGATGATAATTGTAAAGCTAACATTATTGAACTTATGGATAAGATAATAGATATTTTTAATTTGCAGGTTGATAATCAAACTCGGACATATTTGTTAGATCAATTTATTTTAGATATAAATTAATTGTTATTTAAAAAATATATAGAGTGACGATTACTTATTCAATAGCTTAAGAATGTGAATAAATTTCTCTAATAAGGGCATCAAGTAACCGATTATACTACATGCAGAACTCCTAATAAGAATGCTCACAGAGAATCATTTCACAGGATTTTTGAAGATGAGTGCATTGAAATTCATGAATTTAATAACTTTGCCCATGCATATGTTGAAGTAGCAAAATTTATGAAACATTATAATATTAAAAGGCTTAACTCAAGCTTATGATATAAGGTATCGGAAATATTTTATAAGTTAAATAAGAACAAGGAAATAGAAATCATGGCTATACATCTTTAGTCTACATTAAGGTTGGCGAAGCGTATCGTTTACATTGAGGGCAGGCGGTAGCCTTAATAAGGTGACTGGCCTCTTTATATGGAGGACTGCTGCAAGGCAACATAACCATGCCTGCAGAGGCCCAATGTAAAGGGTAAAGGGCAACCAGGGGGTTTCGGGCAAACCAATCAATTTAAGCAGTGAAAAATTTATAATTTCAAATTCCATGATATTTGCAGATTTAACGAGATTTTATCCAAACTTCGGAGTTAATCCGATATATATATATTTTAACCACCTTGGGTTGCTCTAATTATTTGATATGTTAAAAAACCTTGTTTAAAATCAAGATACTTTTATATATGCAGGTTTATCCACCTTATGTATAATTATGTTAAGCATTAATTGAAAATATGGCATATCAATATAATTTATTTTTTATAGGTAAGAAAATTAGTTAATGTTACTACTTTGCTAATTTTCTATGGCTGTTAATAAATTATTCCGCATATAGGGGAATTTGATTAAGCTTGTAGAATTTGTATTCCGTATATGATTATTTTATATTTATTAGGAACAACATAAAGTAATAAAACTTTATAATTAATATACTAGGGGGTGAATAGTATTAAAGAGCAGAAGATATTTACTGAAAATCCAGAAGAAGAAATGTGGAGGACTATTCTACAATTTTCATATCCAGCTAATATTAGACGGTATATAGAGGAAAAAGGATTTAATTCGGATGATAAACTTATTGAGTGTATTTCAGGCTCTATTTTACAATCATATGAATATTATAATGCGTGCAAGACATCAAATCTTCAGATATCACCACTATTGTTGTATTATGGAACAACAAATTTGCTTTATGGGATGACAAATTTACTTACAGGTAAAATAAATGAAATCAGAAATCACGGTATGCATATTCAACTAGATGATAACTATAAATATATTGCAGAAACATCCATTAGATTTGAAAATTATGATAATGGTGGAGTGCATGTTTTTTGTAAGGCACTTAATGTTCCGGTTAATCTTACAAGGTATGGTGAATGGACTGTTAAAGAATTATTGGGATCGATTGCTGAAATTTATGATGATTATTATAGATGTTATTCTGCTACAGAATCTTATGTTATACCATTAGAAGTAACAAGGACTGAAAATGGAACAATTGAAAAGGTTGAATTAAGCAGGTTTGATATAAATGGATTTAAGAATATGTTTTCTAAAGTTAAGGGATCAGGTAAATCATATTTAAATCCAACAGTTAGAAGTATGGAAGATGAGAAATACTTAATTTTACGACATAAAATAAATGGAAAATCAATAGCGGAAATTTCATATTCCGATCAGCCGTATTTGCAGGTTGGACACTCTAAAAATGGTAATCTTATTACACTCCCAACATTATTTTATATGTATATAGTTTTATTTGCTTTTGGCTCATTGTGTCGATATAATCCAGAAAAATGGAATCCATTTGTAAGAAATGATTCAACAGGGGAACGATTATTAGTTGAGAAGTTACTTTATTTTGCACGACGAATGATTCCTAATATGATTTTAAACACTATATATGGTTGTAGAATGTGTTTTGTAGATGAGAAATATCATATTAATAATACAATAAAAGTTGTAAATGAACATGAAGTAAAGGACTTGATAAAGAAGGAATTAGACTTTCAAAGGAGGATAGAAGAGGTGGGGAAAAATGCAATTTAGAAATTCTGTATTTGATGTATGTAAAAAATTACAGACAAGCTCATTAAAAGATGAGATATGTCCATTGATAACTAATTTAAATTGTTATCAAGAAGGGCAGGAAGAACTCAATCGTAGCACATTTGGATATTATGGGAGACAATTAAACAACCAATTTTATGGTTATCTATTTATAGATGAAAAAAAAGATGGCATTGCTAACTTAAAAACGTGTGTATCATTAAGTGAAGAAGAAAAATTACTATTATGGCAAGGACATAAAGTCATGATGGATTTTATTGATTATTGTCTTGAAGATATCAATCAATTGGCACCTAATGTTGCAAAAAATATTAATCCATACTCGCGTTATAAACCTATTCAGCAAGTAACTGTGGCAAATAAAATTGACACACATTTATTAAAACAATGTGCAAATGAATTTAAAAATATGAGCATATACAAAAAATTGTTAAAGTCACCCATGTGGCAGACTATAATAAAAATGCCTTATGAGCAATTAGAGCAATTAATTGGTATATTAGACAGGGAAATACTACGTTCTCCTTTGGATATTGTACCAAATGGTATTATAAAATTTAAGTATAGAATGATGCAAGGTTCGATGAACCCACAGGATATATTAATGGTTGATTCTTGTATTATGCTGTCATTAAGAGAAATTTTGACAAATGCCTGTCAATTGATGTATTCAGCGTTAGTTGGTGGCGATTTAGTAGTTTTAAATAATGATAATTTAATAAGTATTGATGAGCAAAAATCGGATGCTATTTATTCTTATATAACAGCATTAGTACAAGGAATTATAATAAACAAGAATACAGAGTTGGTAGGTGATATAGTACTTATAGATTGTGAAATGGAGAATGGTTATAAGATTCATGAGTTTGGAAGAGTTCAACAAACAACAATGAGTATTAATCGTCAAAATGGGGATACTACAAAATTAACATTTTGTATAATAGATGATATGTTGAATCCTATTGCAAATTTGGTAAAACTGTAAGTTCATAAGACTGTACATAAGATTATTCAAAATTAACTGTTTTTTGCAAGTACTTTTTGGTCCTTTCCAATGTTAATTGAAATTATTTATTTTTATAATCCTGATATATTGAAAATAGATAATTTTTTAATAACTATTAATATATTTCAACTATGTATGAAAAGAACCATAAAAATAACGAAAGTTGCAACTGGGAATTCCATAACATTACAAGAAATCCATTGCAGGCATAAACCACAAAATATATCCTTGTAGTTGTAGCAATAAAATTACAAGGAGAAGAGGAGAATGCTTACAATGGATCAAGTACATGATATCAGATTTAGGTCCCTTGAGAAAGGGGGAAAATAAAATATATAGCAGATAAGATAAATGTAAAAAGAATGTACCTATAAAAAAGCAAAGTTGTCATAATAGAAATATTTATTTAAAATTATGTTTAAAGTATTGCTAAAACAGAAATAATAACATATACTGATAGCAGAAAGGGAGGGATTACTATGGATTCAATTGGTGAAAGGATTCAAGGATTAAGAGAGTCTAAAGGTCTAAGTGCAAAGGAATTGTGTTCATTTCTTGATATTAATCCTTCAACTTATAGTAAATTAGAAAACGATAAAAAATCTATTGATGTTGAGGAACTTAGAAAAATTACAAAATACTATGATATATCTGCAGATTATATTTTAGGAATCGATGATAACCAGGAAGATACTATATTGTATATGAGAAGAGACAAAGATCTTACTAATGAGGATATCGAGGAAGTTCAAATGGCCATTAGCATGATGGATGAGGCAGTAACACTAAAGAATATGTTGGAAAGAATATAGGAGGTTCTTATGCTACCAATTCAGGAAATAGAGAAAATTGAGGAAAAAGCACTTTATCAGCGTAGGATGTATGATTTGGGTGATGAATCTCCTATTGGGCTTAAAATATTTAGTATAATTGAAAATGTTTATAATTCATTCATTCTATTATATCCTTTCAAGACAAGAAATGTTGCTGGATTTACGAAAAAGCAGGGGGACCTAATTCAGATATTTGTAAATACAAACTTTAATTTAAATTACCAAGTTTTTGCAGCAGCACATGAACTTTATCACCTGATAGAACTAAGAGAAAATAATTCAAATAAAATAATAATATGCAATAACAAAGACATTTCAGAGAGTATAGAAGATACGACTTTAAATATTAATGAAACAAAAGCAAATTACTTTTCTGCGGCATTACTGATGCCCCAGAGTGTAATTAAGAAAAGATTTAATAATTTTGAAGATAAAAAATGCCATGAAGAAGATCTTGTATTAAAGATTTTGGAACTTCAATATGAATATGAGATTCCTTATAAAACAATACTAAAAAGGCTTATAGAATTAAAAATAATTGGAAGTACTAAATATGAAAAACTTAAGGACTACGATAAGCGAACATCTGAATATTGCAGTATGCTGGATATGGAAATGCAGAAACATATAAATGAACTTGAGAAGCCAAACAAAAGAAGATATCATTCCTTAAATGTGCCTAAAATAGCTTATGATGCATACAGAAATAATATTATTACAGTAAGTAAATTGGAAAGTATTATAGGAAAGTATGGAAAAACGCTAAGAGATTTTAAGGTATGTGAACCAGAAATAAAACCAATAGATATAGATTTTTCAAATTTTGGGGCAGGAGATGGGGATAATGAAGAAAATTAGTGCTCCTGTCCTTTTTGATACAAATATATTTATAAATTTCAAGGGGCAATTGAAGTTTATATTTCAATTTTTTGACAATATAATGATACACAAAAAAGTATATGATGAAGTATTGGAACAAAGTATAAAGAATGAACTGGATTCATTGAAGAGCACTTATAATATAACTTTTGTGGAAGACAAGTTCCCTGCAGATGATATTGGTAAAAAGTTATTAACTGAATGTGATAAGGAATTGAAAAATTCTTTTAATATTGAAAACCTTAAGGATATGGGAGAATATAAAACTCTTTTATATGCCAAATTTAACGGGATATGTATTTTATCTTCGCAGGATACTACTGTATGGAGATTTATTGCAGAATCTAAACATTTTAAAGGGTTGCAATGCATTACAGTGCAGGATATGGCATATTTGTTATACTTAAATGCTAATGGGAAAAGTGATAGAAAGATTGCTAAAGCCCTCTACAAACATTTTACAAGGAATGAACATCCTTTTGAATACTTTATAACATATATGAAACGGAACAATGATGAAATACCAGGTTATATAGAATTTGAAAGTACTAGAATAAATAATTTTGAACAATTAGTTCAAGGTTATATGGAATGTTATTCAGATACATTATGTAGCAGTAGCGATGATATAGAATATGAGATTTCAAAACTCGCTGCTGCTAATGTAGGTAATTGTTTAAGTTGCCTTTACTCAAGAGCTGATAAGAATAATATTAACTGCTCGATCAGAAAATGCCTATTTGATTTTGAATTGAATAGTAAACAGTGTATTGATGTCAGAGACGAATTTACCATGAAGATAAGAGGAAGGGTTAAATAATTCGGAACTTGTGAAGTAACTTTGATAGGTGTGGTTTGTACAATCATTGGTAATAGAATAGACTTTTAGTGAATTATTATCTTTTGAAAAGGTATTAAAGTTAGTTTAAAATTTGGGTGCTTATTTTTTGCTTAAAAAAACAAACTAAACTGAGGGGGAAAAGATGCGGGAGATGAGGTTTTAGGCAAAGAAGACGTCAAGTAACTGTCCCAATTAGGAAATTGTTATCTCTTATAATATTATAGGAGGTGGGCATTAGAAACCCACCCTAACATATTAAAAAGTGTTCAGCCTTACACTGAACTAAATACCTATTATATATTAGGTCAATTAAAACAGTAAATTCCACATCGGATCTCATAGGGGTGGAATTTACTGTTTTAATTAATATCCAAGATTAATTTAACTTATGTTAAAGAATGCTTATATTAAACATAGCCATATTAATATATATAGTTATCTTGAAATCTCTATAACAAACTTATTTCTTTCACCAGGATAGATACTTTCAGAGTATTCAATTGGAACTCCATTTTCTAAAAAACCGGTAGAAGTGATCACATGAACTGCATCGCCTTCATTTATCTCCAGAAGGGATGCAGTTTCAGCATCTACATTTTTAGCTTCAATTTCTCTAATAGCCTTTTTGACACGCAGGTTATTTTTATCCAATACCTCATAAAAGGAAAATACTTCAAAGTCATAATTCATAAGGGTTGGCAGCAAGTTATAAACTGTATAAACTGTTGTAACAAGCACAGGTTTATGATCATATATAATCTCATCTTCATCAACACGTGTTGCAAAACGAAGCCTTTTTAGTTTAATAATCTTTTCACCCTCACTCACATTAAGCTTTCCAGCTATTAATTCATCAGCTTCCATAACAAGTTTTTCTAATACCTTTGTCTTTGGAATAAGCCCTTTTTTCTTCATCTCTTCATTGTAGCTTTCAATAAACCTTGTATATTCCTGATATATTTTAGGCTTTGTAACAAAAGTCCCTTTACCCTTTATTCTTTTTAGGTATCCTTTATTAACAAGGTTATTTAATGCCATTCTAACCGTAGGACGACTTACATCAAAAATATTACTTAATTCAATTTCTGTAGGCAGCATATCTCCTTCTTTAACTTTGTTATCTTTAATGGTATCAGCAATAATACTTTGAAGTTGAGAGTAAAGTGGCACCGAACTATTCTTATCCAAACTTTTGTTACTAAAAATCATACTTATTCTCCTTGCAACTAAGTTTTTATATCATCAATTTAATATTATGAGCAAAATCTATTTATGTCAATATTCACAAAAAATTCTGAATGTAATTATATTACATGATGATATTCATTAGTATTTCTTTTTTAACTTTTTCCATATCTGGAATGTAGCTTCTAATTAGTCTACATTTTCCCTCAAAAGTATATTCTCCAGCAGTTGCTGGGATGAAAACACTTTCTCCCATCTTTATTTCCTCTGAACAATTGCTGTATTTTATATGGCATTGTCCATCAATACAGGTGTATATATAATATCTTTCTATATCACTCTTATTTCTATAAAGACTTTCTACATCAATTAATTCTAATGCATACTTACTTCCTAGATAGCAGTATGACTTTCTATATCCATCATAGGAAATCGATATATATTTAGGCTTAAAGCACTGCTGTTCCGGTTTTATAACATCAAAGGATTTTCCTATGTCAAGCTTTCTTCCTCTGCTATAATCATAAAATCGGTAAGTAGTATCCCCATTTTCTCCTATTTCAACTGCTAAAATGCCCTTGCCAAGTGCATGTAAAAGCCCAGTTTTTATTACTGCAATATCTCCCTTTTTTACAGGAACCTTTACTACATAATCTTCAAGATTTCCATCAAGCACCGCCTTTTTTAATACATTCACATCCTGTGTTTTTGTGCCTGCAGTTATATAAGCACCTTCATCCGCATCCATTATATACCATGCTTCATTTTTGCCATTATCATTTTCATGTATTCTTGCATATTCATCATTTGGGTGTACCTGAATTGAAAGGCTCTCAGCAGCATCCAAGATCGCTGTTCTCAATATTTGATTTTTATTTATCTTTGTTCCTATCAGCTTTTCTCCCTGCTTCTTAAGCAATTCACTAAAACTCATTCCACTGTATTTTCCATTTCTTATAATGCTGTCAGCATTTTTATGTCCACTAAATTCCCAACTGATTCCAACACTTTTTTCGTTTATATCACTCTTTAGTTTTTTAGCTTGTTTCCTGCCCATATTTTTTCTATATATATTGGTTTAAATGTTAATGGATACATAACCAATCACCCTTTCTGACAATTTATGAAAAAAAAGGGCTGACTTATAAGGCCGGCCCTAAAATTTTATTTTTTTAATTAGAATAGTCCTATCAATACTCCTACTACACTAACAGCTAAGAATATTCCTATTAACTTTAAAGGAGTCATGTTCTTCTTTTGAAGCAGTTTCCATGAAAGCAATACAATTATTAATGGAAGCAACTTAGGGAACATACCGTCTAAAATTTCTTGAAATTTGATAACAGCCTGGCCATTTTTATAAACGGCTGCAATATTTAAATTAACAAAGCTAGCTGCAATTCCACCCATTACAACAATGCCAAGTACAGTGAAGGCTTCCGTTATCTTTTTTGCCTTTCCGCCCGTTATCAATTTAACTGAGTCAAGTCCCATGTCATATCCCTTCATATAAAGGTAATATGATACAAGTAAACAAATTGGGAGCCATGTAACTGTATAGAATATAGGTCCTAATATACTTCCTCCTGCTGAAAGTCCCATGCCTATACTAAGCAATAGAGGAACAAGAATACCTTGAATAAGAGTATCTCCAATGCCGGCAATAGGTCCCATAAGACCAACCTTAACACCTTCGATTAGGGTATCACTTACTGGCTGCTTATTTGCCTTTGCTTCTTCAAGTCCTGCTACTATACCATTTACAATTGATCCTAGTTGGGGCTCTGTGTTATAGAATCCAATATGTCTTCTTAGAGCCTTTCCTCTTTCCTCATCTGTATCATATAATTTATTTATAATTGGAAGCATGGATTGTCCAAAAGATGTTCCTTCAAGGCGTTCATAGCTTATCGACGAAAGATTGAACAAAATCCATGACCACCAGCTTTTATTAAGCTCTTTTTTGGTAAGTTTCTTTTCAAAATTATCATTTCTGGCCATTATAAAACCTCCTCATCTTCGTCTTTTGCAGAGGGAACGTTTCCCGCAGGTACTGCTTGAGCTGGTACTGGATTAGGTGAATATTTGTAATGCATTACTGCAATTGCTGCTCCAACGATTGTAAGAGCAATCATATTAAGCTTTAAGAAGACTACACTTATGAACCCTACAAGGAAGTAAACTACAAGCGTATTGTCCTTCATTATCTGGCTTAAAAGTAAGCCAATTCCTACTGCTGGAAGGATACCGCCAAGTACACTCATGATATGAATTAAAGATTGAGGAATTGCTGCCATAAAGCTTTGTGCATATTGAGAGCCATAGTATACTACTAAAAATGTTGGTACGAACCTTAATATAAAGGTTGTTATCTGAGGATATAGTGCATTTGCACGCCAGAAGCCCTTAATGTCATTTTTTTCGGCATATTTGTCTGCAACATGATTCCAAAATGTATTAATAATTTCGATAAGGTCAAACAGGGCAACTCCAAGCAAACCTATTGTTGTAGCCAATGAAACGGCTACATCTACATTAGCGCCTGAAAGCAGTGCAATAGCAATTGCAGGATAGGCAACAAATGTGATATCTGCTGAAGCTACACCACCAGGCACAATAAGGGATAAATATACTGCTTGTACACCTGCACCAATTAAGATACCGCTTTGAACATCTCCTAAAATAAGCCCGACAATTGTACCGGATATCAATGGCCTGCTTAAATAGTAGAAACCGCCGGTCGTACCAAAGAACCAGGGAGTTCCAAGACTCGCAAGGTAGCAAAAAATACCTATGAGAATTGATTTTAGTAACATAATTCTACCTCCTTACTTTTATTTATAAAATTTATTTCTTATATCACTCCATCTAAAACCTTTTTTATCCGGAGTGAGTTTAAACGTAATATTAATACCATGACTATGAAGCACTTCACAAGCATCCATTTCCTCTTTTGTAAGTGACTGGTTTTGACCTATAGTGATAGTACCTGGTCTAAAGCTGGATGGTCCGTAAACTATTTCCTTCCCAAAGTCAATTCCATTTTCCACTAATTTTCTTAGCTCAACAGGAGATTTTGTTATAAGGAAATAATTTTTGCTGCTTTGTTTTGCTTCATTAACCTTTACTAGTGCTCTTTCAAAATTATAAATATGAACCTTTATATTTGCAGGAGCAGCGCTTTTGTATATTTGTCCAAGTTCTTTATTTTCTGCTAGATAATCATTTACAACCACAATACCATCGCATGGATTTGTACGTGTCCATTGAGTTAATACCTGTCCATGAATAACTCTATCGTCAACTCTAACTAATGTAATTGCCATAATACTACCCCCCCTAAAATTTATAATGGATCGTCCTCGTCAGAATTACTTTTACTAGCTTTATAAACATTTATGCTCTTGCTTCCACACTCTAAAATAATTTTTACAAGATCATCAAGTGAGGAATTATTTCTCTGGGCAAGCAGTTCTAGCATTACAGGTAAGTTGATTCCACTTGCTACCTTTATGTCAAAATCAAATCCTCCTGTATTTGCCAGCATAACGCCGGTGTTATATGGCGTACCGGATTGTAAATCCGTTAGTATAAGTACTCCATCTTTTGAAGAAACTTTTTTAATGGAAGCTTCCAAATCTCTCTTAAAGACTTCTATTCCACCTTCATTCGTTAAGCATACTGTTTCTAGTGCTTCTGGCTCTCCCATAATAATGTTTACTGCATCTACAAGCCCTTTTGAAAGTTTTCCATGGCTTGCTACTACAAATCCTATCATATCGACACACCTCCTTTTTATATTATATTCCCACAGTATGTCATTACATTTAACAAATATTCCACGAATAATAGATTGCTCAATAAGCTTTCGATTTACTTTAATGTAATTATAGCAAACATTACTGAATATTGTCAATATTATTATCAAAATTTTCTATTACATTTATATAACATATCAAAAAATACTTTCTATATGGTATATCATATGTTATAATATATTTATTCAGTGAAATGATAAAAGCTCTTAAACCATGTTTATACTTGTTATATGTTATACCATTAAAACATGAAGATATTACAAGTAAAAACTACCAACTATAAATAAGGAGGTAAACATATGTGTAACTATGATAAATATCCGGAAATAAAGGTATCTGGTTTTGATAATGAAGTTTTTGAAGGATATGATAACATTGTTGGCAAAATAAAAAATGAGATCTTTCTAAAAGAAAAAGCAGTAGTTGTTATAGACTTTTACCCTGGCGTTTATGAAAATGAAATTCTTAAGGGTTTTAGTTCACTTAATCCTGTATTAACAATTAAGGCAGATGATTGTGCATACGATGGCGATAGACTCACTGAAATGATGAAGGATAATCTCACAGATGATAGAGTTTTTGGAGTTCTTACAACAAAAAAATTGCAGGACTACTTTATAGATGAAAAAATAGATGAAGCAAGAGATAGAATTTCTAACATTAAAAATGGAGTTATATTAGTTTACGGTGTAGGCGCCGGAATTATAACCCTTGGTGATGTCTTCATCTATGCAGATCTTGCACGCTGGGAAATTCAGCAAAGATATAGAAAGGGTATGCCAAATTGGAAACAACACAATTATAATGAGGATATACAAAGAAAATATAAAAGAGGTTTCTTTATTGAATGGCGTATTGCTGACAAGCATAAAAAAACGCTATACGAAAAAATGGATTACCTTTTAGACACTAATATAGAAAACGATCCAAAGATGATATCGGGAACAGCTTTTAGAGAAGGATTGAATCAGGCTTCTCAAAGGCCATTTAGAGTCGTTCCATATTTTGACCCTGGTGTTTGGGGAGGACAATGGATGAAGGAAGTTTGCGATCTTGATAGGAGCAAGCAAAACTTCGCCTGGTGTTTTGACTGTGTGCCAGAGGAAAATAGTTTATATTTAAGATACGGGAATGTTCGAATTGAGATTCCTTCTATAAATCTTGTATTTTACAAACCTGTAGAGCTTCTTGGAGATAAGGTTCATGCAAGATTTGGAACCGAGTTTCCAATAAGGTTTGACTTCCTTGATACAATGGGGGGCCAAAACCTTTCTTTACAGGTTCACCCTCTTACAGAATACATTCAAGAAAACTTCGGAATGCACTATACTCAGGATGAAAGCTATTATATACTTGATTGCAAGGATGATGCATGCGTTTATCTTGGTGTTAAGACAGGAATAGACAAGGACTCAATGATAAATGATCTTAAGCGCGCTGAGAATGGAGAAATATCCTTCCCAGATGAAAAATATATTAATAAATTCCCTGTAAAGAAGCATGATCACTTTTTAATACCAGCAGGCACAATTCACTGCTCCGGAGCTAATTGTATGGTACTTGAGATTAGTGCTACACCCTATATATTTACATTTAAACTGTGGGATTGGGGCAGAGTTGGATTGGATGGTCGTCCAAGACCAATACACATTGACCATGGCAAAAATGTAATACAATGGAATAGGGATACAGAATGGGTTAAGAAAAACTTAATTAACAGAATAGAAAATATAGCTTCAGGTGATGGTTATACAGAAGAAAGAACAGGACTTCATGAAAGAGAATTCATTGAAACAAGAAGACACTGGTTTACTGGTAAAGTACACCATAACACATTGGGAAGCGTAAATGTTCTTAATCTTATAGATGGTGAGGAAGCAATAGTAGAAAGTCCTACAAATAAATTTGAACCTTTCATAGTACATTATGCAGAAACATTCATAATACCTGCCGCTGTTGAAGATTACACCATAAGACCATATGGGAAATCGGAAGGGGAAAAGATAGCCACAATAAAGGCATATGTAAGATGTTAATAACAAAGGAGGTTTAATATGCAAATAAATAGAGAAAAAGGTGCTGAACCATTATATCTGCAGTTGAAAGAAATGATAAAAGGGGACATCAAGGCTGGAAAGTATAAAGCAGGAGAGCTTATTCCAACAGAGTTAGAATATCAGAACAAATTTAATATAAGCAGGATTACAGCAAGACAAGCAATTAATGAGCTTGCCTTGGAGGGCTATGTAAAAAGAGTTAAGGGCAAGGGAACTATTGTTCAATCTCCGAGGATAGAGGAACCTCTTGCAAGAATTAAAAGCTTTACAAATGAAATGAAGGAGCGTGGAATTGAAGCATCTACAAAGTGGGCTGAGATTACTATAACAAAAGCATTTGATGATGTACCCGAAAACCTTCAGGTTGAAAAGGGAGAAGACATATATAGGGTAAGACGTGTTCGCTGTGCCGATGGAGAGCCAATAGTTCTCTTTGATACCTATTTTAAAATGGAGTTAAACCTTGAGTTAAATAATGATCTTTACTATGGTTCACTATATGATTACCTCCATGCTACTAGAGGAATAAATATAACAAAAATAAAGCAGCATATAGGTGCAGCTTCCGCAAATGGCTTTATAAGTGAACATCTTGGTATAAAAAAAGGCGAACCTATTCTTACAGTAAAGCGCCAATCCTTTGATGAAAACGGCAATTTGATTGAATTTACGAAGGGATACTACGTTGCAGAAAGATACGAATATTATATAGAAATTTAGGAGGACGAAAAGATGTTTAAGTCAATAATAACAGACCAGATAAGTATGGATTTAGAGGAAGCTTTACAAGTTGCAAAAAAGCATGACTATAGTTTTGTAGAAATACATTCTCTATGGGGGGAAACAATTGAAAATCTTACCAAAGAGGAAGTATTAAAGGTGCAAAAGCTTTTGAAAAAATATGAAATGAAGGTTTCTTGCTTGGCTACAACTATATTTTTCATGTGCCCATTGTATGAAGATTATACTCTTGAAAGCTTCAATCCAAAATTTATTACTTTAAATGGTAATTTTGAAAGCCATATTGAGGGATTAAAGCGAGCATCTGAGATTTCAAAAATGCTTGATGTTCCCTATGTAAGAGTTTTTCCCTTCAGACTTCCTTCAAATAAAAAAATAGTTGTTGATAATGAGGATATTAAATTAATAACCGAAAAAATAAATATTGCAGTAAAAACAGCAGAAGAACTAGATACTACACTTGTTCTTGAAAACTGTCCCCATTCCCATATGCCAAAGGGAGTTATGACTAAAAGGGTTGCAGATAGCATAAAAAGCAAAAATTTAAAGCTTTTGTGGGACGTAGGCAACAGCTTTAGAGCACCTATTGATGGAATTGCTCCTGAATATGGTAATATTACTCCATATGAAGAACTTGATCTAATATTACCCGATATAAGACATATTCATATTAAAGACTACACAGTTCTTCAAAATGGCAGCAGCAAGGAGTTCAATCACATTACCTTTGGATGCGGCTCTATAGATTTTAATAAAATATTTAAAAAGCTAAATAAGGGCAACTATAAATATGCTCTCAGTCTTGAATCTGAAGTAAATTACAAAGATACCATCGATAGCATGATAAATCTTCAGGATTTACTTGCCAAAGTGGAAAGTGAGGGACAATATTAATGGATAATTTTAATAAATTATTTGATCATACTAACTTAAAACCCTATGTCAGTGATGCTGATATGAAAATATTATGCGACGAGGCAGTTAAATACGGTTTTAAAACCGTAGCTATAAACAATGCAAATATTGAAAGGTGCAAAAAATTTCTTGAAGGTTCTGATGTGCTTGTTGATGCAGCCGTAAGCTTTCCACTCGGTCAATGCACCTTAGAAACAAAGCTTTTTGAGACAAAAAATGCCATAATAAATGGAGCTGGAGAAGTAGACTACGTTATAAATATTGCAGAACTCAAAATGGGAAATTACAGCTATATCGAAAAAGAAATGAGAGAGATAGTAAGCATATGCAGAAAATTCAATGTAACAAGCAAGGTTATATTTGAAAATTGTTATCTTACAGATGATGAGAAAATAGCATTATGTAAAATAGCAAATAAAATAAAGCCTGATTTTATAAAGACCTCAACAGGTTTTGGAATATCAGGAGCTACGTTTGCAGATGTAAAGTTAATGAGAGAAAATGCTATTCCAGAAATAAAAATAAAAGCAGCAGGTGGAATAAGAACTCTGGATATGGTAGAACAATTTGTACAAGCTGGTGCATCCAGAATTGGTACAAGTGCCGCTATTAAAATAGTGGAAGAACTAAATGAAAGAAACCGTTAATTCCTTTTAGCAAAAACACAAGAATACGCGAGAATACGAGGAATACGAGTGACGGTTACTTATTCAATAGCTCAAGAATGTGAATAAATTCCTCCTTAGCTGGTAAGCGTCAAATAAAAAGATGGATTGTAACCTACCACATATCTGTGAGATAATCTCCAATATAAAGCAGGAATGCTAAAGTAGCTTAAGGCCCTATAACTGAACCATGATAATAGGTAGGCAACATATTAAAAATATATAGGGGTTCTTACTCCCTATAAAGCAAAGCCTATATCCTACTTTACATAGTATTTAATGTATGCTCTACCTATTATTTTTTTACTGTATATGTTAATCTAAAAGTGGCTCTTTCCAAAGTTAGTTGATTTTTCGAATTTTTTCAAGCTGGATAGTTTTGCTTCTTAATGTCTTAAAACCACACTGGCCATACATAACTCTTTTTATAACTTTTATTTTATTTACACTTCCTTCTTGCTAGCCTATTACTGTATGGCAAACACACAGCATTAACTACTGCTCATAATCACGTTCAATTCTATTAGTAAAACTTATTAACTCTTTTATTTTTGTGCTCTTTGCTTTTGCTATCCATTCATTTAATAGTTCAGGTTTATTTTGTATAAAAATATCCTTAAATAAATTAACCAACTCCAAGATTATATTAAATAAAGGATACTGCTTATAAAAGCATAGAAATTTATTTTCTTCAATATTTTTTATATTTGATACAGGTCTGAATAAAGTCTTAAAAATGTCATTTCTCTTCATTATTATCTTTTCCTTGTCTTGTTCAACTTTACTTTCTCCTATGGTTCTTTCCATACATAGTTGAAATATATTAATGGTTATTAAAAATTACCTATTTTAAATATATTAGGATTATAAAAATAAATAATTTCAATCAACATTGGAAAGAACCATTTTTATCTTACAATAATTAAGAAGATTAAACAATCTGTATTTTTCTAAAAAGTAATTCATTATATGATATTAAACATATTATAATCGGCGACTAATCTGGTAAAAAAGTGTTTCATTTCAATTTGCATTTAGTGCGAAATTAATTCTAATAAGGTTGTACTTGTAATATTTACTGCATATAATATAACGTGCAAAAATGTAAGATGAGGTTAAGTATGGAAGAAGAATCAACGCTGAGCTTGGCTGAGTCTTGGGAAATAATAAAGAAAAATTCAAAGCTAATACTGCTCATAACAATAATATCAACTCTTTTTACTGGTTTTCTAAGTTATTTTGTAATTCCTAAGATATATGAAGCTAGAACATCAATAATTATTGGGCTTGATGTTTCAACTTCAGAATATAATGACAAAAAAATTCAATATAATGATGTACTTATGTATAAGCAGCTGATAAAGACCTATGCAGAAATTGCAAAACAGGACATTGTATCTGAAAAGACGATTAAATCTTTAGGAATTGAAGCTGATGCAGAAAATTTTCAGAAAAGTATAACAATTACTCCTCAGCCAGATACTCAAATAATAATACTTAAATTTAAAAATGAGTCCCCGGAAGAAGCACAAAAAATAGCCAATACCTTTACAGATACCTTTGTTGAAGAGGCAAGAAGGCTAAATCCTGGTGGAAGTATTCAAATTATGGACAGTGCGAAGATTCCAAAGTTTCCTGTAAGCCCAAGACCAAAGCTTAATATGGTTGTTGCTTTTGTTCTTGGAATACTAATTTCACTTGGTATTGTATTTTTAAGGGAGTATATGGATAGCACCATAAAATCAGAAGAAGATGTTGGAAAATATCTAAACGTTCCTGTTATAGGAATAATACCAAGGGTTACGGGGGGTATAAAATGAGTTCATTTGCCAATAAGGATAATACATTAATTGTAGAAAATAACCCTAAATCACCAGTCTCAGAAGCTTATAGAACCCTTAGAACAAGCATTCAATTTTCATCAGTAGATAAAAAAATGCAATCAATTTTAATTACAAGCTCAAGCCCAGGAGAAGGGAAAAGCACAGTAGCAGCAAATCTTGCCCTTGCCATGGCAGAGGGCGGGAAAAAAACAATATTAATTGACTGCGATATGAGAAAACCTACTATACATAAAAAGTTTAGAATTTCAGACATAAATGGGCTTTCAAATTTACTTTTACAGGATTTAAGTGTAGAGCAGTCAGCATCTAAATATACAGAGAATTTATACGTATTGCCATCAGGGGTCATACCACCAAATCCTTCTGAAATCTTATCTTCATTAAAGATGAAGAGCTTTTTAGAGGGGCTTAAGAATAGCTTTGACTATATAATAATAGACAGCCCACCTATTATTACAGTAACAGATGCTCTAATTTTATCAACAATGGTAGATGGATGCTTAATGGTAGTAGCCCCAGGGGAAGAGGATAGAGCAGAAGCTCAAAAGGCAAAGGAACTTCTTCTAAATGTTAATGCTAATATTTTAGGAGCTGTTTTAAATAAAATCGATTTAAAATCAAAAAAGGGGTATGGATATTACTACTATTATGGAAGCGGCGGTCGTAAAGAAAGAAGGAAGAACAAAAAATATAATTTAAATTTTTCTTTAAGATAATATGGATGTGATTCATTATGGAAAATGAGATAAAATGGTATGCTGCCTTTGTTGAAACAGGTAGCGAAGATAAGGTCAGAGAAAGACTTAATTATAGATTTCAAGGTAAATTTACCTTTTATGTTCTAAGGAGAGAATTAAGGGAAAGAAAAAGTGGGATATGGGAAAATGTAAATAAGATTTTGTTTCCCGGATATATTCTAATTTGTGGTGATATTGAAGATAGTGATTTAATTAAGTTTAAAAATATACCAGGTCTTAGAAAAATACTTTGCAGTGATGGGCAGCCATTAACTATTTCAAGGGAAGAAATAAATTATATAAACAGCCTTATGACAAATGGTGAAATAATAGGATCTTCAAATATATATGAGGAAGGGGGTCAAATTAAAATAATAGATGGCCCTTTAAAAGGTAAAGAAGGCCAAATATTTAAAATAGATAAAAGAAAAGGCAGGGCAAAAATAAAAATGTCCTTTTTAGGAGAAGAAAGAATAATAGACTTCTCCATCAATATCATCGAAAAAGCTTAAAAAATCCACTGAATTTTTATGGTGTTTCGGCCCATAAAAATATTTTGGAGGCTATAAAAGAGTAGATAATTGCAGTAATCTTACTGCAAAGTGCGAAGCCTACCCTTTTTTTGCCTAAATTTAAATATGTCAAATAGTAAAGGGGGGGTTATTTAATGGATCAGCATTTAACCTACATCTATGAAAGAATCACAAAGGGTGAATTTGGCAAAAGAATTTTATACGTAATAACCAAAAGAATAATTGACATCTTAGGTTCACTTATTGGACTTATACTTTTATTACCAATATTTTTAATAACAGCAATTGCAATAAAGCTTAACTCAAAGGGACCAGTGTTTTTTAAACAAAGCAGGTGCAAAAAAAATGGTGAAGTTTTTAAAATGTATAAATTTCGATCCATGGTTGTAGATGCAGAAAAACAGCTTGATAGTCTAAAGGATAAAAACGAGATGACCGGCCCTGTTTTTAAAATCCATGATGATCCAAGGATAACCAAGGTAGGAAAGTTTATAAGAAGAACAAGCATTGATGAGCTTCCTCAGCTAATAAACGTTTTAAAGGGAGATATGAGCTTAGTTGGTCCAAGACCTCCTATAGATAAGGAAGTTTTAAAGTACAACAGCTATCAAAGGCAAAGGCTTTTAGTAAAACCCGGCTTAACCTGCTACTGGCAGGTAATGGGCAGAAACAACATAGACTTTGATAGATGGGTAGATCTTGATTTAAAGTACATAAGAGAAAGAAACACATGGATAGATATTAAATTAATATTTAAAACCTTTGGAGTTCTCTTTGGAGACGAGAATGCATGCTAAAAATTAAGAAATGAAGGGGTAAAAATGGAAGCAAGAAAGATTGAAAATATGGAAGAATTTTTTACTGTACCAGTAAAAAACAACCTTAAAAAAGTTTGTATATTTGGGCAAGGTTTTGTTGGTCTTCCTCTTACACTAAGCTTTTCTCTTAGAGGATGTGAAGCTACTGGGGTAGATGTAAATGAAACGCTTGTAAATGAAATAAACAGCGGAAAAACCCATCATATAGAAAAGTTTTATGATTTAACCATTCAAGAAATATTAAAACATAATTTAAAAAATAAAAGATATAAAGCAACAACAAATGGAGAAAAAGCAGTTAAAGAATGCAGCAACATAATAGTAACTGTTGGAATACCAATTAAAGATGGAAAATATATAATGGATTATTTAGAAAGTGCAGTTAAAATTATAGGAAAAAATCTTAAAAAAGAGGACCTAGTAGTAATTAGAAGCACAGTAATTCCAGGTACAACCGAGGATTTCGTTCTTCCAATACTTGAAAAAGAATCAGGACTAAAAGCAGGGGAAGATTTTTACCTCGCTTATTCCTCAGAAAGAATTGCAGAAGGGAAAGCCTTTGATGAATTTATGAACATGCCAACATTAGTTGCAGGAATAAATGAAAAAAGCTTTCAAAGAGCAAAAGAGTTTTTATCAATTATATGTAAAGCTGAAATAGTAAAAGCTTCATGTATTAAAGCCGTTGAAACATCAAAAGTATTTGAAAATGTCCAAAGGGATGTAAACATTGCAATGGTTCAAGAGTTTGCAAGGTTTAGTGAAGCCCTTGGTATTGATATATTCGAAGTTGTAAAACTTGCAAACACCCATAAAAGAGTAAACCTTTTAACCCCTGGCCCTGGAGTTGGAGGCTACTGTATACCAAATGCATATCACTATATAGCTCCAAAGGCTGAAGAAATGGGAGTTAACATGGACCTTCTTAAACTTAGCAGAGAAAAAAATGCATCTCTTCCTGAGTTTATAGCTAATAAAACAGAAGAGCTTTTAAAAGAGCAAGGAAAAGAATTAAAAGATTCAAAGATAGCAGTTTTAGGTCTTGCAATGAAAGATTATTCAAATGATGACAGAATAAGCCCACCAGTAGATATTTGCAATATCTTTTTAGAAAGAGGAGCAAAGGTTTCAGCCTTTGACCCAACAGTTCCAACAGAATATGACTTCAAGGTTAAAACAGAAGATAAAGCCTTAAAAAATGCTGATGCACTTGTAATACTAACAAAGCAAAAAGGCATCATTTTTGATGACTTTGAGCATATAAAAAAGATAATAAATGACAATCCAGTGGTTATTGATACAAAGAATGTGATAAACGAAATAGAAGCAAGAAAACATGGGATTAAGTGGTGGAGAATATAAAAAGGGTGATATAATGCCTAAAAATGTTTTACATGTTATACAGGGAGGAAAAGGTGGTACATTAGAGTATCTAAAGTTATTTCTTTCATTTATGGATAAATCTAAATATAATTTTACGATTATATGCCATGGAGAAATATATGATGAATTAACTAAACTTGGTTATAAAACTTATAAAGTTGAAATGAAAAGAAGTATATCATTAATAGATGATTTTAAATCATTTATAGGTATTTATAAGTATATAAGGAATCATAAAGTAGATTTAGTTCACGCACATAGCTCAAAAGCTGGAGTTTTAGCTAGACTAGCAGCTAAGATTAATAATATTCCATGTATATATAATTCTCATGGTTGGGCGTTTAATTTAGATACATCCAAGTTTAAAAAAAATATTTATGGACTTTTTGAAAGAATTGCAAGTAAGTGGTGTGATGCAATTGTTGTAATTTCTCAATCTGAATGTAATGCAGCATTAGAAAGAAAAATATGTAAAAGTGAAAAACTTATTATTATAAACAATGGAATAGATTTGACTAAATATAATATAAAGAAGGATTATAATTTTAAAACACAATTAGGATTTCAACGAGATGAAATCTTAATTGGAATGTGTGGAAGGATTACCAAACAAAAGTCGCCAATTACATTTGTAAAAGTTGCCAAAAAGATATTAGATATGGGATTTAATTATAAATTTCTTCTTATAGGTGATGGAGAATTAAAAAATGATGTAATAAAAGAAATTAATATGTTGGGATTAAAAGATAATTTCATCATAACTGGGTGGGTGGATAATCCTGAAAAGTTTATAAATATACTTGATATAGGAGTATTAACTTCTAAGGGTGAAGGATTTGGACTAGTTTTAGCAGAATATATGGCATGTGGTAGACCAATAGTAGCTTCAAAAGTTCAGGGAGTTGTTGACGTTGTAAGAAACGAAATTGATGGTTTTTTATGTGATTCAAATGATATAGATATGTTTGCATCATATATAGTTGAGTTAATCAATAATAGGAATTTATATGATTATATTAGTAAAAATCAAATACAAAGGGTTAGAGAAGAATTTGGCTTTGAGAGGGTAGCAAAAGAACATGAGATTTTATATGATAAACTATTAATTTCAAGAGATAAACAATATCTACAAAAATTAAAAAACCAATTTAGAGATAGCTCTATATAAAGAGTATAGTTTTAAATTTGTTAAATATGTGAAATATATTTAGAGATGATATTGATATATGGAGGGGTTATGTGCAAAGTCAGTGTAATAATTCCTTATTATAATAGCGAAATGACAATTATAAGAGCTGTAGATTCTGTGACTAATCAAACATATAAAGATTTCGGAATTATTCTTATTGATGACGGATCTACTGATGAATCCCATAGATTAATTGATAATTATATAAATAATCATGCAAAATTTAAATTCGTACATATTTATGAGGAAAACTCAGGACCATCAAGAGCAAGAAATATAGGTGTAATAAGGGCAAAAGGAGAATATATTGCTTTCCTTGATTCAGACGATAGTTGGCATAAAAACAAACTTGAAATCCAAATGAAATTTCTTGAAAATAATAAGGATATTGCAATTTTGGGATGTGATCACAATATTTTAATTGATAACTTATCAATTAAAAAAAGTAAAGATACAGAGACTTTTATTAAAGTAAACTTTTATAAAAGATTGTTTAGAAACTATTTTTCAACACCATCAGTAGTGATTAAAAAAGAAGTTTTTGATGAATTAGGGGGGTTTAATGAATCACAAAGCTATGCAGAAGATACTTTATTATTTATTAGGGTATTCAGAAAATATAATGGAGGTAAAATCGAAAAACCTCTCGTAAATCTATATAAGGAAGAATATGGTGCTACAGGGCTTTCATCGAATTTAAAAGAATCAGAAAAATGGGAACTACATAACTTTAAAATATTAAGACAAGAGAATAAATTTAATGATAAAAAGATAAATTTGCCTCTATATGCAATAATATGTTTATTCTCCTTATTAAAATATTTAAGGCGATTAGCAATAGTTAAATTTAGAAAAAGGTGAAAAAATGAAAAAAATAATAATGGCTGAATTTAATGAATTTAATAGTACTTTTAAGTTAGGCGATCATCATTATGCAAAACAATTTGCACAAAATGGGTATGAAGTATTGTGGTTGTCACCTGTTTATAACCATCTATTTTATTTTAAGAATAAAAAGTTATATAAACAAAGGGAAAGCTTGCATAATAACTCGTTTATTAAGTTTGATGATAATATTTATGGTTATGCACCATATTCTCCAGTATTATATGGTAAAATGCCAATATTAGATAGTAAGGTTGCAGGTGAATTAAGTATAAAATGGTCCATCCCTAATTTGTTTAATGTTTTAAATAAAAATAGATTCTTAAATGTAGATATATTATGGTTAACTAACCCGAAGTATTATTATTTAACAAATAAGATAAAATATAAAAAGATGTTTTATAGATGTGCTGACGATCTATCGGGATTTGATAATACCTTTAATAGTTTTCATAAGTTTGAAGAAAAAATTATTAAAAATTCTGATGAAGTTTTTATTACATCTCGTGAATTATTAGAAAGAAAAAAATATTTAAGAGATGATTTTGTTTATTTGCCTAATGGTGTAGATATTAATAGTTTTACTAAAAAAGAATATATTTTGCCTGATGAATTTTTGAATGATAAAAATAAAAAATGCATTTATGTTGGAGCAATAGAAACTTGGTTTGATATTAAATTAGTAAAATTCTGTGCTGAAAAATTATCAAATATTAGCTTCTATATAATAGGACCAATAAAAATTAATATTGACGAATTAAGAAGCTTAAAAAATGTATTTTTGTTAGGTAAAAAAGATTATAAGGACATACCAAATTATATATATTTTAGTGATGTTGGTGTAATACCATTTAAAGTTAGCAAATTGACGGATTCTGTTTCACCAATAAAACTCTATGAATATATGAGTGTTGGACTTAATGTTGTTTCAACTAATTTTAAAGAAATGCAATATATAAATAGCCCTGCATATGTGGCAAAGGATTATGATGAATTTTGCAGTGATATTGAACAAGCTATTGAAAATAAAAAGGAAGACAAAGAAAAAAATATTCAATTTGCAAAAGAAAATACATGGGGAAAAAGATTTGAAGTAATAAAATCATTTATATAATATTTATTACTTTATAATTTATAGGTGAAGGGATAAAAAATATTCATGAAAAAGTTAAATTATTTTATTGTAGTTTCCAATATATTATTAATTATTTGCTTATTGTATTTTGCTATTACAAAGGATAGAATGACTTTATATTTTGAAATTATTTTTCTTTTATCTTATAGCAATTATTTGATTATTTATATTAATAATAAATCTAAAAACATATTTACTGATATAAGAATATACTTATTAATTTCATATAGTATTTATGCCCTTTATACTCCTATAGTTTATTTGATTTATAATAAAACAGAATATATTAATTTGAATAATGGTTTAAATACTTATAACTATAATATTTTAATTAAATCATTATTTATATGTATATTATTTTTTATTGCTTTTTCATTGCCGTTTATTTTTTTTAGCAAAATTATTAATAAAAATCCCTATATGAAAGAATGGGACAATAAAATTAATACAAGTTATAAAAAAAATAGTTTTGGATTTAACTTTTGGCTAATTTCATTTTTAATTTCATCTATTTGGTATATATATCCTTACACTAAAATGGGTATTAAAGAAGCATTGAATTATGGAAGATGGGAGAGGTATGTAATATTTGGTGAGATTAGAAATGAAATGGGTTTCAAATCAAAAATGATAAATTTATTTTTTTCTCAATATTTAATGATTCTTTCAACATTTATGATGTTTAGAGAAGTTTATAATAAAAGATGCAAACACAAACAAAAATATGTTTTTATTATCTTAATCATATTTGAAGCTATGTTTCTATTATTTATAGATTCAAGACGTAGAGAATTAATGTATATAATAATAATGTGTTTCTCCTATTTTATGTATTATTCATATAATAAAATAAAAAAAAGTGATATGAGAAAATACTTAGTTTATTTAATTATTATTGCTATATTTTTTACTGCATATCAATATTATAGAAATTATTTTTCACTAGCAAATAAAGAAGGTATTTCATATGCTCTTGAAGTTAAAAGAAATGCCTCTCTAAATTATGATAAAGAACAAAAATTATATGCAAACGAATTTGGAATGGTATATGAAAATATATTGTCATCATTAGAATTTACACCTAAATTTTATTTTGGGAAAACATATTTAGAATCAATTTTAGCACCAATACCAATTATAGATAAAATGTTTTATTATGATGGTGATAAAACAATGTTATTATCAAGATGGCAATCTCAAATTTATCCTGATATTTTTTTGAATGGTGGTGGGTTAGGTTTCTTTCCTGCCGCTGAAGCATATCTAAATTTAGGGTATGCTGGTTGTATAATTTTTGGCTTGATATTAGGAATACTTTTCAACTATATATATTTGAAAATGTATAATACAAAAAATATTTTGTATTACTGCATATTGTTACCACAGGGGTGGAATTTCTCAAGAATTTCATTTTTAGGTGTTACAGAAGAAATATTTTGGTATATGTTTTATGTAATTTTTTATAATGCTATATTAAAAATAATGAAAAATAATAGAAAAAATTATATTAATAGAGATGAAGTTAATAATTTAAAAACAATAAATTATTAATAGTGGAATTAAAAATTGAACAAAAGTAAGGTATTATTATGTATCAGGTTCTCGTTAAAAAAGGACAAGCAATTATTATAGATGATATTCCAGCACCAGTTGTATCAGATAATGGTGTTTTGGTAAAAGTAATGTATTCTTGCATTAGTGCAGGAACTGAAATGATGGGAGTTAATGAATCGGGAAAATCTATTATAAAGAAAGCTATGGAGCAGCCTAAAAAGGTTAAAAAGGCTCTAAATATGATGAAAAACCAAGGAATGAGTGCTATCCTTGAAAAAGTTAAAGAAATGGATTTAGGAAAGCCAACTGACTATAGTGCTGCAGGAGTTGTAATTGCAGTTGGAGAAAACGTTTTAGATTTTAAAATTGGAGATAGATTTGCATGTGCAGGACATGCAAATCATGTAGAGTACATAGATGTTCCAAGAAATTTAGTAATACGGGTTCCAGATAATTTGCCATTTGATCTTGCATCCACAGTAACCTTTGGCGGAATAGCAATGCCGAGGGTAAGAAGAGTAGGTTTAAGGCTTGGGAAAAACGTTGCAGTAATAGGGATGGGAATATTAGGTCAGTTATCAGCTCAAATGCTAAAAGCATCAGGTGTAGAGTAATTGGAATTGATGTAGATGATAGAAGACCTAATGTTGCAAAATAATGTTACTGTAACTATATATTTAATTAATCAAGGTTGATGTAATATGGGGAGATAATTATAATTGAAGATTATAAAAAAATTCAAGACTATGGGGTAAAGATTAATAATGTTCAAACTACAAATTCAGAAAAGGGTCAGTTGGAAGAATTAATTGAATTTTATAATGCAATTAAAAATGGCACAAACAGTGTGGCAAATAGAGCAAGCAACAGAGATAAGTTTTGTAGTAAATGAGGAGTGCAGAAAATGAAAGGTAATGATATAGCTGTTATAGGAATGTATCCGCCTCCAATAGGCGGGGTTTCAATCCATGTTGAAAGGTTAACAAAATATTTAAAAGAGAATAATAAAAACTTTATTTTGTATGATACTTCAAAAATGGATAAAGACATAAAAATTAATTATGAATGTATAAGAAACATGAAATTATGGTTGATTAAATATTTATTTACCTGTAATGATAAAATAATTCATCTCCATGAGAAAAATTGGTATATAGTTGCTATTATATGCTTTATTGCTAAAGCTCATAAGTCAAAAGTTATCTTAACAGTACATAGTTTTAGGGAAGAACCATTCGAATTTAATTTTATTAAAAAATTTGCTTTTAAATATTCAATAAAAAATTTAGATTATCTAATTTCAGTTGGAGAAAATGAAAAAAATAAATTGATTAAATATGGGTGCAAAACAGATAAAATTTATTTAATACCTGCGTATATACATCCTGAATATGAAAAGAATGATGATTTGTTAATTCCCAATTATACTTGGGAATTTATAAATAATAAGAGTTTTATTATATGTGCTAATGCATCTAAATTATCATTTTACAATAATGAAGATCTTTATGGCCTTGATATGTGTGTGGAATTATGTTATAAGTTGAAAATTAAATATAAAGATAAAAAAATAGGATTCATTTTTTGTTTGCCTGACGTTGGTGATTACGAATATTATGAAAAGGTGCAAAAAAGGACCAATGAATTAAAAATAAACAATGAGTTTTTATTGGTAAATGAAAAAATACCACTTTACCCAATCCTTAAAAAGAGCAATCTTTTTATTCGTCCAACTAATACGGATGGTGATGCTGTTTCAATTAGGGAGGCTTTATATTATAAAGTTCCTGCTATTGCAAGTGATGTGGTAAAAAGACCAGAAGATGCTGTGCTTTTTAAAAGTAGGGATATGGATGATTTATATAATAAAACAGTAGATGTAATTGAAAACCATGATTCCCATAAGGATAAGCTAAAGGATGTAGTTATTGAGGATAATGCAGAAAAAATAATGAATGTTTATAAAGAAGTTATGAAACGATAAAATATGTTATTAAAGCAGGTGTATTGATGCCAGAAAAAAAATCATTTATTAAAATTGGTGTTATTTATGCAATTGGTCAAGTTTTAGGGAAGGCACTTTCATTTTTTTTGCTTCCTGTATATACAAGGCAATTAGGCTCAAGTGGATATGGTCAACTTGCTTTAGTTGATACAGTTTTGGATTTTGTAGGAGCCTTTGTAATCTGTGGAATATACTCAGGTTATTATAGATTTTATAGAGAATATGATGAGAATCAGAGAAAAACATTAAAAAATACTGCAATTAATTTCGCATTAATCTTAGCTGTTTTTGATATATTATTTGTTATTTTATTTGGGAAACCAATATCAAAGATTATTTTTAAATTTGATAACTCCTACAAAATTTTAATATTAGTTGTAATAAGAAGTATAATAGTACAATTTGTTACATTATTTATGTGTGATTATACATTGAATTATCAAGCAGTTATTTCAGTTACAACTAATTTAGTAAATCTTGTATTAAATTTAACCCTTTCTATTTTCTTTGTTGCATATAAAAAACAAGGGATCATTGGAGTTTATAAAGGATACATATACAGCAATGCAGTAGTATTAATATATTTAGTAATAGTCAATTGTAAATCATATAGGTTTGAATTTGATAAAGGCATGCTAAAAAATATGCTTAAATTTAGTAATGGTTTAATTCCTGGTAGCATTGCAAGCACCATTTTAACACTTTCAGATAGATATTTTTTGGCGGGATATAAAAGTTATTCTGAAACGGGAGTTTATTCCATGGGATATAAATTTGGAATGCTTATAGAGCCTTTATTTATAGTACCTTTCAAATCTGTTTTTACACCGTATAAATTTGAAATATGGAAAGATGATGATGCTGAAATAAAGTTTAATAATATGTTTGACAAATATAATTTTTTAGGATTGTTTATTTTACTTGGAATTTCTATTTATAGTAAATTTGTTATTTCTATTTTTACAACAAAAGAATTTATAAATGCTTATAAGATTGTGCCATTAATCTTGTTTTCCTATTTCTTATATGGAAAAGCTGATTTTTTTAGCTTAGGAATTCAAATAAGAAACAAAACATATATTGATAGCTTTATTATGCTTTTTGGTGGTGTAAGTAACATTATATTAAATGCTTTATTTATACCTAAATATGGTATGTATGGTGCTACATTTGCAACGGTTTTATCTTATATAGTTATGAACTTTGCATATTTAAAAATCGCTATGCCGCTCTATCATGTAAAATATAATTTTAAAAAGGTTTCATATTTTTATTCAATAACTTTGTTTCTATATATTATTTATTATTATATTTCTATAAAAAATATAAAACCAATTTTAGAATGTATTATAGGTTTTATTTTATTAATTTTATATGTAGTTTTATGTTTGGTATTTAAGCTTGTTAAGAAGGAAACACTTAAAAGTTATTATAATAAATTCACAAAAAAGATTAATATTAAATTTAATATATAAATGCATAAAGGAAGGATAAAATGCAAACGAAGATAATTGCTACAACTGAAGAATTTTATAAATTAAAAGATGATTGGGAAAGGCTTCAAGAACAAGATACTGATACTACTTATTATAGTACATTTGAGTATAACTGGACATGGTGGGATGTTTACCATCAAGATAATGATAAAAAGCTATTTATAATATGTGTATACAATAATGATAAAATTGTTGGTATTGCACCTTTAATTATTGAAACAAAGCCTAAAAAAGTATTTAAATATAATGTCTTAAAATTTATGGGTGCTGGTGATTATTTAAACGTTTTAGTAGATAAAAAAGAAAAAAATGAACTTACAATAATAAAAGATATATTTAATGAAATTGAAAAGATGAACGAAAAATATGAAAGAATTCAGTTAACACATATTAAGCATAATTCTATGTTTGCTTCTTACTTATTAAAAAGTAAAATTTATAATGCCAATTTTAAATATTTAATTGAATGCCCTATTTTAAGGATAAGAAATTTTGAAGACTATGATGATTATAAAAAGAAATTTATTACATCAAGTGCAAATAAATATAAAAATAGATTAAAAAGGGAAGTTGATTATGATTTTTTTGTTATTAATAACAAAAGTATTGATGTATATGAAAGAATATCTGATCTGCATATAAAAGAACAAGAGTTTTTAACAAATGAAAGAAATAGACAAGATAGGTATAGTTTATTTAATGATAAATTAAGAGGTGATTTTACCAGAAAAATATATAAAAACAATAGTAATGTTATTACATTTTTATTGGAAACAAAAAATAAAGAGCTAATAATATATGATACTTGCTATTCCTATAAGGGCATATTACATTCTTGGAATATGGCTTTTAATCCAATATATGAGAAATATAATGTTGGAAGAATTATAAACTATGAGATATTTAAATATATATTTGAAAATAACTTTGCTTATGTTTTTGATTTTGGAGCAGGCAGATATCCTTGGAAATTTGAATGGACTAATGATTTTATATTTGATTATCAGCTTGATATGTGGAATGAAAAAACTAAAAAAGGTAGGTTGCTAAAAAAAATATATAAAATAAAGGAAAGGGTTAAGTAAATATAAAAGGTGGCATAAATGGATATTTCAATATGCAAATGGTACAATAATGCAGCTTCTCCTGTATTATTTTTGATAGATGATTTAGCAAATGTTTGGGTAGATACTAATGGTAATGGAAAGATTGATTTAGAAGAAGATTGGGGATATGGAAAGGATGGAGAAAATTCATCCTTTAAATTTTTAAATAAAGTTATATTAAAGGATTTTCCTATGGTTAAAACAACTTTTTTTGTTCCAGTTGGGGTTAGAGTTGGAATGATTGAAAATCCACAAATTAAATCAGTATCGAAAATGATAAATTGTGATGAAGAGACAAAAAAGTTCTTTAAGAGTATAAATGATAATCCAAGGTATGAAATAGCTTATCATGGGACAACCCATGGCGCGGTGGGAAAAACAAGAAACGATTTCAAACAAGAATGGCAGCTTTTTAAAAATTTAGGCGAAGCAATTGGAACAATAAACAAAGGGAAAGAAGTTTATAAAGAAGTTTTTGGATATTATCCTAAGGGCGGAAAGTATTGCGGATATGAAACTAATGGGTTTAGTGATGAGAGCATAGATAAAACAGGATTTATATGGTGGTGCAGGTTTTATAATAAAGGGTTAACTGATGATAAAAATTGTGATATTGGCGGAAGTGATTTTAATCCATTAACGAATTTGGATGTTAAAACTTTTGGTAATAGTGGAATTGTTGATATTCCCTCTACATTAAATGGTGGTTTATTAACAGGGGTATTTAGTCCAAATAAAAAAACATTAAAGGGAATAACAAAGGTTGTATTAAAAAATTATTTAATAAAGAAAAAGCTAAGTAAAGTTGATTTTTTATTAGAAAATAAACTTGTAATTAGTATACAAGAACATATTTCACCAGCAAGAGATGATGGAAGAAGGCAAACGCCAAATATATTTGATGATAGAGAAAGTTTAAAATATATATTTAATTATTTAAAAGACAAAAATGTTTGGCATTGTACAGGAACAGAGCTTGCTGAGTACTATTTAACAAGGAATAAAATAAATATAAAACAAATTAATGAAAATGAATTTGAAATTATAAATGCTAAAGAATTAGAGGGGAAAATGATATCAATTAAATTTGATGAAAAATATAGTAAATTTAAAATTCCAAATGGGAAAATAATTTATAAAGAAAATGGATGTTTTACATTTAGTATTGCTGAAGGTAGATTTAAACTTCAGTAGGAATTAAATGGTTACATGGATTTTTTAATAATATTACATATTGGCTTTATATGAATTCAATTTAAACTAAAATTTTTATATAGATTATTTATTAATTAGGAGGTGCTTTTATGGACCATAAAACATTTAACTATAAACTTCACAATCTATTAAAAATGCCTCCTTCAAAGGCAATTAAAAAAGTTAATAATAAAATTAATAGAAAAATTAATGATAAGATAAATGAAAAAAATGATTTGAAAAGAGATACCCATATTGAAAGCAATCTTAGGGTTTCATATAGCTTTATTGATTATAGGCTAATTGACGTTTCTAAAATTGATTTAAAAGCTGCAGAGTATCTTTTGGATATGTACTTAAATCATTATTTTGATCTTTTAGGCAGTGGATTTGTAAAAGTTGATTATAATATAGAGCCTCTTGGAGTTGAAGGAATAAGATATGATATGTCTCCTAAAATCAATGCGTTTGATTATGAGGGAAAGTGGCTGTCGAAAATTTTACTTATGTCTCATGTTAATTATTCTATGGATATTTGGAAGATAATCAATAGAGGTTATACTCCAATTGATTGGAATATGGATTTTAAAAGTGGATTTAGATATTCGCAAAAGGTATGGTATAAAAAGCAGCCCATTGGAAAGTTTAAAGGAGCAGATATTAAGATTCCCTGGGAAATATCAAGGATGC
>ENA-UOOI01000677-UOOI01000677.1-fermentation-metagenome-genome-assembly--contig:-NODE-677-length-41756-cov-19.868636_pt1 | contig 41756 bp, 37 predicted proteins | sample MGYA00245779_ERZ724027 | MGnify/ENA primary metagenome ERZ724027 (study PRJEB28704, sample SAMN03018318) | fermentation metagenome | biome: anthropogenic terrestrial biome; feature: soil; material...
AGAGAGAGTTGTTAAAGAAGGTAATAGAAAAATATGATGATTGTAGTAAAAGAAAATAGGAAGAAAATATAAGTACTTGAACACAAATTTAATGTATGCTAAAATAACTTTGGGTAGTATCATTTTGAGCTGCACCATAAGTGTTGATAAATTATTTTCTGCTCATATCAATTTTTGAAAGAGACAGGCTGCGATTTGATTTTTAAATTTTGTTTGTATTTTTGTATTGTAAAGAGATGGTGATGCCATGAAATTCAATATTGGTTTTATTGGAGCTGGTAGGGTAGGAGTAACCTTAGGCAAGTATTTTTCACTTAATGGGTTAAACTTGAAGGGCTATTACAGCAAAAGTGGAAGATCAGCAAAGGAAGCTGCTGATTTTACATCCAGTAAGTATTATGAAGAATTAGAAACTTTAATAGAAGATTGTAATGTTATTTTTATAACAACCCCTGACGATATTATACAAAAAATATGGAATAAAATAAAAAAATACAAACTAAAAAATAAAATAATCTGCCATTCAAGTGGTTCATTGTCCTCTTCAATCTTTTCAGATATTGACACTTTAGGAGCATTCGGATATTCTATCCATCCCATGTGTGCTTTTTCAGATAGATTTAATACTTATAAAACATTATATAAAATTTATTTTTCCATTGAAGGGCATGATGCCTATATCACAACCTTAAAAGAGCTTTTTGAAGAAATGGGTAATAAAATTATTATATTACACAAGAGTAAAAAACCCTTATATCATCTTGCTAATGTGACAGTTTCTAATTTAGTACTTTCTCTTCTAAATATAGGATGTAAGTATCTAGAAGATTGTGGTATTAACGAAGATGATGCAATTACTGCTCTTATGCCTTTGATTGACAATAATTTAACTAACATAAAGAACAAGGGTTTTATAAATGCATTAACCGGCCCTGTAGAACGTGGAGATATAGAAACTATAAGACATCATCTCAAGGTCATACCGGATATGCATAAGAATTTATATAAAGTGTTATCTTTAAACCTAGTGAATTTATCAGAAAAAAAACATATGGGAACAAAATGGGATAAAATAAAAAATGAACTTGGAGGTAATGAACATGACTAAAAATAATGTTTCTACTTTTGTAAATGCAAAGCATAACAATGAAAAGATTACAATGCTTACTGCCTATGATTACTCTATGGCTAAGCTTATGGATGAGGCAGGTATAAATGGTATTTTAGTGGGAGATTCACTGGGTATGGTATGTCTTGGCTATAAAGATACCTTAAGTGTTACTATGGAAGATATGCTTCATCATATTAAGGCGGTTACAAGAGGGGCAAAAAATGCACTGGTTGTTGGAGATATGCCTTTTATGTCCTATCAAACTTCTGTATATGATGCAGTAAAGAATGCAGGTAGGATAATTCAAGAAGGACTAGCGGGAGCTGTGAAACTTGAAGGTGGTGTTTCGGTGTATGAACAGGTGAAAGCTATTGTAAAGGCTCAAATTCCTGTAATGGGACATATAGGTCTTACTCCTCAATCTGTTAATGTATTTGGAGGATTTAAAGTTCAGGGTAAAGATGAATCCAAGGCTAAAAGTATAATTGAAGATGCAAAAAGACTTGAAGAGGCAGGAGCTTTTTCAATTGTTTTAGAAGGAATACCTTATAAGCTGGCTAAAATTATTACAGAAACAGTATCTGTACCAACCATTGGAATAGGTGCAGGGAAGTATTGTGATGGACAAATACTGGTATATCAGGATATGCTTGGTTTGTTTTCTGATTTTAAACCTAAGTTTGTGAAATCCTATGGAAATGCAGGTGCAGTTATAAGAAACGCATTTAAGGACTATATTACAGAAGTTAAGGAAGGAGTTTTTCCTGATGAAGAATATAGTTTTAAAATAGATGATAGTATTATAGACAAATGCATTAAAGAAGGTGTATAAAATGGAAACGGTTGTATTAAAAAAACACTATAATATAAAAAGAGTACAGAGAATAACTGAAGCGAGAAATCAGATAAAAAAGTGGAAAAGAGAGGGTTTTACTATTGGTCTTGTACCTACTATGGGGTTTTTACATGAAGGACATGAAAGTCTTATAAAAAGAGCATCAGAAGAAAATGACAAAGTAGTAGTTAGTGTATTTGTAAATCCTACACAATTTGGTAAAAATGAAGACTTAGGTTCTTATCCAAGAGATATAAAAAGAGATGAAATTTTATGTAAACAAGCTGGAGCAAATTTAATATTTAACCCTGAACCTTCGGAGATGTATTATAAAGATGCAAGCACTGTTGTAAATGTAGGTGGTTTAACAGAAGGCTTATGTGGTGCTAAAAGACCTGTTCATTTTGGAGGGGTGTGTCTTGTAGTTTCAAAATTATTCAATATTGTAACTCCCGATAGAGCTTATTTTGGGGAAAAAGATGCACAACAGCTTGCGGTTATAAAGAAAATGGTGAAAGATTTAAATTTTGATATAGAGATAGTGGGATGTCCTATAGTAAGGGAATTTGATGGTCTTGCTAAAAGTTCCAGGAATACTTATCTTTCTTTAGAAGAAAGAAAAGCAGCATGTGTATTGAATAAAAGTCTTATTTTAGCAAGAAAAGCTTTAAATTCAGGAGAAAGAAAGGCAGCCAGAATAAAAGATATTATTAGTGAAAAGTTGGGTTCAGAAATTTTAGCAAAGATAGATTATATTGAAGTTGTGGATAGTTTGACTTTGAAGCCCGTAGAGAATATAGAGTCGTCTATTCTAGTTGCAATTGCAGTATATATAGGGGAAACCAGGCTCATAGATAATTTTACTTTTAAAGCGTAGATTAGAGGTTTATTTGTTTTTGGATATTAGGATGATTGTATTTTATATCTTAATATCCTTTTTTTTATATTATAAAATATTTAATATATGTAGAATAATTACTTATACTAGAATATAATAAAAAATATAAATTAATCAAATATATATGATTTAATTAAAATGGAGGAAAATAGATTTGACTTTATATATTTCAGATTTAGATGGAACATTATTAAATTCAGAACAAGTTATAAGTGAGTATTCTATTAAAGTTATAAATAAATTAATTGGACTTGGAGTGAAGTTTACCGTTGCTACTGCAAGGTCCTATGAGGCCTCAAAAAATATATTAAAGCCTCTCAATTTGAATTTGCCTATTATTTTAAATAATGGTTCTTTTATATATGATCCATTTTCCGATAAAAATATTAGAGAAAATTATTTAGATAAAAGCATAGTTGAGTTAATTTTAAGACATTACAGTTTAAAAAAATTTTTTCCTTTCGTGTCTGGAATAGATTTTAAAGGTAATAAAAAAGTATTTTATAAAGGGATTTTTAATGAAGGGCAAAAAATATATATAAATTCACGAAAAAGGCAAAAAGACAAGAGACTTACTATGGTAGAAGACTTTTCAAAGCTTGAAGAATACAATATTATAAATATATTTGCCATAGAAAAAGGAAGTAAATTAGATTATTCTTATAGGTTCTTTAAAAATTCTATAGATGCCACCTGTCATTATACAGAGGAGATTTATTCAAAAGGTTTTTTCTGGCTGGAAGTTACAAATTCCAGTGCCAATAAAAGAGATGCGGCAGAGTTTTTGAAAAATTATTTAAAAATTAATGAACTTATTTGTTTTGGAGATAACTTGAATGATAAGCCTCTTTTTGAATTAGCAGATAAGAAATATGCAGTTGAAAACGCCTATAAGCCACTTAAGGATATTGCTACAGGAATTATTCCTTCTAACGATAAGGATGGAGTGGCCAGGTTTCTTTATCGCGAATATGAAAATTTTAAAAGGTGTTGATACTATCTGACTTAATTTTGCCGCAAAGCATTCTGCATTTGCATGACGATTTCCGGTTGAACATCTAAAGTATGGTGTGCCGGAAGTATATACTTTATCGAAAGCATAGCAACTTTTTCTAAAGAAATGAGATAGATTCTGGATTCAGTGGAAGGGTAGTTTGCAAATAACGTGCCTTTCTTTGTAAACCAAATATCCGGTAAAAAGATACCCTCTTCTGTCCAGGTCAAAGAAGCTATGCAGTTGCTGATATTTAATTTGAATACTGTTTTACTAAGGAGGGTTTTATGGCTATTCTCTTTCATAGAATAAGATAATTAAATATTTGCCAGTATTCTGTGGGCCACATAAAGGGCCAGTACAACAGTGCAGGCAATGAAAATGTTGACGGTAAAGAGGGTCGCTCGTCCAAACCACGCAATAAGCAAAAAGACCGCTATCAATCCGCCACTAATTAAAAATACTTTCAAGCGATCGCCTTTTTTCGCTTTTCCAATTTGAAATGAATTTTTCATAATAACCTCTACAATAACAAAAGCCGTTGCAATAATAATACCGGTGCAAATAACGCTCCCAAGGGAAAAAGAAATATAGAAACTCAGCGGTTTTCGGGTAACAAGATTGAAGATCAGGGCAATAGTTTCATTAGAAAATACAATGTTGATAACACCAAGAAGGGACAGACACCAGCAGATAATATCAAAAAAGTCGATTACTTTCTGCTTTACAGTTTCTGGAGGCAAGCTAGCAATCACATCATCACAAAATGCCTGATAATCCTCCCCAATGACGGAGTGGATATTTTCTCCCCTTTGTTGTGCGGAAAGCACCATTTCTATTAAATCCTGACGTACAAGCTCCTGATTGTATTTTGAGATATTGGCTCCGCGCAGATAGCATATCATATCGGTGAAGGCTTCTTTGTTTTCGGAGCTTATACGTTTATCTAAAGCATTGTTGATTTCATTCAATTTCTTGGCTTTTTTGTTCATATCACTTTCCTCCTCTTTGAAATAATTTATTTACTGCGTTTTCAAGCTCAAGCCAGCTGGAATAAAATCGGTTTATTTCTTCTTTTCCGGTTTGTGCAAGGGAAAAGTATTTCCGCTTTGGTCCCACGGGTGATTCTCGATACTGTGCGTTAATAAGTCCGTTCTTTTCCAGCCGCAGCAAAAGCGGATAAATTGTTCCTTCTGAAATATCTGAAAATCCATATTCCTGTAGATTTTTAGATATCTCATATCCATATGTTTCCTTATGGCTGATTACTTTTAAAATGCAGCCTTCCAGTATTCCTTTCAACATTTGTGACGGAATCATCTTTTCACCACCTATTATGTATTGCAATATAGAGTAACTATAGTGTAATGCATGATAGTAAAAATGTCAACACCTTTTAAATTTAACTTTTGGGGTTTGTTGTATACATACAAATCGGAATAAATAGAATTTTAACTAAATAGAAAAATTAGGAATGTACCTTGATTTGTTTTATACAAACCCAGGTACATTTCCTTCTTTTTAGTTATCTTAAAGTTGTATATGAGATTTTTTTGTTTTCATTACAGGAAACCTGTACATTTTCATCTTTTATCTTTGTATTTAATTTAATTGGATAACCCCAAAGTTCATAAATATATTTCAAAGTAGCCTCCATATAATTAGAATTTAATTCCCTTCCTTCATAAATATGATTCAATATAAGAGAGGTATCTTTTTTTGATATACTATCAACTACAATATTGGGAATTAAATTCATACCGCAGAGATCACAAAGAGTATTTCTAATTTTCAGCCAGCCCTCTCCATCTGGAATTTCTCTTACTACATAATCATCTCCTCTTTTGCCATATTCAAATAAGTTTAATTCATAACATAATTCCTCTGTAAGGTATCTTCTTATAAAAGATTCATCACGCTCCAGCATCCGCACTTCAAATATCTTATCTATTCCGTATTTTTTTTCTAGGTTTTCAAACATTTTAAAGCCCACATAATAAGGATTTATAGTTCCCATAGTGGGGGCTATGACGTCATTATGTCTTTTTATAAATTCTACATAGAGGGAAGCTGTAAGATTAAGCTGATTTAAAATTTTATAGTGCCAGTAACTTGCCCAACCTTCATTCATAATTTTTGTTTCAATTTGAGGTATAAAATACAAAGTTTCATTTCTGACCACATTTAAAACATTTTTTTGCCATTCTTCCAAAGTACTGTGGCTTATTATAAATGCTATAATATCCTCTTTGCATTCTTCTTCTGTTTTTTTAATTCCAGGGGCTCTTACTGTCTGAAATCTTATGGAGTGGGCAGCATTTAGGATTTTTTCCACCTCATCATAACCAATACTAGGGTCATTTACATATTCTCTTATCATATCTGCATGATTTTTAAACATTTCTATAGTATAAGAAGCATTAGTGGCTTCTTTAAATAATCTGTTATTTTTAAAAAAGTCATTATGTCCATATACATGGGCCATGGTGAGAATTTGAAGAAGTAGTGTATTATCCTTCATCAAATAGGCAAGGCAAGGATTTGAGTTTATTACCATTTCATAAGGGAGACCTGTAAGATTATACTTATACAGTGATTCTGATCTGTCATAGGCCTTTCCAAAGCTCCAGTGGGGGTATCTAGAAGGCATGCCTACATAGGCTTCATAGGCTATCATGTCCTTATAATTTATAATCTCAAATTCTTGGGGGTAAAAGTCAAGACCTGATTCTTCTGCATTAGACTCTATAATATAATCCCAGGTTTCTAAGTCTTTATTTGTATATTCCATAGAAATCACCTCTCTTCCAATTCTTTATTTAGTATTTTTTTAAGGGATTTCCAAAGATCCTGTTTTTCGTGAATGGTAACCACGGTAAAGTTATTATCAATGATTTTATTTTGAAAAATGTGTTTTATGCTGCTTCCATAGGGACTTGGAATAATTTCAGCATAGCTAAAAAGATTGCATACTTTGCATAGAGCCCTAGCATACTTTAATGCCAGGCTGTTATCCTCACTCCAATTATCTCCGTCACTAACATAGAAAGTATAAACATTCCAGTAGGCAGGATTGTAATTTTCTTCAATCACTTCTAGAGCTTTTTTTAATCCGCTGGATATATAAGTTCCACCAGATTCTACCTTGTGGAAGAATTCATTCTCTGTAACTACTTTAGCAGAAGTGGAATGAGATATAAATTTTACTTCTACGTTGTTGTATTTCATTTTTATAAATCTGTATAATACAAAGAAAAAAGATCTGGCTAGAAATTTTCTGGTACTATCCATGGAACCTGATGTATCCATTACACAAATAATTGCAGCATTTAGTTCCAATTTTGGTTTCTTTTTTACCCTGAAATATCTTAAATCATCTTCTTTAAATGGAAATCGGGATTTTATAGTTGTATCTTTTAGAAGTTGGTCTTTAAGTTCAGGTTCTGATTCTTCATGAATTTCACGTAAAGCCCTTTTAGTACTCTGCTGTCTTTTTAGCTTTTCTACTACAGTTCTTTTTTTAGCAAGTCTTGGGTTTATTCCTCTTCTCTGATAACCGGATTTTTTAGGAGAATTTTTAGAGAGAACCTGTGAAAATTTCTTTTTGTCCATTCGAGGAAGTTCAAGATCTTCCATCAGGTAATCTATAACATCTTCTATGGTAACTTCTATTTCATACATATCCTCTCCTTCTTGATTACCTGCACCTTGATTACCCTTTCCATCTCTGTCTTTTATGGCTTTTCCAATTCTATCTCCTTTTTTTTGTGAACCATCTCCGCTGCCTACTCCAGAACTATTGCCCCCATATATAAATTGATATTCTTTTATACCTTTTATAGGAATTTTGACTTTTTTATTCTTACTTTGACCTATGATGCTTTCTTCAGATATTATATCCGCCAAGTTATCTTTTATTGATTTTTCTACCAGTTGTCTGTGACGTCTTCTATCTTCTAAAGATCTGTCATGGTGATCGTGAGCATCGAATTCTCTGAAAATAGCCATAAGATCAATCCTTCCACAAATTGTTGGCAGCATACTTTAAAATAACGTCACAGCAGTGATCACAATAACCAGTTGCTTTTAATTCTTCCACCATGGAATTATATTTTACATCCTGTTCTTTATCTCTTACTCTGGATTTAGTTATAATTCTGGATAATTCTTTTACTGAGGCTGTAAGTTTCTTCTCAATAGCCTCTTTAAGTGGTTCATAGGAAGTATATTCGATTTTACCTCCATTTCTTATAATATAGAACATATAGGAGGTAACATCTGTTCTAAAGCCTTTAGAAGAACTTTCAGAAACTCCTATATGCTGTTCTATGGATCTCATGAAGGTTTCATCAGGCTCAAGTTCTTCTCCAGTGGAGCGATCTTTTATTTTATTCTTATTTACATAAGCTTCTGCATGATCCAAATAATTGTCAAAGAGACTTTCTGCCTGTTCTTTAAAGCTGTGTATAAAGGCTCTAGTCACTTCTTTTTCAAGCAATTTATTATATTCTTTTCTTATGGTATCTTTTAAAAAGGTGAGATATTTCTTTTTGTCATCCTCTGCTATATCTAAATCCTTAACCGCCTTTATAAGGCTTTCCATAACGCTTAGAGGATTTATACAATTATATTCTGAACTTGAAAGAGCATGATCCAGGGCTTTTATAATAAATCTTGTGGATATGCCTGTCATACCTTCTCTCATACCTGCTTCTTCCTTTAATTCTGAAAAATCAATTTTTTTAGTACTGCCTTTTTCTACTATATCTTCTCCGTTGTAAATTTTTAATTTTGTCATAGGATCCACTTTATTTGAAGGTGAAAGTCTGGACAAAATAGCAAACATAGCTGCAATTTCCATGGTATGTGGTGCTATATGGGCATTAAATTGGCTTCTGCCAAGTATCTTTTTATATATTTTTACTTCCTCGTTTAATTCCATACAGTATGGAACTTCTATTTTTACTATTCTGTCAAGAATTGCTTCATTGGTATGATCGGATTTAAACTTATTCCATTCTGATTCATTGGAATGTGCCAAAATAATTCCGTCAAAATAAATCATTGATCCTTTTCCAGGAGATGGAACAGATTTTTCCTGGGTAGCAGTAATTATGGTATGGAGATATTCCACATCATTTTTAAATACTTCTATAAATTCAACTAATCCTCGATTTCCCACGTTAAACGCACCATTTAAAGAAAATATTCTAGGGTCATCTTCAGGATAGATATCCATTTTTGATATGTCAATGGAGCCTGTGAGTACGGAGGTGTCTTGATTGTTTGGATCAACAGGTGGTACTACACCAATTCCTTTTCTTGAACGAATAGAAAAGTCAGTAGTTACTACCGGAAATTTTTCATATTGTCCATTATATTCATGTTTAAGTCTGTATTTACATATAGGGCATAAATCACCTTCGATTTCTACATTTAACATTTTTTCAAAGTCGGGCTTTAAATGATTAGGTATTAAATGAAGAGGTTCTTCCCTCATAGGACAACCTTTAAGTGCATATATTGGCTCTGATGTTTCCAGTGCTTTCTTCACTGATTCCACTAAGGAAGATTTTCCAGCACCTACAGGCCCTACCAGATAAAGTACTTGTCTTGATTCTTCTCCTTTCATTGCAGCAGAATGGAAATAATTAACTAGTTTCATTATTACTTGATCAATGCCAAAAAAATCATTTTTAAAAAAGTTATACTTTCTTATAGGTTCGTTTCCATGTAATTTTTTAACTTTGGGATTTTCTTCTGGGTTCAATACCTCATATTTTTTATCTATTATAATATCATACATTCTCTTATGGGCTAATTTTACTATTTGAGGATTATCTTTTACGATTTGTAGATATTCTAAAAAAGTGCCTTCAAATTCATGTTTTTTTCTCAATTCTCTATCTTTTTCAATTATATCTTTAAAGTTCATATTCTCCTCTCCTTTTTACTTTATCTATTACATACTACGCATGATAAATATTTATTATGTATAATAATGATAACTATGAAATTTAAATTAAATTAATTAAGTAAATATGTCCAAGGTATATTCCAATCAGTTGTTATATTAAAAAGGAGTATATATTATTAGATTTTCAAAGATTTGGTTTGAATTAGAATTAAAATAGTCGTTTTTATATAATTGCAATTAGATAAGTGAATACTTTTATAATTTAAGTATTTAATTTATAAAATGATGGGTTTGTTGCAATTATTATATTGCTTTCTTGCATTATTGTCAATGTATTTATTATAGGTAAATTATTACTAGGTATAATGGGGATTATTAAATTATATGAAGATTAAATTTTTTTGGCACTTATAATCAAATATTTAAAGATAAAAATATAACTGGAAATTGTATTTTCCAGTTATACGAAAGAATTAGATGATAGAAATTATTTGCAATTTTTTTCATTTAATAATAAAATAAAATTTTCAAGTGCATGAATAATCTTTTCTACACTGTCTGGATCCATACTTTTTAGAGTATTAGACAGACAGTATGCAATAAAATGTTCTTTCATTCTGATTATATCGTTATTATTTTTGAAGTCTTCAGAAAGAGAGAGTTTTACAGTTCTTCTGTTATTTTTAGGTATTTCTCTTACTACTACACCCTGGCTGACTAATCGGTTTACTATACCTGAAACTGTGCTCTTGGTGAGCATTAAGTGGTCACTTAATGCGTTAAGGGTTATGTCAGGTGTTTTATATAAATGGAATATGACAGTAAGCTGGGGAGTCGTGAATCCATATTGTTGTGCTATTTTTTTGAATTTGCACCTAAAGGTTTTATGGATAGTTTTAAAAATATTAATTATTTTATCAGATTGACTGGTTATCAGTTCATCATTCCAGCATGATGCTTCCTTCTTCATTGCGATTCTGTTCACCTTCCTCATTTTTTATTTTAGGTATTTTTTTATTCCTCATCATTAAAGTTAAAATTATGGCTAAAATTACCACAACGGAAACTACAGCGAGGGAATAAGCCATGGCGTCTATGGTAGCCTGACCTTGAAGCATTTTTGAAAGTGTAGATATTGCAGAAGATTTAGCTGTCTTTAAAGACTGTCCCTCATGCATATAGGCTTGTGTCAATGTGTTTATAGTTTTATTAGAGGCTGCATTGTAAACATTTATTTGTTCGGATAGTTTCAAATAGTTATAATTGGTTTTACTCTGTATTATAGCTGACATTATAGTTACGCTGAGAGAGCCTGATATTTGTCTTATGGTATTAGAAATTGCGGATGCCCTACCGATTAAATTTTTGGGAACTGCGTTCATTCCAGCGGTACTGACAGGCATCATGGCAAGTCCGATTCCAACTGCTCTGAGACATAATACAAGGGTAATCATTCCTCTGCTAGAGTTCATATTTATTAAAGTTGAAATATGATAAGAACTTAATCCTAATATTATTATACCAGGTATTACGACGGGTCGTGCGCCAAATCTGTCAAATAAATTACCACTTATAGGCATTAAAAGTCCTGTAACCAGAGCAGCTGGCAGCATAATTAATCCCGTTTCCATTGCGGTATACCCTCTTATATTTTGTAGAAATAGAGGTAATACATACACTCCCCCCATTAATGCCAGTGTTAAAATGGAAACAATAATTTGACTTATACTGAAATCAAATAATTTAAAAACACGTAAATCAAGCAGTGGATCTGGATGGGTAAGTTCATTTATTACAAACAAAATAAGACTTAAACATCCTAAAGTTAAAAATATAGGATATTTTACATCTGACCAGTCGATGGAAGTCCATTCACCTAAAACATACAGCAGACTTACCACACCTGTTGTAGAAGATAGGAACCCTATTATATCAAAGGATTTCAACTGTTTTTTCTTTGAATCTTTTAATAAAATAGCGGCCAGTAATGTACCTAATATGCCTATAGGTACATTTACATTGAAAATAAGTCTCCAATCCATTTTTTCAATGATATATCCTCCAAGAGTTGGTCCTATGGAAGGAGCTGCCATAGCTGCTATTCCCCAGATTCCAAGAGCCAGACCTATTTTTTCTCTTGGAAATATTTCATATATCATGGACATTCCAACAGGCATTATCATGCCTCCACCTAGGGCCTGAATAATACGGAAGCATATCATTGAAGTGTTGTTCCAGGCAAGTCCACATAGCATGGAACCTAATGTGAACATTGTAAGTGCAAACATATATATTTTTTTAGAGCCAAAAACATCTTGAAGATATCCAGTAAGAGGTATAATTGCTCCAAGTGCCAGAGTATATGCTGTAAGTATCCATTTTGAATCATCCATGGATACCCCAAAAACAGCCATCATTTTGGGAAGGGCTATGTTAACTATACTGCTGTCTAGTATAGACATAAATGTACCAATTACAACTACAATTAGTGCCAGCCAGCTGTATAGGGAATCATGATTATGTTGTTCCATTATATGTCACCTCATTACTTTACATGGATTTTGACAACAGCATTGGTACCCGGAAGTATTTTATTATTAAATTTATTAATGGAAATTTTCACAGGTATTCTTTGAACCACTTTTGTAAATGTACCACTAGTTGAAGAAGGTAGTATGGATAGTGCAGATTGGGAGGCTTCTCCTACAGACTTCACTTTTCCTGTAAATTTTTTTGAGCCATATTGATCTATAGTAATGGTAACAGGTTGACCAATTCTTACTTTACCTAATTTTGTTTCCTCAATATTGGCGGTTATGTAAAGTTTATCTGGATCTATTAAGGTAGCCAGCGTCTGACCAGAGGACCAGATTTCACCGATAGTTCCCTGCTTTTTGATAACTATGCCGTCAATAGGGGATCTTATTAAAGATTCATCTACACTTGAATCAGGAAGATTCAGCATTTCCTGGCGTGCCAGTATTTGATTTTTTATAACTGTATCTCCTTCTTCGATATCAAGTTCCAATAATTTTCCACTGATCTGTGGAGTTACATTAACTAAATCTGCACTCACTGATGCATCATCAGTGGAAACATAATAGGTATTTTCATACCAATAATAACACCCGATACTTCCAAGTGCAGCTATAATTACTAACAATAATCCAATAATTAATATCTTGCGCTTTTCTTTCATAGTTTACCCTCTTTCCTTATTTATCTAGGCCAATTTCTGCAAACATTCCAGGTTTTAGATTTGTATCTTTATCTGTTAAAGTAACTTTAACCAAAATATCTCTACTTTGGGAATTCAATGTGGAATTTATAACGGCAATTTTACCGTGAAATTCTTTATCCGGTATTTCAGATACTTTAACAATTACAGATTGTCCTTCGGAAATTTTGTTTGTTATGTCTGCTGGAGCATAGGCATTAACATATAAATTGCTGGTATTGATTAAGGAAACAAGTACCTTATCCGTGGATGCTACATCTCCTACATTGATATTTCTTGCATTTACTATTCCTGAGATGGGGGCTGTAATAATGGCATTATTAAGTGATGTTTGAGCAGTTTTTAAAGCTGCTTGAGCTTGGGTTATCTGAGCTTGATAAACATCTATAGAAGATTTTGTAGGGCCGTTGTTTAACATATTAAGTTGTTCTTGGGCAGTTTTATATTGTGCCTCTGCGGCAGATAATTGTTGATTGGCCGTATCTAATTGTTGTTGGGTAGCTGCTTCTTCATTTAACAGTGCTTGTATACGATCGTAATTTTTCTTTGTTGTCTCGTAGGATTGAGAGGCACTGTCCAGGCTAGCTTGAGCTTGGGCTAATTGTTCCGGGCGAGTACTGTTTTGTGCATTTGTCAAATTAGCCTTTGCAGTGTTCAGTGCAGCTTGTGCTTGATCAACCTGACCTTGAAGATCTGTTGTATCTAATTTTATAATAATATCACCTTCTTTTACTGTTGAACCCAAGTCTACCAATATTTCAGAGACTTTTGCTGAAACTTTTGAGGTTATATCCGCTTCTTCATTTGTTGCAATTTTACCACCCATTAAAAATTGGGTATTGGTATTTTCTTTGATGGATTTGGTAGTTTTACTGGTAATGGTACTTGTACTAGTAGCAGAGCTACAGCCGCTTAAGAGTATTGCTGTTACTAGACAGGATAAAATAAGTCCTTTCATTTTTATCTCTCCTCCACATAATGTTTGTATAAATACTGTTCGTATATTAACAATATTTATTATATGATCATTTAGTTTCATATTCAACATAATTATTCTAGAAATTTAATATGTAGTGATGGGGAGGTTCAGGAGGGTTTTGGCGAAATAAAATAATCTATTTTAAAGAAATAGATTAGAGTGTAAACTATTTTTAATTTTAGATATGGAAACTCTAGCAAGTTATAAGTGAGCTTTATTTAACAGAAACTGCTTGTCTTTTTTACAGTTTCTGTTGAGTATACTTATGTTAGCTTTTTATTTGCCGATAATTTCGGATGAAAAAGTATTTTTAGTGAATTTAGTGGATTTTGCTTTCTTAATACCAAATATGTAGTAACAAGTTATTAAAATAGCAAACCAAATAGGTGCAACTATAAGAGCAATAAGTGTATCCTTATTAAAAAACATCATTATAACTACGAAGGCTAAAAATGCCATAATAATCTAGTTTGAGTAAGGGTAACTAAATACAGGAAAATGAAATTTTTTACTTCTTCAGGGCTAAGTCTTTTTCTGAATTTGATTTGAGCTTACTAAAACTATTACTCATACCCAAATTGCTCCGAAGGTAGCAACACTTGTAACATAAGTAAATACCTTACCAGGAACAAAATAATTTAGGACAACTCCTATTAAAAGGAAAAATGCTGAAATTACAATTTCTGTTATTGGAACATGAGATTTATTAAGTTCACTGAATATTTTTGGGGCAGAACCCTGCAGGGAAAGATTATAGAGCATACACCTTGTGCTAAATATACCACTGTTGCAGGAAGATATGCCGTGGTTAACACTACGAAGTTTATGATGCCTGCTGCTGCCGAAATACCTAACTTATTAAAAGTAAGTACAAAGGGGCTTCCTATTGTACCAAAGCTGTTCCATGGATAGAGACACATTATTACAAAAAGTGCACCTACATATTATTAATAAAATACTGGTATTTTTCTTGGTTTTTAAGATATGTTTTTACAACTTGTGTAAAAATTATCATATTTATTGTGTAAATATTTATCCTAATATTAGATTCATAATTAATATATTTATATCATTATATTTAATTTATTAATATTTTTAAGTCTTAATAATATATATATAAATATTTTTTAGTTGTCAATCCTTTATTATAAACTTAGTTAAGTTAATAATATAATAAAAGTTTACTTGCATATATTTTTTCAGATGTAAAGTTTTTATTATTAATAATAATAAAAGATAATGGTAAAAGACCTTATATTAAAAAATTCGTAAGTACTTGACATGGAAATGTATTTTAATTAGAATAAGACATAAGAATCAAGTGAAAAATACACTTTAAATTGGTCCTGTGAGGCCAGAAAGGGGTATATATCTATATGTATGGGTATAGTTGTTTATTAAAAAAAATGAAATATTTTATATTAAAAACTGGATATAGGTAATAGAAAAATTATTTTAAATGAGAGTTTTTCTATTACCTTTTTTGTATATTAAAGATTAATTAAGTGTGTTTTTACAGGTGAAAATACAGGAGGTATAGTATATATGAAAGCAAAACTTATATTAGAAAATGGACATGTATTTCATGGGGAAGCTTTTGGTTATTTAAATGATAGTGTAGGAGAAGTAGTTTTTAACACGGGGATGACAGGATATCAAGAAATACTCACAGATCCGTCTTATTATGGACAAATTGTTACTATGACATATCCCCTTATAGGAAATTATGGAGTGAATTTAGAAGATGTGGAATCTGATAGTCCCAAGGCAAAGGGATTTATAGTGAAGGAAAAATGCAGTTATTCCAGTAATTTCAGGGCAGAGTTAGAACTTGAAGATTACTTAAAAATAAACAAAATAATAGGACTTTCAGGAATTGATACTAGAGCATTGACGAAAATGCTTAGGGTAGGTGGTACTATGAAAGGAATCATAACCATAGAAAATGTAAACTTTTCTACAGTAAAGGATGTTTTGGAAAGTTTTAGCAATAAGAATGCGGTAAAAGAGGTAACTGTAAAGGAGAGTTACAGTTTAGGACAGGGTAGAAAACATGTGGCTATACTAGATTTTGGTATAAAGAAAAGTATAATACAAGAATTTTTAAATAGGGATTATAAAATAACAGTATTTCCCTCAACTTATAATGCAGAAGATATTCTTAAACAAAATCCTGATTTGATATTTTTATCTAATGGACCGGGAGATCCCTGTGATTTAAAATTAGAAATAGAAAATGTAAAAAAGCTTATAGGTAAAAAACCTATAACAGGTATATGTCTTGGCCATCAGCTTTTAGCCCTAGCACTTGGTGGAAGTACTGCAAAGCTTAAATTTGGACACAGGGGCTGTAATCATCCTGTAAGAAATCTTGAAAGCGGCAGGGTACATATAACTTCCCAAAATCATGGCTATTATGTAGATAAATTACCTGATGATATGGAACTTACCCATATAAGCTTAAATGATGGAACTATTGAGGGAATGAGACACAAAAATATGCCTATATTTTCTATACAATTCCATCCAGAAGCATGTCCAGGTCCTTCGGATAATAATTATATATTTGATGAATTTGATAAATACATACTTTAAAAATTGTGAACTGTGAATTGTGAATCGTGAATTGTGAATTGAAAAGAAGGGAGCAAGGTGATATGCCTTTAAATAAAAATATAAAAAAAGTTTTGGTAATAGGTTCAGGACCTATAATAATAGGGCAGGCAGCAGAGTTTGATTATTCTGGAACTCAGGCTTGTGAATCACTTAAAGAAGAAGGAATTGAGGTTGTACTTGTAAATAGTAATCCTGCTACCATAATGACAGATAGAGAAGTAGCAGATAAGGTTTATATAGAACCACTTACAGTAGAATTTATAGAAAAAGTTATAAAAAAAGAAAAACCAGATAGTGTTTTACCGGGAATGGGTGGACAGACTGCTCTCAATCTTACTGTAGAATTGTATGATAATAAAATACTCGAAAAATATAATGTTAAAATAATAGGCACTTCTATAGAAGCCATAAAAAAAGGGGAAGATAGGGAACTTTTTAGAAATACTATGAATAAAATAAATCAACCAGTGGTAGAAAGCGACATAGTTACAGATATGAAAAGTGGTATAAAATTTGCAGAAAAAATAGGTTATCCTGTTATTGTAAGACCTGCATATACTCTCGGAGGTACAGGAGGTGGAATAGCAGAAAATGAAGAAGAACTCAAAAGTATATTGGAATCTGGACTGGAACTTAGTTCAATAGGTCAGGTACTGCTTGAAAAAAGCATAAAGGGATGGAAAGAGATAGAATATGAAGTTATGAGAGATAGTTTTGGAAATTGTATAACAGTGTGTAATATGGAAAATATAGATCCTGTAGGAATTCATACTGGAGATAGTATAGTCATAGCACCAAGCCAGACTTTATCAGATAAGGAATATCAAATGCTAAGGACTGCATCGATAGATATAATAAGTGAAGTTGAAATAGAAGGAGGGTGTAATGTCCAATTAGCCCTAAATCCATATTCTTTTGAATATGTGGTTATAGAGATAAACCCAAGGGTTAGTCGTTCTTCTGCCCTTGCATCTAAAGCCACAGGTTATCCTATTGCAAAAGTAGCAGCTAAAATAGCCTTGGGATATGGGCTTGATGAAATAAAGAATGCAGTTACTAAGAAGACTTATGCTTGTTTTGAGCCTTCATTGGATTATGTGGTAATAAAAATTCCTAAGTGGCCTTTTGATAAGTTTCAGGGAGCAGAAAGGGAACTTGGAACTAAAATGATGGCTACAGGTGAAATAATGGCTATAGGAAATAATTTTGAAGCCGCATTTTTGAAAGGGATAAGATCTCTTGAGATAGGAATGTATTCCTTAGACTATAAGAAGTTTAGAGAATTAAGCATGGATGAACTTAAAACTAGAATAGCCTATCCTGATGATGAGAGAATATTTGCTCTTTCAGAATTATTGAGAAGAAAGTATAAAGTTGAAAAGTTATCTCAAATTACAGGCATAGATAAATTTTTTATAAGTAAGTTTAAAGGAATTATAGATGAAGAAGAAAAATTAAAAAACAGCAATATAAGTGATATGAATAAAGAATGGTTTGTGAAGCTTAAGAAGAAAGGATTTTCCGATAAGGGAATGGCAGATATGCTTAAGGTTTCACCAGATGAGGTGTATAGGCTTAGAAAAATATGGGATATAAATCCTGCCTATAAGATGGTAGATACTTGTGCGGGAGAATTTGAGGCACTTTCCCCTTATTATTATTCTACTTATGAAGAGTATGACGAAGTGGAGGTTTCAAATAATAAGAAAGTTATAGTAATAGGCTCAGGACCTATCAGAATAGGGCAGGGCATAGAATTTGACTATGCTTCTGTGCACTGCATAAAAATACTCAGAAAACTTGGTATAGAGACTATAATAATAAATAATAACCCTGAAACTGTAAGTACGGATTTTGATATTTCAGATAAACTTTATTTTGAACCTATAACGGAAGAGGATGTTTTAAGTATATTGGATAAGGAGAAACCCTATGGTGTTATACTCCAATTTGGAGGAGAAACTGCCATAAAACTGGCAGAGTTCTTAAAAGAAAAAAATATAGTTACACTAGGTACCACTGCAGATCAGATAGATATGGCAGAAGATCGGGAAAAATTTGACGATCTCCTTGAAAAGCTGAATATTAAAAGGCCAAAGGGAAAGGGCGTGTGGACTATAGGCGAAGGACTTGAAGAAGGAAGAAAATTGGGGTTCCCTGTGCTTGTGAGACCTTCTTATGTTCTTGGAGGACATGGTATGGAAATAACTTACAGTCCAAAAGAACTTAAATATTATCTCTCCATGGCTTTTAATAAAGATAAGAAAAATCCTATATTGATAGATAAATATATAATGGGCAGAGAAATAGAAGTGGATGCCATATGTGATGGCGAGGATGTACTCATACCTGGGATTATGGAACACTTGGAAAGGGCTGGAGTACACTCTGGAGATAGTATAACTATGTATCCTGCCCAAAATATAAATGATGATATAAAGGAAAAAGTTCTAGAGTATACTGTAAAATTATCTTTAGGTATAGGAATAAAGGGTATGATAAATATTCAATTCATAGAATATGAGGGCAATCTTTATGTTATAGAAGTAAATCCAAGGGCTTCGAGGACTGTTCCTTACATAAGTAAAGTAAGTAATGTACCTATAGTTGATATTGCTACCAGGGTAATGCTTGGGGAAAAACTAAGAGATATGGGTTATGGGGTTGGAATCTTTAAGGAACCTAATATAGTTGCGGTAAAGGTTCCGGTATTTTCAACAGAGAAGCTTCCAAATGTAGAAGTTTCTCTAGGACCTGAGATGAGGTCTACAGGAGAGGTCTTAGGTGTGTCCACTACTCTGGAAGGAGCGCTTTACAAGGGGCTTTTGGCCGCAGGCATGGTTTTTAACATGAAAAATGGAGTAATACTTGCAACTATAGGAGAGCATGATAAACAGGAATTTTTACCTATAGCAAGAGAAATACATAAATTAGGTATTAAATTTATAGCTACGGAAAATACAGCAAAGCTTTTACAAGATAATGGGATAGAAGTAAAAAAGACCAGAAAAATGAAAGAAAAGAGTCCAAATATAATAGATGTTATAAAAAATGAAGAAGTGGATTTAGTAATTAATACTCCTACCAAAGGAAATGATTCTACAAGGGATGGATTTCATATAAGAAGGTTAGCTGTAGAAAGAAATATAGAGGTTATAACGTCACTGGATACTTTTAGAGCTATGACTTATGTGAAAAAGAAAGACATAAATGATGATGAACTGGAAGTATTTTCAGAGTACGAATCAAGTGATTCTTAGGATCAGGTGGAGTTTGCTATAGAGAAATACTTATCTCCATCTGAGCCTTAGAGGAACTTATCCAGGCGTGTAGCATTGCTTATCTCCTACTTTAAAGAAGATGGGAGTGTTAGCAATGGTAGCGTTTGGATAAACTATATCAAAAGATAATGTAAATGGGGGAGGGTTTATGCTATGGAACAGTTATGTGAAGTGGAAGAAATAAAGCATCTGGCTAATAAATATTATTCTGAGGTGGTAAGCTTAAGAAGGTATTTCCACAAATACCCTGAAGTTAGCAAGAAAGAATTTAATACTCAAAAAAAAATAATTGGGGTGCTTCAGGAGCTTGGACTAAATATAAGAAAGGCAGCGGGAACTGGTGTTATTGCAGAGTTAAAAGGAGAAAAACCTGGTAAAACAATAGCCATTCGTGCAGATATAGATGCCCTAGCCATAGATGATGAAATAAGCAAGGAGTATAAATCCAAAAATAAGGGGTCATGTCATGCTTGTGGTCATGATGGACACACTGCTATGCTTATAGGAGTCATAAAAGTATTGTGTAATATGCGTCATAGAATTGAGGGTACTTTAAGGTTTATCTTTCAACCCAGTGAAGAAGAAGTAATTGATGGCTCAGGTGCAGCGGCTATTATAGCAGATGGGGGTTTAGAAGGCGTGGAGGCCATTATAGGGGCTCATCTGTGGCAGCCTATTGAAATTGGAACAGTAGGAATATCAAAAGGTCCAGTGATGGCTGCCAGTGATGAATTTGTCATAATTATTGAAGGAAAAGCAGGTCATGCATCTATGCCTCATCAAACTATAGATTCCATATTAACAGCTTCTCAGATAGTTGTTGCATTAAATACCATTGTAGGCAGAGATATAGATCCTATGAAACAGGCAGTGGTATCGGTGGGGGTATTTCAGTCAGGATATATTTATAATGCCATATCGGGTAGGGCGGTATTAAAGGGAACTATTAGGTCTCTTGATGAAGATGTAAGAAAAGAAGTACTTGTGCATATTAAAAAAATTGTAGAACACATATGTGATATGGCAGGAGCTCATTGCAGCCTTCAAAAAAGTTCATGTACCTATGTGCTTGACAACGATTCTAAAATTACAGATATTGTACTTGAGGCGGGAAAAGAAATAATGGGAGAAGGGGCTCATGAAGTAAAGCCTTGTATGAGCAGTGAAGACTTTTCCTATTATTTACAAAAGGTACCGGGGTGTTTTATTTTTATAGGCATAGGAAATCCTAAAAAGGGGATTATTTATCCCCAACATCATCCTAAATATGACATAGATGAAATGGCACTATTATATGGTATTGAAGTTATGGCGAATGCCGCTTTAAAATTGCTTTCTAAATTAAAATAGAGAAACATTATAATATATTGTAATATAGGTACTTTAATAGTATAGACTTTAAATAAAAAACTATTTAAAAGGAAGTATAACTTTAAATATAGACCCTTTACCTAGGGTACTTGATACAGTTATAGTTCCTTTATGTTCATTAACTATAGATTTTGCTATAGATAGGCCTAGACCAAAGTTACCATCTCTGTTTGAACGGGATTTATCAACTTTGTAAAATCTTTCAAAAATCTTATCTAAATGTTCCTCTGGAATGCCTTCTCCTGTATCAGATACAATAAATTGGATTTTATTTTTTGATGTATGCATCTTTATTTCTATAGAACCATTTTCATAGGTATGTTTTATGGCATTGTCTATAAGAATAGCTGCAAGTTGTTTTATGCGACTTTCATTCCCCGAAAAAATTACATCTTGTTGTATGTTGTAGGAGATATGTAGTTTATATTTTATACAAATGGCTTCAAAAGGTAGTATTGACTGGGTAATAACATTACTTAAATTAAAACTGGAAATATATAATGATGCTTCATGTGAGTCTGATCTTGCAAGAAAAAGTAGTTCCTCTATAAGTTTAGTCATTCTATCTGTTTCAAGTCTAATATTTTCCAACCATTTATTTTGAGCTTCGACGGTTTCGTTTTTGTTATCTAGAACTACGTCCAGATTGGTAGTTATAACTGCCAGGGGAGTACGAAGTTCATGGGAAGCATCTGCAACAAAAGACTGTTGTTTTTTCCAGGCACTTATAATGGGCTTTAAGGAAGTATTTGCAAGAAATAGGCTTATTATAAATACCAATATAAGACTTACTATACAAACTAACACAGATATAATGATTAATCTTCTCAATACCTCGATGTCAAAGGACTTATCCTGAAAAATTATAATAAATCCATATTTTTTTGGTACTTTAAGATATCTCAAATTTAAATTTTTATATATGAGTGTACCTCTTGAGTTTTTATTGTCAATGACATCCTTTATTATATTATGAGATACTTTTTCAGATAGTATAAAATTGCTGGAAGTTTCTTTAATAGTACCAACTTTATTTGTTTTAATAAAGAAATTTTCAGAAGATGTAAGTTCTTTATTAGGATATTTGGGTGGTGGCGGTATTTCCTCCATATCTGATGTCTTAATCATACGCATATATGAAGAACGTTCAAAACTTCTTTCCATTAATACATATATACCTGAAAATATAGTTATTAAAACTAGTCCTGTTAATATTAAATTAATTAAAATCAATTCTATTTTTAATTTTCGAAACATAGTTTAAACCTCTTTTAGACAATAACCTATTCCTCTTATAGTTTCTATGATAACATTACAATTTAATTTTCTAAGTTTTTTTCTAAGATAGGAAAAGTACACTTCAATATTGTTATTCATTTCTACATCAGAATCAGGTCCCCAAACCCTGTCCAATATCTGATCTTTAGTTAATACTTGATTTTTATTGCGAGCTAGAAGTTCTAATAGTTGGGATTCTCTTAAGGTAAGCTTGATTTTGTTTTCTTTATACTGAAGTTCTCCCCTTAATGGATCAAAAGTTAAAGAAGCTAATTGTATTGTTCCGTATTGAATAAAATCTATATGTCTTCTTCCAAGGGCTCGTATTCTTGCCAGAAGTTCCTCCTTGGAAAAAGGTTTTATTAAATAGTCATCTGCACCTTGGTCCAGGCCTTCTACTCTGCTGCTTATAGAATCCATAGCTGTTAATATAATTACAGGAGTGTGTATGCCCTTATTTCGGATATCCTTTAAAATCTCTAGGCCATCTTTTCCAGGAAGCATTCTATCTAATATTATTACGTCATATATATCTGATTCTGCCATTTCCTGTCCCTTAATTCCATCGTAGGCAGCATCTACAGTGTAATTATTTTTTTTGAATATATAAACCAGTGCTTCCGATAACATTATTTCATCTTCAATTAAAAGTAGTCTCACAATAATTCCTCCTTGTTATAAGGTACATATAAAAATCATAATTGGAAAATTTTAAATCGGTGAAAAACTTTTAGTAACAATACTATATATTATATAATAATATACGATAAATTTTTAATATAGACAACATAAAATACATATTTGAGTAAATTATGAAATTATATGCTGTATGTTCAAAGTTAATTTACATCTATTAATGGTGTTTTTAAGTGTTTTTTAAGGTTTTAATATAAAAATTATATTAAACTAGATATGAGGTGAATTAAATGTATAAAAGTATTATTTACTCTATAATAGTACCTCTATATAATGAGGAACTGGTTATTGATGAAACTTATAAAAGATTAAAAAACATAATGGATTCCACGTTAGAAAGTTATGAGCTTTTATTTGTAAATGATGGAAGCAGCGATGCTACGCGGAAAAAGGTGGAACAAATATGTGTTAAAGATATGAATGTAAAACTTGTTAACTTCTCTAGAAATTTTGGACATCAATGTGCCATAACTGCAGGAATGGAAGTTTCTACGGGAAAGGCAGTAGTCGTAATAGATGCAGATCTTCAAGATCCTCCAGAAGTTATTCTTGAAATGATTAAAAAGTGGAAGGAAGGTTACCATGTTGTATATGGAAAAAGGATAAAAAGAGAAGGAGAATCTTTTTTAAAAAAATTTACTGCTAAAACTTTTTATAGAATTCTCAAAAATATGACTAGTGTTGATATACCTGTGGATACAGGGGATTTCAGGCTGATAGATAGAAAGGTCTGTAATACTTTAAATTCACTGCCTGAAAAAAACAGGTATGTAAGAGGACTTGTAAGCTGGATTGGATATAAGCAGACTTTTGTAGAATTTGTAAGACAGGAAAGATTTGCAGGGAACAGCAAATATCCTATTAAAAAAATGATAAAATTAGCACTGGATGGTATAACTTCATTCTCATATAAACCTCTTGCCTTTTCAGGCTATTTGGGTGGAATATCTTTTTTTATAGGAATATTAATTATGGTGGTAGATATTATTAAACATTTAACGGGAGGAATAAAGATAATAAATTTTGCTTTTTTAATATCCATTGATTTAATTATGTTTGGAGTAATGCTAAGTTGTATGGGAATAATTGGCCAGTACATAGGGAGAATTTTTGATGAGAGTAAGGGAAGACCTAATTATATTATTGAAAGTATTATAAATGATAGAAAGGTTGAGAAAAATCATGATTCAATTAACTAAAACAAAATACCCCATATTTAATCGTATTTTTAATGGCAAACTAAAATATATAAGCCGTTTTTCTGCTACAGGAATACTAAATACTTTAGTAGATTTTTGTGTATTTACTATATGTGAAAGTTTATTTGGTATATATTATACATTAAGTCAAATTATAGGGTACAGCTTTGGAATAATAAATAGTTTTATATTTAATAAAAAATGGACATTTGCCAGTAAAATTTCTAATAAGAAAGTATACTATGAACTGATACAATTTATTGTAGTTAATATTTGTTCTCTTACAATTACTGTAGTGTGCATGAGGTTTTTAGTAAATAACTTTAGTATAAATATTTATATATCTAAAGTAATTGTCACCTTAATAGCTCAAGTTGTGAATTTTTTATTGTATAAACTCTGGGTGTTTAATTAAAGGAGGAAAGAACAGGTGAAAAATATAAAATTTAAAAAAGAAAATATTCTCATAGCATTAATTTTAGTTTTATCTTCTGTGTTGAATCTTTTTAATTTGACCATAGAAGGGTATGGAAATGAATATTATGCTGCTGGAGTAAAAAGTATGATGATGAATTTTAAAAACTTTTTCTTTGTATCTTTTGATCCTACAGGCTTTGTATCTATTGATAAGCCTCCTTTAGGTTTTTGGATTCAGACTATTTCTGCTAAAATATTCGGATTTAGCGGATGGAGTATAATATTTCCTCAAGCCCTTGCGGGAGTTATATCAGTGGGGCTTATTTATTATGTTGTAAAAAGATCCTTTGGAAATATAGCAGCAACTATCTCAGCCCTGTGCCTTGCAATTACACCGGTTTTTGTGGCAGCCAGCAGAAATAACACCATAGACAATCTTTTGGTCATGACACTTCTTATTGTGTGTGTATTTTTTTCTAAAGCTGCAGAAAAGGGACGATTTAAATACCTTATAATAAGCCTGATTTTTATAGGAATAGGTTTTAATATAAAGATGCTTCAAGCCTATATGATTATACCAGCAGTATACGTAGTCTACCTTATTTCCAAAGCTATACCTGTGAAAAAGAGAATAGTCCACCTGGCTGTGGGCACAGTTATACTTTTGATAGTATCCTTATCTTGGGCAATAATAGTAGATTTTGTACCGGCGCAGTACAGGCCTTATGTGGGCAGTAGTACAAATAATAGTGTTATGGAACTTATAATAGGACACAATGGACTTGATAGATTCAGCAAGGGTAGTATGGGAGGAAAACAAAGGCAGGGAGAAGCTCAGAATAAGTATGGGATGCAGAGCGAAATAAGTAATGAAAATAGATATATGGCTAATTTTCCAGGTGGGAGTGGCAATATTCCAGAGGGGATGAAAATACCAGAGGGAGTACAAGGAGTAAGAAGTAACCAGGGTGGTGGAATGGCAGGAAATTTTGGCGGTGAAACTAAAGCTAGTATTACAAGATTGTTCTCCAAAAATGTTTTATCAGATCAAATAGTATGGTTTTTACCCCTTGCCATATTTGGCTTTATTGCAGGAGCGATAGTGGAAAAATTGAAGTTTCCTTTTAATAATAGAAAAAAATTGGATTTAATATTATGGATTTTATGGCTTGTTCCTGAATTTTTGTATTTTAGTTATACAAAGGGAACATTTCACCAGTATTATCTAACTATGATGGCTCCACCCATTGCAGCTTTATCAGGAATAGGACTTACATCTATGTGGAAGCTTTATAAGGATGGGAACAGGAGTATTACAGCATTTTTATTACCAGTTTCCATTATTGTAAATGGTCTTGTACAGCTTTTAATGCTGTCTTATTATAGTAATATATCCTCTGCAGTAAAAGCTATTATAATAGCCTCTTTAGTCATTTGTTTCCTAGCATCTATACTACTTATAGTATATAAATTGATAAAAGAGAGTAATTTAGGGCAAAATGTGAGCATAAGGCTGGTGAAAGTATTAACAACACTTGCCTTCCTGGGAATTCTAATAACTCCTGCTATTGGTTCTGGAGCTGCTGTAAATCATAAGATGAATGGTTCTATGCCTTCAGCAGGATTAGAGCTCCTATCAAATAGTAAATCTGGTGATTTTATGATGGGAAGAGGTTCAGAGAGTAGTGATAATGATAAACTGATAAAGTTTCTTGAAAATAATATCATAAATGAAAAATATTTTCTTGTAGTTTCCAGTGCAACTTCTGCTCAGAGCATAATATTAGAAACAGGCAAAGGGGTAATGGCACTAGGAGGTTTTTCAGGATCTGATAACATACTTACCTTAGATGAATTTAAAACTATGGTTAAAAATGGAGAAGTTAGATATGTACTTACAGGGGGAATGGGAAGAGGTTCCATGGATGATATTATGAATTGGGTAGAGAAAAATGGTAAGATAGTAGCGGAAAATCAGTGGAAAAACATAGTAGATTCCAAGGAGAAAAGAGGATATCTGCATTTTAATATACCTGGATATGATAAAAATACAGATTCAAAATATGACAATAAAAAGGATAATGTAGCTGACAGTAGTAAGAGAAATAGTGGCGGTGGACCAGAAGGTATGAATTCACAGGTATTATATGATTTAAAAGACAGTGTAAAATAATATTTTAGAAGTTTTTTAAAGTAGGCTTTTATTTTAAGGCCTACTTAATATTTTATGTAAAAATATTAAGTTGTTTGGGGATACCTACAATATGTTATAATTTTGTTTAAGAGGATTTTTTGTTTGAAACAAAGTAAATATTTTGTAATTGCAAATGTTGGAGCTGATAAAATGATACAACTTATAGGTATAAAAAGCCAATGTGATATTGGAATAAGACAAAAATTTTCTATTATTTCCGAGGTGTTAGAAGACAAATTAAAGTGCATTAATGAACTTGCTGGAAATGTATTGATTCTGAGTACTTGTAACAGAACAGAAATATATGTAGATTCAGATTTACAAGAAAAAGAGCTTATTGATACTATATTCTATGGTCTGGGTTGGGAGTATGAGTTTATACCATATATTTTTTATGTAAAGCACAAACATGTTGTTAAACATCTTATGGAAGTTAGCTGTGGTTTTCACTCTAAAATTTTAGGAGAAGATCAAATTTTAGGACAGATTAAGAGAGCTTACGAAGCAGCTGTGAAAGCTAAAACTATAAAAGGCAAGCTTCAAAAGCTTTTTCAAAAGGCACTAGCCTGTGGCAAAGAATTTAAGCATGTTTGTGAAAGCTATAAAACACCTGTTTCCATTCCTTCAATAGTGGCAAAAGAAATTCTAAATATGAATATTAAAAAATGTATGATAATTGGTTTTGGAAGGATTGGGAAATTATTACTTAAGTATTTAAATAACTCGAGAGCACAAATTATATATATTGCAGTGCGTGACTTAAGCAAGACCAATGATCTGTATAATAAATATGAGAGGATTAGATTCATACCTTTTAAGAACAGAAAAAACTATTATAGTTATGTAGACTGCATTGTAAGCTGTACTTCTGCACCTGACAAAATAATTTCCAAGAGAGATCTTCCCTGTAGAAAATTCACCATATTTGATCTAGCGGTGCCTAAAGATATCAATAGGGATGTATTGGATTTAGGTAATGTGACTCTTTATGATATTGACAGTATAAGTACCATAGATGAAAAAAATAAAATTATAAGAAAAGAAACTATGGCAAAATATAGATATGTACTTGAAAATCATATACAGGAATTTATTAAGTGGGAAAAATTATATGAACTTTCTCCTGAAATACAAAAAATAAAAAGCTATGGTGATGAAATATGTAGCAAAAGAATAACTACATTTAAAAATAAAAAATATACTAAAGATAATGATATTCTTGTAAAAACAATGATAGAAAGTACTGCAAGATTTTATATGAACAGGGCAATAGAGGTAATGAAAGAAGAAAAATTAAAGGGAAGAGAAGAAGAGTGTCTTAAACTCATAAATAAAATATTCTGTAAATAATACAGTAGGTAGGAGAGTATGAAATGAGAAATGATAAAATATTTGAGGAATCAAAACTATATATGCCAGGAGGGGTAAACAGCCCGGTGAGGGCTTTTAAGGATGTTTCACTAAATCCTCCTGTAATAAAAAAAGGCAAAGGTGCTTACATATATGATGAAGATGGCAATGAATACATAGATTTTGTATGTTCTTGGGGACCTATGATTTTGGGACATTGTGATGAGGATGTGGTAAGAGCCATAAAATGTACCAGTGAGGATGCCATATCCTTTGGAGCCACTACGAAAGTTGAATTGGAGCTTTCTAAATATATATGTACCACTGTAGACAATATAGAAATGATTAGAATGGTTAATTCAGGTACGGAAGCTACTATGAGTGCAGTGAAACTTGCCAGAGGGTATACAAAAAAAAATAAAATAGTAAAATTTGCAGGATGTTATCATGGACATTTTGATGACTTTCTTGTAGAAGCAGGATCTGGCGTTATGACAGAGGGTATTCCCGGAAGTGAAGGAGTTCCTAAAGACAGTATAAAAAACACTATTATAGCTGAATATAATAATCTTGAAGATGTGGAAAATATCTTTAAGAAGTTTGGCAGCGATATTGCAGCTGTTATAGTAGAGCCTGTGGCGGGAAATATGGGGGTAATCCCAGGAAAAGTGGATTTTTTGAAAGGTCTTAGAAAACTATGTGATAAATATGAGAGTGTACTTATTTTTGATGAGGTGATGAGTGGATTTAGAGTTGCTTATAAGGGAGCTCAAAGTTTATATGGAATAAAACCTGATATTACTACTATGGCAAAAATTATAGGAGGAGGATTACCCTGTGGTGCTTATGGGGGTAGAAAGGATATTATGGAAAAACTTTCTCCACTTGGATCTGTGTATCAAGCTGGAACTATGTCAGGGAATCCAATTGTAATGGCTGCAGGACTTGTAACTTTGAAGAAACTAAATGAAAATCCTGGTTATTATGTTAAGCTTGAAAAACTAGGCAAAAAATTAGAGGAAGGCTTAAAACAAATATCAAAGGACAGAAATATACCTATGGTAGTAAATAGATGTGGAGCTATGTTTTCTATATTTTTTACCAATGATTCAGAAGTTAAAAATTATAAGGATGCAAGAAAATGTGATACAGTCATTTTTGCTAAATTTTTTCAACATATGCTTGAAAGGGGCATTTATATAGCTCCTTCCCAATTTGAAGCTATATTTTTAAATGTAAAACATACAGAAGAACATATTGATAAATTCCTGCAGGCAGTTAATACTTTTTAAGTTTTTATTTAAAAACCCTTAAAATATTTAACTTGAATGTACAATTTTATATGTATTTATTAAAAAATAAGGTTAAAAAATTTTTAACCTTATTTTTTATGTAATTATATAAAAAGTATTTAATTTTTTTAATATATATATTATAATTTGCTTAATAAATTTAAGAGGGTGATGGTTTGGACAATATTGATATTAAAATACTAAAATTGTTGCAGCAAAATGCTAGAATTTCTATTTCGGAAATGAGCAGTAAGATTAACCTGTCAATACCTGCAGTAAGTGACAGGCTTAAAAAATTAGATGCTTCAAGCTTAATTAAAAAATATACAATAATTATTAACAATAAAAAATTTAATAAGAATCTCATGGTTATAATGTTTGTGAGTCTTGAAAATCCAACATTTATTGATAAATTTATAGAGATAATCCAGGGCGAAAATGAAATTGTTGAATGTCATTATTTAGCAGGTGAGTTTGATTATGCATTGAAAATTATTACAGAAAATACAGAAACTCTTGAAAAAGTTTTAAATAAAATAAAATGTATTAGAGGAGTTCAAAAGACTAAGACAATAGTTACCCTTTCCACAATTAAAAATAACTATTCAATAATACCTGACCAAATTAAATAATAGGGGGAATATATAATGATTATAGGAGTGCCTAAAGAATTAAAAAACAATGAAAACAGAGTAGCTATAACACCAGCAGGAGTACATGCCCTAGTAAGGGATGGACATCAGGTTTTGATAGAAAAGTCAGCTGGAATTGGAAGTGGAATAGAGGATAAAGAGTATCAGGCTGTTGGTGGTAAAATAATAGATACAAATGTGGAAATATTTAAAAAATCAGATATAATAGTAAAGGTAAAAGAGCCAATAGAAGAAGAGTATAAACTTTTTAGAGAAAATCAGATTTTGTTCACCTATCTTCACCTTGCTGCTAATGTACCTCTTACAGAGTTATTAATTAAAAAGAAAATTACATCTATAGCTTATGAAACGGTACAACTTGATAATGGAAGTCTCCCATTACTTACTCCTATGAGTGAAGTAGCAGGAAAAATGTCTATACAAGTAGGAGCAAATATACTTCAAGAATACAATGGGGGAGCCGGCATATTACTTGGTGGAGTTCCAGGAGTGCTGCCTGGAGAAGTTGTAATTATCGGAGCGGGTAGTGTAGGAACAAATGCTGCTAAAATGGCACTGGGGCTTGGAGCAAAGGTTACAATACTTGATATAAATAAGGATAGATTGGTTTATGTAGATGATATATTCAATGGAAGGTTGTCTACATTGGTCTGTAATGAATTCAATGTAGCCCAGATGGTTAAAAAAGCAGATTTATTAGTAGGAGCAGTACTGGTAATAGGTTCAAAAGCACCTAAAATTGTTAAAGAAGAAATGGTTAAAACCATGAAGAAAGGTTCTGTAATAGTTGATGTAGCAATTGATCAGGGAGGCTCTATAGAAACTATAGACAGGGCTACTACTCATGACAATCCATGTTATGAAAAATATGGCGTAGTTCACTATTCTGTATCCAATATGCCTGGGGCAGTATCAAGAACATCTACCTACGCACTTACTAGTTCTACTCTTCCTTACTTAGAGGATATAGCTAACAAAGGAGTAGAAAAGGCAATGAAAGATGATAAGGCTCTTTTAAAAGGTCTCAATGTATATAAGGGCTTTGTAACTTACAAGGCAGTGGCAGATAGTTTAAACCTTGAATACAAATCACCAGAAAGTCTATTTTAATATAGAAAAGAGATGTTTCAAAGGTTATATTGAAGCATCTCTTTTTAGTTAATAAAATTTTATATCAAAAGAATCAGGTCCAAATTCTCTTTTCCTAAAGATCATATCAAGTAATATTTTTATAAGGTATATAAACATTATTATATTAAGTATACAGGTTCCGTCACTTACCAGGGTATGTGAAGCAGTATTTCCAAATCCTCCAAAGAGTATAGAGTAAGTATTAGTGTAAATTGTGAAGGTGTATCCTATAAGCAATGTAAGTAGCCTTTTGTCTTTCAAGTATATGAAAGATAAAATAGATAATGCTGCCACAGGAAATAAATATCTTTCATGCATTCCAGTAGAAAAGGTGAAAACTCCTGAAATTTGGATAAGTGCACAGAAAAAAGCAAATACTTTATTTTTACTTTTAATATATACATACCAGGAAAGGGCTGTAATTATTATAATTGCAATTATTCCCCAAACCTTATAGCTGAATATAAAAAATGTAGTAGAACTTTCCTTATAATTTCCGCCAAATAAATTAAAAAAGTTAAAAGCATTTACAGAAGCATAAGGGTATTCTGATATAGTATTTTTATATAATTTAAAAATCCATAGTACATTTTGATTAAAGGAAAAAGGCAGTATGACAACTAATGCAGTTACAATACAGGAAGCTGCACATTTAAGAAGAATCTTTAAATTTTTTCTGGCTATGAGTTCAAATAAAAGTACAGGAAAAAATATAATTCCCTGGGGTTTCATAAGTACCAAAGCGGTAAAAAATATGGATGAAAAAATCAATTTTCCTTCTGATAAAAAGAATAAAGATAGGACTAAAATAAGGGTGAAAAAAGAATCTACCTGTCCCCAGAGGGATGAATTTATAAAAACAGCTGGATTGAAAATATAAAAAGCACTTAAAAATATACCCATTTCCAAAGAAAAATACTTTTTAGCCAGTTTATATATAATATAGGCTGTTACCATATCTGCTAATATGGAGGGCAATTTTAAAAGTAATGTATAGTAAGAAGTTAGTGAGCTTATGTTTGCCAGTTTCCCAATTAAAAACAGCACATAAATATATAATGGAGGATAGTCAGCTGATTTAGAATTTACATAAAACTGGGATAGACTGTTTGCAGCAGAAGAAGCCCAGCTTCTAAATAAGCTTATATCTCCGCTGTATCCTTCCATAATTGAAGATAATGAGATTCTTAAAAATAAACCTATACAAAGAAGTGAAAATATAAGTATTTTTGTGTTTGCACGGGTTATTTTTAGTCCTCTATAACTCCAAAAATAAAAGACTGTAATACATAGTGCAAAAAATATTATCAAATATAAAGTAAGCAAGGGAGCATATTTGTTATTTGAAGATATAGAACCTCTCTGTTGATTTTTTTCTCTGGGAATTTTTGTATTATTAGGAGTTTTGTTATTATTTGCTGAAAAGTTTTTATTGGGTATATTTGAATCAATTCTTCCTGGCGTTTTTTGCTTGTTATCTCTTTGTTTGTTGTTTGGATTGAATTTTTCTATTCTGTTTTCAGAGGTAGTAGTATTGGTTGTATAATTTTTTACATTATAAATGCACAAAAATGCAGATAATAGTATTAAAAGAATTAGAACAACTTTAAGCAGATTTTTTTTGAAAAATATTTTAAGCATACTTTTTGAATCTCCTTTTCTGGAATTGTATTTTTAATCATTTAAGTATATTTTCATTAACAAAACTTAAAATAAGCTTAAAAAGTAATATAAAATTCTGTTAATATAGTTTTAATAATGTTTTATGATGTATTATAATCTAAGTAGATAGAAATATGTGGAGGCGTTTTTATGGAGAAAATTGCATTATTAACGGATTCAGCCTGTGATATAGATGAGGAAACTATAAATAGATATAATATAAATATTCTTTCCTTCAGAATTATATATGGGAATGGAGAATACATAGATAAAGTTGAAATTACTCCAAAGGAAGTATACGATAATATGAAAATGGAAATTCCTAAATCTTCACTGCCTTCTATGGAAGATATGGAAAAAATATATAAGAAATTTGAAGAAGAAAATTATACTCATGTAATTGCCGTAGTTATTTCAAGTGGACTTTCAGGTACATATAATGCTTTGAAAATAATAAGTGAAAAGCATAAAAATTTGTCTACCTATATATATGACTCTAAATCCACCTCTGTAGGAGAAGGAATTATTTTAAAAGAGTGTGGCAAGCTTATTAAGCAGAGTAAAAATTTTGATGAAATTGTAGATACCATCCCAAAAATAAAAAGTAAAATGCATTTCTTTTTTGTTTTTGGTACTTTGGAATATGCCAAAAAAGGTGGCCGCATAGGAAGGATACCTGGTACTATTGGAGAGATATTAGATATAAAGCCTATTGTTTATTTTGATGATAACTGTGGTGTTTGTTGTACTTATGATAAAGTAAGAGGAAGAAAGCGTTCTTTAAATAAAATGGTGGATATGGGTAAACAATTTTTGGATAAAAGCCCTTGTGATGTGTATATAGTGCATGGAAATGCAGCAGGAGATGCACATAGGGTTTATGATATGATTTCACAATTACCTAATGTAAAAGATATACATATGATAGGGCAGATAAGTCCCATAGTTGGAGTATATTCTGGTCCGGGAACAGTTGGGGTATGTTATTTTGAAACAGAAACTTAGCACTTCAAATTTTTGCTATTTTCTATCTACTTTAATTACTTCACATTATTCAAGTCCTGAAACATATACGGTATCAGATTCTCTAGAATTATTTGCAGCAGTTTCTTCAGCCTAGCTGATAGTGCCAGCGGCTACTAGGGCATCAAGCTTGGTTTTTAAAAAATTTTCTCTGTTCCCTTTTTGGGAACCTTCATTAGCAGTACCTGTCATCTTTGCTGTACTGTTAGCTTAGCCGCATGAACCGTAATAGCTCCTGTACTAACAGATGCTATAGCCGCTGCACCTTTTTTGCAGCCAGGGTAATTGAATCTTCTCTTAAAGAAGTGGCCTGGAGTTATAGAGGCATCTAAATCCTTTGCTGCAAGTAATATTCAAATAATATTCAAGGTTATGTTAAAGGAAGCTCTTCCTTCCATAGTACTTGGAATAACCCTTACCGTTATAAGTGTAGTAGGATATTCTGCTATGGCAGGTACTGTAGGAGGAGGGGGACTTGGAAATGTAGCTGTAAATTATGGGTATTATAGATTTTAGACTGATATAATGGTGTATACAGTAATAATTGTCCAACTGCTTCAAACTATTGGAGATATAATATATAAAAGGCATAAGTAAATTAAACTAACTTATGCCTTAATTTTTTTAATTCATTGAGGTTATGTATTGGGATCATACTAATATACAAATATCATTTTGCCAACCCTTAAAGCAATAGGTTTTGACCAGAGCCAGGTATTTGTAGTACTATCATCAAAGTAATATAATGCACCATTTGTTGGATCGGAACCGTAGAGTGCTTCATAAGCGGCATTTTTTGAATCCTGGGAAGCAGGCTTGTCTATCCAGCCATTATATACAGGAGTAAATTGATAATAGCCTCCAGATACCTCATATATCACATCTTTTATGGCAGATGGATATTTTGGGTTTTGAACACGGTTAAGTACAACAGCAGCTACAGCTACTTTAGCTTTATAGGATTCTCCTTCAGCTTCTGCAGTTACTAATCTGGCCAGTAAATCCAAATCACTCTCGCTATATGATACTATGGGAGTGGATGGGCTTGCACTTTTAAAAATCCACCCAGCAGGTATATTTAATACTTCACCGGGATAGATATACTTGTCCACATTATTATTGGCAGCAATTAATGTGTTAAGAGATATACCATATTTTTTTGCTATTAAATAAAGGGTGTCTGAAGTTTTTACAGTGTATGTATCAGAATCTACATATAAGACTTGATTTGGATATATGTCACTGCTTTTAAGATTATTATTTTTCATAATAGTATTTGCATCGGTTTTAAATAATATACCTATTTTAAATAGAGAATCTCCCGATTTTACTGTATAATTAGCAGCGTGTGCCTTTGTAAAAGATAGTGTGCAGAATGTTAATACAAACAACAGCATTTTAATTTTTTTTAAATTCATAAATATCCTCCCTAATTAGCCTACGAAGTTAGTTGACAGGTTCGGAGAGGGATTGTCCTACTTTTTAATAAAAAGATTCACCTCAAATAATTGTTATCCCCCGCACTTCATTCCAGTTTTGGAAGTTTAGGCTTGTTTTATAGTTGTTATTTTAACAGCATTTTAGGGATATATCCTTATTAAATTGATGGGGATATTGGGTTTAAAATGATGATATGGTTTATAATTCAAAATTTACAAGGTAATGAAATTATTACAAAAGCAAAAACTATTGTTATGAATCTTAAAAAAATTTTTAATTATAATTTAGGAGAAAAATATATGGGAAATTATGTAACTTATAGTCTTAGAAATAAATTGAAGGATTCTAATGAGTATTATAAATTTATATCTGGCTTCTCGGAAAAAGTAATACAAAAAATCCAAACAAGGGCAAATAATATAATAGAGGATTTTATGGCATATATTCAGAAATTTGATATAGAACAATTGAGAAGCAGAGAAGAGTATCAACTGGAGATTCTTATTATAGGAGTATTATGGAATGTGTATTCAAAAAAATCCATGGATTTATCAAAAATTACTTATAAAATTTTAGTTTTACTTTCGGATATGAGACGGAATTCTTGGATTTTTAAAAAGTATATAGATGGTATAAGGGGAAAAATGGCATATAGATATCTTTTAAAAGAAGGACTTTATAATATAATCTGTATAGAAAATCATTTTGAAAAATTAATAACGTGGCTTAAATCTACAGGGGAATTTAAATTTCAAGTTAAAAGAATGGAAATATGGAATTTGTTTTTTGAGTATAATAATAGTAACTATGTATCCAATGCAGGTAAACTTATTATTGAAATAGCGGATTGGTTCGAGAAGGAATCCATGGAAAATATGAGGAAATATACCTTGAATGTAGATAAATTTTTAATGAATGAATATAAGCTTTATAAAGAGAGAGAAGATAACATATTTTGTGGACGCAGGGAAGTTGAATATCATCTTAATATGGTAGGAGCAGAAATTTTAAATAGGGCCTTTAGAAATACATTTTTAAAAACAAAGGATAAGATAATATTTCTTCCTGCATGTATGTGTTTAAAAACTTATAGTGAATGCAGAAAAAAGAAGACAGATAAGGGCTTTATATGTATGGGTTGTTGTGGAAATTGTAAAGTCAATATATTAAATAAAATAGGAGAAAAACATAATTTTAAAGTTTATGTAGTTCCTCATGAAAGCAGCGTCTTTTCTGGAAAAGGAGATACTATATATGGAGATATAGGTATTGTTGGTATTGCTTGTGTGCTTAATTTAATAGAGGAAGGATTAAAGGCCAGAAATTTGAATTTGGTACCTCAATGTGTTATTCTTGATTATTGTGGATGTAAAAACCATTGGCACAGACATGGTATTGAGACAGATATAAATTATAAAAAATTGTTTGAAATCCTACAAATTTCACCATAAAATATGGCAATAAAAAACTTTAAATGGTAGAGAGTAATCATAGTAAGATGTTATAATAGAGAAGCTTGAAAAATTTAATTTTTAGATATTTAAATAGAATTTTGGAGGTAATTTTATGTCTCGGGAAAAATTATTGATACTAGATGGACATAGTTTAATGAATAGAGCTTTTTATGCACTACCTGACTTGACTAATTCAGAAGGGATTCATACAAACGCAGTTTATGGATTTATAAATATGCTTTTGAAAATGAAAAAGGAAATAGAGCCCAGTCATATAGTATGTACTTTTGACAGAAGTGCACCTACATTCAGACATAATAAATATAGTGAATATAAGGCAGGTAGAAAGAAGATGCCTCCTGAACTTGCAGAGCAGTTTTCTATAGTGAAGGAAATATTAGAACTTTTATCTATAAATATTTTTGAAATAGATGGATTTGAGGCAGATGATCTTATGGGCACCTTATCTGTTTTTGCAGAAAAAGAAGGTATGGAAGTATATATAGTTACAGGAGACAAAGATGCCCTTCAGCTGGCTACAGATTCAGTAAAAATTGTGATAACTAAAAGAGGTATAACACAGAAGGAAATTTATGATAGAAATAGAATTATAAATGATTATGGAATAACTCCTAAGGAATTTATAGATGTAAAGGGGCTTATGGGTGATGCTTCTGATAATATCCCCGGAGTGCCTGGCATAGGAGAGAAAACGGCACTAAAATTGATAAAAGAATATAAAAGCATAGAAGAAGTGCTTCGTAATATAGACAATATTAAAGGGAAAAAGGTTCAGGAAAATTTAAAGAATTATATGGAGCAGGCTGTATTTAGCAAGAAACTTGCTACTATTATTACAGATGTTCCTATAGAAATGGATTTACAATCTATTGAATCTAAAGAACAATACGATAACGAAGGCCTGAAAAGATTATTTGAGAAACTTCAGTTTAAATCTTTAATGGATAAAATACCTGAAGTAGAGAAAAAAGATAAGATAAAAGAGGAAGATTTACATGTGGAATGTGAAGTTATAGATACTTTAAATAAATTTCGTGATTTTATGGATTTTTTGAAAGATGACAATGTGAAAAATAAGCTAATTTATATTAATTTTAAAGTTGTAGAAAAAAACATTTATTCTAGAAATTATATAGACAAAATATTTGTAAATATAGAAGATAAAATATTTGAGATACATTTTAAAGAAATATACGATAAAAATAAAATTGAAACAATAGAAACATCCAAAACATTGTTTGAAAGTTCATTACTAAGGAAGGTAAGCTATGGAGTAAAGATTCCCTGTAGTATATTGCACAGAATTGGAATAGGATTTTCAGGTATAGAATTTGATATGAAGATAGCAGCTTATTTGATAGATTCTGCAAGAAACAACTATGAGTTACCAGAAATTATTAAAGAATATTTAGGCATGGATATTCCAGCAGAAACGGAAAATAGTTCTATAAAAGAAACTATGGCATTTAAAAAGCTATATTTAGCTTTGAAGGAGAAAATATCTGTTTTTTCCATGGATAAATTGTTATATGAAGTGGAACAGCCTCTTACTTATATATTAGCACATATGGAGTGTGAAGGATTCAAGGTAGATAAGGATAAACTGATTGAATTGGAGCAGAAATTCAAAATAGAAATAGATAAGGTACAAAAGGAAATATATATTTTTTCTGAAGAAGAGTTTAATATAAATTCCCCAAAACAACTGGGTAAAATATTATTTGAAAAATTGGATTTACCTGTTATAAAGAAGACCAAAACAGGATACTCCACTAATGCAGATGTACTTGAAAAGTTACAGGATAAGCATCCTATAATTAAGAAAATAATGTATTACAGACAGCTTACTAAATTATATTCTACTTACATAGAAGGACTAAAGGTAGTAATAGAGGAGGATGGCAAGATTCATTCTAATTTTAATCAAACGGTAACCACTACAGGGAGGCTTTCAAGTACCGAACCCAACCTCCAAAATATACCTATAAAATATGAGATGGGAAAAGAAATAAGGAAAGTATTCATACCAGACAATGAAGAGTGTGTTATACTTTCAGCAGATTATTCCCAGATAGAACTTAGGGTGCTTGCTCATATATCCGAAGATGAAAATTTAATAAATGCATTTATAAATCATAATGATATTCACACTAAAACTGCCTCAGAGGTATTTAATGTACCTTTGGAGGAAGTTACGTCTACTCAGAGAAGTAATGCGAAAGCTGTAAATTTTGGTATAGTATATGGTATTGGAGATTTTAGTCTGGCCAGGAATCTAAATATATCAAGAAAAGAGGCAAAATCTTATATAGATGCTTATTTTGAAAAGTATCCAAAGGTGAAACTTTATATGAACAACATAGTAAAGCAAGCTGAAGAGAATTTTTATGTCACTACTATTTTAAATAGGAGAAGGTTTATACCTGAAATAAGATCCTCTAATAAAATAGTAAAAGCTTTAGGGGAGAGGTTTGCCATGAACACTCCCATTCAAGGAAGTGCAGCGGATATCATAAAAATAGCTATGGTAAATGTTTTTAACAGATTGAGAGACAATAATTTTAAAAGTAAAATAATACTTCAAGTTCATGATGAATTAGTATTGAATGTATATAAAGATGAATTAAAAGATGTAAAAGATATCGTAAAAGAGGAAATGGAAAATGTGTTTCAGTTAAAGGTTCCTCTTGAAGTGGATATAAGTACAGGAGATAATTGGTATAAGGTGAAATAAAATAACTGAAGGTGGGGGAAAAGTATGATTAAAATAGGACTTACCGGGGGGATAGGAAGTGGAAAAAGTACTGTTTCCAATATGCTCAGGAAACAGGGGATATCTGTAATAGATGCTGATGTTATAGCTAGAGATGTAATGGAAAAGTATATCGTAATAAAAGATAAAATAAAATCTGCTTTTGGAGAAAAATTTATTGACAGCTCAGGAAACCTGAAAAGAAGAGAATTTGGAGACTATATATTTTCAAACAAGGATAAAAAAAATACATATGAGGATATAATAATGCCTTTTATCAAAAAAGAAATATTTGAAGAAATGAATAAGATTCATGAAAAAGGTGAGAAAATTTGTATAATAGATGGAGCCACTCTCATAGAAAGCGGGTTTTATAAGTATACAGATGTAATTATTTTAGTATGGTCCAGTAGAAAAACTCAAATATTCAGGGTAAAGGAAAGAGATAAATTGACAGAAGATCAGATAATTGATAGAATAAATTCTCAAATGACCTTAGAAGAAAAAAAGAAATACGCTGATTTTGTATTGGATAATTCAAATACTTTAGATGAAACAAAAAAACAGTTAAAAGAAATATTGGATAAGATAACTATGAATGTGTAGGGGGTGGAGTGCCTTAACATAGGATATTTAAGGCATAAATAACATTGAAATCTAAAATGAGAATAGTAGCAGTGGTGTTAATAATAATTGCAATATTCAGTGCAAAAAGTATGGTGAGATATTATTTCCCTTTGAAGTATTCCAATTACATAGTGAAGTATTCTAAGGAATACAGTTTGGATGTTTATCTTGTAATTGCTGTAATTAGAACAGAGAGCAATTTTAAAAGATATGTAAAATCAAATAAAAATGCCATAGGCCTTATGCAGATAACTCCAGATACAGCTAAATGGGCGGCGGAAAAGATGAATATAGCTGATTTTAATGAAGACATGCTCTATGATCCTGAATTTAATATTAGAATGGGATGCTGGTATCTGAATGATTTAAAAACTGAATTTAATGATGATATGAAGCTTGTGTTAGCTGCATATAATGGAGGACGGGGGAATGTGCAAAAATGGCTGAAGAATTCAGAACATTCCACAGATGGAAAAAATCTTGACTACATACCATTTCAGGAAACAGATAAATATATTAAGAAGGTGGAAGTGAATTACAGAATTTATAAGTATTTATACAAAGGTGACTTAATGAGTATATTAATAAATATACATTATTAAAATTTGGTTCATAGTTTGTTGATTTTTAGTTGACAGATTTATAAAAAGTAAGTATAATACTATTGTATGTCAGATAAGTGATATAAATAAATGCGAAGGTGGCGGAATAGGCAGACGCACTACTTTGAGGGGGTAGCGAGTAACATCGTGTGGGTTCAAGTCCCATCCTTCGCACCAGAGAATGTACTGAGAAGCAGATTGCTTCTTTTTTTTTTTGTCACAAATCAAGGCTTTTTCATTTCTATAGTTTTGCATATGAAATAGAATTATGTAACCGTAAAAAAATCTCCATGTATATTTCAAATGATATTTTTGATAAAATAAATCCATTATATGGTTCAAGCATGGATGTCCTTGGCTTTCTTTGTACATATCCTTTAGTATCTTCCTTACTGTCTTTTTATCTATATTTAACATTCTGGCAATTTGTGCCTTGTTATATCCTTTCTCAAATAATGTTTTTATCGTTGTTTGCATTGCTACCCCCAGCATCTTGATATTCCCTCCCATGGTCATTCTTTTACCATAGGAGCTTATCATAGTATTTTTTACTGGGGAATTTTCGTTCCGGTTTTCGGGTATTTTTATTGTAGCATTAACACTTGTGCCCGGAACATTAATGCTTCCTGCATTAAGTTTGGTGTGGAGTGCACATCCCACTACTCCTGGCACCTTCACCAAAACCAGACTTTAGATTTGTAGCTTTACAGCGTCTTACAAGGTAT
>ENA-UOOI01000681-UOOI01000681.1-fermentation-metagenome-genome-assembly--contig:-NODE-681-length-41673-cov-6.275362_pt1 | contig 41673 bp, 65 predicted proteins | sample MGYA00245779_ERZ724027 | MGnify/ENA primary metagenome ERZ724027 (study PRJEB28704, sample SAMN03018318) | fermentation metagenome | biome: anthropogenic terrestrial biome; feature: soil; material...
CCCGCCATACCATTCACCAGTGCCGATAAAGCATTGTTTTTCCCGGTGTCAATCTGAGACAACCCTTTAGCACCTTCCACCAGTTGCCCAGCTTGCATCATCTGCTGCTGTTGCATTTGTTGTTCAGCCCTAGACTGCCGCAGTTGATCAACCTCGTTGCCATCCCTGACAATCTCCTTAGGCACCCCAACCGCCGCCGCATACCTATCAGCCGCTTTATCGTAATCAAACTTATCCAATACCTCAGGATACGTCTGCCCGATACCTCCGATAAAGCCCGCAAATTGCTCAATGGCCGTTACCCCCACCATCCGCTGAGCTTGCGCCAAGATCGAAGTATATTCAACATTAATCTCAACATTCTCCAATTCCTCCGGTGGCGGCGGGAACAACCCCCGCTTTATCATCATTTGAAACGTCCGTTGAATTACCGGCGTCAATGAATCACTTTCCTGTCGTTCAATCACCGGCCCCAATTGCAGCAACTTTTCCTCATGCTTCTCCGCGATCTCCCGCGCCGTCCGCTGCGTGTCACTGCTTCGCGCCGACAACAGAAACATATCAACATAAAATGCCGACCGCACCTCATTTTTAAGCTCATTTATCTCATAGCGAATATCCTGCAGCGGCACCTGTGCTTGATACACCGGAGTAATTACATTACGCCCATCTGGATTATTAATATAGTTAATCCCACCCGGAACCAAGTTAACCCCGCCATTGCGTTGCAACTCCGCCGGAACATTTAGAGGAGGCTTGATCGCATACTTTAACCCCGCCATTTTATCCCGGTGCAAAGACTGGACCATCTCAGCCTTAGATAAGATTTGATGCCCTGGGCCAACCCCATACGGCTGTAAAGTAGTCACCGTATTCCACCGCGCCCCGACAATCGGGAAAGACTCAAACCCGCTCACCCTCAAAAACTTGTCCTCAGTCTGCGCTTCTTCCCAGTATACTGAGCGATATGCCATATTACGCGAATCCAACAATCCTGGCAAACGCTGATCATTAGGCTCAATTACATGCCTTACATACACAGTAGTGTGCAGTTTATGCTCATCCCACATATTTTTAACCGACTTAGACACGTTATCCAAGCCAAACTGCTCCACCATCTGCTCAACCGACATTGCAAATCGACGGCCAAACAGATTAACCCGCCCAGTAGCCGAAACCCCAAGCATATACTCGCCACATGTAAAACTTCTCCCGCGGATCACATCGTCATAATCGTCAAACAACCCATAACACGCCGTACCAAAAGGAGCTTGCTCCTCATATGAATTGTGAAAAACATCATACATATTAGACTTAGCCAGCACCAGCCGCATCCGGTCAGCAACCAACTCCAACCATTCACGCACTCCACCATAATCATTCAAGTCAGGATCTTCCAGAGTAAGCTCAAACCACGGTAACGACTTAGAAGTTAACCCCGACTGCATCCCCGCCGCCAGCACCTTCGCCGCCTCCAACGTCACATCATCCAGATAAGTTTTAGAGTTGATCCGCCGCGCCACCTTAGGATCATCCCCGTAAAAAAATCCACGCAGCGGGGAGACAAAGTCGCGTAATTCCCTCCACACCGGTACATATCTGTCATATTCCTCTTTCAAGCCACTAAATCGCTTTTCCAGTACTTCCCGCCGCAATTCCATCCCAACACACCCCCATCATTCACCCAGCAAACTCTTTTTTTCGTCATTACCCGCACCCAGCAACGTCGCCATCGATGTCCTCGCCTTACCCAAAACCCCAGTTTTACCAGACATAAAGGTTTGCCAAAAACCAAACTTGTTTTTACGTTTTTGAGCCTGTCTAGTCAACTGCGCTCCCGCATCGATTTCCACCGGAGTAGGTGCCGTTGCCGCCGCTGCCGCCTGCTTGCTACCACTACTACACATTTACATCCCTCCATCAACCCAAAATATCAAAATCAGTATTAGCAACCTGCTTTATTACATTTACAACAGCAGCCTTTTTAGTTACCGGCATTGCGAAGGTCAAAGCCAAGGCATCCCCCTTATTCGGAGAAGGCAACCCCCGCTTTTTCATTTCGTCCTTCGATTCCAAAACCAATTTGCCATCCAACCGCACCTGATATTCAGGCCCTACTAGATCATCACATAACTGTTGATCATCCGGCAAAGTACCGCCATTCTGCAGCCATTCCCGCATCAGATACCACATTTCCATCCGCTTATTTAAACAATCCTGCCGACCACTTTTACCACCAAAAGGCACCAGCTGCCAATCCCGATTCATCATTTTACCAGCCGAATAAACCCCCGTACCATACCCCATATCAATGAACACCGCATCAGCCTTATACTCATCCTGAAATCTCGCCAAATGCCCCGCCAACTCAATATCATTATCATTTTTCGGATACGACGCCAAAACCTTACTCATCAAACCCTGCCGCATTACAATCTCAATGCTGTCCTCACCATACCAAGCAGGATCAAGCCCCAGAATTACCGGAGCAAACTCATACTGTGTACGATCCAAATGTTTCCCACGTGCCGCATCAACCAGATCAACACCAATAAACTGTCTATCCGACTGACTTGGAAACTGCCCCAAAACACGAACCTTCACAAAGTCCGATTCAATCCCATAAGTTTCAATCCATTCCGCGTGCAGCGCCTTATTAGTGATGTTAACCGTCCGCGCATCCACATGCCTTCCCTTCCAAAGATGCCGGAATTTATGAAAACAATCAAAAAACCGACCAGTATTTCTAGTCGGGTTACCAAAAACAATCCAAATAATTTGCGTATCCTTATCAGTCAGAGCACCCTCAGTAACCTCCCAGATCAGATCATCAATAGCCGAAGCCTCATCAAAGATTACCACAATGCGCTGCCCCTGATTATGCAGTCCCGCAAACGCCTCAGAGTTTTCCTTGCTCCAAGGGATCGCATCAAATCTCCATGTCAGCGAATACGCCTCATTCTTCGCAAATATCGCCGTAGCAGTAAGCTCAAACCAATCACGTGTAATACAAAGATTATGCCATTTTTTTAATTCCGGCCAAGTCTTTTTAGTAAGCTGATCCTTCGTGTTCGCCGTAATAACTCCCCGTGTATTCTCCATCGTCGATAATCCCCAGAGGATCAACCACGAGCAAAGAGCCGATTTGCCAATACCATGACCACTCGCAACCGCTTCACGCACTACATAACTAATCGCATCAGACTGAGCCAATGCCCCAGCCCGCAACATTTCCCCAACTTCCTTTAGCAGCTCCTCCTGCCACTTTTCCGGCCATTTTTTTTGAAGTTTCCCGCTGCCCCAGGGAAAAGCATATAAAACAAAGCCCCAAGGATCACAAAAAAAGCCAGCCATATCCGCAGCCAGCTCCGCATTTATATTAACTTGTGCTCCCGTTACCTTCGCCATCACCCATCTCCTTGATCACTCGTTCACGAGCCATCCGCAACGCTTCCGCCGCATCAATCTCCACCTTAACATTCACATCCCCAGACTTCTCCTTATACTCCTTCTTCATGCCCTTTAGCATCTGGATCAGAATCTGATCCGAAAAAACCACCCGCTCATCCACTCTATTCCCTTGCTTGTCATAGATCGGTTCCATCCGACCAGTCACCGCCCGGCGAAAAGCCTCCTGCTCAACCTTGTCAGCCATCACCATCCGAGCAGTATCATATTTTTCGGCATATAACGGATCATTCTTCAACCTGTCATAATGCCACATACTGCCTTTGCCAGTCTGCTCAATGGCCTTTGTTACCGACATATCATTTTCAATATAAGCCATCAAAAAATCATTCTGTTCTCGATCCGCCACCGCTTGTTCCGCACCGTGAAACCGCACCGCATATTCCGCATCTTCTTCCAACCACCTATAATGCGTAGTTCGATTAATCTTAATCTCCGCAGCCGCCTTCGATATTTCGCCCAAACGAATATACGCCTCAATAAACCGTTCCTTTCGTTTGGTAGCCTTCGCTTTTGCTGCCTGACCAACCGCCAACTGTTTCTCCGTCGCCTTCTTTTTCGGTATCCTGCCAGTAACATAAGTCCGTTCCCCCATGCCCCTCCCTCCCTCCAAATATATTAAAAGGCGGGATGCTGGATCCACCCCAGCATTGCAGCTAAGGAGTAAAGCACACCGCGACATTTCGCCCCGCCTTATAAGCTTAAAAAACCCAAAACAAAAGGCCGTACAATTATAATTGTCCGACCTTTTATCACCGGGAGGCTAAGCAACTAAATTTTACAGCGGGAAACCTAGTCACTTATTTACAATACAATTTTAGCACATTTAGACCCCATTTTTTTGCCATCTTTCTGCCACTCTTTACAAATTCCAGCCAGTTTGTTTTGCAAATTGATTTCACCTCCCCATTCATTGCAGTAGATTCTAGTCTTTGAAAACTGGGACAAGGTAAATCATTTCCCCATGATCTTGCTATACAAACATCAAAAATGTCTTCGATAAATTGATTATGTTTTATTTCCAATTCAAAATAATATTTTATCCTTTCGCAATGTGGGCAAGGAGAATCTCTCCCCCATGATCTTTCCAGATCGTTGACAAGATACCCGCACACACTACAAACAAAATTTTTTCTTGGATCACTCATAAATATAATTCCTCCTGTTTAAAGTCGGCAATTAATTTGATATAAATTAGCTTGAATACGACTTGATAAATCACCAGCTACGTTTATTAAATGCTCAATTGAGTTACCTCCACCACCCGCCAGTTTCTCACATTCGTTTGGTGTGGGATATGGCTCGAAAATCTTACTGTCAATTTCGGAAACCAGGCTTAAAGACGTTCCTAAAATATCAATAATTTCCCCTACCTTGTCACCTAACATCCTCTCTTTGTTGACCACACCACCACTGCAAGCCTTTTCGTTATCCATATTACATTCCACCTTTCTATTTAATGTGAGTTCCTTCAACGCCCCTGGTCTCACGCCCCATAGTTCGCTTTCTCAACCACAACAAAGCTTCTTCCAGCTTGGTAATTGCTAAAGCGTTCTCCCGGCAAGCAAACTGAGACTTCTGAAAATATTCAAGACGGCAGATGACCATTGCAATTAAATCTTCGTTGCACACTCCGTTGACTCCACATTCCTTGATAGGTCCTTCTTGGAAGTGGATTTCTGCCAATACTTGTGCCGCGTTTCCATCTGGGCCCAACACATTAAAATCATGTGGGGCATTGTACTGCATTTCGCATTCTTCTTCGTGCCAAACCTCGGTGTATTTGTTGGTCAATAAATCATAGACTAATTTTTTCATATTACATTCCTCCATTTAATTTAATTATTTAAATTACAAATCCCAATTCTTGAGCAATCGCTCCTATCACCAGATCCAAATGCCTATAATAAGTCCGCTCAGATATATGTAACTCCTGCATTACTTCAAATTTACTACCTCCTTTAAAAAATCGTACCCTTACCAAATCGGCCAACTTAGCAGTTAAATCCCTCCTTTCAAACCTATCCAAAACCCGCTCAATCGCATTGATCCTTCTGACCACCTCACAATACTGAGTTCCCGACAGCAGCCTTTCCCGCTCGTTCCATATCCGTTCAGCCTTTTGCGGTGTGGGATCGCCAACTCCATTACCTCGACCAATCGATCCAAAGCCCACCGCCGCAGGATGAGCAATTTCCTCAATCTCAGCCATCAGATCATTAATCTGTTTAACCGTTGCCGGATAGGTTTTTAATTCCCATTCAATCACTTCCCGCGCCGCCTTTAACTTCTGCTTCGGCCATGCCGCAACAACCATCATCGCTTGCCACCCCCAATTTTTAACGACCGAACCGCCTTGTCAAATAAATCCTGAGTCAAACCAATATACCGCGCAGTAATCGCCTCCGAGCTATGCCCAAACCACTCCCTCAAGAAACCCAAGTTTCGCTCCTGCTGATACATATAATACCCAAATGTCTTGCGCATCGAGTGCGTACCCACCGCCTCCTTAACCCCAGCCTTATGCGCCGCCGCCTTAAGTATCTGATAAATCCGCGCCGCCGTAATTGCCCGATTGTATCCGCTCCGAGACTTAAACAACAACTCCGAATCCCGCTTACCCTTTATCCATTCATCCAGCGCCGCCCGAAGTACCGGGTGAATCAATATCCGCCGCGCCATACCAGTCTTTTGCTCTTTTAGTTCCAGGTAACGCTTGTTCCGTACATCACGCACCCGTAACTTCCTGATGTCTCCAACCCGCAAACCAGCATATATCCCAACCAACCACCAAAGATAATCCCGAAAATTATCCTCCAATAAAATCTCACCAATTTGATCAACCTGTTCCGGATCGCGTATCGGCTGCACATAATTCATCTATCATCACCACTAACTCGCATGTATCATTACTCCTTTCTATTGATAGAATTTTCAGCGCTGAATCCGTTTGGATATCTCATTTTAAGTTTTTCAATATTTACTTCCATGACCGTTTCCAAATCTACATCTAGAGCCTTAGCAATAATTGCAATATACCAACACACATCGCCAAGTTCTTTAACAACCTTTTCACTGTCTAAATTATGACCTTGAAATAAATATTTTTTAACTAAGTCTGCAACTTCTCCACTTTCACCGCACAACCCCAAAACACCATTTAAAAGTAACTCATTTGGATTATCACTATTTGCTGTCCTTAATGCTAGTTGTTGATATTCGTTAATTTCCATTGTCAATTTTCCTTTCCACCAATTCCATGATGCAATAATTTGCCAAATCCATAAGCGTATCTTCAATACTTTCATCTTCAACTAATTGATCATTGCATTCCAACAAGGTTTTTAGTCTACTATATTTATCATAAATTCTTACCAAAATTACGTTTGATAATTCGTGTCTCAACTTAGCAAACGAATCTCCATAGTCATGATTTTTCTTGATGTAAATGTCATTTAAGTATTTACAAATTTCTAAATGAAGTTTTGATTTTATTGTCTCTCCTAAGCCCAGTTCATTTTCCTGCCATCCGCGCTCTACTGCATTCTGATGTATTTCTTCCGCCAATTCATTTAAATTCATTCAGCACCTCCATCCGTCTATTAACCTTAGCCACATACCTACTCGCAATCCTCTGTTTTCCTCGTTGATTAGGTCCCGCATTGTAACTCGCTAGCACCGAATCGCTATAATGCCGCTGTAACCACGCTATGTACGCTACTCCTGCATCTGCTGAATTAAACCAGTCGTTAATATCACCTTGTCCATGCTCCTTAAACGTTGCAGGCATTACTTGTAGCAGTCCCCTCTCGCCCAGTCTACCAATCGCGTTGACGTTATACGATGATTCCACTTCCGCTTGCGCTGCAATCTGATGATGATCGACTTGATACTTGTTTGACAGGCGCAGTATCGTATAAGCTATTTCTTGCGCATCGGCTCGCGGGTTTACATGATTGATCCGGGTTTTAAGCTTGTCCGCTTGCTCGAATACTTCTTCAACTGTTTTGAGCTGGGTTGTAATCTCTGCTAATTGTTTTTGCAAGTCGTCAACCCTAGCTGATTCGATAAATGTAACAATCGCAACAGTGATGCAGCAGACTAAGACAACTATAAGATCATTTAGATAATGCTTCATGGTTTGCCCACCTTTCTGATTTTGACCAATTAATAGGTGTGATTTCTTTCAGCGCTTCGGTAGACGAAACTATTACAGTCTTTTTAGAATTCAAGACTGACAAATCAAGCGATTTCATGATTTTCTCCTTCTTTCGTATTTATCTGGCGCACCAATATCACACGTAGCACTTTCTTCGATAATTAATTCTAACAACGTTTTTATTTTTGCTTCACCTTGCGCTGCAATTCGCCCGCAACCTTCGCAAGGATGAGTAATATGCTTCTTGCAACCACGATGGGGACAAGGTTCTCCGTCTCTATATATTACTGTCACGTCCACCCACCTCCTCATTGAGCCAATTAATGCAGCATTGTTTTTCTTGAGTACATTCAAAGTCTTTGCAATCAGCCGCGCAATAATTATAAGTTCCAGCTGGCATTTGCATTAACTTTTCTGCCAATTCCCCGATGCTCATATTCCTAATTCGATCAATCCGTTTCATTAGCTACCTCCTTCTTATCCGATAGTGATAACCCGACAACTTTTACAAAAATCAAAGAAATTATGCCAATATCCAGCGTCGCTCGTTTTTAGCCAACACTTATATTTTGCTTTACCAGCGCTTTCCGCTTCGATGATTGCTATCGTTTTATCAAAACCTTTTAAGATGATTGCGTAATGTTTCATATTCACACCTCCAACAGCTCTGGATTATCATGGATGTTACCGATTATCTCTAATTCGCTCACGTAGTCATATAACTGTTCTTCCTCAAACATTCCGTCTTCATAGAATACACAAAAATAAAATCCCGCTTCATCTTCACTCCATTCTATTTTCCCGCAGCACTCGTATTCTCGACAATTACATATATCACCATCATAAAGTTCTTCACCATTCTTATCTTTTTGTCCGGTGTATTGCCCGACAGTTTTCGGGTCAACCTCATATGACTCACCGCGCCTGTCGATTAGCATAATGAATGGATTTAACTTTTCGCTTAATCTGTATAGATACCCATACACCCATTCCCCGTTGTCTATCCGCTTCCCGCGGAACTTAATTTTCCGTTCCATATGTTTCCTCCTTGCTCCAATCAATTTTCTGCCCGCAATTTAAGCAATATTTATGATTTTCCATCTCGCTGCCGCTATATATTACTCCATTGCAGTTCCCGCATTCAAAATATCTCAAATCTTCCTCAACCTCGGATGGTTTTTTAGGTATCTGCTTTTCTGGTGCTTCGATCGCTATGGATAGAGGATCTAAGACTCTATCTCCATCAACATTTGCAGTCGCTAATGCAATTCTTAGTCTTTTTAAAATATCTAATGCTTTATCAATATCCATCATTCGTCCTCCCTCTCAAAATGGTAAATTGTTATCACCCTTATCTTCGTCCCCGTTTTGGTTACGTGAACTGTCTATCACTTCGACCCCGACCAAATCGTGAATCTCGAACCCGTTTTCGCTAAAACCGCCTCTTCTCAATGCTTGTTCTAGCTCTGCAACATCACAATCAATAGTGTAGTGCCTAGTGCTTTCTAATCCAATAGCACCACATCTTTCTTTGCATTTGATGATAAATCTAAGCATGTTCTACCTCCAACAATTCTGGATTTTCATGGATGTTACCGATTATCTCATAATCTTCTGTCGGAAAATCAGATATGGGTATATTGCAACACCTATTAGCATACCTTACACTATCTGTATCTCTAATCCAAAAAACACCTTTTTCAAACTCAATGCGTACATCTCCATAACAATCACGATGTAATATATCGCCATCATAAAGTTCTTCACCGTTCTTATCTTTTTGCCCAGTGTATTGTCCGACGGTTTTCGGGTCTACCCGATAAAATCCGCCAAGGTCTGCACAATTGTGCTCTTTGTCAAAAAAGACAGACGTCACGGTTTCGCAAATATAGTAGGCGCCTTTATTGATCTGCCCTCCTGATGTCAACAGACTGCCGTACACCCATTCCCCGTTGTCTATCTGTTTCCCGCGAAACTTAATTTCCCGTTCCATAAGCTTCCTCCTTACTAATCACTTCAAACTCTGTTACTTCAACCCAAGGATTAGCTTCCCAGCCGTATTTATCGAGGTCTTTCTTTTTGATCTTGGAGTTCCAAAGATGAGCGTATTGTTCTTCTGACAACTCACCGCGACCTTCTTTGATGCAATCTTCTTGGTTCATATCCTGCAATCTTTCAACCCAAACGTCTGTGACTTTTAAAAATATTCTCGCTGCTTCTTCAGGCATGTGGGTTGATGGGTGCCATTTCACGCCAAACGCTTGTCTAATTTTTTCAGTGTCTGGCTTTATGTCTGCTTTATATCTGTACGTTCCATCTGTTGCACCACACCACGTTTCCCGGACGTAAAGGATATTTCTGACCGCAAAAGGTACTTTACGATTTCTATATCCGCCCAAATACCTATCATTTGTCATATAAAACAAATATCCCAGTGGATCAACATCTCCTATTTTTATCGTATTTTCCGGTAACTGTGGTTTTACAACTCGCCTTGCTTGACTTTTCCGACCGGCCAAAGTCGCTTGGACTTCATCCGTGTTAAAAATTATTGATTTCATGTCTTGCCCTCCTTTAACAACTCATCAAAACTATTATCATAAGGTCGTCTAGCTTTGTATTGCTTAACAATCTCTTGTACAATGCCCTCATCATAATCTACCTGCTTGATATACTCTAAAACGCGCGGGTACTCGGTAATTAGTTTTTGATAATTCCATTTTAGGACTGGGTTGAAAATATAGTCGCCGTAAAGGACTAAACGCTCATTGGTTTTGGTGTTTAGGATTAAGGTTGCGTTCAATTTTCGTTGCCTCCCTCAAAACGGAAGATTTTCAAGATCAACACCATCAACATCTACTGCCGGTCGCTCCTGACTATCTCTATTCCCACCGAGGAACTGTACTTCGTTTGCTACAACCTCTGTTGAGTATCTCTTTTGACCATCTTTTCCAACATAATTTCTGATCTGCAATCTACCTTCAACCGCTGCTTGTCTGCCTTTTTTCAAGTAGTTAGCGCAGTTTTCGGCTAGCTTGTTCCATGTTACGATTCGAATAAAATCTGTTTCGGTTTCGCCCTGTTTTGATTTAGGACGATCGACCGCTAAGTCAAAAGTGGCAACGGCAATTCCGTTTGGAGTGTATTTGAGTTCGGGATCTCTGGTTAATCGTCCAAGTAATACGATATGATTCATGATTTCAAGTCTCCTTTGTTTGTTTCTTTTTTTTCATAAGTTACTGCTTACCGTTTGCTAAATATACTCTATAAGGTATTTCTATCCCAACACACAAGCAAACTGGTTCGCCGTCGGCGTATGTGCTAAAAGTTCCTGAATTTACTTTTGTTTTGCACCATTCGATAAAATCAGCATAAATATTACTGTACATTTCGGGATTCGTAATTCCACATTCCGAAAATCTAAACCTTTCCATGCTAACCTCGATTCTTCTTTTCATAAGTCACTGCGTCCGCTGCCGGTTCCGCAAACGGCAACAATTCCTTGATCTTGCTAAACAGTTGTTTTTCCAGACCTTCTTCTTTGCGTTCTGCATAGTGTTCTGTTACAAGTCCGGCGACTAGGTTAAATACCTGGTTGATTAGTTTTTCTTTGTTCATTTTTTCGCCCTCTCCCCGACCACCGGCAAATCCCAGTCAATCCACCCAAAATCCTTAGATAAAATCTGCCGATTTTTAATATCGATTTCTGTAATTTCCGTCTCACAAACTCTGTAATATGAGCCTTTTTCGTTGATTGCTGTTCTGGGAGCTATCCGGTACTTACCCGGTTTTTTAATGATCACCGTCAAACCTCCAATCTGTAATTTAGACCTTTGCCCTCTAAAACCACCAGATGCCATTTTGCCATTTCAATAATTCTAGAGCCACCCGCTTCGTCAATCTTCAAAAGTTTTTCTGGCGTTAATTCGCTCGAGATAATAGTTGGTAAAGAATTCAAATACCTATAATTTAAAACTTCAAACACTAGATCAATTTCGTATCCCTTCGGTGCATTTGGTGGCTTGAACAGATCGTCCCAATATAGTACCGGCACCTTTTTCATGCGTTCTACCTTGTCACTGATATCCTCTTTTCGAGCAAACATAGAACAAAATTCCTTCATGCCCTCAATGTGCTGAAAATACAACACTGGGATATATTGTTTAATCAGTCCATTGCATACCGCCATGGAGATATGAGTTTTGCCGCTGCCGGGAGCGCCAAGTAAAACCATCCAACCACCCTCTGACTTGTCAAGGTCTGCAGCATAGTCCCGACCACAATCAAACATAGTCTTGATTATTGCCGGTTTACCGTTAACTTGAAAATTGTCAAATGACTTTTGCCGGAATGCAGGAGTGATCTGACTTGACTTAAACAGTCGTTCTGCTCGTCTGACTTCCAGGCATCTGCAAGGTCGGGCTTCGTAATCTTCAACGATATAGCCGGTGTCGTCACATATAGCACAAGCAGGCTCATTCTTTTGACTGGAACTCGAATTTACTCCAGTCGATTTCGCTTTTGCCATTATTTTTTCCAGCATTGCTTGTAGTTCTGTCATTGCTGTTGCTCCTTTCCCAGTTACGCACTGCCGCTTTCCAGTCTTTCATCTTGTTTTTTCCAATCATCCAACCCTTACTTTCGTAAAAATCTATAAAGCGTTGAGGGTCGATATTGTTGTTACGCTCTTGGCAGTATTGAGATACATCTGATAAAGGTGGTGGAGTGAAGTGCTTTGTCTTACTCTCTTTATCTATCTCTATATCTAATCTAATCTCTTTCTTATTCTTATCTAGGGGGTTAACATTAGCTTTACTGTTAGATTTACCGTTAACTTTACAAGCAATTAGCTTCTGTTTTTCCCTATAGCGCTGCATGTAATCACGCATATACTCTTTACGTTCCTCAAGCTGATCTAGTGTTTGGTGCTTGCTCCAGTTAGGGATTGTAATGACATTGTCCACCCGCTCAATCATGCAAAAACTTTCAAAAGTGTTTAATGCTAGTCTTACGGTGTTTAGCGGTCGCCTGAATATTGTTGCAAGCATTTCTTCTGTATATGCAATTTTGCTATTCATCATAAAAACACCGCTGTTATTCATTTTTCCTGCTAAACATAAGAGCTTAAACCAAATTACAATTATTGCATCATGCTCCGGCAGACTTTCGATAAGCAATATTTTTTCATCGTCAAAGATATCAGTTACAATCTTTATCCATTTAACATCCGCCATCTGCATCAACTCCCATTTTCATAAATGCCATCCAGTGGGTGTTATTATGTTTTCCGCTCCTATGACCAAATAACGGCTCTGCTCCAATTGCTTTTATTACATCTTTGAGTGGTATCTGCACTTCGGACCATTTAAAAATTAGTGTTCCGTAATCATCTAATACCCTCATACACTCGCGGAAACCGTCATGTATCATCTGTGGCCAGTTTTCGTCAAGGCGACCATACTTTAAAGTCATCCATGAGGTTTCTCCTGCCCATGTTAAATGCGGAGGGTCAAAAACTACCAACTTATAACTTTTATCTGCAAAAGGCAAATTTGTGAAATCGCATACTGTATCGGGTTTAATCTCTATGTATCTATTTTTGTAATACTCGTGATATGGTACTATTCTAATATCACAAAACTCAACATTTGGATTTTCTTTATCGAACCAAAACATTCTACTCCCGCAACATGCATCTAAAATTGGTTTATCCATTTTCAACCTCCTCCAGCGAAACCTCAATTCTCTGCCGCCCTTTATCAACAAAAAACTCATGAGTAAAATTCATGTAATTACCTCCAAAAATTAAATATTAAGCTGCCCCTCTCCGCCCCCGGCGACCTCATCAAGGAAACAGAAACTGGTTGTCTAATTTTAGAGCCAGTCCGGTTTATTGAGCGCTCGACAAAATTAGATAAAATGTGTTATAATAATTCCGGTAGTTTTCTGTGACCGTTGCAGCGGTCATTTTTTCTTTGGTTTGTAGTAAGACCTTAAAACATTACACGCCCCTCGGCATTTGTTACAAGGATAGCGAATAGCTGATTGCTGTTCGTATTGACAACCTGCACATATTTGCACATTCAACCCGTTGCGGATTAGCCACCAAACAAATCTGTCCCAAAGTCGCTTCATTTTTTCGCCTTCCCTATATTTTTGCGTGATTTTCTAACGACAACCTCAATGATGTCCCCGTGTTCAAACCCTAAAACTCCTGCCACTTCTTTGTTCATCACAACCGGCCACCCACTAACATTCAGCCAAATTTCCCCGGTACAGGCACATGGCCCGTATGCATCAACCTTGGTTATGATCGTTTCGCTCATTTCGTGCCTCCTCGACCGTCATTCCCGACAAAACATTAAGCAAAAGCTCTTTTGGGATATTCCCTTTATGTGCCTCTCTGATCGCCGCCGCGATTATCTTTTTGCGTTCCTCGCGTGTCATTTCCAAATTACCTCCTAATTCGCCCAAATTTTGAACCAGTCTTGAATCTGTTCCCGTCTTGTTACAGTCGTAATAGTCGCCCGCGGAACCAGCGGTTTTTGACGCTTGTCCACTTTAATATTGCATCTGCGCCGTTTATAAGTCGTCTGCTCGTCGTCTATATAGATAATCATCCCTCGCTTGATTAACTCTCGTTGCATAGCTGCTACCTCCTATTTCGCCGAAGTTTCATCCCCAAAGCCTTACGGCTAAATCGTAGTTCTTTTGCAGTTCATTGACCGCTTTCTTCGCATAAGTTAGCGAGTAGGAATGTTCACGGGGATATTTCCCGCTTTTAAGCCCTTCGTGGTATTCTTTCACTTCCTCCAATTTGAATTTGTAATAATCAATGGATTCTGGCATAGATAAATTAATAGTGTCAGCCCTCGAAGCCCAATATGCCGCTTTGTTTTCGTATGATTCCGCTTTATTTGCGTACTCTACGCTCTTACTCATGTTAGTTCGTGCTTGTTCAATTATTCTTCTGTGGCGTTTTTCGCTATGGTGTCCTATTTTAACCGGTTCACCAAGCGAGAGAAAAGAAGCATCTTTGTTTGAAGCGTTATAATAACTATCACTTTTTGCTACCGCCGAACTGGAATAATCTAAATATTTTTCGGCTTTGCGTTTGGCGTGCTCTTGCACGTTAAACCCATCAGCACGCACAACCGAATAAAAATAAAATCCATCTTTTACAAATATGAGATTAAAAACTATGCACTCATGTTCTTTGCCGTACTTAGTCTCAATAGTGACAACATCTCCCTTTTCGTATTCGTCGTCACATTTTGCCAAAAAAACGTTTGGTACAAATTTACTATAAGTATTCATTCTCCAACCGCCTCCTATTTCGAAAATTCTCGCTCTAGATACTCGATATAGCTGTCAATCTCTGCTTTAGTTGGTTCTGGCTTTTCGGCTTCCTCTCCGAAATACTCTGCAAATACTTCAAAAAAGTTCTGCATCCATTCCATCCCGTTCCCTCCTTTCCGCTAAAAGTCTAAGCATGTCCTCTCTAAACCTTGTCTTGCTTACTGTTTTAGGCTTTTTGCGGTATTTACCGCGCTGGTTGCCGTAGATTATTCTAGAGTATTCTTTAAGCTGCCTTAGTCGCTGTTGGGTAGTCCATCGACTAGCCACGACGATCACCCCTTTTTGATTTGCGCTTTTTGCTCGAAAGCGCCCAGTCGAACAACAAACCAATAAACAAAACCAGGAACAAAAGAATGTTCAAAGAGATACTAAGGGCATTCATCATTTCTTTAGTTAACTGCACTGGGAATCACCTCGCTCATAAAGCTTTAACAAAAACTCCCTTCCAAGCTGCGTCCATCTCCGGTGGTAAAGAGTTGTTCCATTACTCAAAATCTCTTGCTTGATATCTACATAGCCCTTGTCCGCGTATTTGCTGTATAAAACCCAAGTCCCGTTCTGCTTGTACTGGATTTTTCTTTCCTCTAAATCTGCATTTAACGCGGTTGCTGACCGGAAACTTATTTCCTTCGCTATTTCCGTCGCTGTATAGGTTTTATTAACGTGCATTAACATTGAGTTTGTCTTTTCGGCTTCTACCCGCTTTTGACGTTCGTTTTTAAGATCTGTAGCAAGCCGGATAATGGTATCCGGGTCAGAAAGCGCTTCTTCGATTTTTTCGGGTGTCAGATAGCCGCCATGTTTGCGGATTGAAGGGATAACTTCATGGGTAATCCAGCGCTTGAATTGTTTTGCTTCCGGTTTGCGACTTGATAAAATGAGATTGTACAAGCCGTATTCATTTACGATATTGGTATCTCCCTGACGACCTATGTTAAACATAGACCGTTCGTCTTCGTCCAACCTGCAAAGCGCCTGTGTAGCATTTTGGATGTCTAGCGCTTCACAGATATCCTTCGCAACAAACCACGGTTCGTTATCCTTAATAACTGTTCTAACTCCCGTCCCTTGATAATCAAAAATCTGTAATTTATCCATTGCTTTCATCTCCTTTTCCTATTGACTTCTTCCGTTTCAAAAGTTCGATATAAGTATCAACAACTGCAATCTGATAATCTTCGTTGCCGTCCGCGTCCGTAGTTTGTAACCCAACCCAAACAATTCCATTTTTAGTTCTTTTGCCTGCTGTCATAATTGCTTGTCCCATTTCGTTACTCTCCTTTGTCGATATTTTCGACGTATTCGGGTAAAAAAATATCATAGACACTTAATCCGTAAGCGTCCGCTATTTTGTAAGCGGTCTTTAAATTTGGCAAATTGCCTTTCGTTTCGAGAGATGCAAGCGTGGAACGTTCGATCTTTGCACGCTTTGCGGCCTTGTTCTGTGTCCACTTCCTAACTTTTCTGGCACTAATCAACGCTTCGTTTTTAATATTCATAATTTCACCTCCGTTTGTTGGTATATTTTCTTCCCCTTCTGCTTATAATTATAAGTCGAGATTTTCGACAAGTCAAGTAAAAAGTCGAAAATGTTAACAAATATATGTTGATAAAACAGACAAAATAGATTATAATTAACAATGTCAAAGTTTTATTTTTGGAGGAGTTAAGCCATGACCTTAGGCGAAAAAATCCGGAATTTACGGAACGAAAAAGATTTAACACAAGAAGAATTTAGAATAATTCTTAACATTAAAAACAGATCTACATTAGCTAGTTGGGAAACAGATCAATCTTCGCCCGACTATGACATTTTAAAAAAAATAGCCATTTTCTTTGGCGTTACTACCGACTACCTTTTGGGGCTGGTTGATGATAAAGGAGAGCGTGCAAATGTTGCTTTTGGGTTGATTGACGGGACAACCGTCGAGGATTTAGAAGAAATGTTGGGGCAATTAGAAGCTGATGAGCAGAAACAAATTATTGATATGCTCAAAGGGTTAAAGGCAAGGGCAGAACTTAAAAAACAATTAAAAGAGGGTAAATAATGAGAGGGATAGTTTATGCCAGATATTCTAGCTTAAACCAAGATGAAGCTAGTATTGACGCACAATTAAGAGCAATAAATGATTTTGCTGATAAAAACAATGTAAAAATAGTAAAAATATATATTGACGAAGCAAGGTCTGCTACAACTGACGACCGACCCCAATTTTTAAAAATGTTTGACGAATTAGCTGCTGGAGTGGTTCAAGCTGATTTCTGTTATGTTCATAAATTTGATAGGTTCGCCCGCAATCGGTACGATTCGGCCATTTATAAACGCAAGCTGACCCAATGTGGCGTTAGACTAATAGCCGTAGCCCAGCCGCTTGACGATTCCCCGGAATCCGGCATTTTAGAAGCCATGTTGGAAGCGATGGCAGAATATTATTCTAAAAACTTAGGCCGTGAGGCTATGAAGGGTTTAAATGAAAACGCTTTAAAGGGGCTGCATTGCGGCGGCATTCCTCCTTTGGGTTATGACGTAGGCAAAGATAAAAAATATATTATCAATGAAACCGAAGCCAAAACGGTTAAATTGATTTTTAAACTCCGCGCAGAAAATAAAAGTTACAGTGAAATTATTGACGCATTAAAAGGACATAAAACCAAAAGAGGGAAACCCTTCGGGAAAAATTCAATCCACGACATTCTGGTAAACGAAAAATATTTAGGCCATTATATTTACAACCAGGGATACGGGGACAGTCCCCGCAAAAAGAAAAGCCCCGAAGAAGTTATTATAATTAAAAACGCCATCCCACAAATAATCAATCAAGAAACTTGGGATAAAGTCGCGGCTTCTATGGCAAAAAATAAACACGCAACGCCCAAAGTGGGCTCGAACATGGTTTATATTTTAACCGGGAAAATAAAATGTGATGATTGTGGCGGCTCGTATGTTGGCAATAGCCGAAAAGGAGGTAAAAATAAAATCCAGTATTATTTTTATTGCTGCAACGAGCGGAAACGACTAAAAAACGGCTGTAAGAACGTTGAAATCAGAAAAGAAATTATTGAAAACTATGTTCTAGACGATATTGTTAGAGTATTTTTTAATGACCCGGTTGAAGAATTGTTGGACAAGCTTGAACGCCGTTACAGCGAACAGAACACCGAACTAAAAGAAGAACACACGCAAACACAGCAGCGGATCGGCAATTCCAGGCAAGTAATCGATAACCTTTATAGGGCTATTGAAAAAGGACTAGACACCCCAGAAACAATATCCAGAATAAAAAGGCTCACTGCGGAAGTAGAAGACATGCAATCAGCTCTTAACGAAATAACTTCTAGATTAAAAATCCCGTATTCCAGAACAAACATGATTGAGTTTTTAGAGGAAAATAAAAAAGCTGCTATTGATCGAAGCGACCTAGCAGCTTGCAAAAAAGTTGTTTATAGATTTGTTGATAAAATTATTTTAACAGCCGAAGATATCTACATTAAATATCGTTTCGGTTGTGACGTGGATAATGGTGGTAGTCCCAAGGCATACCTAACCTTGTCCACGTCACAAAAACGGGCTAAACTGTACCCGATAAAATAGAACTTTCTATTACAAAAACTTGCCCATCCACACGATAAACTAATTTTTGAATATTTTTTGGTAATTTGATTTCCTCTATTTTTATCTCGCTTGCTAGTTTTCTCATATTCTTTCCCCCAATGTTAATTTTTGTCTAAAGCGCCATAAAACCGTTGCAAGCAAAGACTTAATGTGATATATTTGGGTAAATCAAATCTAGATGTGCATTAAGTCCCTGTACCTTTGCGCCAACAAAGGTATTTTTTTTGCCCTCCTTCCAAACATATGTTCGACATAATTATAACATTATTGCGATAATTTTCAAGGGTAATGTAAAATACAAGTTAAAATTGACAAATTTAAAACCGGGTTGCCCCGGTCTTTTTTTATTGCTCTCTAAGTTTTTTAATATATTCTCTAACCAATTTTTCCTCTTCTTCTGTCACATAAATGTTTGTCTTTCTTCTGCCAGTCGGTTTACGTCCAGCCCCTTTCCGCGGGCCGCCTTGCACCGGATTGTTTTGGCAATCTCGATTGTAATTAACTAATGAGCAAGTTGAGCAGTCACCGTTGTTTTGAGTGCAGTATGGTTTATCAGATTTCATAGTTTCTCCTAAATTCTATTTTGCCGGGATCGGCTCCCGGCCGGCCTTGTTACTATATAAAGTATTTTGCTGGGCTTCCGTCATTTTCAATCCATGAGTCAAAGCGTTTAGCATCTTTACTTTCTAGTTCATCCATGATCCAACCGCGGACCATTGCTAATTCCGAATTCATTGTTTGGTTTTCGCTTTCTTCCCACAGTTCGCAAAGCTTTTTAGCGCTAAAACCTTTTAATGTGTTGATAACCATTTGAGTTTTCATCATTTTAACTGCCTCCTATTTTTTATTTCTTGATCTGTAACATTTACTAAATTTCTTCCCAATGCCAGTTTTCTTCATTAATTAATTCAGGAGCAGCATTTAAAACTGGTTTTTCGTAGCTAACATGACTAACTGTATGTAATAAAGTATTTTCTTCATCATAAAGAGTAAAATATTGATCTATAATATTGTAATCTTCCTTTCGTTCAATTGCTGCATCATCTATAAAATACCCGGATTTTAACAACAATTCTTTACCTTCTTCATAACCTAATTGTTTCAATTGCTCAAAATTAATCTTTTTCATTTTCTTACTCCTTCCGCCCGTAAGGTGGGCTAGCCTTTATCTTGATTTAAATATAACAGATTCAAAGTTGATTGTCAACCCCTAAAATCAAATTATTTAATATTTTCCAAAAATCAATAATCAGCAGCAATTTTACCTGCAATCCTCAACCATGTTAAATGCAATCCTCCGACCCCAAAAACACCCCAAAAGCGACATATCGGGAATATGCCTTTCCGCCCTACTCCCCCAAGGGTTTCCAGCGATAAAATCTAAAAAATATTCCTGAAAAGTCTTACATGTCGCATTACGTGACTTTAGAATCTCTCAAACAACCATCAAACAAGCATTAGCGACCAATCAAAACTATCAAAAATTTACTATATCTGTTAATGTCTTAAACTCACAACAATCACTTAAACTCAATAACTATCAATATATAACTAATTTTAACAACCTCAATTATTGATAGCACATTTTATAGATAATTAAAATGCAAATTAATGCTTGACTATGTACTACGCATGTGGTACAATCAATACAAGAGGTCAAGGAAAACCTCAAAAATAACGCGGCTCGGCGATAAGAGCAGAAGGAGCAAAGAAAATGAGAAACGCTGAATTAATAAAAAAATATGGTCTAAAAATAGATTTTAGGAGATTACCCGGCTATCGAAGACTGCAAGAAGTAATAATTGGAACTTGTAATACAGACAAAGTAAGTGCTGAAGAATTGGAATACATTAAATTACACAAAGCAGAAATTATTGCAGAGATTAGAGCAATAGAGCAGAAAGAAAAAGATGAGATTAAGGCAGAGAAACAAGCGAAAATCGAAGCAGTTAAGTCCGGGGAAACAAAAATCGAAGTAAAATATGAAGATGGCGAATATATGGGCGGATACATCGTATTTGGCGAAGCTGCAGATTTGTTAGAAGAATTAAAAGTAGCTAAATACGTGAGAGGATGGGGCTGCCGTGTTGAAGACGAATTAGTAAAAAAATTAGGTGAAAAATTTACATATGAACAAGCCGCAGAATTTGCTAAACCAGCTTTAGAAGCAGAAGCAAACTTTGTTTCAGAAAAAGAAGCAAAACGACAAGCGATTTTTGACGAAGCGAAAAGAACCGGCAAAAAACAATTACTTTTGAAATATTCTGATAGCTGCAATGACCCAAACGAAGATTGCGATGTTGATATTTGTTGCGAATACGCAATGCCGGACGGGACGATCAAGACCGAAAGACACCACACTTGGTAAATAAACAGCCTGCCGGGAGCTTATCCCGGCAAATAAAAAAAATAGGAGGAATTTAAAATGTGGAAAATACAAGATCGAGAAACTGGAACGGTAATTGAGGAATGTGCTACTTACGCAGAAGCAAAAGCCATTTTGGCAGACTTTGAAGAAACAGACAAAAAAGAGGGCACTTACACCGAAGATTTTTATGAAATTAAAATGATGAAAACCGAAAAAATGATTGATATTGAAAATGGCTTGAAAAATACTATGTTTGAAAATCTTAAAAATTATACTGCTATCAACTATGATTATCATCACGCAGATTCAACTTGGTTCAAAGCTGACGAAACTAAAATTAAAGAATACATCGAGAATGTTTTTGATTTTGCAAATGATGAAATTAGCAAATTTAAGTTCGAGGTTTCCGAAAGAGAGTATAAAAAACAATTGAAAAGATTAACAGAAATTGATCAAGATGTAGCGCTTGGTTGCTGGTGCGATGTTTGCGAAGAAGGACATTTAGAAGGAAAAGTCTGCCCTAAAAAATTGCATTACGTTATTCGATATGAAGATGAGAAAATGGAAAATAAAGAAAAAAGCACATATGAACGGAGCGGTGATATCGAAGAGCAATTTGAGACTTTAGAGGAAGCTCAAAAAAGGTTTGCTGAATTTGAAAGCAAATTCTGGGTTGATGGGAACGCAGTTAAAACGTTATATAAAACTATTGCTACTTTGTATTCTGTAGATGAAAACGGAGATCACGAAACGCTTGATACAAAATGATTTCAGTGTAGCTGCTAGCCGGGAGCAGATCCCGGCTAAATAAAAATTTTAGGAGGTAGTTATAATGTCAATATTAAGTTTTGCAATTAGTGTTCCTACTACTTTTACAAGAGGGGAAGACTTTGGAGAAACAATAAAACAAAATGTTATTAATAAAATTTCTAGTTTTTTTGATGATAAGGTATATATAATAGATGAACGTGACGTTAAACTTGATGAACCGAGTGGCCCGCATATTATTGTAGATTATATTCTTTATCAAAGAGATAATTCAGAAAGCAATCTCGCTTTTCAAATTAAATTTTTTTTTGGAACGAGTTATAATGAATTTTTATCAGGCATCAAAAAAACTTTTAGTTATCTAATGGAACATGTTGATTATAAAAAATATGGCAGAAGTACCGGAATAAGAGTTGAGGCAAATAAATTTTATGGTGGTGATTTAAAAAACGCATTTACGCTTGATAAAATTAAGACAGATAAATACACTACAATTATTAAACAGGTAATAGTTGAAGGTAAAGCTTGCGAAATAGCAGAAATTGAAGCATTTGATTTTGATGATTTTTTGAATTATCTAGAAAATCTGTAAAGACGATTGGTTCAGAAAGGTGGAAAAATAAATGGCGCAGCATTATGTAACTTATAGATGTGGTCATAGTGACTGGGTTAATATCACCGGACGAAAAAAAGATCGAGAATGGAAGCTTAAAAACGAAGCTGATAAACCCTGTTTTGAGTGCCGTCAAAAATTCAAGGAAGATGAAAGACAAGAAACATATGAGGAAGCATTAAAACTTAAAGAAGAAATGCATTTGCCCGATATGATCGGAAGCCCAGCTCAAATAAAATGGGCAGAAACAATTAGATATTTTTTAATTAAAGATCGAGTAAGTTGGATTGAGTTTTTTGCAGAAAGAAACTTTGAATTGATCGACTCACAACTTGAAGAAGTTTTAAATAATATTATTTTCAAAAAAACTTCTGCTGCATGGTGGATCGAAAACAGAAACTTGAAATATGAAACAGTTGAAAAAGAATGGGGAAATTTAAAAAAATCAAAAAAAGAAAACTGGATCAAAAATAGGAGTTGATTAAATGCTTACGATAAATGGCGCTTGGTACATCAACCAGCTACCACAACATATAGTTCTAGAGTTGGAGGACGGCAGCCTAACCAAAGTAGCCTTGTCACCTTTCCGCGAACTAACCGATCAAGATTTTAGCGACTACAAGGGGTATCACCCGCGAAAGTGCAAAGGTCAACCTCTCCCGGACTACCTGTATCGCTTTTACGGGTTAGAAAAAAACGAAGAATCCTTATCAGAAGTAGTCCGAGCGCGGGTAACACCAAGCGAAAAAGCGAAATTGAAAGCCTACGCGGCAAACTTGGAACCGCCGACTACGGAATCAGAACTAATTAGAGAATGCGTCAAAAAATTAATTAAATAAGGAGGCAGCGCAATGAAAAACTATTGTCAATGTTGCGGGAAATATAGATTTGTAAAAGTACATGATGGTATAAACCTTTGTGCTGCCTGCGTGCGTAAAATCAGAGAAGGGAAAGAGGATTATTTTTTCAAGCTTTACCCAGACGCAAAAATTTAAAACACCTATTAGAAAAAGCCGCTCAAAAATGAGCGGCTTTCCCTTTACTATACTATTTATTATATTGCCAACCCCACCAACACCCCTCCAATCCCAGCGACCCAAACCTTAATCCTCAACCATCTTACCTCTCTTTCTAACTTTCGCAAGGATTTCTCCAGCTCGTTCATGGTCACTCTTAAGCTCGCTAATTGCTCCAGCTGCTCCAGTGATACGCTTTCTATCCGATGTAACTTCGCGCCCAAGCTCTCCAACCTCAGCTGATCCGCTTTGGTTTGACTCTGTAAGCTCTCGATGATCTTCGAGCGCTCCGCCAAGCTCAGTTTGGATTCGTTCACCAGTTGCTGCAATCTCTCGATAGTCTTCGCCGATCTGCTCTGCAACGTCTCCAATTCCGCCAGCTCGTCCTCCGTAATTAAGTAGCCACCCGCACCAAAACACACCGGCGACCACACCAACACCAACACACACAACACCAATCTTAATTTTCCCCACATTTCGCACCTCCTAACTATTTCCGACTGCGCGGCTTAGCAAAAAACAGATCTCGCAGATAAAAGTCCTGATCATTAATCATCGTATCCAACACATTACCAACCGTAATTTTTAATTGTTTACTAGGGATCTGCAACCAATAACCCATCACATCCAGCGCCTTACCCGACACTTTACCCAGATCAGCCTCGCCTTTCAGCGCATCAGGCATCAGTTTTAAAAACTCTGTCATCGTCTCAAAAGCATCACTGGCTGGAGTAACCTGGTAGCCATACCCTAAACCGCTAACAATATCCCGCGCAACCAAAAAACCCTGAAAAGGATAAGTAAGTAAATTACTAGCCAACCAACTCAACCAACCCTCTCCATCATCCTCATCCGGGCCTCTCGCCGCTAGCAACTCCGAAACAACCGCCGGGAAAAACCACCAAAACGCTGCAAAAGCTATTGCCTGTTCCTTCGCATGCGGATCCTCATTCATATATCGCTGCACTACTTCCATCCCCTGATTAGCAAAAACTGAAAAATAACTATAAAACATCGTAAACAGCTTTTGAGTTTCCGTCCCGCGCTGGATCGCTGCCATGTTGATAATATCACCGCTTCCCTGAGTCTCCCGGACAACCGTATCCGCAAACCGCACCGCCATTTCGTCGTTAAGTTCCGTTTGCTTGCCCGCCTCAATCTTCGCCATTTGCTGCTCGATATGTTGATTATAACCCGCCAGCCACGCCGGTTGAGATACAGCCAGATCCATTAACCCCGTCAGATAAAAAAATGATGTTTTAACTTTGTCCATCTTATTAGTTGTCAATAGTCGCCGCGTTGCATCTTTAATATCCCGGTCATAACTTTGCATCCGGTTTCGCATCATTTCCGATTTACCATTAATAAACTCGTTAACTTCCTTCGACTGGCCAGATAGCAGCTTTTGATAATAATCATAAACCGCCGCCGCTGTCCGTTTGGTCCCTAGCTTTTGTGCCACCGGCAGAATCCCCGCAACCTGAGTAATCGCCGTAGTAAACTTTAATCCCATATTTACTACAGTAGCCCCAACCCGTGCACGGCTTAAAATCCGTTCCACGAACGCCCAAGGTCCCACCGTTGCCACGTCTCGACCTTCGCGCGCAATTCCCATCAACCAAGGCCGGAACTGTTTATAAATCTCACTGCCCATTGTTTGCTCAATCGCCGTTCTTACTGTTTTTTGATTAAGCAACCGGTCCACATCTCGGATAACGTTAGTAAAAGCAGTTGCATGAGCAACATCTGACAAATGCGCATCAATCACCGATAAATGTAAATTCAGCGGTCTTGCCTTAACCTTAGCAACCCGCTTTTGTTCATAACTTTTGCGTGTTGTCGGTTTGTCAAAGCTTGCTTCAAACAGATCCTTAGCCGCTTCCTGTTCGCTAAACCGCGACGCCGCCTCCGACTTTTCCGGATCGTACTTAATCGGGAAATATCCTCCTTCAAATACTCCATACTTAGTGTTAACTTCAAGCGCCGCCACCTTCTCCGGTGCAACACCAGTTCGACTTTTCCGGTCAGCCGCGATGACATCCCAAAAACTCCCGATGTAGTTCCACAGATCCTGCACCAGTTCCCAGTCGTTTTCGTCTAATACAACATCAAACAAATCAGTAAATAATTTTTCCTTCTTTTTCTGAGCTTTTATTTCCGTATAAATATCATCATAACCATCGACCACCCGCAGCCTGTTAGTTTCAGTGCCCCAGTTAAGCGCCATTACTAACACATTTTCTTTAGTTAACCCCGGAATTGCTTTAGTCAGTATTGATTGATAACTAACCTTCTTTGATAATAATTCGCCGGGATGATCCCCATAATGCTTTTTGATGATTTCCGTCACCTGTTCGGACATTTTCTGACGTTTAACCAGTTCATCATCCATCGCTCTCATCATCGGTAACATAACCCGTTTCCAGATAACGCCCTGGTCTTTAAAACCATCCAATGCTCTAACAATAAATTCAACCTTCTTATGAGCCGCAAAATATCCCCGGACCAGATGTTTAACTGCATCTACTTTAGTTTGATTCGGTGCAAAGTTTTTCGGGTATTGTACTTTTAAATTATCATAGATAGCCTCCGACATTTCCGCCGCAACCTGCTCAATCTCTGCTCGTTTTTCATCTGTTAGCAACCGTTTTTCATTACGACCAACCGTCTCAATGTTTTTAATTGCATGATACAGATCCTGCAACTGAGCCAACGTTAATTCCTGATAATTTTTAGCAAAACTTTCATCTAACATGCTTTCCGGGATACTCGCGCCGCCTTTGTCCAGTTCGTTACTATCATCACTATATCTATTATTCCAGTCATTAATCGTCAGCCTATCCTGTTTCACATTTTGTGGCAGATCATCAATTAGTTCAAAGCGATACAATAGTTTATCAATCTGATTCAAATGATCAGGATCAAGATCAGGCCTTTTTTTCAGCTGCCACTTATCCAGATATTTGAGCATCTTCGCGACCTGCTTTTTATTTTGCATTGCTTCCAAAGCCAGCGCATGATTTAAAACTTTCTTATCGCCAGCTTTGGCCGCGCCTTCATAGTCCTTAGCATTAAGATTTCCAGCCTGAGCCACCGCCGCATTTCGCTCCTGCGTAAAATATACCGTCGCCGCCGTGGCCTTTTGCCAAGGCATCCCCGCTAGCATTTCTTTAGCTGTAGTTCTCGCAACCCGTGCCGCAATTCGCGACCTTTCCAGCGCCTGCTGCCGTACATATTTACGTTCCTGGTCCCGATTCATTAAGTCCTGTAAAATTGCCCGTTCCAGCGCCATCCGCTGCAGTTGCGGTTCGTTGTGCAGTGCTGCCTCCGCATCCGCCGCCGAGATCTCATCCAGATCAGCATATTGCACTAATTCCCGATCCACTTCCATCTGCAATACTTCGCGATAGTCCGGAGTATCTATAATTTCCCGGCACATATCCTCAGCATACGGATACCCAAAAAAAGAAGCAAAAGCTTCAAATTTAACCTTTCCCTCTTTAGTAAAGTCTTTTTGATTGTCCAGATATCTTTTGCACAAATCTTTCACATCATAACGCCGGTTCCATTGTTTGTGCAGCTTATCAATAACTTTATAAATCGGTCGTTCCGCAATCTCCGCGCCTAGTTTTTCCTCTAGTCGCTTCCGTTCCAGTTTCAGCCATTCCTCACGCTCATTAACCACTTTATATTCATTAGACATTAACTGTTGCACGGCAATTTCATGCGCTTTTTCTTTCAATTCCTGCAACCTCAACCACTGCGCCTGTGACAGATCCTGCTCATTAATTATATTGTCAAAATAACCTGCTTCCGTTTCGCGCTCAATGATTTCTGCCTCAGTAGCTACCATCCGATCCATGACCCGCCGTACGCCGTCATTGATCTCCACATCCAACTGCCGCGCCGACTTATACACTCGAATAAGCCACGACCTAAACGCCACAAAAGCCTTTTGCAAAGCCTTAGACGGAGATTTTCCTTCGCGTAGATATGCTTCAAAACCCCGAGCAAACTTTTCCTGCTGTTCAACAGTCAGATTATCCTGACTCTCATCATAACCGAGCCATTCCGCCACGGTTTGCCAGTCTTTTAGATAAGCTTCATCTGCTTTTCCCGACTTAATAAAATCATACATATCCGCCAAAAACAAATGAGCCGATTCGTGGAAAAACGTCGATGCATCCGCATCTTTTAGCATTGCCAAAATATTAGACTGATCTTTCTGTAATTTAACAAATCCCCGCGGCCCTTTCGCAATTTGCGCCAGGGCCTCCTCCGGCAGCTCGCTTACAACATCATTTTCATCCATTTCCTCAGCTAGCTTTTTTCGCAGATTTTCTACGCCCTCAATTGTGTTAAGATAAGATAAATAATCTACATCAGCCGGCACCGGTCCATAATCATCATCCTCATAACCTTCCATTAGTTGTTGTTGAGCAATCTGCCGCAACTCGCTCTTATTAGGTTTCCGGCCATGCTTCTCATAAAAATCCCGATACCATTTCTCATTTCGGCTCATCCGGCCATACCGATTAATTACATTCCCATCCTCATCAGTAATTAACCCGCCCTGAATCACACCTTTAGCCTGGTTTTTCTCTAAATACTCATAATGCTGATTAAAAATCTCATCCCGCTTCTGTTCAGCCTGCCGCAAAATTGCTTCCAGCGGCAATCCCGCCTCCGCCAGATTATCAACAAACTCCCGTTCCCCTTTGCTAAGCTTTTTCAAAACAGTTTCCGGGATATCGGCAGGCATAAAGTCAGCTCTAACAATATTTACCCGGTTTTTCTCATACCATTCTTGGATAGAGATACCCTGTCGCGCCGATTCCGTCACCGCATGCGCCGCCCAAAGATTTGCTGCCTCTTTAACGTATTTATTCCACATTGTTTTGTTCATGTTTTGAGGTCTGCCGTTAGCTAACAATTGAGTTTTTACATCATCAAACACCTTTTGCCGTTCGGCGTTCCGAGCAGTCTCCACCCCGGCAATTTCTTCAATTTTATTAATTTGCTTGTCAAAACTCTCAGTTAATCTAGCTTCTTCTTGCTTTGCCTGATACAAAGTCAAGCCAGCTTCACTAAACTTAATATGATCCCCAATAGCTTCGTACAGCGGAGTACCAACCACCTTATTAACCCAAGTTCCCGTATCAACAGCCACACTGCCCCCAGTTTGCCGCGCGTTATCAATTGTCCCAGTTTCTAGACCTAACTCCTTCTCCAGTTCACTGATAATCGCATCTTGAGCAACGCCGGGCAAAGCCTCCTGCATAAGAGTAACTATCTGTTCTCCGTCCACATATATCTGCTCAATCCCAGATCCAGCCGCCTGCATTTGTGCTAGCTTTTGCCACGCCTCCGGCATCCGCTGCCGATACTGACTATTTTCCGCATTCTCGCCCAAATCCTTATAGGCCTGTCGTTCCATTTGTGCCTGATTGATCATTTGCAAACGCTGCCTAAAGTTAGACCCAGTTCCCCACAAAGTCAAAGGATTAAAAAGCGTTGCTTGCATAGTAGGACTGATAACCCCAGCCGATTCATCCAAAACCCGGGCAAAATTCGCACCGTCATCAAATTTCTGTCCCGATGCCGCCCGTGCCGCTAGTCCACTACTACCAGTTACAGTCTCCTGCACATACTCCGTTAAAGTTTCAGTAGTGGCCGCTTTTAATAAGTCGGCAACAGCATTAGTCAGTGCCCGACCTGTAGTCCCTTGCTTAACCAATTCCGTCAATTCCCGTTTACCCATAAATTTTAAAACCTGTTTGCCACCCGGCAAAACATCAAGCAACTTCTTCCAAGATACCATTTCCAGCCCGGCATTGATCGCACCCACAGCAACAGCAGCTACCGTTGCCACATTAGGATTAAGAGGATTACCATCAACGTCCTTGAGCCCCGTAAATTCCCGATAAGCCGCCCCTGCTTCCATTTCGAAGGCAACCATACCACTACCCAATGCAGCGCCTATTTTAGCCCCCTTAGCGCCTCCAACGGTAGCTCCAGCACCACTACCGGCTAATCCTGCCAACCCAATCTTACCCATGATCGGCAACTGATTAGCTACATGATACCCCGGAGCAAACCCTTTCGGCTCATTAATCTCCGCCAGTTTCAGTTCTACCTCTTCCAACTTTTTTAAAGTTTCTTGTTCATTGTAACGCTTATAAAATCCAGTTAGCCAGCTATAACCATAACCCTCGCCTTCTTTTTCCGGGTTATTCCGATTACTCATCAGTTCCATGCCAAGCTGACCATATTTAAGCTGCAACATTCCACTGCGCCATCCGCTGCCGATCTGCTTAAAAAACCCTTCCTGCTCTGCCAGTTCACCAACAACATCTACTGCAGTAGCCATATTATCAGCAGCCCGCAACCATTGCGCCGTTTGCGGATATTTCTTAGCAAACTCTGCCCAATCTTCCGCCTCCGGAGCTTCTGCCGCTTGGCGTGCCAGCGTAGGATTAACCGCTACCTGCTCCGCTGGTAGATTGTAAGCCTGAGCCGTCCGAAAAATCTCCGCAAATTGTTCCGGGCTTTTACCAGTGCTTAAGGCCTGCAGATAATTATTCTGCAACTGTTGTTCCTGCGGCGTTCGCTCGAATACCAATGCCTCTCGCGGTTGTGCCGGTATATCAAATCCCTCCGCCTTAGGCTTTTCAAAAACCAGTGACTGCTGGTTAATCTGTTGTTCTTCTTCATTTAATAACAAATCACTATTCATACATTACCTCCAAATCCACCGGTACTTTTCCATCCGGATATCTGTCTAAAAGTGTCCGCAAATTATTTTCAGTCACTGCAATTTTTCGCGCTGCTAAAAACTTCATTGCATTATTAACCGCGCCACCCTCGCGCAATTCCGCAACATCACCGCCAACATTCATCCCCAGAGCCGCCATTTCAGTCATGTTATTGCGAAAATGATAAGTCAACTCCTGCCCCATGATCTCACCTAACTCCGTTTTTAACAAACGTTTGTCACCATATTCCACATATTCAGCAGTATAGTTATATTTGCCCTTGCGCTTATATTCCCGTTTTGCTTCCCGACCGGCCCCAGTGAAAATTCCCTCAAACCAACCAATCCCGCTTTTTTCTCTTTTTTCGCTCATCTCTTTTCCGACTGCATAAACCTGGTTGGGGTCGTTGATTTTCTCAATCGCCGTAGCAAACGCCGAAAGAAACTTACTCGCTTCCTTATCGCTTTTTGGGGAAAATTCTGCTTTAACTCTATCAATCGCATTTTTCCGCGCCACATCCTGCTGCCCGGCCTCGCCCTTAACATTACCTTTGCGCAATTCTATAAAGTGCGTATCACTTAATAATTCCTGCTTATGAAACATATTAATTTCTTGATCTGTTACCTCATCCCCAAGCTGTTGCCTGGTCCATAGATCAAGATATACCTCACTATTAGATTCCTTTTTGTGGGTTTTAGGCGTTCCATCCTCATTTAATCCATACAGACTATAGACAAACTGTCTTTTACTCGCCTTATCCGTATCATCCCGCGACATTTTGTCTACTACTTCCATTGCTTTTTCAAAACTGCCGCCACCCCAATAATGATCATAGACATCATTAGTAAACTGCCGATCATTAGCATGTATCCGTTGCCTGCTTGCAGCATAGTCATTACTCATCTGACCCTTTACTAAGTCTTTAAGCTTTGCCTTTTCATCATCGTTGTAACCGTCAAGCTTATCAATGTAGCTATCTACCTTCGCTACATCCGGGATTCCATCCGTCATTTTATATTCCTTAACCGCCGCATACACCAGCCGCGACTGCTCACGCACCTCACCATCACGCACTACCCGTTCCAGCTGTACCACCGCATCCGGATTATACAGTGCAATCCTTTCCCGCTGCTCTTGTAACACCTGCCTGGCTTTTGATACTTCGTCATTCTCCGTTAAGGCTATAATGCGATTAGCCGCCATTTGTCCCTCATATTGCTGCACCTCATGCTTAGTTCCTGCTTCATTCAAGCCCCGCGTTACACAACTAGCAATAATCCTGCTTTTAGCGACTTCCATTTGCTTATTAACAATTTCATCATTAGTAGCATTCATTCTGATTATCGTTGCATCAGCTTCATTGGCGCTCTGTTCCGTCAATTTAAAAGCGTTTTCATTTTCGTTCGCTTCATATTTGCTAACCATGTTAATATAATTATTTTCATAAGCATCCGCTCGCTGATTATAAGCATTTATTTGATACTCTCCACCAGTCAAGCCGCCCAAATACTTTTTCCTTAGCTCTTGCAGTTTCTGCCCGACTTCATCCGTTACCCCTGCAGCACTATGAGCCTTACGCGTATTAAACAACCCCTCATCAGGATCATTCAACATCTGATTAACTTCCGCCTGAAAATCGTTTAACGCTTGATTAAGTTCAACGTCGTTCTGCCGTTCCTTCCGCTCCACCATCTGCCGCTGCAATTCGTTAATCAAACCCTGTCCTGCCTGAGCCATGCCCATTTTTGCCCGAGACACACCACCACCAAAGGCCTCTTGATTAATATTAGGTGCTGGCATTACATTTCGCCGCACCTGCCGTTCATAAGTCGGCACCCTCATTCCCGCCATCACATATCACCCTTTCATAATAAAAAAAGAGAGGATTCTCCTCTCTTCTCTTAACCTTCGACCTTCGGCCAGATCGCCACTACCGTCAACGGCAGCGGATCAGTCTGTCTGATTGCCAACCTAGTTCCTTCCTTGTAGCCACTTGGCAATATTACTTCCTCATCATAGTCAGCCGGTTGCGGCACCTCAACAGATGCTCCTGCTCCCCGTAACACAACCCAGCCGCCCGGTTCGTTATCCCAACCAACAGCAGTTCCAATCTCGCCGCCGCGACTGTTCAAAAAACGTGCCAGCGCACTTACTGCCCTAGTTTTATTTGATTGTCCAACGCGGCCACCTTCCAGATTCAGCGTTTCAATTAATGCCGTATACGGCAGCCCAACCGCTACCTTGCTATATTCCACCGTGCCCAGATCAATCCCGCCATCAGTCACTATCTGCTGATCAAGCACCAAGCCATCACCCAATATCGACACCTGCCGCCCTTCCAGATGCGCCAGCCCGGAAACTTTACCGGTTAGCTTTGACCCATCACCACTGCCGTCAAAATACAATCCACTATCTACAAAATAAGCATCATCTGCGCTATATTTACCTAAACGCCCCATAATTCGTTCAATACATACATTCTCGCCGCGCTTAACTACCAGCCACAGTTGATTTTCGCCCTCAACATGCAACACAGCGATATTAGTAATAAATCCATCCGTTTCATGTACATGCCACGCCAGCACCTGCTGTTCCCGCATATAAGTTAATCCTAACAACTTACCATCAGACCGCACACACCACAGAATTGAGTCAGGATAAGCCTGATAAGCCATATCAGTTATAGTATATCCCCGAAACAGATGTTCCGCCCAAATCGAGATACTATCCGACCTGTAGCCATCATTTTCAAGATTATATCCTACATCCCGAATCTCTGCGCCGCTTTCCGTGACAAACAGACAGCGATTAGCAACCAACACCGGATCAACCTTAGCTCCACCAACTTCCTCATATCGCGCCGAGCGAAACGCTGACGGAGTCATCACCCCATCCCCCGAAGGACCATTGATCCAACTCGCCCGACCCGTAAACAGCAGCATCTCCGTTGACAGATCCACCATACTATTAACTTTATTAACCGTACGTGACATCAGAGTAATATTAATTGCATCATCGTCAGCCAGATCCAAAGAAGTACCGAAATCAGTATAGTCAGAAACCTTCGAATACCAAACAGTTTGAGGTTCCGCCGGAGAATTAGCAAAAACTAGACGATCCGAATAAAACCCAACCGCGCTCGGATAATTATTCTTATACCAAGCAGATAAAGCGTAACGGCCAATACACCAATAATCCTCATACCAGGTGCCTTTAGTAACATCACTAAACTTAAATTCAGTTACCGGCACAATCCATTCGTTTAAAGTCCATACATCAAAACACCCTTCATCATGCTGATAATTAATTACTCCAATGTTTTCTCGAATATATGCATTAGCAGTCAAATCATAATTAAGTTTGCCACTGCTAATACTACACTTCATTTTTAAAATCGAATCATTATCCTCAATCTCAGATAATGACACATTATAGTTATCTTCCCCAGAAAAATGCTTATATCTAACCCAAGTAATGCCATTATCACTACTCATATATAGATTACCATATCCTGTCCAGGTTCCGTTAGTCGTTAAAGTCCAGCCAGCCGCTTTAGGAATCTGAAATTCGATAACCTCCGTATTAGTTTCGGTAACTGCCGTAGCATTACCATCATCATCATATACTGTATAACTGGTAGCAGACACCGAGCCACGCAACGTCTTAGCCTGTACCTCAGTATACAATTTAATTTTACTTCCATGATATATATCAGAATCAATATCTCCTGTAAGTTCTGCTAAAGTACCTTTTTTAAGTGTTACATAAGTATTGCCATAGCTTTTTGTTTCATCAGTTCGCTTTGGAATCTGTCCACGTTGAAACCGCATGCGTGTTTTAGGTAATTTTGCAGGTCCGGTTTGGTCTTCGGTATAAGTAAATTCTTCATCTTCCACCCAAACATCAGACATCCATGGGCCGTTCTCGTTAACAAATTCCCTTAGTTCCCAATCAGCATGCCCCTTTCTGATTAATGTCATCGGAGCATGCTTAGGATGTACGATATACATCACATCAGCCGACTGAGTATATTTTAGATCAGGCAATTCAGCCTCAGTATAATCAGTGACCACCTCATATATTTCCCCGGCATCATCCAAAATCACACCGCCATCGATATAAAACCGAATGTATCCCGCGCCAAACTCAAGCATATACGCTTGATCATCAGAAAATTCAAAGGAAATTAATCTCACGTTTTCATTATCTTTAGCCTCATGAACAAACACCGTACCTGGTCTGTTACTCGCTCCTCCACATGCATGTACATACATATTACGCAACTTTTTGCAGCCAATTTGATATTTAGTCAAATCAGAACGGGCTGATAAAGATGGCGCCAATTCTCCACCTGCAAAACTTGGCTGTAACAAAGTCCTAACCGTCATACCTATTCCCCCTTATCCAACCCACCTGGCTTTTTCGCCGCGAACGTCCACATGAACAAAATTTCGTTTAAGATAAAAACCGATCCCATCCGCTCCACAATCCTGAGCAACCGAATGCAATTGAGTTACTTTGAGCGGTGGCAAAACATATATGTCCGCGGCTTTACCTACAACATGTTGACTGTCCGCAACCCCGCCAACCGCTTTATTATGCTCCGGGCAACGATATCCGGAGTTCACAATAACAGGGCGCCCTAGTTGGCCTCTGATTTTATCTAAAAGTATAAGTAACTTCTCGTCAATATCCGGAATTATATTATTATCTTGGCACTTCTTGCATTTGCATTGAAATTCAGACAGTTTAAAATATTTACTTTGGTACATCGTTTCCACCACCTTTGATTTTTTCTATATTTTCTCGTTCCGCTTTTTTATAGTAAAATCCTGTTGCAGTTGCTAGTTCCGCGAAAGCCGCAGTAATTAAAACAGATAAAGCACTAATATTTTTGACGTGCCACATCACGATTAAGGCGCCAATTGCAATTGTCACCGCCAACGAAGCAACAAAAATAAAAATTTTTTTAGAAAATTCCATCACTTAATCTCCATTTCAATTCTGTCCATCCGCTTATGTGCCTGTTTAGCCGATTCTTCAACTCTAATAATTCTTTCGTGATCCTCTTTCATATCATTTTTCACATTTGTAATTTCATTTTCAATTTTGGCAACTCCAATTCCAATATTGTCGAGTTTCACAATAACAGTAGTTAATTGTGATGTATCAGACTTAATATCTACCTTTTCATTTCTCGTTGAACTTTTAAGCCCAAAATAAATTGCAAAACAAACAGATGCGAGCGATATTAACAGCATAACCTCAACCTTCATGCAATCACCACTTTCTTTTTCAATCTTTTCTAACTCAAACTTGTAAAAAATTAACTAAAAGGGTACAATGTAAATATAAATATTTTTGAAAGGAGTTTACAATGAAAATTAAAATACCATTCGTATTCATAGCCATCTTAGCCACCATAACGATCTTTTTTTATGGTTGCAACGGTTAATGTAGTCAGTGGTGATCCTTTTAGAAGATTAAATAGAAAATCCCGGTTTAGTTTATAACCGGGATTTTCTATTTTTGTTACCGCTTTCTTAACACAATCATTCAAAAACATCATTTGCCTGTAACCCGTTAAGTTATTATAGCGAAACGAATCCAAATAAAGCAATCGTCAGAGAAAGAAGCGCTTTCTACTTCTTTATATAATTCTAATAAAACATCTACATCAATTACGGAATCTCCGGTATAATAATAGAGTACCTGATTAATGTTAAGGTACTCACCTTCGTCATTTAGTGTTACATATGATTCGCTCTGAGGCATAAAAATTCGTGATTTGCAGCCGTCAGATTGACGGCTTCTATAATCTTTTATAATTATTTTTTCTCCAGGATATAACCTTGCAAAAAAGTATCCAACTGTTTCTGAAGAGCTAGTAAGGTCTTTAAAGTTTGTGTACCCGTTAAGATACATTTCAAAAGTATCACGAATCCCTCTGCTAGCAGATATAATTTCACCTGTGGGCGGTTCGGTCTGGTAAGATCCGTTAGAATAGAATGTCATTTTGTGATTACCGCTGCCGCCTTCATCACCGACAGTAAAGTAATAACCTTCAAACATATTTGTTGGGTTACACCACAATGCGCACTTAATAGTTCCGTCATCTTCAATGGAATGTACTAACTTAAAGTTGGTATAGCGTGCTTCTAGATTATTTGATACATACAACCAAGTTAAGGTTGCATCTTTTATACCACCTGAATCGCTAAGTTTAATACAAACTCTTAGTACACCATAGGCACTACCTTGATATTCCGAGAAATCCGAATAAGGATTCTCATCACCATTTACAACATGTAAGGTAGCTACATAGCTATGACCTTTGTCAACAACTGATAAAACTAAATCGCTAAGTTTAACCCACTGCCTTTGATATAAGGTATAAGTTGAGGGAATGTAATATCTTTGCTGCAAACTTCTATCTAGATATCCTTCAACATTAGTTTGCACATACTTACCCGCTTGAGTGCTTCCTCCCACACTAGTCGTATTTTTAGGATCTATTGCTTCAATTCTCTCTTCTAGTTCAACAAATGTAGTAGCAACATTTGCTGCAATAGTCTCTACAATATTAGCACTATTAGCAGCCGCTACCGCTGCGTTTTCTCCCGCCGTAACCGCCGCTTCCAAAGTTTCCGTTTCAGTCTCAATATTTGCAACCCTGCCATCTAGTTCCTGAGCAATCAGCATCTGCTTATCAGCCATTTTTTCCAAAGTCTTTAGATTTAAATTTTTTTGATTGCTTAGAGCAGTCTCCTGCATTAAATCCGTCACTCTATATATCATCAACTCGCTACCGCTAGCCAAAGCAGCTTTTTCCGGATCAGCCGGATAAATCACAGCATACGAATCATCCTCCGCCTCCACCACCGTAAAATCATTCACACCTAAAGCCACTTTATCAAGTGTTACCCTGATATCAGATACCGAACTAAATATAAAAGGGATTCCAAAACTTCTATTAGTGTCATTTCCAAGATAAGTTATCTTATAATTCTTACTACTTACCGTCAAATTGCCACCCCCAATCATCCATTTACAGTTTTCCACGCATTATAATTCCTCGCTACCCCCGTAGCACCACCCAGTAGCGAAGTCATTGCATTAATTTTTCCCGCCTGTCGCGCCTGCGCTGCCGCCTGTTTGTTTGATGCCGCACCGGTTCTAGTCGCCCACGCTTGCAGCTCCGTATTATACCGGATTGCCAGTTCATCATCCAGCACCGCCTTACTAGTATCCCAATGCACATCCTCCATACTACCGCTTGCCGTCATCCCGCTAGCCGCCGCGATTGCCGTCTGTCTGCCTTGCAATTTCGCCGCCTGCCGTTTTAATGCCAACACTTCCTGCGCTCCCTGTTCAACAACCGACTTAGCCTGAGACTCCTGCACCTTCGCCTGATATTCATACTGCCGCTCCTCCGCCTTAGCCGCCGATCGCGCCGAAGCAGCCCCATAGACCGCCGATATAATTGCTACTGCCGCCGCCGCATCACACATCCCACATCACTCCAATCCGATCCAGAAACGGGCAAACCCGTTAACTTCATCTTCAATCCTCGCCCCAAACCACTTCAAAAAACTTATTGCCTTTTCATTTTTACAATAAACAAAATTAGTCAAAAACCGTTCCTCATCTTCCCGCCAATCAAGAGTATTAATCATCAATCCCAATACCGGTTTAACCGCCTTTGCCACACTCATCCAATTATCATTAAAATGCTTACTACCCATCAACCAAGCAAGCCTTATTACCGGAGCAGTTTCCACAAGATTATCATCGTTAAGCCGCACCAAGCCGCCAACACAGATTAGTTTATCATCACTCCGCCGCCGCGCCGCCAAACATAGCTCCGAACATTCCACCGATTCAGCCACATAATTCAGCCTAGTCCGCGTTTCCAGATTATAATAAGACTGTGCCGCCTTCATCTCTTCCAGATCTTCCTCACGCAATTCCCGCGCCAGTTCCTCAATCGTTTTTTTATCCTCAGCAGCATCCTTACCCAACCGATACACCGTCAATTCTCGATTTTCAAACCAGGTCTCCCGCATAATTCAACCTCCTTAATATCCCGTCAGCCCCACCGGCCCCGAATAATTATCCTTAGCGTTATGCAGTTGAGCCGCCGCCAGCCTCTCCATATACATCGTGTAAGCATACTGTGCCTTCTCCGGCTGCCCAGTAAGCGGAGCAGCCCCTTTATGAGCCAGGAGCCATCCTAAAGCATCAACAAACAAATTACTATACAGCGTTGTATCATCAACATCCGCAGTATACTCCAGCCATACCTTGGCCGAATCCATACCACGCACTACCAACACCTTATAACCATCAACCTGCATCACCCGCCAGGCAATCCGGCCATCCTGTAATTGTCCACGCAACGCAAAATATTCCGGACCCGCGCCATCCTCCCAGACATCACGTACCGCCAGACAATCCGGCGGCAACCCAAACACCCGCTCCCAACCAGGCAAATTAGCAGCCAACTCATCCAATTCCACCACCTTGTTAGCAAAATTCCACTGGAACGCCTCCAAAGCCTCATCCTTACACACATGCCAGACCTGGTTTAAAACATTCGCCTCCGTGCTGTCATCGTTCAAATCCTGCACCATCTTTTGTGATAGTCCTAGATTAAGCAGCGCAAGATTGTATATATTAACCCGTGATACAGTCATTACACACCTCCGCCACTATTACTTCCACTTAAACTTTCCCTTTGCCTTAACTTCATCCGGATTTTCCTTTTCCTCGGCTTTAACCTCATCCGGATTTTCCTCCGCTTTAACCGTTTCTGGCTTCTCCAATCCTTCCTGCTGTAATACCTTTTTTTCTTTTATATCGCTTATCTCAAAATGCCCCTCGCTAACCTGTTCGCCAGCGTTCAAAATAGTTTTTTCGCCAGCTCTCCACAAGCGATTTCTCAAACTGTAACATTCCTTTTTGGCAACAGCCACCTCGCCGCCAAGAGCCACATAATAATTACCCATCATCGCACCTCCAATTTTTCAAAAAAAGGCGGGATTTCTCCCGCCCATTAGCATTAATTCCGCTGCACATCCCATACCAGATAAGCATTAACCTTACCAGCAGTCATAGTTGTACTAACAGTATAAGACATCCGTAGATACCGCTGCACCCCAGCAGGCAACTTTACTTTAAAAGTTTTACCAGCAGTCAAATTCTCATGTTCCACCGCGCCAGAGGACCACAAGACTTCACTAGTTGCAAAATCAGCCGCCGCCGAAGTCGATAAAGCAAACGTTACAGATGCTTTAGCAGTAGCCGACTCAAAGGCAGTATCAACCACAACCTCCAGCCACATATCCGCATCACCAGCAGCCAGCAAATCAAGATCATTAGTAGCATCAGCAGTAGCAGTAACCGCCTGCCCCTCAGAAAAAATTAAAGTATTATCTAAATACATTAAATCACCTCATTTTTTTTAAAATTAAGATACCAAAGTTTCCGCATTACCAATAGCATCACATTGTTTAACCGGGATATCGAGAAAATGCAACACCGGTGACACAATCCCATTTGGGCCAGTCAAATCCCTCAAAGTCAAAAACACATTAGACTTATTAAGCATTTGAGTCATCAATGCCGCCATAACCTCAGCATTACAATAATACACCGGCCGGACTTTGCGAAGATTTGGGATCTTAGTACGCATTTTAAGCATATTACTGATTAGATCCACCGCACTCGATCCACCCAGATTAGACACATCAATATTAGCCAACCGCGAAGCATAGCGCCAATCCCTAACCATCAACCCCAAATCCCATTTAAAATGCGTCCGATAAGCTTCAAAGGGATTGCCCTGATCATCATTAACAGTAACCAAACCATGGTCACTAACTTTAATACCCAACTGAGAACCCTTCGGATAGAACCCAGCAATAGTAGATTCGCCCCAACCAACTAGCCAAACCGACGTGTTATCATCCCCAGCACCACCGCCACTGATCACATTATAGCCACTAAGTTTTTTATCAGTCGAAATATTGCCATACCGCGGAGCCAGACCAGTAAACCTTTCCGCATCAGTTCCCACATTACCGTAAAAAGTATTTTGTGAAACTTCCTGATTCATTGACTCGATAAAGGATTCATCCTCACTCAACCGCCATGCCTTAGCATTACCATTGAGATCAGCCAACGACTGATCCACCACCGAGTATCCTTCCAGCATGCCCGCAGTGTCATCCACCGGTTTAGTGGTTGATTTACTCGGCTGCACACCTTTATATAGGCGCCGCCAAGTGACCGCAGGTAACCCAGTACGGATAATACTCCTGTGTCCAGTCGGCAGATTACCCTCGATGAACACCATGTCCTCAAGTACCGCATTGTTTTGAGTAAACAACTCAACCACTTTTCCAATCTTACCATTAGGATCAACGATCCTCGCATGATCCAACAAAGTCAAATTAGCCATAATACCACACCTCTCATTTTGTTTTTAGACAACAAAAAAAGACTTGAAACCAAGTCCTCACATTGCCACTTTTAATTTTAAAAAAACTTACTGTCGACGGCGCCCGGAATTATCGTTATCATAGAGCAAGTCACCCAAACTCTTTTCCTGCGCTTCGCCGCGATTGCCTTCGATGAAGCCATCTTCACCAATCTGTTTACCTACCGCCAGGCAGAATTTCACCATTTCTGGATGATTACCAATGCCGCTTTCGTTTAAAAACTTTCTAAACTCCGGCGAACCAAACCTGTCGATAGCTCCAACCGCCACAGCCATTTCCTTCTCCTTATCAGCTCCTAGCAATTGCTCCGACTCCGCCCGCCAACCAGCCACCAATTTTGACTGTGCCTCAACCATAGATCCGACTCGATCCGCATACAGATTGACCAAACCCTGTGCCTGCTCCTGCGTGAGCTTCATATCCTTAGCCAGTGCCACAAATTGTTCACTCATAGCAGTGTCTAATTCCATGCCCTCAGGCAGATCCCATTCACCGTATTTGATTTCCTCCGTTTCGTCTTTTTCGTCCTCGCTTTGTTCAGCATCATCAGCACCATCATCCAGCTTCTCATCCGGCTTTTGTTCGCTGCCCGTCAGCAAAGTCTCCCCCGCCTCCGTGCCATCCCCCTGTTGTGTATCATCAAGCGATTCCTCGCTTTCAGAACCATTTTGATCAACCTCTTTAACAGCAAAAAACTGCAAATCAAACCACTTTTCACGCATCTTAAATTTCCCCTTTCTGTTTTCGCCCAATTTGGGCCTTATACTCCAACTGCATCTGAGCAAACTTTTCCGGAGCTATCTCCATCAGCAGATCCATCACCTTTAAGGCCAGATTCCGCTGCCCTTCTTGAAAAGCCATCACCGCCGGATCACTGCTAAACGTAGAGCCAAAAACCCGCCCCTCCCCAAGCAACCACCACACAAAGCGCCGCCCTTGAGCTTTAGCCAACACCCCGCGGAAATCCTCAATCAACTTCTCCCGCTCCCGCTGAAATTCCTTAGCCTCCACACCGCCATAATCATAATCCATCCGGCAATCCAACCCCTCCC